>OLRZ01000150.1_pt1 | contig 61664 bp, 81 predicted proteins | sample 1671931 | NCBI WGS metagenome assembly OLRZ01 (sample SAMEA3136627, study PRJEB25190) | human gut metagenome | reverse complement strand
CCTACTTTTTTCAGATCACATAGTCGTCGCCGCTGTGCTCGCGCTGGCGGTCGATCAGATCCTGCAGCGTGACGCCCACGAGATAATCCTCGATCACACGATCCAGGCCCTGCCAGAGCGGGAGAGTCGGGCAATTCGCGCTGCGCGGGCAGGTGTTGACCTCGCAGTCCAGACAGGCCACGGGGGCAAGACTTCCCTCGGTCAGGCGCAGAATGTCCCGCGCGGTGTAGTCCTCCGGCCGGCGGGCCAGCCGGTAGCCGCCCTGATAGCCGCGGTTCGTGAGCAGGAAGCCGGCGCGGCTGAGCGTCGGAACGATCTGCTCGAGGTATTTTTTGGAGATATCCTGCCGTTGGGCAACGTCCTTGAGCGATACGCAGCCGTCTCCCTGATGCTCCGCAAGGTCGAGCATCAGGCGCAGCGCGTAGCGTCCCTTGGTCGAGATACGCATAGGCTCACCTTCCATTTTTTATGTTTTTTCTCTATAATACCATATACTTTGTAGGAATTCAAGCGCAGCGCCCGCCGCGCTTGAATTTTGTCCGCCCGTATGCTATACTTTCTTCATTCTGTACACGGAGGAATACGCCCATGACGCTCCAACAGCTCCACTATGCCATCGTCATTTCCGAGACCGGCTCGATGAACAAGGCGGCGGAACGGCTCTACATCGCCCAGCCCTCGCTCACCGGCGCGATGCAGGAGCTGGAGCGTGAGCTCGGCATCACCATCTTCCACCGCAGCGGACGCGGCGTGACGCTGACGAACGACGGGCAGGAGTTCATCGACTATGCCCGTCAGGTCTACCACCAGTATGAGACGCTGGCGGAGAAGTACGCGCATCCCAACGAGCTGAAAAAGAAGTTCGGCGTGACGACGCAGCACTATTCCTTCGCGGTCAAGGCCTTCGTGGAGATGGCCAAGAGCTTCGATACCGCCAAATACGATTTCGCCATCCGCGAGAGCAAGACGCGCGAGGTCATCGACGACGTCGCAAGCCTGCGCAGCGAGATCGGCATCCTCTACCTCAGCGACTTCAACCGCAACGTCATCACGAAGATCCTCCGCGCGAACGACATTGAGTTCCACGAGCTGATGGACTGCAAGTCCTATGTCTTTCTGTGGAAAAACCACCCGCTCGCCGACCGCGCAGAGATCCACGGCGAGGAGCTGAGCGATTACCCCTTCCTCTCCTTTGAGCAGGGCGGCAACGACTCCTTCTACTTCTCCGAGGAGCTGTCGTCCATGAACGACTACTCTCAGACCGTCAAGGTCAACGACCGCGCCACGATGGTCAACCTGATGGTCGGGCTCTACGGCTACACGCTCTGCTCGGGCATCGTGTGCGAGGAGCTCAACGGCGGGGACTACCGCGTCATTCCCCTTTCGGACGACAGCCCCATCAATGGCGTGATGAAGGTCGGCTATATCGTGAAGAAAAACCAGATCCTCAGCAGCGTCGGCAAGCTGTATATCGAAAAAATACAGGAATTTCTTCACGCGGCACAGGGCGGTTTATCCAACTGATACCCTCCTGTTTTGTTCATATCGTCAATATATATCTCGATATTATGCCATTGGAGTATATGAAACGCACTAAGCTATAGCTTGCACCTATAACTCATTATCCTTATAGCGTATTGGACAAATGGCGAAGCATCGTGTATAACTAACAGCGTCCCAAGCAAAGGAGGTCAAACACGATGCTCAAGCTGTTGAAAGAGCGAATGTGTCCGCATGGTTCGTGTTCCCGCATGAGCGGTCGAATGTGACCGCGGATCGTCGCATCAAAAATCATTCAAATAATATCAAAATTAAGAAAAGGAAGAATAAAATCATGAAAAAGCTCATTTCTCTTGCCCTCGCGGCAGTTCTCGCCCTCGGTATTCTCTCCGGCTGCGGCAAAAAGGCCGACGCCGCTATTCAGATCGCAGTCCCCAACGACACCACCAACGAAGCCCGCGCCCTGCTGCTGCTCGAAGCCAACGGCATCATCAAGCTCAAGGACGGCGCCGGCATCACCGCCACCAAGAACGACATCGCCGAGAATCCCCACAACGTCGAGATCGTTGAGACCGAAGCCGCGCAGATCCCCAACATCCTCAAGGATGTGGACTACGCCGTCATCAACTCCAACTACGCCATCAACGCCGGTCTGAATCCTGTCAAGGATTCTCTGGCCATTGAAGGCTCCGCCTCCGCTTACGCCAACATCCTCGCTGTCAAGGAAGGCAACGAGTCCAGCGACAAGGTCAAGGCTCTGGTCGCCGCGCTCGAGAGCCAGCAGGTCGCCGATTACATCGCCGAGAAGTATGACGGTGCGGTCGTGAGCACCGTCGAGAATCCGGGCGACGGCTACGACGCCAGCGTTGACTATGCTGCGCTCGCGGGTCAGACCATCTCCGTCGCCGCCTCCCCCACGCCCCACGCCGAGATCCTCGAGGTCGCCAAGGAGATCCTTGCCGAAAAGGACATCACCCTCGACATTCAGACCTACAACGACTACGTTGTGCCCAACACCGTCGTGGAGGACGGCACCGTGGACGCCAACTACTTCCAGCACACCCCCTATCTTGATGACTTCAACAAGGAAAACGGCACCCACATCGTCTCCGTCGCTGCCATTCACGTCGAGCCCATGGGTCTCTACGGCGGCAAGCAGACCACGCTGGATGCCCTGAAGTAAGATAAAAGAAAGGAGGAGAATTCCTTGATCGAACTCAAGCACGTCAGCAAAGTCTTTGAGACCGCCGGTGGGCGGGTGGAAGCCCTCAAGGATATCTCCCTGACCATTCCGGACGGTGACGTTTACGGCATCATCGGCATGAGCGGCGCCGGCAAGAGCACGCTGGTGCGCTGCATCAATATGCTCGAGCGCCCCACCTCCGGCGAGGTCATCGTCAACGGAAAACGTTTGGATACCATGTCGCCCGCGCAGCTCCGTGCTGCGCGGCGCGACATTACCATGATCTTCCAGCGCTTCAATCTGCTCATGCAGCGGAACTGCCTGGATAATGTCTGCTTCCCGATGGAGCTTGCCGGGGTCAGCCGCCGTGAGGCGGCTTCTCGCGCGCAGGAGCTTCTGGAGACGGTCGGCCTGCCCGACAAGGCGAAGGCCTATCCCGCGCAGCTCTCCGGCGGTCAGCAGCAGCGCGTCGCCATTGCCCGCGCGCTGGCGACGAACCCCAAGGTCCTGCTGTGCGACGAAGCGACCAGCGCGCTCGACCCCAAGACGACGCGCCAGATCCTTGAGCTCATCGGCGACATCAACAAAAAGCTCGGCATCACGGTCGTCATCATCACGCACCAGATGAGCGTTGTGAAGAGCGTGTGCAACCATGTCGCCATTCTGGACGACGGCGAGGTGGTGGAGGACGGTCTCGTTTCCACCGTCTTCTCCGCGCCGAAATCCGCTGCCGCGCGCCATCTTGTTTTCCCCGGCGGCGCGGACGTCACGGTGTCCGATCCCACGCAGGAGCGCCGCATCCGCCTCATCTTCCGCAGCGCAAAGACCACCTCGATCCCGCTGGTGGCCCGCCTCGCGACGGAGGAGAACATCGCGGCCAACGTCATTTCCGCCAGCACGCAGAAGCTCTCGGAGGAGATCTACGGCAGTATGCTGCTCGGCGTCCCCGCGGCGCAGTTTGACCGTGCATGGGAATTTCTGAGCGGGATCGAAAATCTTCAGGTCGAGGAGGCGAGCGTCGGTGTACAGTAATCTTTTCTCTCCCGAGTCCATCGAGGAGCTGACCGCAGCGCTGCAAACGCAGTTTCTCCCCGCCATCTGGGAAACCTTCTATGTTACGCTCCTCTCCACGGCCTTCGCCATCGTGATCGGTCTGCCGCTGGGCGTGCTGCTCGTGGTGGGCGAAAGGGACGGCGTGCTGCCGCTTCCCCGCTGGCTGATGAGCGTGCTGAACGTTCTTATCAACCTGCTGCGCTCTATTCCGTTCCTGATCCTGATGATCATGGTCTTTCCGCTCTCGCGCCTCATCATCGGCACGACCGTCGGCACCAGGGCGACCATCGTTCCGCTCGTCATCGCGGCCTTTCCGTTCGTCGCGCGTCTCGTCGAGAGCAGCCTGCGTGAGCTGGACCCCAACATCATCGAGGCCGCGCAGAGCATGGGCGCGACGCCCATGCAGATCATCTGCAAGGTGATGATCCCCGAAAGCATCCCCTCTCTGCTGCAGAACTTCACCATCGCGCTCACGACCATCCTCGGCTACTCGGCCATGAGCGGCATCATCGGCGGCGGCGGCCTTGGCAAGATCGCCATCGACTACGGCTTCTACCGCTACAAATATCTCGTGATGTACGTGGCGGTCATCCTGCTCATTCTGCTCGTGCAGCTCTTCCAGAGCGTCGGCACGAAGCTCGCCGCCAAGTGCGACAAGCGTCTGAAAAACCGCTGAATACAGCAAAAGAGAACCGCCGCGCGGTTCTCTTTTTTCATGCAGAGGGCGGAGCCATACGGCTCCGCCCCTTCGCTATTATTTGCCCGCCTTGCGCAGCGCTGCGGCGACAAAGCCGGTGAAGAGTGGGTGCGGACGGTCGGGACGGCTCTTGAATTCGGGGTGGAACTGGCAGCCGACGTACCAATCCTGTTCGCTCAGCTCGGCGATCTCAACGAGCGAGCCGTCCGGCGAGGTGCCGGAGAAGGTCATGCCCGCGCGCTCAAGCTCCTCGCGGAAGAGGTTATTGAACTCGTAGCGGTGACGGTGGCGCTCGGAGATCTCGCGTGTGCCGTAGGCGGCATACGCCTTCGTGCCCTCGCCGAGCACGCAGGGGTATTTGCCGAGACGCATCGTGCCGCCCTTGGCGGTCACGCCGATCTGGTCGGGCAGCAGCGCGATGACCGGGTGCGCAGTGAGGGATGAGAACTCCGCGCTGTGCGCGTCGGCCCAGCCGACGGCGTGGCGCGCAAACTCGATGACGGCGATCTGCATACCGAGGCAGATGCCGAGATAGGGCACGCCGTTCTCGCGCGCGTACTGCGCGGCGAGGATCATGCCCTCGATGCCGCGGTCGCCGAAGCCGCCGGGCACCAGCACACCCGTGCAGCCGCCGAGAACGGAGGCGACATTCTCCGCCGTCAGCGTTTCGGAATCGACCCATTGGATCGTCACCTGTGCGTCGCAGGCCGTGCCCGCGTGGAAGAGCGACTCGACGACGCTCAGATAAGCGTCGTGCAGGCCGGTATACTTGCCGACGAGCGCGATGGTCACCTGTTTGTGCGCGTGCTTGATCTTCTCGACGAGCGCCGTCCATGCCTTCATATCCGGCTCGCCGCAGTCAAAGCCGAGCTTGCGGCAGACCTCGCGGCAGAGGCCGGCGTCCTCAAGCAGCAGCGGCACCTCATAGAGCGTGGAGGCCGTGACGTTCGGGATCACGCATTCCGGCTCAACGTTGCAGAACAGCGCGATCTTATGGCGCACATCGTCGGGCAGCGGGCTGTCCGTGCGGCAGACGAGGATATCCGGCTGGATACCGAGCGAGAGCAGCTCCTTGACGGAATGCTGCGTGGGCTTGCTCTTGAGCTCGCCGCTGCCGGGGATGGAGACGATGAGCGGAACGTGGATGAAGAGGACGTTTCCTCTCCCTTTTTCCGCCGCGACCTGACGGATCGCTTCAAGGAACGGCTGGCTCTCGATATCGCCCACCGTACCGCCGATCTCCGTGATGCACACGTCGGTCTCGCCGTCGTCCATGGCGTAGACGCGGCTTTTGATCTCGTCGGTGACGTGCGGAATGATCTGCACCGTTCCGCCGAGGTAGCCGCCCTGCCGCTCGCGGTTGAGGACGCTCCAGTAGACCTTGCCGGAGGAGACGGAAGCGTTCGCGTTCAGCGCCTCATCCACGAAGCGCTCGTAGTGGCCGAGGTCCAGGTCGGTCTCCGCGCCGTCGTCGGTGACGAAGACCTCGCCGTGCTGGTAGGGACTCATCGTGCCGGGGTCCACATTGAGATAGGGGTCGAATTTCTGGTTCTTTACACGCAGGCCGCACTGCTTCAGCAGGCGGCCGAGCGACGCCGCGCAGATGCCCTTGCCGAGACCGGACACCACGCCGCCGGTGACAAAAATGTACTTCATGTTCTCCTCCACAACACAAATAAATTGGAAAAATCATTTCAAAAGGAACGCTCAGAGAGCGTTCCTTTTGGGGATCAAACGGAGAAAAGCAGATCGTAGAAGGTCGGATACGGCCAGTACTTGCCAGCGGTCAGCGTCTCGAGACGGTCGACGGTATCGCGCACCGCGTCCATATCAGCAGCAACAACGTCGTGGTAATAGCGCATCTCCTCTTCGCCGGAGGCGCCGACGGGCGCGGTCTCCAGCGCGGTCTTGAGCGTCACGGTCTGCTCGAGCAGCTTGTCGTTGAGGATGCCGATGGAGTTGGCCAGCGACTTCTCGACGTGGCAGGGCAGCTCAGGCGCGGCCTCGTGCTTGCGCAGCATCGTCTCGCAGAGCTTGCTCTCATACTCGGAGGCGGCGTTGAGGATCTCATGCTGGACCATATCGACCATGGTGGCCGCTTCGATGTGGATGACCTTGCGGTATTTCTCCATGTGGATCTCGTGGCGGGAGAACATTTCCTCCTTCGTGTAAACGCCGTGCTTCATCATCAGTTCGACGTTCTTGGGCAGAACATAGGTCGGCAGGGCGTCGGCGGTGCTGCGCAGATTCGCAAGGCCGCGGCGCGCGGCCTCCTCGACCCACGCCTCCTCATAGCCGTTGCCGTTAAAGATGATGCGGCCATGCTCGATGAACGCCTTGCGCACAAGGTCGTGCAGCGCCTTGTTGAAGTCCGGCGCTTCCTTGAGCACCGCGTAGAACTGGCTGAGCTCCTCCGCCATGATGGTGTTGAGCACCGTGACAGGGCCGGCGATGGACTGGCTGGAGCCGGGCATACGGAACTCGAACTTGTTGCCGGTGAAAGCCACGGGCGAGGTACGGTTGCGGTCGGTGGTGTCCTGCGGGATGGAGGGCAGCACGTCCACGCCGATGCGCAGCGTCTTGCGCTCGGTCTCGGTATAGTCGCTCTCACCGACGATGGCGTCGATGATGCTCTGCAGCTCGGAGCCTAGGAAGACGGAGATGATGGCCGGCGGCGCTTCCTGCGCGCCAAGACGGTGATCGTTGCCCGCGAAGGCGACGGAGCAGCGCAGCAGCTCCTGATACTCGTCCACGCCCTTGACGAAGGCGGCGAGGAAAAGCAGGAACACGGCGTTCTGGCTGGGCGTTTTGCCGGGGGAGAACAGATTCTCGCCCGTGTCGGTCGAGAGCGACCAGTTGACGTGCTTACCGGAGCCGTTGACGCCGGCAAAGGGCTTTTCATGCAGCAGGCAGACGAGACCGTGGCGCTCGGCGACCTTCTTCATCGTCTCCATGACGAGCTGGTTCTGATCGTTGGCGGTGTTGGCGTCGCAGTAGATGGGAGCCATCTCGTGCTGACCGGGGGCGACCTCGTTGTGCTTGGTCTTGGAGAGCACGCCGAGCTTCCACAGCTCCTCGTCCAGTTCCTTCATAAAGGCCGCCACGCGCGGGCGGATGACGCCGAAGTAGTGGTCGTCCAGCTCCTGGCCCTTGGGCGGCTTGCTGCCGAAGAGGGCGCGGCCGCACAGCCGCAGATCCTCACGCTTGAGGTACAGCTCGCGGTCAATGAGAAAATACTCCTGCTCGGGGCCGACCTGCGGCGTGACTTTATCGACGTCCTTCTGGCTGTCGAAAAGATGCAGCAGCTTCACCGCTTCGCGGCTAACCGCCTCGTTCGAGCGCAGCAGCGGGGTCTTCTTGTCCAGCGCCGCGCCGCCGTAGGAGCAGAACACCGTCGGGATGCAGAGGCTGCCGTCCTTGATGAAGGCAAAGGCGGTGGGGTCCCATGCGCTGTAGCCGCGCGCCTCAAAGGTCGCGCGCAGGCCGCCGGAGGGGAAGCTCGAAGCGTCGGGCTCGCCGCACACCAGTTCCTTGCCGGAGAAGTCCATGATGATCTTGCCGCCGCCGATGGGATTGATAAAGCTGTCGTGCTTTTCGGCGGTGATGCCGGTCAAGGGCTGAAACCAATGGGTAAAATGCGTCGCGCCATGCTCCAGCGCCCAGGTCTTCATGGCCTCGGCGATATCGTTCGCGGCGGTCAGTGGCAGCGGCTTGCCGCTTTTCAGACAGTCGCGCCAGACTTCCATCGCCTGATGCGGAACATACTGCTCCATCGTTCCCTCATTAAAGGACATCGAACCAAACAGCTCGGGAATACGATCTTTTTCACTCATCGTTACGAACCTCCTTATTCGTTTTTTATTTACAAAAAATATGGATAGATTCTACCTCTGCAAGTTTCCGACGTCAAGACTTCATATTGTTCAAGCTTTTTCCAATATCCGGGCAATGTGTTGGCGCTGTCCACAAAATTGCTGCAAGAGAAAAATTTTCTCTTGCATTGCATAGGGCGCCGTGCTATGATAGACATGGACTCACCTTTGGGGTGTGTCTTTTTTCGTTTTCTGCGCAAACTATTTCAGGGGCGGCGCATCATTCTTTGAGATAAGCGAAGCGGTAGCCCACTCCGAGCGCCGCGCCGCCGACAAGGTTCCCGAGCGTCACCGCCGCGAGGTTTTTGAGACATCCGGCAAGCGTCAGCGTCGTTTCCATGCCGTACTCCGCCGCGGCAAACGCACCGGCGGGCAGGTAGTACAGGTTCGCGATGCAATGCTCATAGCCGCAGAGGACAAAGAGCAGGATGGGGAAAAAGAGCGCGATGACCTTCCCCTCCGCGCGTTTGGAGGCTGCCGCCATCCACACCGCGAGGCAAACCAGAAAATTGCACAGGACCCCGCGCAGGAAAGCGTCTCCGGCTCCGAGCGCCGCCTTGCTCTCCGCGATGGAAACCATCGAGCGCGCCAGTCCATCGCCGAAAAGCGATGCCGTGTGGCTGTAGACCGCCAGCGCGGCCACCGCCGCGCCGCCCATGGCATTGCCAAGGTAGACAGTCAGCCAGTTACGCAGCAGCTGAGCGGGCGTGATGCGGCGCTCCAGCAGGGCCATCACCATCAGGCAGTTGCCGGTGAAAAGCTCGCTGCCCGCGAGGATCACCATGGAAAGTCCTGCGGGAAACACGCAGGCCGAAAGGAGCTTTGCAAGCGAGCCGCTCTCCACCGTCACGGCGGCCGCCGTCGCACCGACGCCCGCGAGCGCGATGTAGGCTCCCGCCAATATGGCGAGCAGGAGCATCTTTCCAAAGGGCAGTCGCGCCTTGCTTTCGCCGGCGGCGAGCAGGCTCCGGGCAATCTCGGGAGGGGTGAGCATGGGCAGATCTCCTTTTCTCTTTCATGCGGATTCATGCGGACACAATATTGATGTATTGTATCGAAAAACGTCGGAACGGTCAAGCATTGCCGAGAAGTTCTTTTCGCGCGAAAGGTTTTTCTAATTTACGGCAAACATTTCGCGCTTTCTCCTTGACAAGTACCCCCACAATATGCTAAGATATCACTTGCGTTTGAGAGTGAGCCGGCTCCTCACAAGCATGGAGAGATGGCTGAGCGGTTGAAAGCACCGGTCTTGAAAACCGGCGATGTGAAAGCATCCGTGGGTTCGAATCCCACTCTCTCCGCCAAATGGAACATCGGCTGAAAAATTCGACATTTGCGGAAGTACCCAAGTGGCCGAAGGGGCTCCCCTGCTAAGGGAGTAGGGTGTGTAAAAAGCGCCGCGGAGGTTCAAATCCTCTCTTCCGCGCCAAGAAAAACCTTGAAACTACTGTAGTTTCAAGGTTTTTTCGTTTTCCCAGCACCCAAAATTTTGTCTCAGAAGATAGGGGCGAAGTGGAAACTTTTGTGCTGTTTCGGAATGTTTTGGAACAGTTTTGTTGTCAAAAATGTTGTCATGGATAAGGCTGTGCCCACGCTGGACACAGCCTTTTGAATTTTGCCCGAATCGGGCACAATTATTTCATCGTTGCCAGTTTACGGATCAGGTCGCTGCCGTACTTGTAGGCCGCGAGGTAGTCCATCGTCTTGTCCTCAAGGCCGGAGCGCTTCTGGAGCTGGGCGCGGTAGTCCGTGTATTTTGGGCGGTACGCGCCGAGCACCAGCGAGAGCTTGCGCTTGCGGCGATACACGCCGTCGCCGTTTGACTGGCTGCCGGTGTTGCCGTTGGAGGTATTGCCCTCGATGGCGGTGACATACTGCCCGCTGACGCTCTCGCAGATGCCGGTGTGGTCGGTTTTGTACGACGTGCCCGGGAAGTCGTAGATCAGCACGTCGCCGGGCCGGTAGCCCTTGGCGACCCACTGCCCGTGCGCCTGCGCCCAGCGCATCAGCTCGCCGCAGGAGGCCGTCTTTCCGCCGGACATAAAAAGCGTCTTGTCCACCTGCTGAAAGCACCACCAGACGAACTGCATACACCAGTACACGCCGTCCATGCCGTAGGCCTTGCCGTACTTCTGCCGGTTGCCGCTCTGCTCGACCGTGCCGATCTCTTTGCCCGCCACGGCGAGGATGTCACTTGCCTGCGCCATTGGCTTTGTTGTAGCTCGCCGTGCTGATGCCGATCAGCGCGCCCACAAACGCCACCACGGCGTTGATGGTGGTCGCGATTTCCTGCGCGTAGGGCCAGCCCCAAACGCCTGCCAGCGCGCTGTAGAGCACGGAGAGTGCGGGCAGGGCGATGAGGCACAGCCACTTCAAAATGTCGTAGACCTTGTCGTTGAATTGCAGTTTCATTTCAATCGTCCTTTCCTTTGATTTTGATGTTGGCGAGCAGCGTCAGCTCTGCCGTCCACGCGGCGAACCACGCGACGGTCAGGCTGTCCGGCACAATTTTGCCGTTGGCGGTGAGCACGAGGCTCACGATGCAGTACCACGTCAGGTTGAAAATCGCCGCCCAGACGTACTTGTCGCGCTTGCGCATGGTCTTGAGTTTTTCCCACGCGGACTTATAGAGGTCGATGCCCAGAAGCGTCATGCAGACCACGCACACGCCTGCGAGGATGGTTTCGGCCCAATCCATCAACTTACAACCTCCCACTCGTCGATCTCGCTTTTGATGCGGTCGATAAAGCTGTTGCCGCCGAGGGCTTTATAGCCTCGGTAAAGGAAGAGGAAGTCCTCCAGCTCGTACTGCCGGATGGTGTGGTCCTCCCTGTGGCGGTAGTAGGTGTGCAGCATATCGTGCCGGAGCTGGCATTTGAGCGCGTCGGTCAGCTTGTCCAGCCCCAGCAGCTTGTTGCGGATGGGCTTAATGAGCATCGCCAGCGCGGCCAGAATGACCGTGATCTCCGAGCAGGTCGATGCAACGGTCGATAGGTTCATAGGCATTCTCTCTTTCCGGCGGCAAAAAGCCGCCTTGTCGTCCTTGACAAAGCGGCTACAGCGTGATATATTCAAGGTCAGCAGGAACGGCTCACTTTGGACGGTGCAGGTCGCTCCCCCATACAAGTTTAGAGCTTGAAGGAAAGCCGCTGCCGTTTAGGTGGCGGTTATTTCTTTATGTACCCAAGGATACCGAAGATAACCGCAGCGAGGAGCAATAGAAGCGTCAATACTTCCATCGTCGTCATGCGCTCACCCCCTTGAGGGGGAACAACCTGTTTCACGCTCTTACTGGCACGCTCATCATACCACGCGCGCCGCGCCTTGTCAATTTGCCGCCCTCGGGCGGCTTTTCTTATTTCAGGGCCGGCCGGAGTTGCCTCCGGCCCTGCTCACTTGTTCAGCTCCATGAGCTTAGCTGCAATATCGTCCGGGATGCGGCACGTCTCCTTCTTGACGCAGTAGCCGTTCGCATCGTAGGTGAGCTTGTACTGCGGCAGGACGTAGATCTCCGTGCCGGTGCGCTCAAGATCACGGCGCATGACCGGCTGCTTGATGCTGTTCTTGACGCCCGCGCTCTCGCTCAGGCCCGCGGGGGTATCGGTGACTTCGATGGGCTTGCCGTCGGATGCGATTCTCTTGTAAGTAGCCATTGTTTTAATCTCCTTTTTGTTTTATTCGGTGCCGTAAAACAGATCGTTGTAGCACCGATAGCGATATTTGATGCTGCCGGTATCAATGCTCTGATTCGTTTCTCTGCACATTCTCTGCCACTCCCCGCAACAGTCCATTTCAGGACAGCCGCAGCGATATACGCAATTCGGGACGAGTACGTCAGAGAGCTCCGGCTCTACCTCACGCAGTGCCCGCTTGAAGTCCTCCGCATAGGCGCGTGTCTCCGGTGACGCCCGTCGGCAGAGGCGCTTACGCATAGTATCGATCAAGGCCTGTGCGTTTGCTTCCCCGGTAAAGTCTACCGGCACGTCCTGCGGGAGCTTGTCGCGTGGAATGCCCGTGCGGTCTGAACGCTGAGAGCTGATGAAGCATTCCCACTTGTGGCGGCTCCAGTGCGTGGCGATCCAGCTTTTAATGCAGTGCCAGCTCCACTTAACGCGAATGCCGCGGATCGGGCTGTGCTCGGCGATGAGGATATCCCGTCTGAAATCACCGCTCGGCTCATGCCCGAGCGGAGGCTTGGAAACGGTAGCGCGGCAGTCGTCCACGACTTCCGTCCAATCGCCCTTGATTTTGAGGATAATGGTCTTAAAGTCTTCTTTCACTTGCATCCTCGCTTTCGATTCAATAACTCCTGCCGTCCTTTGTTGCGGCCTTTTGCGTCTGCATTGCAGCTAAGTCACAGGCATTCCGTCTGTCTGGGGGACGATCACCACCTCCTGCCTGTTACGATCTCGCCGGGCATCGGCCCCGTCCGTTCCGGCGGCGGAAAAGGTGAAAAGCAATGTGATTCGAGTGATTCCCTTGTCGAAAAAATCAACCGGCAGAAACGAAATCTCGGAAACTTGGAATGGGCAGCCGAGGATTGAATACGGGTGTCCGCTGGACGCTTGTGGGCTGTTCGGCGGGAGCTGCTTCCTGTGTTCTTGATCTCTCGGAATGCCCGTGACTTAACTGCAATGCACGGCCTCGCCTGACGGTCAGGCGGCTCTTGTTATTTTCACGCGGAAAGCCCGCAGGAGCGCGCGTAGGCGCGCGAGGAGCGAGCCGGTACGCTGAGCCGCCGCGTCTTCCAACGCACGCAGGAGACGGCTCTGCGCCGCTGCGCGGTGCCTTCGCTGGCCCCATATCGGCGCCGTTATCAGCGCGCGATCCGGCGTCCGCTCCTGCCGCTTTTGGGCTCCGGAGGCAGTCGCCCTGCGTGCCGCAGCTCTGGCCCGCTCCGGGATCAGATCGTCCGCTGCGTGCTGTTGGTAGAGCGCATACAGTGCCGGCTCGAGCGCGTCCACGCCCAGCAGCTCCACGCCGCTGCCGTCGGTGCAGAGGGCACGGATGCGGCCGGCCGCGCGATGGATCGTGCGGCAGACGGTCGAATGGTCCACGCCCAGCAGTGCGCCGATTGAGCGCATATCCAGCCACTCGCCATAGTAGAGGTAGAGATACACGGCCTGCGTCTCCGTCAGACGCGAGAGCACATAGCGCGCCGTTTCCGGTTCGGCCAGGTCAAGACGGTTCGGATGCTCGCGCAGATCCTCCTGGCGCAGATCCTCCGACTTATCGTTAAGGACCTTCTTCGCGCGAAGCAGTGTGCGGGAGACCGTGGCCTTGTTCACGTCGAGCTGCTCGGCGATCTCCGTCGCGGTCTTGCCCTGCAGGAGGAGATCGAGCATTTCGCGCTGGCGGGCTGAGACCGCCGCGCGGCCGCGCCGGAGTGCCCTCATGAGCCGCGCGCGGCTCTCGCCATTGTCCGAGCCGAGGTCATCCCAACGGACTTGATTTCCTTCGAGGTCTGCAAAGGTCAAGTCGCAGCGCTCGAAGAAGTCAAAGCTGTTGACATCGGCTCCGGCAGCACCGGTGTGTATGACCGTCCGCTTGACCGCCTTGTGCCGCTTTTCCTGCGGTGGGCGAAGATATTCCAGCCGCTCAAGGCTCTCGTGGTACATCTCGAACAGGATGCGAAGACGGTGCTTCTGCTCTCCGCGTCTGCCGGGGTCCTGCTCCTGCTTGATCTCCTCCCGGACGAGCTGAATGCGCGCATAAAGCTGGTCTTTCTCCCGGACGGCAGCCTCATAGGCGGTCACATCAGCCCTCCCAGTCTACCCAGCCGTCCATGTAGACCTTGATCACACCGTCCACGCGGTAGAAGGCGTTGTTGATGAGCGGCACGCCCTCCGTGTATTCGATGGGATTGTCGGCGCTCGTGCCGACCGGATTCTCCTGCTCGACGTAATCCTTTCGGACGTCCACGTCGTTGACGGTGAAGATCCTCCAGTCAAAGCCGAGCTTGTCGCTCTGCTCCATGCGCTGCGTGATGCCGCCGGCGGCTTGCACGAGCTTTCCATCCGTGATTGCGCCCTTAATGGCATTGAGCTTTTCAGTTTGCATCATAGGTGGCCTCCAGTTCCGCCAGCTGCGCGTTGGCAGCGGCAAGGTTTTCTTCGCTCTCGGTGAGCTGCGTATCCTTCTCGGCGACAGTGGCGTTCAGGCTCTCGATCTGCGCCTGATACGGCATAACATCGCCCCAATGCTGCTTGTCCGTTTTGAGAATGACGGTAAAGTAGCCCTGCTTTGTGTACTCGATCTCCTGCACGGCAAAGGTGTAGCCCTCCGGCAGCGGGCAGGCCGGATAGTCCGTGCGGACCTGCTCAACCGTGACATTCTGCCAGTCGATGGCCTCGACCGCCTCCAGCGTGTTTTCCTCGTAGCAGCGCTCGAAGATCACGCGGTACTCTCCGGCCAGTGCATGGACAACACCGACACGGTGACCGTTGATTTTGTAATTTACTCCGTAAAATCCGCTCATACTTTTCTCCTTACATAAACTATTTTTTCAGATTTTCAAGGGCGTTCCAGTTTATAGCCTTATCCTCCACTTCGCCCCATGTCAGCGCCTTCCCCTCGACGAGTGCCCATGTTGCTCCACCGCGGAAAAACATTTTGACCGGACCAACCGGAGAGAAGTCTCCCTGCACGGTATTGCCGACTTGAAGCATGATCGTTGAATCAAGGTCTGCCGTTGCGGTAAAATGTAGGTCATTTAATGCTTCCTGAATTTTAGCCGGTGTCATAAACTCATCTGATGTATAGGCTACAACCAGAGAGCTCGTATCCATGCTCTCTGAAATCCATCCCGCGCCTTGAAAGGACAGACTGCCGAGATCCACACCGGTGACCGTTATTTTGATTTTGTCAATTCGGATGGCGGACTCGATGCTAAAACCGTCTCCGGCTCTGCCTGCTTCAGTTAGCTCCAGATAGCCATAGCTGCCAATAGCGTCTTGGCGAATCGTTCCGCTGAAATAAGGAAACAACAGGATCAGGTATTGCAGATTCGCTTCGATGGCATTGGCATCTGTGAAACTCATCTGCTTTAGGTCACCAGGCAGCAGTTCCAGTGAATACGCATCATCTTTCATACCGTGCCACCCCCATTCGGAATAGGCAGGTTTTCCAAATTCGCCCACGTCATCTGTGCATCCTCTACATCTTGCCAAGTATAGGCATACGCCTCAAACGCCTCCCAGTTGATGATCGCGGACCAATGGATCGTACCGGAGCCAATCTGCGCTGTGGCCCCACTCCGCATAACCGCAGAGACGGACACGGAAACATCGGCGTAATCTGTGGCAGAGCAGAGGAACACCAGTGCATCCAAGGCGTCCTGCAGATCCTGATAGGCCCCCTGCGGCACCGTATACCGCGCCGTAATCTCGGTGTCTGACGGTACCACCGTCCAGCCGGTGCCGGTGACTGTGATGCTGCCCAGCTGATCGCTCTGAGCGGTGACGATGATCTCACGGATACCGTGGGCCGCCGTCAGGGTCGTATAGTCACCCGTGCGAACGCTGGCCGCCAACTCCACATAACCAAACCGCGTCCCTGCCCAGACCTCCACAACTTCCCCGGAAGCGCTCTCCACGCCCTTCCAGAATGCCAGCAGGTTCTTGACGATCAAGGTCAACTGCTCGTCTGTGGGGATGTCATCCATTCGCCAGGTGGTATCTGTGGTTCCGTCCTTGTGGGTGATGTTGACAGGCGTATAGGTGACCTGGCGGCCGTACTGTTCATACAGGCCCTTCAGATAAACCATCGCCTCCGTAATGCGATTGCGGTCAGCGGCGTTGAAGGCCCCGCGCATCCCCGCCAGCCATTCCGCTTTTTCGTCTGCGGACATGGCATCAAAGCCTTTATCTCGCAGAGCCCTCCACCGGGCCACATCCGCGGCTGTCCGGTTGGTGATCAGAGATTCTAAAATAGGCATATCTCAAACTCCTTTCACCCCGGCGCTATATACGACCGTATTCGACAGCTTGATCTCCATCTTTTCCAGATTGCCGACCGTTCTTCCACCGCAGTTATCCGGCAGGGATATCCGGTCACCCAGATGCTCACCCGCGAAGACGACCTTCGCTTTGCCGGTATTCCGCCGCAGGTGGTAATCATAGAGCCGCTGCGCCACCGTCTGGGCCACGGCCGGAGAGACGAGGGTCGCGTCTGTGATCTTCACAACCTTCTGCTTGTCCGTGGCGGTCACATCGGGGTTCTTCACAGAGTACACGGCCTTGGTGTCGGCGTATTTGACCCCATTCACCTCGACGCTGCCATTCTCCGCCACTGCGAAGGTGTGGGCTGTGACCTGCACCTCTGTCACAATGGCCGACGTACTGACTGAGGCGCCGAGGAAGGTACGCTCCAGCGGTACCGTTACTTCTTCCGTCCCGGGCGAAAACACCCGTAGCTCTGCCCGGCCGTCCGTGGATACGCAATAGCCCCAAACGAATAGGAGCTGCTGGATCGCCGCACGGCGGGAGCCGGCCTTCAGGATACCGGTCACGTTCATATCCGTAACGCCGGCGTCAAATTCCACCTCAAAGGGCGCAGCCAGCTCCGCAATCAGCGCCTTCGCGCTTTTGCCGCTGTATACGCCGCCGGCAAAAGACATATCGTTCAGCACGCCGATGGCGTCACAGCACTCGATCGGGTATACCCGGCTGGAGGTACGCTTATAGGAATCGATGTAGTACACGCCGACCAGTGTGTCATTATTTCTGACCTCGACCGGCTGCTTCAGCTGGAACATGTACTCAATGTCGTCCCTGCTATCCAGCGTCCAGCTCAGCTTAGAGCCGGGTAGCTTGGTGCTGCTCAGATCGATCTCATTGACCGCCGATGCCTTCCGCAGCTCCGACATACCGAAGGATCGGTGAACGCCGAAGATCACATGATCGATCTTGGCGTAGCGGTAAGGCAGGTTTGTCTTTTTGAAGGTTAGGAGGAGCTTGTTATAGCTCTCCACCCGCTTTTGGCAAAAATACTCCACCGCGTTAGGCGTGAAGTCCTGATCCGCCTTTAGGGTACTCCCTTGATACCACTTGATGTTGAGTTCCGAGCAGTATCCTCCGGTCGCGGTATCAAAGCGAAAAGAAATGCCGACAGAGGAATACTGCTTGCTGAAGGTAATGGTGATCTGAGGCTCAGAGCCGACGGCGAAGCTGCCGTCAGCGCCGCTCATGGCCTCCGACCAGAATGCTGGGGAGATCTCCGACGCCAGGACAAAGGCCCCGTCCATCCCCCACTGATTCAGTTCCCCCGTGGCAGCCGGCTCCTCCACGGTGCCGCCGGGCAGTTGAGCAAGTGCAGATCTGTCCTGCGCTGTTGGTGCGGTCACCGTGGCATCCAGAGCGGCGCCGGGCGCAATATCCTTATACAGCAGCGTGGTCTTGCTCATTTGGGAACCACCTGCGCTTCCATCGGAATGAAATTGATCTCAATTTCTCCCCAGTAATTGACCCCGTTGGAGACAGATTCGATGTCCTGTGTGCCGGAAGTGTAATACGCCTCGTAGGAGATGGTGGTCTGGCCGTCCGCCGCCTCCAGCATAACGCTGTCATCTACGGAGTGCTCCACCAGATAAGCCCAAAACTCGTCCAATCCGGCATAGTTGCTGCCCCTCCGGAAGACTTTGATCTTGTGGCCGACGTAGGTGCCGATAATATCCCGGATCATGCGGCCGGTCATAACGCGGCCGGCATTATCACCGTCCAGCACGTTGAAATTCCGGCTATAAGCAGAAATTGCGACGTCTGCGTCAAACTCCCTGCCGTTCAGTTTGATATAGCTCATATCAGTAATCCTCCAGACTGACGCCGACACGGTTCGACTCGGACTTGTTCAGCCGATATACGACCTTGCCCAGAACGTCCTCGTCAATGACAAGGTAAGCCGTACTCTGGCCGCTGTACCCGCCTTCAGAGAGTGCCTGTCGGAAGGCCTGAACCATGGTATCCAGGGGCGTTTCAATGTTCGTGCCCTGTTTCTGATCACCCAGCACCGCCAAGAACTCCCTATTGGGAGGAATAACGGCCCCGGTAGCCAGACGAGGAAGTTCAACGTAAGACATCTCCTGAATGACTGGGGGAAATCCTGTTAGCGCACGCATCGGCTCAAAGGCATCATTAAACGCACGCACCATTGCATTGATGAGATCAATAACAAGGTTGATAGCGTTTTCAACAATGGTCACGATCAGATTCCAAACGCCCTTCAGGATAGATGCGATACCGTCCCAAGCGCGCTTCCAATTTCCGGCAAAGACACCTGAAATGAAGGTCACAACACCTGTGAGGATCTGCTGAATACTGTTGACCATATTATTGAGCGTCATTTTCAGCGTCTCGATCCAACTGTTTAGGAATGTCTTGATCCACTCGATCAGTCCCAACAGCCGACCGTTTGTTTGCTCGTCCAACCAGTTGAAAAGTGCATTTATAGCCGTCTGCAAGGCCGTCAGAACAGCTTCAATAATAGTTTGAAGCCCCTGCACCATGAGTTGAATGCCTTGCACTGTAAGAGCCAAATCTCCGGTAAAAACGCCTTTAAAGAAGTCGAGAAAGCCCTGTAGCAGGGATTTCATGCCGTCCAGCATAGCCTGCCCCTGCCCGAAGGCATTCGTGAACACCAGCAGCAGGCCGGCAATAGCGGCGACCAGCAGGGGTATCCACGAGCCGGTCAGAACAGCGATCCCAAGGCCGGATATCAGCAGGCCGGCCACGGTAGACAGCATATTTTCAAAGCTCCAGCCATTCTCCAGCGCGTCATGCAGCCCGGTGGCGAACATGACCAGACCGCTGACGACCATCCCGATCCCGGCGCCCAGCTTCCCGAAAGCGATCCAAAGGCCGAGTGTTAGCTCTGCGGCGCCCTTCAGCATCTCGAGAAAGTTATCCATGCTGACCCCGTTTTGCCATGCGTCCCACGCGCCCTTCGCCAGATCAATGCCACCGCGAATGGCCACCAGCAGGCCAACGAATTTTGTCAGCCCGTCCATAAAGCCTTTGGAGAGCTTCCACGCCAGCAGCGCCGCGCCGATCAGGTTTACCCAGTTCAGGATCTTTTCAAAGTCCGACGCCATACTGGAGGTGTCAAAAGAGAAATCCGGCTTGGCTGCGGAGCCTCCCCCGCCGCCCGAAGCACTGTTCGACAGCTTATTGATCTCATCGAAGCTGGCCAACGATTTCGACGCTTTCTTTGCGGCGCTGCCTGTGGCCTCGATAGCCTCCGCCTCGTCATACATATTTTTTGCTGCGTCCTTCGCCTGCCCGATGGTCTTTCCAAACAGGAGGGACACCATGCCGGCGATCGCGCTCACGATACGGGTGAGGATGTTGACCAGTGCTGTGAAAGCCGGGATCAGCACCGACAAAATAGGCTGCGCCAATGTCAGCAGCGCCCCCTTCAGACGGGCAACCGCAGCCGAGGCCTCACTGTTGGACTGCACTACCTTGCCCATCCAGTCCTTCATGGACCGCAGCGCTGCTGTGATCATCGTAAAAATAAATACTCGCTTGACAAGGCCCTTGACCCGGTCGGAGAATTTCTTGATCCGCTGGTCTGCCTGCTCCACCGCGCGCGCAACAGCGTCGGCGGCAGTGGCCGGCTTGTAAAGCTCCTTAGCTACCTTTCCCGCATGGTCCTTAGCTGTTGCCAGGTCACCATTGATGCGCTTCGCTGCTGTATCAACATCGTCCAGACGGTCGGCAGCCTGATCAAACTTTGCTTGAAGGCCATCCACAGTTTTCTGCTGAGCCGCAAGCTCTCGCGTGATACTTGCCTGCCGGGCGGCAGCTTCTGTATAAGCTGCAATACTGGCTGGGTCGTTGGAATTTGCGTTAGACATGGCCCCCGCTATGCGCTGCGCTTCGTCCTGCAGGGAAACCAATTTGGCCTTTGCCTTATCCAACTGAGCGCCCAACTCGCTGACACGCCGGGAGATCGGTAAGCGTTTATCGCTGTTTTTCTGGAGCTGTTTCTCCAAACGCTCAATCTTCTTTGTTGTGCTGGAAAGATCCTTTTCAAGATTTTCGTTATCCAGCTTAGTGCTGTATGTAATATACCCATCTGCTCCGGGCATTGCGTCACCTCATTTCTTTCCCAGCCATGCGTTTACGACTGCATCCTCAGCCTCTGTAAAACTGGTTTTCAGATCTACCAGTTCTCTGTTGTCTCGGTACCACTCCTGATCTGTCTTATCCAAAGGTTTTCCTTTCGCTTTCAGATTGCGAATCCGAACGATCTGTGCAAAGAGGCAGTCTCCGATTTCATAGTAAGCAGAGATGAATGTCCACCAATGCAGGTACTCCATTTCCCGGATCTCTTTTCCCAGAACACGGTTAATGGGCGCCGCAATATAGCGAAAATCCTGACTCCAATCCATCAGCTTTGGTGCCGGCCGTTGACGCCGCTCATTCTCCCCGCAGTTGATGAACCAGATGCATTGCTTTGCAGCTTCCTGCCAGTCCTTCGTCGGCATATCAGCAAATTCCGGGTAGAAGATGTATAGCATCACATCGGCTTTTTCTTCATTACTCAGCTCTGGATCTGTCAGGGCCTCGCAGATGTCCAAAATGGCGCGATAATCAGAACGGATGGAATACTCCCTGCCGCCCACAAATACTGTTTTCGGCAAAGTGTATTCCATCCGATTCTCCTCTCAGCGATGATATTTCTTCAGGTACTTCTCCACGCGCGGCTTGGATGTCTTGATCTGCTTGCTCATTTCCTCCGGCACCGTATCAATGACAGCCAGCAGGAAGTTTGTCCACAGAGGAAGGCCGTCCGCCATAGCGTAGGAACTGATGCCCTGAAAAACTGAAGCAGCAGAACCTTCGCCAAACAAAGCGTCAATTCCCTCACGCACTTCCGAGTCGCGCTGTTTTGCGTATTCGAAAAATGCAGTATTATTTTCAAACTTTTTGTCCTTATCAGCCTCATACCGCTCAGAGCAGGCCACAAACAGATCATACAGGGTGGAAACAAAGTTCACGTCTGTTGGATTGTAGCTGATCTGCGCAGCACCATCATTGACATCGAAGGTTTTGATGCCGGTAGAGAAATTCAAAGCATTCACAGTCATCTCCTCCTACTCTCAGGCCGCTTTGGTGAAGGTAACCGAACCGTCAGCAATAGCCGCCGTGCCGGTGGTGCGGGTACCGCCATAGGTCACATCGATAGGCATACCCACATTAGAGCTGCCGCCCAGAGAGGCGGGCTTGACCATGCAGGATTCATACCGCTCCGCGAATACCGCGGTATCCGCCGTACCGGCGTAAGCATGGACCACCAACAGGTCGTTGTTGGCCATAGCCGCCACATTCTGTTCCTTGATAGACTGGTTCCAGATCTTCACCTGGGCCGCGTCACCGGAGTCCAGCTCACAAGGCTCAAAGCTCTGCGTGATCACAGGCTTCTTCATGTTGGTGTAGATCTCACCGAAGATATCAGTCTTGCTCTCTTCGCTGTAATCGTACTCCATGGAGCTCTCCTCCACGCGCTTACCGACGGGGCTCCAGACCGGAGCGCTATTGGTCCCGGTATTCAGATACAGGATCAGGAGCTTCCGATCCACGACCTGTCCAGCCGGTGTGTTAAACGTCATATCAGCCATTTGTTTTCCCCCTTAAACTTTTTGATGAACCGCACAGATAGCTGCACTACATAGACGCCGGTTCCTTCCTCATCAGTCTGTAGCAGCGTACCATTCTGTGCGGTGATCCGCTCTTCACGGGGATCATCCCCGAATACCGGCGCGGCTCCGGTTACTGACTGCTCCTGAACCCACTCTTGCAGGTCTACGATCCAATCAGCGTTTTTTGCGGCCCCTTCATCGTCATTGGGAGCCTTTTCAAACACATAGTACAGGCCAAAGTTGTACTGGTTGGTGATTGTGGTATTGCCAACAATATCCCGTTTCCGGCTTACTTCCACCAGTCCGTCCGGCAGGATACCTCCGGTATTGGGGATCTTGTCGGTATAGTCCACCTGGAAGCCCGAGAGTACATTGTACTGTGGAAAATCTGCCAACCAGCCGCGGACTGTTTCCAAAGCATTCATACGGGATCAGGCCTCCCCCGAACGTAGTTCTTCAGATCCGTCAGCATGGCATCGCCTTCCTTTTCCTGAAGGCGCCGTCCCCAGAACGGCCCTGCATCCGGATTCTTTGCCGCGGTATACTTCAACGGCCGCTCGGTCGCTTTCAGCTGCGTGCCGCGCCGCCATCGTGGCCCGATACCCGGAATCAGCATTGGACCATTCCCTGTCACAGCATTAACCATGACTTTTCCCTCATGCAGATACCTGGCATAGGGCACAAAGCTATTGATCTCCGGGCGACTGATGGGAGACTGCGCTTGTGTCAGCTTGATGGTCGCTCCAGTCCGGTATGGCATATACCGCACAATGCGACGCAGCACATTGGCGGTATGGAACTGCTGCACATCACCGTTCATGTCCAGGCCTTTCCGACGCAGGATCTCCGCCACCGGGTGGCTGTTCACCTTGACACTGCCAATAATCGACATATTACCCACCTGCTTCCGTATGAACTACACAGCCGTTCCAATACTTCGGATCAACGTACTTGATAACGACAAGTCCAGGAACCTTAACCGGGATCAGCGCGGACCATTCGGCCCGCGTGCTGACTTTCGGGCCTTCGCCCAAAAGAACCTTGTCTCCAACTTCTACCGGAACCGTCGAGCCGGGAATGACCAACAGGAAGCTGCTTACCTCACTACTGCCGGTCTTATCCACATTCTGCGTCTTCTTGAAGTCAAGAAAGGCGTTGGCAAATACTCTCCGAGTGTAGGCATCCGGTCCGCTCTGGTGGTACACGGTGACCGTCTGATTGCAGAGCTCGTAATTGACTGGGCATTTTTTGTTTCTAAGAGCAAGCATCAGCTCACCCCCCGATAAATGTCCAAATAGAGACTTGCTGCTCGATACAGCGCTTTGGCCTGCCCTTTCTCAGAGACATCCACCGCAGTAGCCGCCGCGCTGCCATAGGTCGTTGACACAGATCCGATGGACGCGGCCTGCACAGCCCCGGCAGTTCCGTTTACGACCAAATCGACGTTGTGTAGCGCCTCAGACATAGCACAGATAGCCATGCTCTCCGCATTTTTCTCTGGGCAGGTCACGGTATAGATTCGCTTATAGTGCCGGAGCTGGTCCGCAGCTCGCGCTTCCAGCTCCGGCCACTCTTCAGCGGAGATGGCACCGCCGAGGTAAGTTTCTGTGTAAAACGTATAATCAACCATGACGGTGCCTCCTTATCAGGTCGTTTCTGCCGGAGCAACCGTGATCTCAACCTCAGAGCCATTCAACAGCGTAGCGGTTCCACCCGTCACCTTTCCAGCTGCATCGGTTGTGAGCGCGATTCCCACAACGGACTTGCTGCCCTTGTCCACTTCCTTCAGAACGCGATTGAAGTTCTCCGTCACGTTCGGATCGGTCAGATGCAGCAGACGGTTGTCAGTCTTCGGCATCGTTGCCCTCCTTCGCATCATTCAAACCTTCTGTAAGATCAGGATGCTTGTCTTGGAGATGCTTTGTAAGAGCCGCTTCGCTCTTGTAGTTCTTACCGCAATGCGGGCAGATGTAGGCCGGTTCCTCCGGCGGCAAAATCAAGCCGACAGTACGCATATAGCACCTCCTCAGCCCTTGGCCTTGTGGTGCAGGTAGATGCCGGCCACCTTGTTATCGTAAACATCGGCAATACCGACATTACGATAACCGAACTTGTAGGCGTCGGCATTCTGGTTCTGATCCGGCGTGATGATCTTGGGCGCCACATGCTTCTCGAACTGAATGACCGCAGACTTCTCGATGATCATGAAGTTGATATCGCAGCCGCTGGTGGAGTCCTTCACATAGCCGCCGGCTTCTTCGCCGGACGTAGAGCCGTCATACTGACTGATAGCCGTATAGAAGCGACTCTGAGGTACTTTGCGGATACCGGCAAAGTTCTGCAGGACTTCCTTGGACTTGGTGGTCTCCATGTCCTGGATCAGGCCCAGCAGAGTGGGCGTGATGAACAGATAGCGATTGTTGGGATCCACTTCGTCCTCATCCATCTTGCTGTTGCCGACGCGGATGGCAGCGATGGCCGCCTCGCCGGTCGTCAGTGAAGCGCCAGCAGAGATCTTGGAGATACCCGTGGTGCCGGCATAGGATGCAAAGCGGAAAGCATCCAGCTCCGGAACCACCTTTGTGCGCAGGAACTCGCCAGCCAGCTGGCCGAAAGCGATGCCGGCGGTCTCCAGGTTATCCATAGAGTCCACCTGAAACATTCTGCCGCGGTCGAAGTTGCACTTGACCGTCTCGTTGGTCAGGGTCACATCGCCGTTCACGTAACCGCCATTGCGGCTGTAATCGGCGAGGCCCTGCATGGCGATCTTGGGAATGATCATCTCGTTGTAGCTTGCACCCTGACGCACCAGTTCGGGGTTGCCGTCCAGCACAGAAGTCAGGGAAGCGTTCTTGTAGATCTTATCCAGAATGGGGATAAAGATCTTAGCCAGAGTAATAGCGTTTGCCATTATAAAATGCTCCTCTCAATGTTTAATTGATCCTCAGTCCTTTTCGGGATCGAGTCCGGCGGCCGCCATGATTTTGGCGGTCTCAGCGTCATACTTTCCGGGAGGGGGATTTTTGCCAGTTCCACCGGCATAGGGCGGCGGAGTGGTATCATCCTCAAACAGATAAGCGTTGTCTTTCTTCAGGTCCTCCAGAGCAGCCTTGATCTCCGCATCTTGATTGTTGGACTTCCGCAGCTTGTCAACATCCAGAAGCGCCGCAATGGCTTTCGCGTTGCGCCCTTTGGCAGCAGAAATGGCATCCTTGATCTTCCCATCAAAGGCCATGCCGTTCAGCTTCTCCTGCCATTCCTTATCCTTGTCGGAAAGCTGGGTGTTGAGGTTCTTGATCTTGTCCTGCAGGTCCTTTACATCCACACCCTCGAACGCCTTCAGACCGTCCTGAGCGGTCTTTAGCTGCTCCTTGATGGCATCATAGTCGGCAAAAGGCTTTTTTGTCGCCTCAATGTCACGACCATTCTCCGCCATGATGGTGTCGATCAGTTCCTTACTCAGCGTCTGATCGCCGATCTTCAGATTTTCCAAAAATTCACGCTTCACTATTTCTCCTCTCTCCGCTACGCTTTCATTACGCGGGTCGCCTCCGCTGCGGTTGGCCTTGATTACGCCCGGCCGAGGCAAATATGAGCACAGGCGCAGGCCTGTAATCAACAAAAAATGCTTGAATCCGGTTTGAAAATGTGGTATATAATAATTAACTGGAGCACATCGTTGTCTTCTCTGATCCCCTTAAATGGGGTGTGATGGCGGTAGGCTCCTTTTTTATGCCCTTTTCGCCACCCGAACTATGTGTCCGTCATTGATGATAACAATTTCATCGACAAATCGAGTGTTTTCTGACCAAAATATCTTGCTAATTTGCTGATCAATCATTTCTCTGTCAAGCTTGGTATCTGAGACATCAATTATAAAGTTTCTGGATTGTCGTTTTGCTTTTTTCACTCGCTGGAACATTGTATTTGGCCCAGCTTTCTCCCCGAGTGTTTTCAGGTCATATCCTCGCCCATGGAACAAATAGTCCGGCGTAGATACGCCTTGTGGATTATTCACACGCGGCACCAAATAGATCTCTCCGCCGACTTCTCGCTCGAGAAGCTCGGCGATTTCTTTCTCATGCGGATCGTGATCCAAGACCACATTATGGCCGTCGACCTTGTAAGTCTCACCGCCGGGCGTGTATTCCTGCAGTTCCAACACCGGATGGCTATTAGGTTTGGCATTCGGATACCATTTCCCGGTGATGTCGGTGAAAGTAACAGCCTTTGCCGCCGGAGCAGCCCTATGCGTTACAATCTTGGTCGACTGCATCTGTTTCGGCCCGAAGCCGGATACCTCCAGTCGCTCCGTCTCTGTGCGAAGGCCGACACTCTTGGAAAACCGCTCGCATTCCTGCTGGAGAACCGCCAAGCGGCTTTTATGCGGTTCTATGTCCTCCGGTCCTGCCAGAAGCACACGTCTTCTCTGCGCTCGTATAGCACGCTCCAAGCGGCGCTGCATCTGCGTAGCTTCATAGCCGGTATAATGCTTGCCGTCAAAGGTGACGCCGGCCTCATTGTCCTGCCGGAACTTTTCCAGTTCTTCGGCGCTGTACTGCGGACTGTTCACGCCGAGAATGATAGGGCTTGCTACATGGCCACAGTTCAGCGTACCGATCCGGCGCACAAGACCGTTGTTAAGGGTATCATAGGCTTTATCGCTGTATTGCCGGCCCTGGATCGGCTCATGATCCGGCGCGCTGTTGGCGTGCGCGGAAATCTCCCATCCATTGCAGCCGAGGTCATCATGGTTCTGTCGGCTGATCTGCTCCGTCATCAGACCAAGGCCGCCCATAATATTCCGTCGGACGGCCGCTTCCAGACTGGTATGGACGCCAGAAGCATAAGCGATGGAAACACCGTGCTTTGCGATCCCTGCACACGCCTGCCGGATCGCGGTATTGTAATCAGCTGCTCCAGTAAAGACCTGCTGAAAGGCGTAATCTGTGCAGGCACAATAAGCCTTTGGCAAAGTCTGATAACGGCCGTAAGGATCCACCATCAGGATTGCCTTGGTTTGTGTGATATTCTTCAGCTCATCGCCGGCCAACGTAACAGCGGCAGACACAATTTGTTGAATCGCCTGATTCGTGTCAAACGGAACAAGATGGCCGGGATACCTGCTGAGTGTCGTATCGTACCCATAGCGGGCTGCGCTACGCAAAAGTTTTCGTGCTTCTCGTCGTGTCACTCCGAGGAGCTGCGACAGCTCCCGCTCAAGCTCCTTACGGCCTTTGCCGAGCCATTCGACCTGCCATGCTTCATAGGCCGCGGTGCTGGTGAGCTTTCCGGCTTCCTGTATGCGGCGGGCAATATCTTTCAGCAGATAGGTGTTGACGGGATCGATCAGACGCCCCGCGGCAAGGCGGAAACCCTCGATCTGCTCCGGCGTCAGCATTACTCATCCCCCGTGCCAAGAGCGCTGATCTCAGGCATATATTTTTCTCTGATCTTTGCCAGATCCGCTTCGGTTTCGGTCGGCATATCGAAATACCAGCCGACAGCGATCTCCGGCTTCAGAAGGCCACGAGCCACCATGTCCTTGTAGTCCGCCCAGGTCTGGTCCTCGTCATACAGAATACCGTTGCCCCAACTGATAGCCACATCCTTGGCAGGATCGACCACGGGGCCGGAGTAAACCTTGTATGTACGTCCGAGGATATCGCTCACGCGCACACCTTCCCTGACGGCACTTTCCCACATATTCTGAAAGTCGATGATGGTCAGGTTGTAGTCTCCGGCAGAGCTTGTGATCTCGGTAGCAGTCTTTTCCGCCGCCTCCACCTCAGAGAGCAGGCCGCGTTTCAAGCCGATCAAGCTTTCTACATTTCGCAGATATTCCGTCTTGCGGGCCAAGAAGGACTGATCCCGCAGAGTCGGCGCGAAAATCGTCATGCCCACAGCTTCGGGGTCATCCTCCAAGCCAACAAAGAGATCATCCGTCAGCTGTTTCTTGCCATTCTCGCCGGTTTTCAGAAGGTCCGCCGACGCTACGATGCGACTCCGGCCATTCTCAAACTCGCGGTTCATCTGTGCTTCATTTCGGTTGATATTGTGAATCAGTCCCGCCGCCGGCGCGTAAATGCTGACTGGATCAGGACTGCCATCCACGGTGTTTTCCTGCGGCGTCCTCACAGGAACCAGGCCGATGGACCCCACACCAGGAAGGAACAGCTCCGGTACCAGATTGGAATACTTTTCCAATGCGTTGAGACTCGTTTCATATCCGAGAACCTGTTCCGTTTCAGAACGATATAGCTTGCTCTCAATCGTCAGGTTGCCACTTGCATCTACCCTGCGCCGTTCCAGTAGTGTGTAGTAGTTGCGGCCTTCCACGGTACGCTCGGCCATGCCGATATCGGTAATCACGTCTCGTTCGTCACGTCCCAATGGAATATAGCTGCCACGGGAAACAACGGTGAAAGACAATCCTGTCAGGCCGAAAACCGGCTTCAGGTAGCATTGACCGCCGATGAGAGCCTGCTGCATAGCCTTTACCCTTACAGCATCCAACTCCCGCAGAATTGTCTCGATATAGTCAGCGTTTTGTTTTGCCGGCACCGCCTTGTACTCAGAGAAGGTTGTCTTGGTGAGTTTGGATACGACTGCCACGGGAATGCGTTGGCATGGATCCTCTTCCTTTGTGGCGTCCGTCTGGTAGTACAACAGCGCCCAGTCCTTGATAGCCGCCTGCATGGCATCGGTAGTGATGTCCTTCACGCCGAAAGCCTGCTCAAAGTTATAGACTTTTCCCTGTTCAAACAGGGCTGAGAAAATGCTCACGGTTTAGACACCTCCCGACAGTTGATCACGATGCGGGGTTGGCGACGCTGGGCCGCATGTACCCCATCGATATAAGCCTGCAGGCGCTCGATCTCCCGGGCCTGCGCCTTGCATTTTTCAGATAACAACTCATTAGCACGCATCAGGTCGTCCCTGCACCAAGCCGGAAGGAATCGCTCGTATAGCCATCTTTTCAATTTGCTCATCGGCCCCTCCGCTTCCAGATCTTGTTTGTGCCATATCTTACAGCGTCGATATGGTGGTTCGCCGCGTCAGGGTAACCCTGAAGCACCTCACCGGTCTTTTCATCGCGCTCGTATTCGTATTCAGTAAATTCCCTCGTGGTATCAGGACAACGCTCAGAATCGATCACGATAGCAGTCAGCGACTGCAGCCACTTCATGGAGTAATTGACGCTTCCGGGGCCTTTCTCAGAGGCCCGGCAGTTCAGTCCATAGCTCTTGTAGTCGCTGACGGATTTCTCCTCAGCGCTGTCTGCGATCAGCAGCTCGCCGGCCGGTACCCTGGCTTTGACCAAGGCCGCCGTGTCATGGTTGCTGGTACGGTTGCGCGTCAGCTCATCAAACAGGTACAACGTCCGTCTGGCAGAGTCATAGTGCATCCGGTTCCACGCCCAAGGGTCAGGATACCACCCCCAGTCCACTCCGTTTGTAATGCGGTCAAATTCCTTCGTCTCAGCATCCGTGATGGCACGAATCTTCAGGTTCTCAAATACCTGCGTTCCGGAGCCGACTACCTCGCCCAGATACTCATGTCGGTACCCGGTAGGATTGGTGTTCTTCAGGTGCTCGGCATCGGCAATGAAACGCGGGCCGAGCCATTCCGGCGGCGTGGTCAGGTAGGTGCTGTGATGGACCAGCTGGCCGGGCTTTTTTTCCAGCACATAGCGGTTGGCCCAGTTGCGAGCCATAGCCGGCGGATTGAAGCTCTTAAACGTAAAGCTAAAAGGGCCGCCACGCAAGGTGGACTGCTCCACATTGCGGATCTGCTCCGGCCCATCAAACTGATCCAGTTCTTCGAACCAGTCAATGCCGATATATCCAAACGGCACTTTGATGGATTTCACCTTGCCGGGATCATCCATGCCGAAGAACATGATCTTCTGTCCGGTGGGAATGTAGACACATTCCATGGGGCTCACCGTACAGCGAAACTTCCGCGTTAGGCCCAGCTGGGCGATGGCCCACACGATCTGTGTATAGACGGTCGTCCGCAGCGTGTTTCCGTACTTACGGAACACACAGGCGTGAATCAGCGGATTTTTCAGAATCAGTAGGATAATCTCAAGCGAAATAAAGGAAGACTTACAGCTTCCGCGTCCGCCTTTCTCGACCAGTTCGTTGATCTTTCCGGACTTTACAGCCCGGTGAGAATCCGCAAATGCCGGTGAAATCGTGTCGGAGAGTTTACAGGTCGTCAATGATCTGTACACCTCCATCGTCTTCACCGGCACTATCGCCCAGCAGCTCAATAATGACTTTCGCTGCTCGGGCGTCACCGGCAGTAGCAGCCTCGGTCAGCCCGATGATCATGGCCATCTGGTTGTCTACATCTTCCGGATCGACATATCTTCGTGCAATCTTATTCCACCTTCGCTTGTCTGAAACGGGCAGCGAAAGGTACAGATCAGCGGCCTCTTTCAGGCTTTTCTTGCGTCTCCGTGCCGCGCCGGACGCGATACCGCCCGCAGACTGAATAGCTCTCTGCTCACTCTCTGTTCGCCGGTTGAATGGGATAAGATTCTTTTCATTCGGCACGTCACCACCCCTCAAGTCAAAAAATAGGAGACGGCGCGCTGAGTTTCCCCCTAACCCAGCGCGCCAAACATCATGGAGTCCGATATTAAGGCCGCCTCGGTACCGGGCGGCTCAAAAGAAGGTGACGGCCGTCCCTTAATCTCAGCATAACACCGTTTTTTTGCCCGATGCACACAGAGCGACGCACCCTCGAAAAATTATTTTCTCCCCACGAGATCATCGATGGAGGTGTCAAAGAAATCTGCAAGCACAATGAGGTTGCCTATCGAGGGGAAGCGCTTACCTCGCTCGTACTGTGCAATCACATTACGACTCAGGCCGCACAGATCCGCCAGCATCTGCCGTGAGAGGCGACGCCGTTCTCTCATTGACTGCAATTTTTGCGGAAAGTATCTCTCTGGCGATTGACTGCTCATTTTCGCTCTCCTTCAATCTCGTTACTTCCCGGTTCAGTTCTGTGATAGCCTTCTTTATACGGATCTGGTTGCGGACCCACAACAGCGCGGCAATGATCCATAACGCGGCTGCCGAGTATTGCATCATTTCAAGCATCATTTTGAATGTTTTCCCTTTCCCTCAAAAGTTGCAAATTTGTTTTGCCTCAGAGTGGTTTTTTACCGTAGGTGTCTATAGCTTAGGTAATAAACGGTGCGCGTCGGAATGAAAAAACGCAGTATTCCCAGTCGTTTGAGGTGCGTTGCGGAGTATCCGATTTTTGCCCCTCAAAATGGCCCTAAAATCGGATATACGCAAGGGCCTAAAATAGTTGCGTTTTTCCTTTCCTGAGAGGCGTCAAAACCCTCTCGCGCCGCTGCCGGTGCGCTCGGATTTTGACGCCCATCTGATGGGTGGGCATAGTAGTCAGACGATGCACAAAAAATTGCCGTTTTTTCGTCGCTCAAAGCCTTGATATTACTGGCTTTTACACCCGGCAGGTCATGTGCAGCACCTCGAGCCGAAAAACAGGCCGTTTTTGGGTACTCGTCTGCCGGGTGTCAGCCAGCATAATCGAAGCACTCCAGCTCGACAGAGATCTCGCTCTCGGCTTCCTCGCGGGTGATGGTACAATCCGTGCCGATCATAGACGCGCCCCTCTCGCGCAGTATCCGCTGCACTCATAGATCGGCTTTTTTTGCCTGCGAAGATCTCCGCATTTGAGGCAAGAACCATTCTCGCAGCGCAGGCAGTTATCTGTTCCGCGCCACCTGCAGTAGTTACACAGGCAGGCATCGCATGGGCTTTCCTTTCTCATCCCTCCACCTCCTCCGCGCCGCCGCGCTTCATGGCGGCGGAGATATCATTCAGGATCGCTTCGCGCTCAATATATTCGGGCATCTTATTTTCCTTCTCTTATCCACGCCGCGTCAGCTATTGCGAACAGCGCCCACACGATCAGGTATTCTGTTTCGGGGCTTATCCCGTTCTCAAGCATATTGATGGCCCCCAGCAGCAACAGCAAGCTCATTGCGTCGCCTCCATCGCCTTCTCAAAGCACTCCTCGCACCACGGCTCGCCGTCGACCAAACAGCAGACCTCTTTAACCCTCCCACATCGGGAGCATACACGCATGATTTCCGGATTTTCGCTCATCAGAAGTCCCCTCATCAAAAGCCCCATGGTCTCTGGATCGAGATCCGCAAACTCATCACCATCGATGCCGACAATGAGAATCGGACCGACGAAATCGACACCACGGAAACGGCAGTTATATGGCAGCCCCCTCAGGCGGCCCTCCTCGTTGCAGATGACGGTGGCGTTTGTGGCAAATGTGCAAGACTCTATATAGCCGCCAACGCTTTCCTGTAGTTCCTCAAGGGTATTGGGTATATCGCGAATCTCCGGCTTGCCGCCGGGCGCTTTGTAGATTACTCGCATTTTATTGCACCTCACTTTTTCCGTTTACGCGACTTCACGAACGCCTTGCCGCAGGTCTGGTACTGGTTGATTCCTGGCCTGTATTCCACGGCTACCGGCGCACCGCAGACCACGCAGGTAAGATCAAAGCCCCATTCGGTCACATTGGTCATATACCGCGATCTCTTCCCACATTCACAGTTGGCATACACCGGCGTCATGTTGTTCGTGAGGTCTGTATCCGTCCCGCAGTCGTAGCAGTGGTACACGCTCATGGGCTTCTTCGCGCAGAAGGTCTTGGTAGCGCCGCAGCCGGAACATTTGAGATGCAGAAAGCCGCCGTACTCCACCTGCTCCGGTTCGCGCTGAGGCGAAGGCTCCGGCTCTGGTGCTGGTATTGCCTCCGCCGAATGGATCTTGACCGGCTCGGCCGCGGTTTTCACTTCAGACTGCTCCGGTATCTTCAGCTCGCTCACGAAGTCATGGATACGCCTGCGGAGTTCTTCTGCACACGGGCGACAAAGATCGAAGCCCTCGCAGCTCTCAAGCACATCCGGAGCGATCGCCGTGCTGCAGCGGTCACAATAGGTCATTTCAACAATCTTTTTCATGATGTTATTCTCCTCTTCGTTTCCTTCTCCCGCAGTGCCACCTTACTGAGCACATCGCAGACGAGCAGACCGGCATCTGTCAGGTCCTTATCCGGCTGGATCAGATGGTTTTGGTTTAGCCGCGCCATCTTTGCATCTGTAACGAGCCTAAGGTTATCCAGTGTGATATTGGTCTTGTCCCCGTCCGCAAAAATCACCTTATGCCCCTTCGGAATGGGACCGTTCGCCGTCTCCCAAAGAAATCGATGCTTCAGCACAAAGTTATCGTTGCAGAACGGATTGCTCGGCCGCATCTTGACCTTCACTTCGACGTAACCGCCTTTGTTGATCCTCTCATAGCCGATGGGCTTGGTATTATGCGGAAGGTCGCCCTTTTTGAACTGGGTCTCCGCCATGCGGCCGACCGTCGGCGGATGCTTGCCTTTATTGGCAGGGACGTGACCTTTCTCAAAGCGGCCGGTGAGACCGCTGTTGAGATGGTGATTTTTGTAATAGCCATTAAGCTGCGAAACGGTATAGCTGGTACCAAATTTCTCATTCAGCTTATCTGCCATCTCAGTCGGACCGATGCCGACATGGTTTGCCATGATGTATCGCACAATCGGCTCCGGAAATGTCTTGGAGAAGTAGGTTGCTCGTCCTTTCGGCATGGCTCAATCCTCCAGCATCGCGGGAACGGTGAAGTCCGCGGACAAGCTGTTATCGGCGATGACCTTTGCCTTCAGAGCAAGCGTACCGTTTGCAATGATCTGGGACGCAACGCCCGTGATGGCCTTCGCACGGTTGATCTCCGCAGTCAGCTCTTCGCCTTGCAGGTCCTCATCGCTCAGACGCTCCAGTTCAGCAAAGAGGTGGTTGTTCAGGTCGGTCAACTTATTCTTCACGGCGCTTTGCCTCCTTCTTTTCAAGCTCGTCCAGCACCTTGTCGATGCGCTCCCAAATATCATTCGGAACACGATAGGCACTATTGGCGATGGACTGCAGGACATAACTGGACACGCTTTTTTTGCCGACGTAGTGTGCGAGGATGCGGTAGGCATCTGGGCCCTTACGTTCCCGGTATGCCTTCAGCCGGGCGATGATCGCCGGCTTGTTGATCTCCATTTCTTTCATCGGGGGAACTCCTTTCGAGGCCGTCAAGCACATTGACAAGCCTCATAGCATTTTCGGGGGTAGGATCTTTTCGGCAGGCGGTCTTTGCCGCCTCGGTCAGCCGGATCGTCGCGGCGCGGGCAAACGCACATTTCTGCTCAAAGGCAGCAACAGCGGCCGCCTCATTGCGCGCCTTGACGATCATCTTTTTTTCGTGAGACGCCTGCGCGCGGTCGATGATCTTCATGCGGTGAGATCGGTAGAGATGCCGGAGGGCTTGAAATGCTGCCTGGTCATAAATACTCAGGCCCGCCGGCATTTCTTCGTTATGCATGGCAGCCTGCTCATAGGGCAGGGCAAACTCAGGCATGGTATTCATCCAGTCCGAGATACCATGTGAGGATGTCCACCGCCGACTGCCAGCCGTGGCAAACCACGGTGTAATTACCCTCCAGCTTCAGACGTTCAAGCCACCAGTTCTGCGCGTCGTTTGCGCGGCCAGTCTCGTTCTTCATCTCGATGTAGAGGCTGTGATAGCCACCGCGGGCGACAGGCAGGTGCAGATCCGGCACGCCCTTTTTGACGCCCATCGCCTTATCCACAGCGACCTGTTTGACGCCTTCCTTTGTCTCATTCTTGATGTGGTGCAGCAGAGCCAGCTCCGGGTACCGCTCACGCACGGTCGGCTGTTTGGACCACTTAATGACAGCTTGCTGATGGTTAGACTCACTTACCATTCTCGACCACCTCCACAAAGCTCACCGTCTTATTGCTCTTGATATCCTTTTCCCTTCCCTGCCGGACGGTGTAGCCGTTCCTGGCAAGGATCACGACCATCTGATCGCGGTCATCGGCATTGGATACATAGAGCTTCATGCGTGTTTTCTTCTCCTCTGTGGTGTGCTTGCAATTCTTTCCATACTCCACCCTCGCTGAATTCGATGGTTTATCGTTCCGTAAGAAATGCCAAGTTCTTCAGCCCATTGCGAAAGTGTGAGGGTCTTACCTTCAAATGTGATGTATTTATTACGCGATGTATTGTTGGCTTGGACCTTTGCTCCTACCCATCGGCAATTATCCGGAGAATAACCTGCATCAACATCAATACGGTCAATTGTCAAATCATCAGCATATCCATTGTTCATTGCCCATTTGCGAAATACTGCATAGTCATTCCACTCAGGACATACTGCGATGCCACGACCACCATACCGAGCCCAACGCTTATTCTTCGGATCTATACATCGACGACGCATATTTTTCCATGTCTCATATAAGCGTTCTTTACGAGAATAACCGTGCTTTCGGGTTTTACATCCACAACTAACAGTGGTTCCTTGTTTTAGCGCATAACCTGTTACTATAGTTTCGTTACCGCAATCACAACGGCAGCGCCACATGACTTTTGGTTTTTTACCAGTTGTTTTATCAGGTGCTCGATTCAAAACAGTAAGCCGTCCAAAACGACATCCGGTCATATCATTAAAAGTTCCCATATTTAACCTCCAAACAAAATTCCGTCAGTCCATACCCAGACTGACGGAATTTTTGAGTTAACATCAAACTATTCACTTTTCGGCTTTTGCTGCCCGGTAGCCCTTTGCCATCCCATAATCAAAGGCGAGACAAAGCGTTCCAAAAACATCAAACGGAAGATGATTATACAGAGCATTTATATCACTACAGTGCATACAGTACCTATAGCGAGTTTGCATGGGGATATTCGTTTTGTCAAAGTATGCTTTCAAATATGATACCGTCTTTTCCATAAAAACCTCCTTGAATTTCCCGCAGAGGTTTGATAGAATAGATTTATCAAACCCCTGTGGTTTGGTGCATAGGGCGTCCACAGCTTCTTGGTCGGAGGGTGGGCGTCCTTTTATTATCTTTCAGTTAAAGCAAGGACTTCCGATAAGCCTTCTTGGGCTTTTTCAGCGGCTGCTCGAACTGCGTCAATATCCACTTCACGCTCTGTATTTCTTAGGTCTTTTTCAATCAAGCCTAAAACATAGCTTTTCAGTGTTATGCCCCGTTCTGCGAGCTTTACCTTCAATTCTTTGTGAAAGTCCTCGTCAATTCTGAAAGCAAGTGTGCGCTCTATAATAAATCACCTCCAAACTTACAAATTCATTATAATTGTAAGTTTGTAAAATGTCAAGAAGATTTTTTATCAGTCTGAATATGAATTTTTCAAGGTACACTCAATTTTACTTGCCGAGCCCTGTTGCCATCTGAGCAAGGTAGGCACCCGGCGGCTGCGCATCGATCGTGTCGATGCAGTCGATTTGATAGTCTCGTAATTTCATTTTTTGCTCCTTTTGTGCGTAACTGCGGAGCATCGCGGAAACCATGCTCCGCGCAACAAAGCCTTGCGGCACAAGGGTTTGCGGGTATGTGCGGAACTGCGGAACATAAAATGTGAAAATTTCCTCGCCCTTTGCGTGTACGTTAGGTTTCCGCTAATTTCTACACTCGCACAAACTTTTCCTATAGTGGTGTATACCGTGTTCCTCAGTTCCGCGCCCCTCTAAAAAACGCCGTCAAAGCCTTGCGGCCCAAGGGTTTGCGGGCGCGTAACAGATGTACCGCATTCTTCCGCGCTTTTCCGCATTTACAGCGGCAATTCCTCGCCGCTCTCCTCTCCGTCTTCGGAAAGAAGAGGTAGGGTCAGACAGATGCACTCCGTCTGTACGCCGTTGATGCGTTTGCATTTGGTCATAGCACGGCCACGCGTTTCAATCAGACCAGCTTCCTTCAAGTGAGACAGCGTGGCAGCGGTCGAATATCCTGCGTCAGAGAGAGCACGTTCAAAGATCGGCCGGATGATATATGCCTTTCCGTCCTCGATACTTCCGTAAACGTCGATTGTTTCCGAGCGGCCGACCATGTGATTGCTGTTCTGCGCTACCCATCCGCAGAGGTATTTATAAGCGCGGTCACCGGCTGACACTGCCGCCTTGGACGCGAGAAATTCGGAGATCTCTTCCACGGTGATCGGCTTCTGCGTGCCGTCGAAGATCCACCGGCACGCTAATTCGTCCGCGAGGACGATCGCTGCGGCCGCCATCGCCTGTTTCTCAGTCGTGTCTCGATCGCTCAGATCCCGGAACAGCTCTTGATACCGTGGTGCGATCTGATCGATCACGCCTGGCTTATAGAGCTCCTCCACGAACCGTTTGCCGGCATAGCCATAGTTGCGCTTGACCATACCGGAGACATGCATACCGTCCTTTATAACGGCCTGAGACGCTTTGCATTCGATGTCAATAACACGGTTGACCGCACCGGCGCCGGAGGCTTGTCCGGTCAGCGGGCTTTCTCCTGTTGTGAGAATACAGTTATGCCAGGTCGGTGTCAGATCGACGCCACCGGCACGGTTGCCGCGGGTTCGTCCAACGCCCTGTGCAAGCTTGTAGACATCAAAATTCGTGCGGCCTTTGCTGTCCTTGGCAAGCTGCAGCTCGTCGAGGCACAGCGGCAGCTCATTGAGAAACGCCGCAGTCTTTTCAAGGCCGACGACGGTGCCGTCAAAGGTCTTGACGTAGTTGCCGATAGCCGGATCGCCCCAAACGCTTGCAGCCACCATCAAAGCGACGGTCTTACCGGTGCCGGAGTCAACGCCCCAGAGGTGTACGAAGAACGGCAGACATCCGAGTGGCTCCAAAAGAACACTGGCAAAGGATGCCGCAAGTATGATCTTCGCTGTCGTGGACATTGCGCGCACCTCTATCGCCGTTTCCAACCATTTTGTTTCAGAGCCGTGGCTCCGCACCGTCCGGAACATGGCAGCAAAGCTGGCATCACCGTCGAAGATCAAGCCGTCCACAAAGGGGGAAAAACCTTCGTCCGGAATGTACCCGAAGCGTCCGATGCTTTTCCGTTCGGGGATCACATCATAGTTGAGGTTTTCGATGTCTGATATGTACTCCACGAAAGCACGGGCATTCTGGCTTGTGACCGCGATGCCGCATCCGGCCAGCTCGGTGACTTTATTCGTATTGGCGAGTACAATCTTGCTCACGATGATCTTGCGCCAAATGGCGCCTTTACGAAATGCAAGCCTCAGTTTTTCCTCGCTGGTGTCGATGTTTACCAGCCGTTCGACAGGAAGGATCGGATGCGGACAGGCAATGACCTCTCCTTGCCCCTCCGATTTCCGTATCCCACTGTCGTCCGCTTCCCATTTTCCAGCGTCAAGCTCGATCGGCTGGTTCTCAAAATTCGTGGGATGCTCTGCAATGTAGGCGCCCCGTGATGCTCGGATACTCTGTTGGTAGCGCTTATACATGAGCTTCAGGCCACGGAAGCCGATGCTTGCGGCGTATTTGCTCATAGCTTCGATCATGCGCTGCTGGAGGAATGGATCGCCATTGCACTTCTCCAGCTCTTCATACGGCGTAGTAGATTCCAGAAAATCCTCTGCCGTGTAGTTCCACTTGGCTGGTTTTTGCATATCGTTTCCCAAAATTCACTCCCCCAAATGTTCATCAAGCCAGTATTCAAGGCTTGGTAGTCGTTTTATCGCCTCCGCGTACAGCGGGTGGATGTACCCGGCAGCCGCATCCGCAGCGTCCGGTGCAAACAGCTTCTTGACCTGCCACCAATAGCAATGCTCAGCCGTCTTTCCGCGGTACTCTCGATCCGCTGCCGCCTTCCTTTCCGCTTCCTGCCGGCGGGCAGCCAGTACAGCGGATACCTCTGCCGCACTTGGCTTTTCGCCGGTCAGTCCAAGGGAAAAGTCTGCATCGAGGCGCAGGCATGCCTGTCGGAAATTGATGTTGAAGAGCTTCATCACGAAGTCAATGACCGTCGATCCCGCGCCGCAGCCGAAGCAATGCCAGCCGGTCTTTTTCCCATCGTAGACCTTCAGGCTTCCGTGGTCGTCGCCGGTGTGGAACGGGCATTGAATGTACCCCATGCGGTTCGGATGGAAGCCGTAAAATTCAACGACCTGACGCGCGGTGAGGCGCTCTTTGATCTCGGCTGCGAGATCAGAACGGCAGCTCGCCATCGTCTTCGAAATCGGACGCGCTCACATCGACCGGCGCACCGGCGGGACGGTAGCTTCCGGAAGCGGAGTCTCCGTCCTTTTTGCTGTCGCCGAAATAGATACTGTTCACGATGACCTCGGCGCTGCGGCGCTTGTTGCCTTCTTTATCCGTCCAGTCGCGGATCTGCAGGCGCCCTTCGACCACAGCCATGCGGCCTTTGGAGAAATACTTGTCCACAAATTCTGCGCTGGACCGCCATGCGACGCAGTCAATGAAATCCGTTGCGCGGCTGCCGTCCTGCTCTTTGAAATCACGGTCCACGGCGAGGGAAAACGACGCGACGGGCGTCCCGCTCTGCGTATGGCGCAGCTCGGGATCGCGCGTCAGGCGCCCCATGATAAAGATCTTATTCAGCAAGGTAATTCATCTCCCTGTAGTCCAGAATGGCCGTGAGGCGCTTGGTCGCCCGGCAATAGGCGCAATGCTCGCAGCGGCGCGGCTCGACCTTTCCCTCCTTGATGGCCTGATACCGCGGCGCGCGGTCCTCGACCTCAGCGAGCTTGGCCGCAAGGTCATCGTCGTTGATATAGAGGGCCGCCAGATCCGGAGCATCCTCCTTCGTACCGACGGCGAGGATAAACGGCAGAAAGTGTCCCTCGATGGCCTGATAGATTGCGCCCTGAAGGTCATAGCCGTATGCCTCGATGAACGGAAGGCGGCAATGGTCTTCCTCGGACCAGACCTCTGCAGTATCCCGCATGATTTTCTGATCTACGATGGCGCCATCGCAGAAGCCCAGCGCGGCGGCCGTGTGCGGCCAGCGGTTGGCAATCACGTTGCAGGTATTGGCATCAAGCAGACTGTCGATTTTGACTTTGAACGGAACCCCTGCGATAAAGCCGGTGCGGATGACCTGCTTCTTTCCCGACATGAGCATGGAATAGAGCTCGTCCGCCTGAAGGCGGGCGACGATCTCAGCAGCCTTGACATACTCCGCTTTGAGCGTGCCGTCGCGCTTGAATATCTCCGGATGCTGCGCCTGGTAAAGCGGCAGCTCACCGGAGAACCAAGCATCGATGTATCCGCCGATCAGAAACGCCTGAGATGTCGGCGGTGTGTACTCTCCGCGAAGCTCAGCCAGCGCGGCCGCTTCGCATTTCTCAAAGGCTTTGAACTGTGTAGAGCCCATGTAGGCCATGTTCATTTCCGGAGAATAATAATTCTCCGGCGTAACCACAGGAAGATCCATTACAGCACCTCCTCGGTCTCAGCCACAGTCTCTTCAGGCGAGGCCGGCTGCTCTTCCTGCAGCGCTGCGGCTGCGGTCGCTGCATCCTTGCGCTTCTGCGCGCATTCCGCACAGAGCGGAACGCCGTAGTGCTTTCTCGTGTATGCGGCAAGCCAGCGGGCGTCTCTCCCCATTGCGGGAATGATCTCGCCCTCACAGTCCGCACAGGGCGGTACGGGCTCCTGCTTCGGAGGGCGGGGCTTATACGGCCGGATACGGATTCCGTCGGTCATACCGCCGTCCTGCGGATCGCGGACGTTATGGTCCACATAGAGCTGGATCTGCTTGCCGACCAGCGTGGAAGCCTTGGCATCGCCGAACAGCTTACGCAGCGTCTTGCGGTTGGTGGAATTAACAATGAGTGGCCGCACCTGATAGATACCGGGCACGCGCTCCTCAGCAAAGGAGAGCACATCCTTATTCTCCTTGCCGCGCTGGAGCGTGACGGAGCCATACCACAGGCCGGCAATGGTCAATATCGGTTCGGTCCCGTCGTCAATGTCCTCGGCGCCCAGATACTCGGAATCGCGCATCTGCCCGAGGCGTTCATCGCCACTAAGCTGGCGGAGCTTATCCTTCGTCATCATCTAAGTCGGTTACCTCCATTACATTGGAATCAGTCACGCGCGTTGCGATCAGCTGCAGGCCCTTGGCCTTGCACTTGGCGTACAGCTTTTCGCGGCTCTCCTTATCAAGGCGCTCGGCGCCATCGATGAGAATGATCTGAAGCTGTCCCGGCTTGCTCACCGTGATATCCACGCACAGCTCCAGCAGCTCACCGTCGGACAGATTGGAAATGGGCAGGCCGTGGATCAGCGGGACACCGTCTTCAACGGTCAGGCCGTCAACGGGGATCGTCGCGGTCTGCAGGATCGTCGCCGGCAGCTCCCGCGCGAGCTCGATTTTGCGCGTCAGCTCCTCGGATTCCGCGGTGAGCTTCCCGATCTCTTCCTGCATGGAAACCATGCGCTGGTACTCATTGAGGTGCTTACGCATAGCCTCAGCCGTGTCGATCTCCTTGGAAAGTGCGGTCGTGTCAGCAAGCTCGCGGCCGATATACTGGTCTGCGATCCCTGCATCGCGCTCCAGCTTGGCTTTCTTTTCATTAAAGCCGGAGATGACCACGCGCACGCTTTCCTCCCTGCGCTCATCCAGTCCGGCAAGCCGTTCCTCATACAAGCGGATCTCCGCCTTCAGGCGCTCGATATCCGTGGTGAGGCGGGTGCGGTCCTCGGAGGTCTTGCGGTCGATGGCCGCGATGTCAAGGTCGCGCTGACCCTCCAGCCCGCGGAGCTTCGCCTCGTGGCTGTTCCGGAACGCTTTGGCGCGCTCAATCACATTGTTCTGCTCCTTCAGACTCTCCAGCTCACGGTACTTCTCACCGATGGGATACGTATTCCAATGGTCGAAATCGTAGCCGGAGGGGATGTCCTTTGCGATGTCGGAAACAAATGCCTGCTTGTTGCGGATGTCGCGGTTGATATTCTGGCGTGACTGGAAATAGACGCCATTTTCCGCCTGAATGTCGTGCAGGACCTCAAGGATATGCTTGGAGTAATCCACGCCCTGCGGGATCTCGCCGAACTGTTCGCGGATCCAGTTGGTATCCCACGCAAATTCGATGAGGTTGAGAATGACGCGGTTCTTTTCCTGCCGGGAGAGCTGCGTGAACTCGACGGGGTTGAGCTGCAGCGGCGTGAAGATCTGCGAGAGGAACTCTGCCGGACGCGTCTGAAGGAGAGATCCGTCGCGCACCTTGACCGTGCCGGCAGACTTGGCAGGCAGGGCCTTACGGTCGATGGAGAGGCCAGTGTCGGTCTCAATGATGATTTCGCCCTCATCGGCGCCCCGATGCACGATATAATCACGATCTGAGCGGTTGGTGAGGGCGTAGCGGATAGAATCAAGGACGGAAGTTTTGCCGCTTCCTTTCGGGCCGGAGATCTCCACAGAGCGGCCGTCGAGCTCGGTCTCCTTGATCCCGAACAGATTTTTGATTACAATTTTGGTCGTTTTCATTGACAAACTCGCTTTCTGCCCTTACAATAGGGCGCAACTAAGGATTGGTTTGGTGCCAATCGTTCCCCTGCAGGTGTGCGAGACCTGCAGGGGATTTTTTCAGCTCACAGGGCGACGATGACCTTGCCGCTCTCGATCTCGGCAGCGAGATTTTCCTCAAGGAACGTCTTGATGGTGTTGCGGGCGGTCAGACGCCACATACCACCATCCGCCTCGATGAACGAAATGCCACGGTCGCTGATGCGGATGAGGAAGGTGCTCTCCGGCTGCTCGACTTCCTGGAAGGTGCGGTAGGGGCGGAGCTTGACGATGGGACGGATCGCCTCATTGGTCTGGAGCGCGACGCCCTTCTGTGTGGTCACGGTGGTTGCGACGCCGTTGTCGTTGTAGATGACCTTGGCGCCGAGGGAGATATCATTGACGAGCTTCATCGCATAGAGCGAATCCGGCGTCTCCTGGAAACGGGTACGCAGCGCGATCTGCGCTTCCTCAAAGCCAAGCGTGACCTTCGCGTCCCAGCCGGGAACATCGGTTGCGTCGGCCGAATAGAAGACTGTGCGGTGGCAGCGCTGCTCGTAGTCTGGCTGGGAGAAGCAGATCACATTGGTGGGCGAAGGGATATTGACGAAGAGTGCAGGGGTGTTGGCATCTGCCAGATGGATGGCCTCGGTGCGGATCATCTTCACGATGGAATCGAGGCTGTGCAGGGGAACGGTGTCCGGCGCGATGGGAGTCTCGATGACCTCCTGTGCGCCCTTCGGGGTGATGATATATGCGCGAGCACCGAGGTTCTGTGCCTCCGGGCGCATATTCTCGAGCACATACTGAATGGCTTCTTTGAGCATGGGGATGTACTTCCTTTCTTAAAACTAAGCGGTGTGAATGAGCTTGAGCATGGGCGGAGCTTCCTGCTCACCGGCATCAACTGCCAGCTGCCCGGGGATCTGCGGGACCATCTCAACGATGGATTCCTCATCGGCGACATAGAGAGACGTGGTGACGGGATTGGTCGCGGCCAGAGTAGACTTGGCCACGCAGCTCACAGCGATGTTCTGGCGCGTATCATCCGATTTAAGCGTAAGCGTAATGGTGATTTTGCGTGCCGCAGTCGCCGAAGTATTGGGATCAAGAATGTTTTCGACTACTCTGGTCATCTCATAGTCCGCACGTTCCTTGATGGCACCGCGAGCCATATCGATGATCGATCTTTTGTTGAGGTTTTCCATGTGCTTTTCCTCCTTTCTTGCGTAATAAGGACGCCTGCCCTCTGCCGGACGCCGCAGCCGGGAGGGTAATCCGCTGCGGTACCGGCGTTAGAAAGGAGACTAACTGAGCGTGCCGGGAACACGCCCGGCAGAGGGCAGGGTCTTTTTATGCGCTGAGAATGTTGCGGTGCAGGGGATCGTGCGGCCGCATAGAGTGCAGCAGCTCCTTGACGCCCTGAGCACCTTTCAGATCAGCAATGAGGGAATAGGTATTTCCGTGCCGGCGGGCAAATACAGCGCCGCAGAGGGGGCAGACATGAGCATTTGTCCCGTTGATCTCAAGTGCCATCATGGCACTATCACAGAATGCACAGCGGATCATTGGGCATCTCCCCCTCCCTTTGCGAATCTGCCGAGGGCGCTCATGTCAACGGTGATACCGTTCTCTTTCGCCATCAGATCCTCAATAGCCGGGCCCGCGGCGGAACAGACCGCGCACAGCACAGGAAGCGGGGTCTTGGTCGCTTTGGCAACGCTGACGCTGAGCATAGTCCAAAGCATCCTTATGTCGTCTTTGTGCCCGGTCAGCAGTACACTGAGGCTGCCATTTGCATCGCGCTCGATTGAAACTTTGCAATCCTTATTCATTGCCGCCTCCTTCCTGGACAAGAAAGACATAGGCCGTCCGGACGCCGTACTCGCGCGCGGTCTGATGATCCGCGAAGAACACGTCCAGGCGCTGGGCTTTGATGGCGCCGCCGCAGTCCTCGGCGACGTACCGGGCACGGCTGCCATCAGGATAAATGACCTCGATGGTCGTGCCGTAGGGAATGACGTTCGGATCGACCGCAACGGTGCGGCCTTCGGTGGCCACCGTGCCGGTGGCCGTGATGCCGTCGTTCTTGCCGCAGCAGGCCGAGCACGGGCAATAGGCCGTCAGCTCAAACAGCCCGAGCGGCTCAGCGGTAAGATTCGCGCAGCCTTGCGCAGGCGTGTCCTCGCCGGGCAGCTTGTCCTCCGCGGCCTGCAGCTCGGCAGGCGGTGTATCCGGCTTGACCGGCGCATCCAGCGCAGCCGCGGTGGTCAGCAACAGAATGACGATGACCAGACCGATGGTGGCGCAGATGGTGTCACGGGTGTTTTGGCTCATGCTGACTCACCTCCTCGTGCTATGAACTCGATCATCGCATCCGCATCGACCAAGTATTTCCGGCCGCAGCGTGTCACCGGAACTTTTCCACTTGCAATCAGGCGTCGGATCGCGTGTACGGTGACCTGCGTTTTCGGGTCCTGCTCGCGGATAATATCCATCACACCCGACGCGGTTCTCATTCGTACCATAGCTACGACTCCTTCTTCTCCGGCGCCGCAGCGTCAATGGCTCGCCTTACGATCTCCAGAACGATGCGGCATTCTTCATAGCTGATTGCGGTATCGGCTTTTGTGAGGATATCGAAGATCCTTGAAGCCGCTTTCATCAGATTCGCCATACGAACGGGGCGTATGTAGTAGCCGCGCTCGGCCACAACTTTTTCCTGCTCAGCGAGCAGTTTTTCGGTAGGTGTCATAGTGATCTCCTTTCGTGGTTGTTAGGGGATATTGTCCCTCCTGCGTCGTCGTGGTAGAATGGCGGCAGGAAGGGGGTGGTATTATGGACTACAGGGATGATATTTGCCCAGTCATGTCCATCGGCAAAGAGAATGCCGTAAACTGCACAGAGCGGTGTGCATGGTTTGATACAGAACGCAAGGAGTGCGCGTTATCTGTTATCAGCGGCAGTCTCAAAAACCTGCGTCCCGACGATTACACCGTAGAAACGATGTAAAGCTTGCTTCGGGCAAAAATCAGTTCAACATCTGCAAAGGTGGTCTTGCTCTCTGCCAAGAGCTGGGCTACCTTTTGCGCTGTCTGGTCGATTTTGACAGCTCTTGCGTGGTTCATGGCGCAGCCACGCACTCGCTGGATTTCCTCAGCCATACTCTCCTTCCTTTCTTGCGTTTACCTTGCCCTCCTCTCCGCGCCGTGATAAAATGGCGGCAGGAAGGAGGTGATATGATGAAGCTGACATTTGATTGCCGGTGCGGTGCAAAATTCGATATTCTCAACAAGTTCAAGCCTTGCGACACTATCAATTGTCCCAATTGTGGCCGTCCGCTACCCGGCGAGTCTTCAAAATACGCACAGGAAATGCTCAGGGCGTATAACCATCTGCAAAAGGAATTTGAAACCGCAGAATTGTTCAGCTTTACTGTCGGCCAGTAAAATCCAATGGGATCTCGTTCCCGATTCGTTCTGCCGCGCATCGGAGTGCTGTAACCACTTCGATGCGTGTCACTTTTTCAGGCTCACCGTCGATATTGAAATCCTTCAGCATCTTGGTTAAGCCGGAAAAAATGTAACAATTCAAGTACTTTTGCTTATCCATTTGATTTCCCCTCCTTTCTGCCGAGCACTATTAGTGAATTTAATTCACGCATCATTGAAAAAAATATAGTTGATTTCTTCGGAAGTCAGATTGAGTTCTCCTCTGAGGACCTTAATCTCACTGGCCTTGAAATCACTCTCACCATTCAATTTGTTGTAAAATGCCTGTTCAGATATGCCAAGAGACTTGGCAAGGCCGCGATATGTCTTTCCGGCTCGTGCTATGGCCGCTCTCATCTCCGCAGTATTCAAACTGCATCATCTCCTTTCGTCTTGATAGTGAATTTAATTCACATCCATATATTACCTCTGGCGTGAACCATTGTCAACATATTTTTATAGAAATCTAAAAAAATGTTGACACAAATTCACGCTCATGATATATTGCATCAATGAGGAGGGGACTTCAATGGAATTACACGAAAACATTAAAGCGCTCCGCACTTCCCGCGGATGGTCTCAGCAGCATTTAGCCGATCTTGCAGGGTATGGCGACAGATCGTCTATTGCAAAAATAGAATCCGGCAAGGTCGATTTGCCCCGTTCAAAAATTGCAGAGTTCGCTAGAATATTTGGTGTGACACCTGCTTACTTGATGGGTTATAGTGATGACACATTAGCACTTTTGGATGCCATCGTCGAAGAAAACAAAACCGGCCGTCCCGCCGCTCTGGACGAGATCCGTCGCCTCTTCGGCACGGAGCACTCCACGCTGAGCACCTATATCTGCGATGATAATAAAAAGCTCTCTGTGCTGTACTACAAAGCGGTGGACCGCTATGTCGCTCCCCCCCTGACAGAGATCATCCGCTCCGTCGATTGCCTTGACGCCCGACAGGCCGAGCAGATCATGCTTGTCGTACACGCCTATCTGAAGGCGGAGCAGCCGATCCGCGATATCGTAGATACTGCCCTTCGCCCCTACATGCAAGAGGACGCGGATTTTTGCGTGTTCAGCCACAATGCCGGATAATCTATGTAGACTTTCGGAAATAAAAAGCCGCCCCCGGTGTTACCAGCACCGAGGACGGCAATGCGCAAACATATCCCCTAACAACCACGAAAGAAGAAATAGCCGCAATCATAAAAGATACAGGCCTATCCGCGCCCTTTCATTTTACCACGAGAGGGCGCGGTTGGCAAGATGAAAGGAGTTTTTTTATGGCCACATATACCAAACGAGGCAATGCGTACTTGATCAGGGCCTCCAACGGCCTTACCGTCGCTGGCAAGCAGGTACGCCCATCCATAACATGGAAGCCAGCACCCGGCATGTCGGACCGGCAGATCGAGAAAGAGCTGCAGCGGCAGATGGTGCTCTTTGAGGAGGAGTGCCGCGGCGGCGTCTGCGCCGGGCATATCAAGTTCGAGGCCTTTGCCGAGCAATGGTTCAACGAATATGCCGCTCAGAAGCTCGGCAAGCGCACAGTCAGCAACTATCGCGGCCTCACAAAGCGAGTTTATCCGGCTCTGGGACATCTCTACATGGACAAGATCACCGCGCGGCAGCTTCAGAAGTTTATCTCCGGCCTGTCTGAGCCGGGAGCAAATGAGAAAGACGCCACCAAGGGCCTCCACCCTAAATCCATCCGAAATTACCTCTCGTTCGTCTCCAGCGTGTTCGCCTATGCCTTGCGGATGGGCGTGGTCAAAGAGAATCCCTGTTCGCGTATTGTGCTCCCGGAGCGCCAGGAGAGTGAGAAGAAGATCTTCACCATAGAAGAGACACAAGCATTCCTCGACGTGCTTGACGGTGAGCCGCTGCGCTATGTGGTCTTTTTCGTGCTGGCAATCTTCGGCGGATACCGCCGCGAGGAGCTGCTCGGCTTCGAGTTCCGAGATTTCAACTTCACAACCAACGTCGTCACGGTCGAGCGCGTCTCCCTCTACGATCCAGCGCATGGAATATTCACAGGCCCGCCAAAGACAGCACGCTCTCATCGCTCCCTGAAACTCCCCGTGTGGATCTTCGGCATGGTGAAGGCGCTACGGGCAGAGCAATCCATGCGGCGTATGGAGCTGGGTGACCAATGGCACGAGAGCGGCCGACTCTTTACCAAGCTCGACGGATCGCCGGCACGCCCCGGCGATTTCTATGACTGGGGAAAAGAGCTTTGCGAACGTCACGGCCTGCCGTGGTACGGCATCCATCAGTTTCGACACCTCAATGCCTCGCTGCTCATCGCCAATCACACCGATGTGCGCACCGTTTCTGCCGCGCTCGGCCACTCTCAGACATCGACCACGCTGAACATCTATTCCCACGCCTTCGAGACTGCACAGGCTGAAGCAAGTGCCGGTCTTGCAGCAGCGCTCCCGGTCAATTTCGGAAAGAAAAAGGCATAGTGGAACAAACGTGGAACAAAACGCCGTTTTAGGCAAAAGAAAAAGCCTTGAAACCCTTGTGGCTTCAAGACTTCTCTGTGGTGCGCGGTACAGGACTCGAACCGACAAAAAGGTGTTTTGGCTTGTCCCTTTTTATGCCGGCAAGTACCATAATGTGGGGGAATTATGCAATTTTATTGCCATCTCATGTTAGGTAATTTTATCTCATATCAACGCAGTAAGGCTAAAAATAAGGCTAAATTTTAGCCGCTGTGCAGGACATATCCCACGATTCTATTGGGCCTTCTTAATATGTTTTTCAAAAATATATATTGTTGTGCTTATGACCCTTCTTCCCCACCCCAAAGGTCTTTATGGCACTTCAACGCGCAAAGAAATATTCAACAACCATCTTTTCCTCTCGCCCTTTCCGATAGCGACATTGATCGTCACTCCGCGGGTGTAGGAGACTCTGCTGCTAAGTAGAAGCGCGGCGGTATTTGCTGCCTCCGACAGTTTTCTGCTGCGTCCCATCGGTGTATTCGAAGTTTTGGCGTAGCCTACCCGCAGTTCATCAATGCTGATCCCATGAGCGGAGGTAAGCACCGTTTCGTAGCTGAGTGCACGTAGCCCTGTTGCCTCCAGAATGCCGGCACCGCACCGACTACACACCCCTTTTTCTTGCCCAACTCTTTTGCCCACAAGCGGTTCAGGGAATTGACCGCGTTCTTGCTGGCGGCATAGACGCTTTGCCCTTCACTACCTTCCAGGCCGCTTTCCGAGGCCATACTGACAATTACGCAGTTGGCTTGCTTTACCATGACTTGCGCCGCTACCTGTGCACATGGAAACACACCCTTTGAGTTGACATTCATCCACCTTTGCCGCATTCTTCACAAGATAGCGCAATATGTTATTTCTGACAGATAGTGCAATGCAGACTGTGAATTGTCACTTGTTAAGCGGGTGAAAAAATGCTATACTCTATGTGACATCACGATGGAGGGTGGGGATAATAGTGGAGCTGAAACAGTCGCATGTTTTATCGCAGAAGCTTGCGCTGACGCAGACGATGCGCCAGTCGTTGGACTGCCTCCAGCTTTCTGCACCGGAGCTATGTGAGTATGTGCAGGATGTGGCGCTTTCTAATCCATTGTTGGATGTGTGCATGCCGACCTACTATGAAACAGAGCTGCCAAACGAAGATATGCGATCTGAATACGAACAGATTGAGCTGCGCAGTGAGGAAACATGGCGTGATATGCCGAGAGGTTCTGGGAATGCACTGGATATTTCTGCCGTGCTGACACGGGAACTGACTTTCCGAGATTACCTCAACGAACAGATTGGGCAAATGCGCCTCGTAGATGATGGGATGCTGCAGCTGTGCCGTTTTCTCATTGACTGCCTCGATGGGCGCGGCTATCTTGATTGTCCGCTTGAAGAATTATCGAAGGAATTTTGTATTCCGTTTTTCTCCCTTGAGCAGGCACTATATGCCATACAAATGCTCGATCCGCCGGGCATCGGCGCACGCAGCCTCTCTGAGTGTCTGATTCTGCAGCTGGTGCAGAGCCGCTCATTAGACCCCCTGACAATAGGCATCGCTCGCAATGGTCTAGAGCAGTTAGGCAGACGAGATTATAAGGGGCTTGCAGCAATGTTGGGTGCCGGCGTAAGCGAGATAAAGCAGGCGAGCGCTAAGATTCTTGCGCTTGAACCGATTCCATCACGTAGCTTTGCCAGCAGCGAGCCGATAGCATACATCGTACCTGATGCGGCATTTTCTGTGGAACAGAGCAGGGTGACAATTGAGCTGAACAGGCGCGTTTTGCCCCGCCTTTCGGTCAACACCGAATACTCTGCGCTGCTTGCTACTTCCGATGACCCCAACGTGCAACAATATGTGCGTGAAAAACTTACAGAGGCAAACGCCATCATCAAGGGGGTTCATATGCGGTGCAATACGATCTTACGGTTGCTTACGCTGATTGCTACGGAGCAGCATGACTTCTTTTGCTCAGGTGGAACTCTTACGCCGATCACTATGCAGCAGATGGCGGAAAAAATGGACATGAGCACATCTACGGTAAGCCGTACAATACAGAATAAATATATTCAGTATCGGGGCAGAATTGTCCCTCTTCGCAGCTTCTTCACGACTGCTATTCGCTCGGATGCTTCCGTTTCTTCCCAGGCCGTCAGGCAACGCATCCAAGACCTGATTAAGACAGAGAATCCAGAAGCACCACTTTCGGATGAGTCAGTGCGTATAGCGCTATCAGCGCTCGGCATTGAGGTCAGTCGACGTGCTGTTGCAAAATACCGCATGGCGCTGGATATCCCGCCTTCTTCTCAGCGAAAAAAACGTTGAGGCAACAATGGGCATATGCCTCCTTGCCGATGGAGCTTTGCAGGAAGCATACTGCTGAAATGAGTTTTTTATCAAGATAATTCCGCTTATACACCGGGTAATTAACATCTGTATTGCATACGTATTGCAGCAACAATCTGTAACCTTCTCAGCGAAATAGTTAAGGCGGACACAGAGAAGCCCATAGAGGTTAATGCCATATATAGAAAACGGCAGAAGAAATGTTGTGCGAGGGGGGTCCTGTTATGTTATCAAACTACATTGAACAATTATTTAAACTTGATAATTATTATGATGGCCTAATTGTTACAGACAACAAAGGCTATATCGAGTTTTTTATGACATACCGTCCTGATATCAGCGGCGCTAAGCAGGAAGACTTAGTCGGCAAGCATGTTCTTGATATTTATCCGGGGCTGACCGAGGAAACAAGTACGATTATGCGGGTGTTGCGTAGCGGCGAGCCGATTTACAACGAATACCAGACCTTGATTACCTGCCGCGAGGAGGTATTTCAATCCGTTAATACAACTATGCCGATTCGCGCAGGAGGTACAGGCGAGATCATAGGGGCAATTGATGTATCAAGATACGCGAGTCGTTTCTACGAAAAGCAAAGCATCAATCTTCACTCTGCTCACACGAGAAAGGGGCCTTTTTACTGCGTTGATGATATTATAACCTGCTCAGAAGATATTGAGGCGATTAAACGAAAAATCCCATTGATCTCAAAAACAGATTCGACAGTGCTGATCACCGGACGGTCTGGTACAGGAAAGGAGTTGATCGCTCAGTCTATTCACACCTCAAGCAACCGGGCAGACAAGGCATTTGTATCTCAAAATTGTGCCGCAATACCTGCGACGCTGCTGGAGAGCATCCTCTTCGGTACAACCAAGGGAAGCTACACTGGAGCCGAAAACAAGCCGGGACTCTTCGAGATTGCAAATGGGGGAACGTTATTTCTTGATGAGATCAATTCTATGGATATTAGCGTTCAGCCAAAGCTGCTGCGTGCAATTGAGGAAAAGCGTGTCTGCCGTCTGGGCAGCTATAAGCCACTCGAAGTCGATGTTAAAATCGTTGCAGCAATGAATGAAGACCCGCAGGAATGCGTTCGTAAAGGAAAGCTGCGCGAGGACTTGCTCTATCGACTAAGTGTTGTTCGGGTGGATATGCCGACGCTGCAGGAGCGGCGCTGCGATATCGAGCTTTTGATGAAATATTTCATAAGCAAGTTCAACAGTAGTATGAAAAAGGACATTTTCGGTGTTGATGAAGAAGTAAAAAAAATGTTTGAGGAATATCCGTGGCCCGGAAATGTCCGAGAGCTTCGCAATACGATAGAGGGCGCCTTTAATGTCGCACAAGGGAAATGTATTCATGCGAGGGATCTGACGGGCTATATTGTACAACAATGCGGGCAACATGAGAAAGATTCATTGCCATGTAGCACTGGCGCTGATGAGGGGCCTTCCGGATTAAATGACCAGATTCATTCCGTGGAAAAGAGAATCATTGAGGATGCGCTGAAAAAAACCTCTACATATGCAGAGGCTGCACGACTAATCGGTATTTCTCGACAGGCTTTTATGTACAAAATGAAGAAATATAAAATTGACGTATGAATCGTTAGTCAAAAAATTTTGACACCTATGTGTCAAAATTTTTTGCGTATATGCAAAAATTTTTGGCAATTAGGAGCTGGAAGACGAACTGGCCGATGCTCCTGCTTAGCTTAAATCGGCGGCTCAAAGAGCGGCGGTGTTGCATAAAAACTCGGAATAGCAAAGAATTCTGTAAAAATAGCAAAGAACTCTATAAAATTAGTATAATTTTATGTTTGACGCCCTCGTTCTGGCACACATTTTGCTGGTATACAAGTAGCACAACGACGTGGTCTCATTGAAGGCCGAAATCGTTGAATCTGCTTTAAAAACGAGGAGGATAATGCTAATGACAGATGTAAAACATGACATTGATGCTCTTGCTGGTGAGCGGTGGTTCCCACTCGAGACGACAATCACTGAGGATATGAGCAGTATATGGGGCGACTGGGGCGTGTGCTCAGAGGTCGATAAGCTTAAAGCGGTTTTGATGCGCCGTCCCGGAAAAGAAGTAGAGAATTTTGACTGGAAAGCCGCTCGATTCCGGGCTCCAATCGACCCCGAGAAGTTCCGTGCTCAGCATGATGCACTTGCCGATGTATACCGCGCACATGGTGTACAGGTACACTATGTCGATGAGCAGCGCGGTGACCGCCCCAACGCACTTTTCTGCCGCGATTTAGTCTTCATGACACCAGAAGGCGCAATCGTTACCCGTCCTGCAACGGAAGCTCGCAGAGGCGAGGAGCGTTATGCGGCAAAGAAATTGGCTGATCTTGGTGTACCGATTATTCGCACGATTTGTGGCGGCGCGACTTTTGAGGGTGCAATGGGAATGTGGATTGATCGCCATACAGTAATCCTTGCAAGCGGTGTACGTACAAATCGCGAGGGCTATGAAATGGTTCGCTATGAGCTTGAACGTATGGGAGTAACGCAGATTATTCATATGCAGATTCCCTATGGTCATGCGCACATTGACGGATTAGTAAATATGGCAAGTCATGATGTTGCTATGATCCACGCCTCTCAGGTCCCCTATGATGTTTGTGATGCGCTGAAGAAAAAGGGAATTAAGCTACTCGAGTGTCCCTCGAGAAATGAGGCTAAGGAGACCCTTGCAATCAATTATGTTGCTATTGAACCGGGCTTGGTTGTTATGCCAGCTGGTAATCCGCGCTCACAAGAGTTACTGGAGAAAAACGGAATCAAGGTTATTCCCATTCAGTTTGATGAAGTCCTTAAGGGCTTCGGCGCTATGCACTGCTGTACCGCATTCTTAAAACGCGGTTAATATTAGCAAATGGGATATGAAAGGAGCCTCAGCAAAATGAAGACGAAGAAATATATCAGTCTCCTGATGGCTATCATAATGATGCTCAGCCTATTTGCGGGCTGCGGCAGCGAGGGCAATACCCCATCGGTGAGCGATGATAAGGACACGCTTTACCTCCGGCTTTCCTCTGCGCTCCAAAGCACCGACTGGCAACAGACCTCTGCCATGGAAGGCAATAAAATCACTTATGTTCAACTTTTTGAAGGCCTTTATGGCATTGATGAGTCTGCAGGCGGCTACTACAACCTACTGGCAAAGGATATTCAGGTCAGTGAAGATGGTCTTACCTATACCATCGAGCTTGTGGATGCCACCTTCCAGAACGGAGATCCTCTTACGGCAGAGGACGTCGTATTCAGCTATGAGCTGGCAATGCAGAATTCTAAATTCGGTTATGTGACCTCTATGATCGACTCGATCAAGGCAGACGGTGACAAAACTGTAATCATGACGCTCAAATATCCCTATTCTGCCATCTCTCACACCTTTTTTACCATTAAAATTTACAGCAAGAGAGAATATCAGGAAATCATTGATAGCGGGGTTCCCTTTGGGACCAGGCCGCATACAGCGGGAACGGGACCTTATTACGTATCTGAGTATGATGTTTCCGCCGGCGTGAAGCTGAAGGCCTATGAAAATTATTGGCAGGGCGCACCAGCAATCAAAAATGTTGAATACCGTCTTATCACCGAGGACGCTGCGGCAGTCATCGCATATGAGAATGGTGAGCTTGACTATCTCATGGATGCGCCCTTGTCCGAGTGGGAGGACATTGAATCCTCTGCCCAAGGACGTTGCACACTGGCAAAGGCGAACGATATTCAGTTTCTCGGCATCAACTATCAATCCCCGTCTAACAATGGTATTCTTGCCAATCCCAAAGTCCGTGAAGCGATATTCTATGCTATTAATAAGGAAAGCGTTGTTAAGGCTGCGACCAGCGGCTATGGTACAGTAGCATATGAATACATGGTTCCTGACTATGTAGCAACCGCTCCGCGCGCTAGTGATGGAAGGTTTAAAACCTATGACTATAATAAGGATGCCTGCCATCAGGCGTTGCTTGATGCCGGCTTTTCCGAAGAACAGATTGCTGCGGGTATCAATGTCGGTACCATCCTGACCTACAATGCCGATACGGCACCGAAAGCAAAGGCCGCAGTTGTCATTCAGGCGTGCTTGGCCGAGAATGGTATGATCGCCAATGTTGAAATCGGCGAAACTGGTCCTGTGACAGAGCGTCTCTATGCACTTGACTATGATATGTGCGTATATTCGGACAGTGGTAACTATGATTACAATAACATTCGCCAGCAGGTTGATTCAGAGTCTGTCGGAATGTATGTTGTCTGCTATAAAGATGATAAAAACACATTCGACTGGCAAAAGATTGAGAATCTGGTTGATCAGGGTGTTCTTGCTACCGACACCAAGGAACGATATGATATTTACACTGAGCTGTGGAGCATGATTATGGACACCAAGACAATCCTGCCCCTTTATCATGGAGCCGTCGGCATTGCATGGTCTGACCGCGTAAAGATTGACAGCATTAACCCATTCTACTACCACCTGACCGATATCAGTTGGGCTAAATAAACTCTTTCCTGTAGGATAAGTGGATCAGCTATCGTTGGTCCTTAGGCTGACGATAGCTGATCTCTCAAAAAAGGGGGCAAGTATGCAGAAATACATCGCAAAGCGTATCCTATTTTTAATTCCAACCATTATCGGCGTGACTTTGATTATCTATCTGATTATGAACATAACGCCGGGAGATCCGGGACGTGCTATTCTCGGATCTGGTGTCTCTCAGGCGGATGTGGATGCATATAACCATGCGATCGGATATGACTTGCCGTTTTTTCAGAAATTTGTGAACTATCTCAGCAATATGTTTCTCCACCAGGATTTTGGCATTTCTTATGTTACCAAGCAAAATGTATTCGATGAGATATGGCCGCGGTATATTATGACATTAAAGCTGGCGTTCATTGGAATGATTCTCTCAACAGCCATCGGAATTCCTCTGGGAATCTATGCTGCTGTGAAGCAATATTCACCCATGGATACGATTTCCTCAGTTATCTCCTTCCTGTTGGCTGCTGTACCGACCTTTGTTCTCGGCCTTGTACTACTGTTCTTCTTTGCACTCAAGCTCAAGTGGCTGCCGTCTTACGGCATTCCGAACTGGACAGGCTATATCATGCCAGCACTGGCAATCTCACTTCCCATTGCCGCACAGAATTTCCGCTTTACCAAGTCGTCTATGTTAGATGCGATTCGTCAGGACTATGTCCGAACTGCACGCGCTAAGGGTGCCAGCGAACGTACTGTAATTTGGAAGCATGTGTTGAAGAATGCGCTTCTTCCTGTTATCACACAAGTTGGCATGAGCCTCGGCCTTCTGCTGTGTGGCGCTGTGGTTGCAGAGGAGTTGTTTTCTGTGCAAGGTATCGGCAGCCTGATTGTCGAGCGTATTACTTATAAGGATGAGCCGGTCATCATTGCCGGAACGATTCTGATCTCGATCTGCTTTACCGTTGTTATGCTGGTCGTGGATTTGATTTATGCGATGATCGACCCTCGCATTCGCGCCAAATACACAAAATCTGGGAGGAAGTGAGCAAATGGCGGCCAAAAAAAGCTTGAATGAAGACTACAAAAGTGACGGGAAATGGAAAGAGATATGGCGCAGATTCAAAAAGAATAAGGGAGCCGTGATTGGACTGGTGCTGCTGGTCGTGCTGACGGTGATCTTGGTGGGCGCGCCACTGTTTATCTCCTATGATAAGGCAATTACACAGAATATGGATTTAATGCTTGCAAAGCCCTCCGTAGGGAATCTTTTCGGCAACGACGGATACGGACGCGACATTTTTGCGCGTATTATCTACGGTGGACGTGTTTCCATTGCTATTGCGATTCTTGCGACGATTTCTTCATGCCTGTTTGGCAGCCTTCTCGGTGCAGTCGCTGGCTATTTTGGTGGCAAGGTAGACAGCATTATCATGCGGTCGCTGGATATTTTTATGTCGGTTCCTGACATTCTTTTTACCATGGCGGTCGTATATGCGTTGGGTGCCAGCTTTACCAATTTGATCATTGCGCTGACTTTGGCGTATTTTACCAACTATGTCCGGCTGGTTCGCTCTGAGGTACTTACGCTTTCTGAACAGGACTATGTCGAGGCGGCAAAGGCTGGCGGTTCGAGCGGATTTCGCATCATTCTCTCACATATTATCCCCAATGCAATTGGCGTTATTATTGTCAACACCACGTTGAACATCGCAAAAATTATTATCTATGAATCGACGCTGAGTTTCTTGGGCCTCGGTATGCCGGCCCCCCAGCCGGAGTGGGGGCAGATGCTTTCGGAGGCTCGCGAATTTATGAGAAAAGCGCCTCATTTGATGGCATTTCCCGCACTATCTATCATTGTTACGGCCTGCTCAGTGAATCTTATCGGCGATGGTCTGCGCGATGCGTTGGACCCGCATTTGAAGTCATAAGGTACGCCACGGGAGGGGAGCTATAATGGAAAATGAAAAAAGCCCGATTTTGGAGATTAAGGATCTTCGGGTTACTTATGAAACTGACATAGAGGTTGTGGAGGCTGTCAACGGTATCAGCTTTCAAATCGAAAAGGGAAAAACACTCGGTCTCGTCGGCGAGACCGGCGCTGGCAAGACGACAACAGCGCTGAGTATTCTTCGCCTTTTGCCGGAAACGACAGGTCGTATTAAAGGCGGAGAGATCTGCTTTGAAGGCGAAGACTTGCTCCATGTTGACGAGGAGCAAATGCGGGGCGTGAGAGGAAACCGCATCTCTATGGTATTTCAAGACCCGATGTCTTCGCTGAATCCGGTCTACACAGTCGGCGATCAAATTGGAGAGGCAATTCGACTTCACAGGCCTGAACTATCTAATGATGCCGTAGAGCAGCGAATCGACGAGATCCTCCAGTTGGTCGGCATTATGCCATCGCGAAAGCACGAGTATCCACATCAGTTTTCAGGCGGTATGAAGCAGCGCGTTGTTATCGCTATGGCGTTGTGCTGCGAGCCAGAGCTGCTCATTGCGGATGAACCGACAACTGCATTGGATGTCACGATACAGGCTCAGGTTCTGGCCATGATCGCGGAACTTCGGAGTCGGCTCGGAACCTCAATGCTGATGATTACACATGATTTGGGCATTGTTGCGCGAACCTGTGATGATGTGTGCGTGATGTATGCAGGAAAAATCGTAGAGGCTGGTACCGTAGAGGATATTTTTCTCGCGCCGTCGCACCACCCCTATACAGAGGGCCTCTTTGGTTCCATTCCAAATCTGACAACAAAGGCACGCCGACTTAAACCTATTTTAGGTCTTATGCCGGATCCTACAAATTTACCAAAGGGATGCGAATTCGCACCGCGCTGTGAAAAGTGCATGGAGATTTGTCGAACGGAAAAGCCAAAAATATGCGGCGAGGGGAGTCATAAGCTCTACTGCCATCTATTTGATCCGGATAGGCAAAAAACAGATGTAGGAGGGAATACGAATGGATGATAAGGGCAACGCCCCTCTGTTAGAAACAATAGACCTGAAAAAGTATTTTAAGGTGGGAGGTGGCACACTGCATGCTGTTGATTCAATCAACATTAAGCTCTATCAGGGTGAAACGCTTGGTGTTGTTGGCGAGTCAGGCTGCGGAAAGTCCACATTGGGCCGTACAATCCTCAAGCTTATTGAGCCGACCGCCGGTCATATTATCTACGACGGAAAAGACATTACCAGCCTCAATATCCGTAAGATGCGGCCGTTGCGCCGCGAAATGCAGATCATCTTTCAAGATCCTTACTCAAGCATTGATCCACGAAAATCCGTGATTGAAACGATCTCGGAATATATGTTCATCCATAAGTCTTATCCGACGCGGCGCGAAATTATGAACCGGGCGGTTGAGCTGATGGATATGGTTGGGCTTGCCAGACGTTACGCTGATGCTTACCCTCACGAACTTGACGGAGGGCGCCGTCAACGTATCGGCATTGCGCGTGCGCTGTCGCTGCAGCCACGCTTCATCGTTTGTGATGAGCCTGTTTCTGCACTTGATATGTCAATTCAGGCCCAAATACTAAACCTTTTGATGGACCTTCAGGATGAACTAAATCTGTCCTATATGTTCGTCACGCACGATTTATCCGTTGTCAAGCATATCTCAGACCAAATTATGGTCATGTATCTAGGAACCTGCATTGAGTTTGCAAGCTCTGACGAATTGTTTCAAAAGCCGCTCCACCCTTATACAAAGGCCCTCTTGGCCGCTATCCCGGAGCCTGATTTGGAGAGTCGCAAAAAGGGTTTCCAGCTCATTCGGGGTGAGGTATCCAGCCCGATCGACCCAAAACCAGGCTGCCGATTTGCTGGCCGCTGCGAGCACTGCATGGCGCAGTGCCTTGAAAAGACACCTGAATATGTGGAGACGGAACCGGGTCACTTTGTGGCTTGCCACTTGGTGAACGGGCGATAACAATACAACTCATAGGAGAATACATAACATGATGGACACCTTGAAAATGGACATTGACGCGTTGCTCGGTGAGCGATGGTTCCCAAAGGAAACATCCTTTGAGGAGGATATTACAGAGTATTGGGGTGAATGGGGCGTTTGCTCTGAGGTTGAAACGCTGCGTGCAGTTTTGATGCGTCGCCCCGGGAAGGAAGTTGAAAGCTTTGATCCAAAAGCAGTTCGTTTTTCAGACGAGCCGATCGACGTTGAGCTTATGCGCCGACAACACGATAATGTGGCTAAGGTCTATACGGACTTTGGCGCAAAGGTTTACTATGTAGAGCATCAGCTTGAAGACAGGCCAAATGCTGTTTTCTGCCGTGATTTGATGTTTATGACGCCGGAGGGGGCAATCATTACCCGCCCCGGCATGGCAGCTCGTCGCGGCGAGGAACGCTATGTTGCCGAAGCTCTTGCTAAAATCGGAGTTCCAATCCTCAAAACAATTGCCGGTGATGGTATGTTTGAGGGAGCAAATGCTATGTGGGTCGATCGACATACCTGTGTTGTTTCAACGGGGTCACGCTGCAATCGCAGCGGCTATGAGCAGGTTAAAACTGAGCTTGAGCGTATGGGCGTTACTGTTTATCATATGCAGCAGCCGTATAGCAACATCCACATTGATGGTATTATGAACGCAATTAGTCATGACAAGGTCCTTGTTCATGCAGCGCAGGTGCCTTATGACATCATTGATATGCTCAAGAAAAAGGGCTACGAGATTCTTGAGATTCCCTCCCGCACGGAGCAATTCAGAACATTGGCATGCAACTTTGTTGCGTTGGAGCCTAATCACATTCTTATGGCACAAGGGAATCCCCGTACACAGGAAATGTTGGACAAGCATGGCGTAAATATTGATACCGTGGATATCTCAGAAATTCTCAAGGGTCGTGGTTCTCTACACTGCATCACTGCGTTTTTAAAGAGAGGATAGGGTAAGCAATAATTAGCTTGCTCACCCGTGCGCTGCAGGGATGGATTGGAGCTGCAATACCACACACACAAGCACTTGGGTCGTAACCGTCAAGGCTGACGGTGGCTGGATTACGCATGGGACAATAGTGTCGGGAAGCTTCTCAGCTTCCCGACACTATAATGTTCAGGGGCGCGCAATAAACGACGATCAATGAACTGAAACACAGGTCGCCTTTTTGCTCTCATAGGTGTGAATCGTCTTGAGCACTTTTGCTACAATTTTGACCTTGGATTTAGGCACAACAGAGAAAACATTGCGGTAGAAATGCACCGTGCAGCGCTGGTATTTGGCGTCCGGGAACTCCTCGCCCACGGCCTCCTTCATGCCCTCAGCGGTGCCTAAAACCTCACGAAAACAATCCTCTTTCACGGCGATCGCCACCAGAATCGCCACATTTTCGTACTCTCCGCCCCAGTTGCGGCGCAGGTAGATGCTGTCCATGTAGACGTATGGATAGCGCCCGCCCTGCAACGGGCGGTTGCGCCAGTCCTCGATGTGGACGTAGGCTTTCTTACTGAGGCAAAGAACATTGCCATCAATATCGGCATGGGAAAAATCCGAACCTGCCGTTTACACTGATTGACGAGGGTAATACAGCTTCTGCCAATACTGCTGCCCTCTATACAGATTCACTTACCGGCGGTTCAAACTGGTATAAGGACATTTCTAGCATGAAGGTTCTGGACATAGGTAACAAACGAAAAGGTTATTACCTCAATGGTTTGAAAGGCCGCAATAGGCAAAACCTTAGAGCTAAAATCTGTCAAATAGTTATCTGCTTTTTATCGAAGTGCTCGAGCATTGCTTGGGCGTTTCAGTCTGTTAAAAAACAGCATTGGCTGAACTTCGCAGGTAGCGGTGTTGGTTTACTTTGTAGGCCTTATTATATAGGTGAAAACTCAAGGGTTCCGTCAATACACCATTTATACGGCAGCAATACGTATTGTCGAATTCATAAATCAGTAATACGCATGGAATACGTACATAATACGCATTGCGAAAATCCGCCTCGGTCTAACAGGCGCTACATTTTGAAGATTTACTTCTTGACATATACCGTATATTGTAGTATATAAGAATTGTTATTGAGTTTTGCACGATTTCCTCCTCGGAGGCGTAGGCCGTCCGGCCTATGTGCGGAGAGATCCGCCTGTGCACGTTTGTTAGGTTTGTACGTTATGTAATTACTACGATAAGGGCTTGTTATGCCCTTTTGCGGAGCAGATCTGCTCTGTGTTTGTATGGATTTTGCCGAATGGCTTTGCAGCTGCTCGGCACATTGGAGAGACGAAGGGGCGCTTTGTGTCCGTTCGCCTTTTTGCTCACTATGGAAAAACTCCAACTATACAGCCCTCGAAGGCTCTGCTACAATAGCCTTGTATTAGGAGTCTCGCGGTGCACTGGGCAGGAAATATCTGCTTGCCGCGAAGCATCCCTTGGGCGAAGTAAGTTAGGGCGGAGTAAGTTAGGGAGGAACGGCGACTGTAGTGG
>OLRZ01000138.1_pt1 | contig 63365 bp, 54 predicted proteins | sample 1671931 | NCBI WGS metagenome assembly OLRZ01 (sample SAMEA3136627, study PRJEB25190) | human gut metagenome | reverse complement strand
AATGGTTTTGAATTTATAAGTCTTGCAGATGATATAATATTTTCTGATAAATCTACAGGTATAACCGTCAGTGGTGTTATGCAAAATGATGCTGTTTTAAATGTAACTAAACTTGAAAACACATTTAAAAATTCAGTTGCAACATATGACATAACCTTGCAAAAGGACGGTGCTGTTATTCAGCCCGACGGTACAATTACTGTTAAAATTCCAAGCAGTGCAGAAAATTGTAAAGTAATGTGGCTAAAGGGTGACGGTACAGCCGAAGATATGAATGCAAAATATACAGACGGCTGTTATGTATTTACCACAGACCATTTAAGCGTTTATGCATTGGTACAGGATAAAACAATTCTCACAGGCGACGCAAACCAAGACGGCATTGTAAATGTAAACGATGTTACATACTTGCAAATGCACATTGCAGGCAAAAAAAACACCGACGGTTCGGCGCTTATTGACGAAACAAACAAGCAGTTGTTTGACTGCGTTGATATGAACAAAGACGGCAAACTTTCTGTTTCTGATGTAACAGCATTGCAGATTCATATTTCAGAAAATAACTGATAGGAGAGATTACAATGAAAAATACAAAAAGAATAACAGCAATAATATTATCAGCATTAATGACCGTAAGTGCATTTTCGACTTTATCTGTAAGTGCGGCTACTGTTGACAGCAATGCACCTGTTGCTTTGGCGGATTTCCAAAGTCAAAACGATATTAAGTGGAATATTGATTTAAACGGAACACTTCACATTAGTGGAAGCGGAATTATCAACGAAGATGAATCAAGTTATGACGAAGAAGGAATACCTTGGTATGAGGACCGCAATCGAATTAAGAAGGTTATAGTTGGTGAGGGTATTACAGGTGTTGGAAATTATGCGTTTTGGGATTGCTGTAATCTTGAAAGTATAGAAATACCGGAAAGCGTAACATATATTGGTGTGTTTTGCTTTTTGCTCGATACTAAGCTTTATAGTATAAATGTTGATAGCAACAATAAATATTACTCAAGCGTAGATGGAATTTTGCTTAATAAAGATAAAACAGAAATTGTAAAATATCCTAATAAAATGCAAAGTACTTATGACATACCAAACACCGTTACTGACATATTGCCATATGCGTTCAGAGATGATACAAATTTACAGTATATATCGTTGCCGCAAAACATAACAACAGTGGGCTACGGTGCGTTTATGGATTGCCCTAATTTGGTAAAGGTGACTTTACCAACAGAATTAACAACTATCGATTCTGACGCATTTGGATACTTGTTTAGAATGGGTGGAAATATACATGTAAATGATTTTAAAATTTACGGCTACAAAAATACAGCCGCAGAAAAATATGCACAAGATAATGAATTTGAATTTATTGCATTGGATGATGAAGTCGTTACAGGAGACTCAAACCAAGACGGTATAGTAAATGTAAAGGATGTTACATATTTGCAAAGACATCTTGCCGGCAGCTTAAATACAGACGGTTCGACTCTTATTGACGAAACAAGCAAAGCATTATTTGACTGCTTGGATTTGAATAAGGACGGCAAGCTCACAGTTGCAGATGTAACCGAACTTCAGATTTATATTTCAACAAAAGGCTAATTTATTTAATATTATTTTAAGGAGGAATTAACTTTGAAAAAAATATTATCAATATTACTTGCCGGAATAATTACTTTCAGTAGTATGTGGCTTATTCCTACATCAGTAAATGCCGCAGAAACTACAACGAATGTTCAAAGCAGCGGTGTTGAAAAAACCGGTGTACCATTATGTCAGGCAAATATTATAGCAAACGGTTATAACAATGATGGAGATAGTTATTATAACTTATTAAAAAGTATGCAGGATCCGCTTTACTACACTCTAACGGAGCTTATGTTAGATGATGGTGTGCTTTGTTGGACTTCAAACTTTTGGAATGCTGCATTTAATTCTGATTTTCAAAGAAATCCATCATATTTTTATGAAGTTATGCTTATGGGCTTTTTAAAATATGATCAAAAGCAGTTAGATACTTCCGGAGTTTGGAACAGTCAGGAAATGAGTTTAGCTACATCAATATATGATAAGTTAGCTGATAAATATATTGATAAATTTGAAAATCCGTCATATAAGGATTTTTTAAAACAGCTAAAAGAAATACCAAAAGATGAGTATGAAAACATTATTTCAAATATTGATGACATAAAAATAAGTAAAGAGCTATTGGGTACATTGTCATCAGGCTGCTCAAATGCTGTTGAGTTAGTTGAAGCAGTTTCTGAATATCAAGTTTTGCTTAATGCAAAATCTGAGCGCATTGAGATGTTAAAATTGGCGAAATCAAAAGTTACAGACAATGAATACTTTACAAAGGCTGTTGATGATATAATAGCACATATGGAAGAAACATCAATAGATTATGTGAGCGGTCAATTAATGGAAAAAATCTGGAATAATTTTTTGGATACAGCCTGGGACTTAATTGTAAAAGACAGTCCGATTGCTCCGATATTAGCTGCGATAGATATTGAAAAAATGACATTGGATGTATTGTTTAACTCCAGCGAAACTGCCTCAAATAATTTCAAATTACTTGTATTGTATATAGTTGATACATATTTCAGAAGTGCATTAGATAAATCGTATAACGATTATAAAAGCAACGGAACCGTTGAAAATGCAGAAATTCTTATTCAGTGTTACAAAGCATACATAGAGTATCAGGTGTATGGATTGGATTATACAAAAACCTTTATTGACGGTATTGTTGACGGCGGACCGATTCATAGCATAGTTGAGCAGATATTTTTCAAGGAAAACATAGAAAATGCCGCCGAGCTTAATAATTTTTGCGACACTCAGATAAATAACAGAAAAAAACTTCTTGAATTATTAGAAAAATCAGCCGATAATTATTATAAATCTACCGGACTTGACGAGCTTGTTGATGCTATTCAATCAGGTGACTCGGAAGTAAATATCCCTGTTACGGGTATTTCCTTTAAAAATTCTGAAATTACTTTAAACAGTACAGAGGATATCTGTTTAATTAACGCTGATGTTTATCCTCAAAATGCTACCAATAAAAAAGTAGTGTACACAAGCTCAGACCCGTCTATACTCAGTGTTCCGTCCGACGGAGGCTTTGCCTCACAAAAGGGCAAAGGTACGGTTATTGTAACCGCAACAACAGAAGACGGCGGCTTTACCGCAACGCAGACGGTAAATGTTGGATATAACTTACCGTCTACTGTAATAGATAAAGGAGAATGTGGAGATAAAGTTTATTGGACTCTTTATAGCGACGGAAAATTATATTTCTCTGGTGAGGGCGACATAAAATATTATAGTCCCTGGTCTTCATATACAGAAGATATAAAATGTGTAAAGATTTGCAGTGGAATTACAAGCATAGGCAGCAGAGTATTTGAAAATTGCACAAGTCTTACAAGCATAACCATTCCAAACAGCGTTACAAGAATAGATAGTAGGGCATTTAGTGATTGCACAAGTCTTACAAGCATAACCATTCCTGATAGTGTTACAAGAATAGGAGAATTTACATTTTCAGGTTGTGAAAGTCTGAAAAGTATAACAATCCCTGATGGTATTGAATGGATTTGTCAACATACTTTTGCAAGGTGTACAAGTCTGACAAGCGTAATAATCCCTGATAGCGTTACAAGCATAGATACGTCGGCATTTTCAGATTGCACAAGTTTGAAAAGTATAACAATCCCTGATAGCGTTACAAGCATAGATTCGTCGGCATTTAAAGATTGCAAAAGTCTGACAAGTATAAAAATACCAGACAGTGTTACAAGTATAGAGAGTAGTACATTTGAAAATTGCACAAGTTTGACAAGTATAGCAATTCCGAATAGCGTTACCAGTATAGAAAGTTCGGCTTTTTATGGTTGTAAAAGTTTGACAAGCGTAACAATACCGGACAGTGTTACAAGCATAGGCGACTATACATTTGATTATTGTACAAGTTTGGCAAGCGTAACCATTCCTGATAGTGTTACAAGAATAGGAGAAGGAGCATTTGGTAGTACAAGTCTGACAAGTATAACAATTCCGGACGGTGTTACAAGCATAGGCGACTATACATTTGCAAGTTGCACAAGTCTGACAAGTATAACAATTCCAGACAGTGTTACAAGCATAGGAGAAGGAGCATTTAGAGATTGTACAAATCTGACAAGTATAACAATCCCTGATAGTGTTGCAAGCATAGAAAAAAGAGCATTTAGAGATTGTACAAATCTGACAAGTATAACAATCCCTGATAGCATAGCAAGTATAGGCGAAAGTACATTTGAAAATTGCACAAGTCTGACAAGTATAACAATTCCAAATAGTGTTACAAGCATAGGCGACTATACATTTAACAATTGCAAAAGTCTTACAATCATAACCATTCCTGATAGTGTTACAAGCATAGGCGACTATACATTTAGAAATTGCACAAGTCTTACAAGCATAACAATCCCTGATAGTGTTACAAGCATTGGGGAATGTGCGTTTATGTATTGCGAAAATTTAACAATTTACGGTTACAAAAATACAGCTGCAGAAGAATATGCTCTTAATAATGGATTTGGATTTATAAATCTTGCTGAGGAAAGAACATTAACCGACAAAGCTACAAGCATATCAGTCAGCGGTGTGGTAAATAGTAATGCCGATTTAAATGTAAGCAAGCTGGAAAATACCTATGAAAAATCAGTTGCTACATATGACATTACTTTGCAAAAGGACGGCATAGCTATACAGCCTGACGGAGCAATAACAATAAAAATTCCAAGTGATGTAAAAGATTGCAAGGTAATGTGGCTAAAGGATGACGGCACAGCCGAAGATATGAACGCAGAATATACAGACGGCTGTTATGTATTTACCACCAACCATTTGAGTGTATATGCTCTTGTTCAGAATAAGCAATATTTAAAAGGCGACGCAAACCAAGACGGTGTTGTAAATGTAAAGGATGTTACATACTTGCAAATGCACATTGCAGGCAACAAAAACACCGACGGTTCGTCACTTATTGACGAAGCAAACAAGCAGTTGTTTGACTGCGTTGATATGAACAAAGACGGCAAACTCTCCGTTGCCGATGTAACAGCACTGCAGATTCAAATATCACAGAATAATTAAACAACAACAAACGCTTTCTTGATAAGGCGGCAGGCGCAGACTTGCCGCCTTTTGCTTTGTGTGTGAAAAATTTGAATTTTGCGTAAATAAAAAAATAATTCCTATAAAATCACAAATAGTTTACGGTGAGGTATTGCTACATATGCTTTTTTGTGATAAAATGGTAAATAATACGAATTGCAAATAAATTATTGTGATATTTTTTATAAAAAAAGGAAACATTTTTATGAAGCTATGTACTAAATGCAAGCATTTGCACAATGATGAGGACGCAGTGTGCAGTAACTGTAATTCTCCTCTTGAGAGCATTACCGACGAGAATACTCCCGTATATCTCCTTTCTGCCGAGGGATTTGAGCTTGAGCGTGTTAAAACCGCACTCGAAGACAATTCTATCCCTTGCGACAGCGTTATTAAGGACAAACAGCTTAAAAAGCAGGAATTTATAAATAAAAATTCTGCCGAAAGCGATATTTTGGTTCCTTATGCCGCATATGAAAAAGCCTACGATATATGTATAGGAATCGGCGCAATTAAAGAAGATGATACTCAGGTTCTTGAAGATGCGGTTGAGCAAAAAGACAGTAACGAGCCTACTCTTGACGAAAAATTCGAGGAGATGAGCGGTGTTAAACGCACAACGGTGAGAGTCCTTTCTGCTATTGCGTTTCTTGCGCTTGTTGCTCTTGCGGTGTACGGTACAGATTTTATAACGGGTTTTATAAAAGGTTTATTTGGTTAAATTAATTATTTTGGAGGAAAAACTATGAATATTGAAACAAAATGCGTGCAGGCAGGCTGGCAGCCGCATAAAGGCGAGCCGAGAGAATTGCCGATTTATCAGAGCACTACTTTTAAGTACGACACAAGCGAAGAAATGGGTAAGCTCTTTGACCTTGAGGCAGAGGGATATTTTTACACAAGACTTCAAAACCCTACCAATGACAGCGTAGCCGCTAAAATCTGCGCTATGGAGGGCGGCGTGGCTGCAATGCTCACTTCAAGCGGTCAGGCTGCAAACTTCTTTGCTGTGTTTAATATCTGCGAGGCAGGCGACCATCTTATCGCCTCATCTTCAATTTACGGCGGTACATACAATCTCTTTGGTACTACCCTCAAGAAGATGGGCATTGAATGCACATTTGTAGACCAGGATCTCCCTGAAGAAGAACTTGCCAAGCTCTTTAAGCCAAACACTAAGGCTGTATTCGGCGAAACAATCACTAATCCGACTGTTTCTGTTTTTGATATTGAAAAATTTGCAAGACTTGCACATTCGCACGGTGTTCCGCTTATTGTAGACAACACATTTGCCACTCCCGTAAACTGCCGTCCGTTTGAGTTCGGTGCAGACATTGTTACTCACTCAACAACCAAGTATATGGACGGTCACGCAACAGCGGTTGGCGGCTGTATTGTTGACAGCGGTAATTTTGACTGGCTTGCTCATGCTGACAAATATCCGGGACTTACAACTCCCGACGATTCATACCACGGTATTGTTTATGCCGAGCGTTTCGGTAAGGCGGCTTACATTACAAAGGCTACTTCACAGCTTATGCGTGACCTCGGCGCTATTCAGTCACCGCAGCACGCTTATTACCTCAATATCGGTCTTGAGTCACTTCACCTTAGAATGAAAAAGCATTGCGAGAACGCACTTGCCGTTGCAAAATATCTTAAAAACAACGAAAATGTAGCGTGGGTTTGCTATCCTGACCTTGAAGACGACAAGTATCACGAGCTTGCTAAAAAATATCTTCCGAACGGTTCTTGCGGTGTACTTGCTTTCGGTATTAAGGGCGGCAGAGAAGAATCAATAAAGTTTATGGATTCGCTTAAGTTTATCACAATCGTTACTCATGTTGCCGACGCAAGGTCATGTATTCTTCACCCCGCAAGCCACACACACCGTCAGATGACAGACGAACAGCTTATTGAGGCAGGAGTAGCTCCTGACCTTATCCGCCTTTCTGTAGGTATTGAAAATGCGGATGATATTATCGCAGACCTTGCACAGGCGTTTGAAAAAATTTAAAATTTATACTCGGGAGTTGATTTTATGTCAGCTTATGTTTCTGCTGTAATAGTTGCGGCGGGCGGCTCTGTAAGAATGGGAATTGCAGACAGCAAACAGTTTATTCCGCTTCTTGACAAGCCGGCTATTGAATATACTTTAAAAGCATTTCAGAAATGCTACCTTATAAAAGAAATTGTTATAGTTTGCCGTGAGCAGGATGTTGACCGCATTAACGAACTTGTAAATCAAAACGGATTTACAAAGGTCAGCAAAGTTGTGCTCGGCGGTTCTTCACGCTCCGCAAGCGTGCGCAACGGCATTAAGGCGGCGAACGAAAAGGCAACATATTTTGCTATTCACGACGGCGCCCGTCCGCTTATTACTGTTGACGAAATCGAAAGAGTTGTTGAGTCGGCTTTTGAAACCGGTGCGGCAACCCTCGGAACATCCGTTACGGATACAATCAAAATCGTTGACGGATTTAATAAGATTGAGAGCACACCGCTCCGCTCACAGCTTAGAGCAGTGCAGACTCCGCAGGTTTTTGAAAGAGATTTGTATATGTTTGCTCTTGAAAATGCAGGAGAAAACAGCCTTGAATTTACCGACGACTGCGCTCTTATCGAAAATATGGGCGGCGAAGTTCTCGTTGTAAAGGGCAGTGAAGAAAATATTAAACTCACCACTCCCGTAGATGTAATTCTTGCGGAAAGCATACTTAAAAACCGCATTAAGAACGGTAATTTCTGAACGAAAGGATAACATATGAGGATTGGTCACGGTTACGATGTTCATAAATTTGCAGAAAACAGAAAACTCATTTTAGGCGGAACAGAAATTCCGTATGAGTTTGGCCTGCTCGGCCATTCCGATGCCGATGTGCTTGTTCACGCAGTAATGGACAGCTTGCTCGGCGCTGCGGCTCTCGGTGATATAGGCAAACATTTTCCCGATACCGATGAAAGGTACAAAGGCGCAGACAGCATTGCTTTGCTCAAAGAGGTTTGCAGAATCCTTGACGAAAACGGCTACAAAATCGGCAATATTGATTCTACGGTAATTGCCCAAAAGCCGAAGCTTAAGGATTATATCTATGCCATGAGAGAAAATATTGCGAATGCTTGCGGCATTGATATTTCGCAGGTAAGCGTAAAGGCAACCACAGAAGAAAAGCTCGGTTTTACAGGCAGGCTTGAGGGCATTTCCGCTCACGCTGTTTGTATTATCGAATAATGAATTAATTAAGGATATTGAGCATACATATTAAACTATGAATGTTTGTATCATACACAAAAATAATGGAGGCACACAAAAATGAAAAATTGTCCAAGATGTAACGCACAGATGGAAGACAACGCTGTTTTTTGCCAGAATTGCGGCTTTTCTGTTGCACAGCAGGCAGAACCACAGGCACAGCAGCCACAGTACAATCAGTATGCGGCAGCTCCCGCTCCTGTTGTAGATCAATATGACCATACAGCTGAATTTTCTGCCGAAGATGTTTCTGAAAACAAGCTTTTGGCAGCAGTGATTTATGTATCAAGCATACTCGGTATTATTGTTGCACTTATTGCACAGAGCTCAAGAAAGTCTAAGTATCTTGATTTCCATATCAAGCAGGGACTTAAATCATTTGTTGTAATGTTTTTCCTCGGCGTAATCGGAGCTGTTTTATCATGGACTTGTATTTTTGCGATTGCGGCAGCTGTTTGTGAGGTTATCGTTCTTGTTTGCAATTATATCTGTCTTTTCAAGTCACTTGCTAACAAGTCAATCGAAATTCCGGTTATTCGCAGCCTCGGTTTTCTTAAATGATTTAACTTAAATCATACAAGCCACACCTCGTTCATATTATTGAACGAGGTGTTTTTATGATAAAAAAATTATCGTTGGCTTTGATTATTGCAATAATTTTTACGGCGATACCTGTATTTTCGGTTGATGTCAATGCTGTGACGGAAGAAACGATTACAGCGCCGTCGGCCGTGCTTATGGAAACTTCATCGGGCAAAATATTGTTTGAAAAAAATCCGCACGAACAGCGTCCCTGCGCATCCATTACAAAGGTTATGACAATGCTGCTTGTTTGCGAGGCAATCGACAACGGAAAATTGAGACTTGACGATACAATCACCGCCTCGGCGCACGCAGCGTCAATGGGCGGCAGCGACATATGGCTCGAAGAGGGCGAAACTATGAGCGCAGACGATATGATAAAAGCGACGGTTGTTGCATCGGCAAACGATGCGGCGGTTGCGCTTGCAGAGCATCTGTGCGGTAGCGAAGAAGTGTTTGTAGAGAAAATGAATGAAAAGGCATCTCAGCTCGGAATGAAAGACACGGTATTTAAAAACTGCAACGGACTTGACGAGGACGGACACATTACCTCAGCTTATGATGTTGCGGTAATGTCGAGAGAACTTATGAAGCACGAAATGATTTTTGATTACACTTCAATATGGCTTGATAATCTTCGTGACGGAAAAACACAGATTGTAAATACAAATAAACTTCTGAAAACTTATAACGGCATAACGGGACTGAAAACAGGCACTACAAATGATGCCGGCTGTTGTATGTCGGCGTCGGCAAAAAGGGGAGATATGAGCCTTGTTGCGGTAGTTCTCGGCTGTAACTCGGGTAAAGAGCGTTTTTCGGACGCAGCAGCTTTGCTCGATTACGGTTTTGCAAACTTTTCGGTAACACAGTTGAAAGCACCCGAAGATTTACCGAAAACAATTAAGGTTGAAAACGGTATGCAGGGCAATATCGGTATCGGCTGTGATGTAAACGCAAGCATTGTGCTTGATAAAAACAGCAGTTCAAAGATAGTTTCAAAAATTGATTTGCCCGAAAGCATAGAAGCCCCCGTTGTGAGCGGACAAAAGCTTGGCACGGTTACATACAGCCTTGACGGCAATGCCGTAAAAAGCTTTGAAATTACCGCTTTGCAGGACGCAGAAAAGATTTCTTTTGCCTCAGTTTTCTCGGTTTTATTAAATTCTATAATTTCTTTATAAAATATACAAAATGACCTTGCAAAAAGTCGGGAATTATAGTATAATAAGACAGCAAAGATACTTGTTTCGGATTTTATGTTGCTTTTATCACCGTTTTTACGGTATATTACGCAGTATTATTCCGAAAGGGAATTTTGGGGGAATTAATAATGGCTACAAAACTTACAGACAAATATTTAAAAGGTTTCGTTAATGAACACGAGTATGAGGGTGTGGCTGCTGAAGTAAAGGCTGCTCACAAGGTGCTTCACGACGGTACAGGTCTTGGAAACGATTTCCTTGGCTGGCTTAATCTTCCTACAGATTATGACAAAGAGGAGTTTGCAAGAATTAAGGTTGCTGCCGAGAAGATTAAAAAAGATTCCGATGTATTTATCGTAATCGGTATCGGCGGTTCATACCTCGGTGCAAGAGCCGCAATTGAATTTCTTACTTCACAGAACTACAACCTTACTTGTAAGGATACACCGCAGATTTACTTTACAGGTAACTCAATCAGCTCATCTGCACTTGCAGAGATTATGGAGCTTTGCGAGGGTAAAGATGTATCTGTAAATATGATTTCAAAATCAGGTACTACAACCGAGCCTGCCATCGCATTCCGTGTATTCCGTGAAATGCTTGAGAAAAAGTATGGCAAAGAGGGTGCAAGAGAGCGTATTTACTGCACAACAGATAAGGCTAAGGGCACACTTAAGGCTCTTGCAGACGAAGAGGGTTACGAAACATTCGTAGTTCCTGATGATGTAGGCGGTCGTTTCTCTGTACTTACAGCAGTAGGTCTTCTTCCGATTGCTGTTTCAGGCGCTGACATTGATGCTCTTATGCAGGGTGCGGCAACTGCACAGAAAGAATTTGACAATGACGATCTCGCTACAAACGATTGCTACAAATATGCGGCACTCCGTAACATTCTTTACCGTAAGGGTAAAACAATGGAGGTTATGGTATCTTACGAGCCTGCTTACACAATGATGTCTGAATGGTTTAAGCAGCTTTTTGCAGAGAGTGAGGGCAAGGATAACAAGGGCATTTTCCCTGCAAGCGTTATCTTCTCAACAGATCTTCACTCACTCGGTCAGTACATTCAGGACGGCAGAAGAACTATGTTTGAAACTGTTGTTCTCTTTGATAAATGTAAAAAAGAAGTTACACTCGGCACAGATCCTACTAATGTTGATGGTCTTAACTTCCTTTCGGGAAAGACAATGGGATATGTAAATCAGAAAGCTTTTGAGGGTACGGTTCTTGCTCATAACGACGGCGGTGTACCTAACATCGTTCTCAATGTTCCTGAGATGAACGAATCAGAGCTTGGCTATCTCATCTATTTCTTTGAAAAGGCTTGTGCTATTTCCGGCTATATGCTTGGCGTAAATCCATTTAACCAACCCGGCGTAGAAAGCTACAAGAAGAATATGTTTGCTCTCCTCGGCAAACCGGGTTATGAGGATCAGAAGGCTGCTCTTGAGGCAAGACTCAAGTAATTTCTTTTGTAAATAAGTTTAATATTCTGGAGGAAATAATATGGTTACTTTACTTATCGGTAAAAAAGGAACAGGCAAAACTAAAAAACTTATCGCTCTTGCTAATGAGGCAGTTGCTGCTTCTGCAGGTAATGTTGTTGTAATCGAAAAGGGCGCAAAGCTTACTTACGATGTAACACACAAGGCAAGACTTATTGATACCGAGCAGTACCTCATTGAGGGTTACGATATGCTCTTTGGTTTTATCAGCGGTATCTGCGCAGGCAACTATGATGTTACAGACATTCTTGTTGACTCAACATTCAAGATTTGCCCTACAGGTGTTGACGGTGTAGAAACTTTCACAAAGAAGTTGCAGGAGCTTTCAGAGGCTTCATCGACAAACATCGTTCTTCTTATTTCAGCAGAGGAGTCAGAGCTTCCTGAATCTATCAACGCTGTTTGCCAGAAGGTATAATTAATTTCAAGTTTTAACGGACTGCTCTCTTTTGCAGGGCAGCCCGTTTTTTCTGCAATTTTGCGTTGCGGTAAGATTGATAAATTATGGTTTAGCTGAATACTTCATTAGATATTATAAAAGTTTGACTAAACTTTTATAATTAGGCAGTAAAATATTCTGCTAAAATCTTACTTTTTTCGACTTTCAAAACTTTTTCACTTGAAATTCACAAAAATTATATCTTGCTGTCAGTTTTAGTTTATATAATTTTACAGAAAAACTAAATGGGAAGGGAATAACGATGAATTTAAAAAAATTAATTTTAAAAGCGTCACTCGGCGATAAAAAATCACTTGATTTTATTGCCGAAAAATATCAGAATTATGTCTGCTTTTTCTGTTCAACTGTAATTTCAGACAGTCAAAAAGCTGAAAATGCATTTAAAAAATCTTTTAAGGCTGTTTTTTCTGCCATAGAAAAAAATCCTAAAGTCGATAACCTTGACGAAATTGTAACATACGAAACCGCAAGAGTTTGCAAAGGCTTTATTTCCGATGAAAAAAACTCTGACAATATTCCTGCAAAGTTACAGCCTTTTGCGGATAAAGACAAAATATCATCTGTATCTGCAATTACAGCCGAACAGAAAAAACTTTTTGTGAATGCTCTTAAAGCCGTAGGAGCAAATCAAAGAATCGCACTTGCTCTTAATTTATTATGCGATTATGACGCAAAGAAAATTGCCGATGTTTTAAAAATTTCTGAAGATAAAGTGCAAAATTCTCTTGATTACGGCAGAGAAAATGTAAAAAAACAGTTAAGACTGTCAAACGAAAATTTCAGTAAAAGAGATATTGTTTTCTTAATGACGGCATCATCGGATATAGTTAAAAGCGCTGCGGCACAGAAAAAACTTTCCGATACTGCCGAAAAAGCAGTTGATGATATCGTGCTGTCTTTGGCTAAACCGCAAAAATCGGATAAAAAGAAAGCGTGGATTGCAATTTCAGCCGTTGCTGTTTTTCTTATTGCTGTTATAGTTGTTTTTGCCGTAACTTCAAATAAAAATAACAATACCCCAACAGCTACGGATGCTTCTGTAACTGCCGGAACAAATACATCTGCCACCATAGGCACCGATGAGGCAAAGGGTACTCATCACGCAGAAATTGATATTAAAGACTACGGTGTAATTAAGGTAGAGCTTAACGGTGATGTTGCTCCGATTACGGTTGCAAACTTTATAAATCTTGCAAACAGCGGTTTTTATGACGGACTTACATTCCACCGTATTATTGACGGATTTATGATGCAGGGCGGCGACCCGTTAGGAAACGGTACAGGCGGTTCGGATAACACAATCAAGGGTGAATTTTCGCAGAACGGCGTAGAAAATAACCTTTCACATACAAGAGGTGCGATTTCTATGGCTCGTTCAACAGATATGGACAGCGCAAGTTCACAGTTCTTTATTGTTCAGTCAGACAGCACATATCTTGACGGTCAGTACGCTTGCTTCGGATATGTAACCGACGGTATGGATATTGTCGATAAAATCTGTAAAAATGCGGTAACAACCGACAGCAACGGTTCTGTAGACGCAGAAAATCAGCCTGTTATAAATTCAATTAAAATTACAGATTAAAACTAAACGGACTTGATTTTTTTCAAGTCCGTTTTTAGGTTATTGTCTTAGAGTTTATTTCAATGTTTGTGTAACTTTAATAAAAACATTACGATATAAAAAGGAGGTAAACGCTTGAAAATATTGGTAGATGCAGACGCTTGTCCCGTTGTAAAACAAGTTGAAAAGATTGCTAAAAAGCACAGAGTGCCTGTCATTTTGCTTTGTGATACAAACCACTTTCTTTCATCAAATTACAGTGAAATTAAAGTAATCGGTGCAGGCGCCGACGCTGTTGACATTGCGCTTGCAAATCTTTGTCAAAGCGGAGATATTGCTGTTACGCAGGATTACGGAGTTGCGGCTCTTGTACTCGGCAAAGGCGGTTATGCAATTCATCAGTCGGGAAAAATATTTACAAATGAGAATATCGACGGACTTTTAATGGAGCGGCATATCAACAAAAAGGCAAGAATGTCATCTTCAAAAAATCATCTCAAAGGGCCTAAAAAGCGTACAAAAGAGGACGATTTAAGGTTTGAATCGGCATTTGAAAGTCTTTTATGCGGAATATTGTCACACGATTTAAAATAAAGAACGCAAAATAGAAAATATTGTCTTAATTTTCTTTACAAAACAGGCATTTTATAGTATTATTATAGTAATTATATTACACAGTGGGGTGTTAAGTTATGAAACCAAAATACAATAGAATTTTATTAAAACTTTCAGGCGAATCACTTGCGGGTGATCAGAAAACAGGTATCGACTTCGACAAAGTTGTTGAAATATGTAAACCAATCAAAAAGTGCGTAGACGCAGGCGTTCAGGTAGGTATCGTTGTTGGCGGCGGTAACTTCTGGAGAGGCAGAAGTTCAGGTGATATGGACAGAACAAGAGCAGACCATATGGGTATGCTGGCAACTGCAATTAACGCTCTCGGCGTAGCAGACGCACTTGAGCAGCTCGGCTGCGTAGTAAGAGTTCAGACTGCTATTTCAATGCGCCAGGTTGCAGAGCCTTACATTCGCAACAAGGCTATGTGCCATCTCCAATCAGGCAAGGTTGTAATCTTCGGCTGCGGTACAGGTAACCCATTCTTCAGCACAGACACAGCTGCCGCTCTTCGTGCAAACGAGATTGAGGCTGACATTATGATGAAAGCTACAATGGTTGACGGCGTATATGACAGCGACCCTAAAACAAATCCAAATGCTAAGAAGTACGATGTTGTTTCTTTCCACGAGGTTCTCAACAAGGACCTTGCGGTAATGGACAGTACAGCAGCTTCACTTTGTAAGGACAACAAGCTCCCTGTTCTCGTTTTCAGCCTTGAAGACCCTGAGAATATTTATCGTGCGGTATGCGGTGAAAACATCGGTACTGTAGTTGATGCTATAGACTAATATTTTATGATGAATTAACGGAGGAAACATTATGCAAACACAGATTAAAAAGGCTTCTGAATCAATGGAGAGAAGAGTATCTCATATGCAGCAGGAGTTTTCTGAAATCAGAGCCGGCAGAGCAAACCCCGGTGTACTCGATAAGGTAAAGGTTGATTATTACGGTGCACCTACTCCTGTAAATCAGCTTGCGGCAGTTTCGGTAACAGAAGCAAGAACGCTCACCGTTCAGCCTTGGGATATGTCTGTTTTAAGACAGATTGAAAAGGCTATTCTTACATCTGACATCGGTATTAACCCACAGAACGACGGTAAGGTTATCCGCCTTGTATTCCCGCCTCTTACAGAGGACAGAAGAAAGGAAATCGTAAAAGACATTATGAAGATTTCCGAAGATACAAAGGTACAGGTAAGAAATGTTCGCCGTGACTTAATCGACAAACTTAAGGCTATGAAGAAGAGCGGCGAGCTTACAGAGGACGATTTAAAGCAGGGCGAAAAGAAAGCGCAGGAGCTTACAGACAAGTATATCAAGAATATAGACACAATTTCAGCCGCAAAGCAGAAAGAAATTTTGGAGATGTAATATGGCTTTTTGGAATTCAAAGTCTGAAGAAGCTAAAAAAACGGATATAATTTTACCCGAACACATAGGTATTATAATGGACGGTAACGGCAGATGGGCAAAAAAGCGCAGTCTGCCTCGTTCTGTCGGACATCGTGAGGGCGCAAAAACTTTCAGAAAAATCACAAGATATTGCTCGGACATCGGTATAAAATATCTTACCGTTTATGCTTTTTCAACTGAAAACTGGAAACGCCCGGAGGATGAAGTCAGCGCTCTTATGATACTTTTTAAGTCTTACCTTAATGAGGCGCTTGAGGACTTCAAAGATGACAGCATTGTTGTAAAATTTATCGGAGATAAATCTCATTTCAGCTTAGATTTGCAAAATCTTATGATTGAAAACGAGGAAAGTTCAAAAGACCGTGACGGTATGGTGCTTAATATTGCTATGAATTACGGCAGCCGTGACGAAATTGTGCGTGCCGTAAAAAATATAAGCACAGATGTAAAAAGCGGTAAGATTGATGTTGAAAATATTGACGAAGCGCTTTTTTCAAATTATCTTTATACCGCCGGTCAGCCCGATCCCGATTTGATTATCAGACCGAGCGGTGAATACCGAATTTCAAACTTTATGCTATGGCAGGCTGCTTATACCGAGTTTGTCATAATGAATAAGCTCTGGCCTGATTTTGAAAAATCAGACCTTGACGAGGCTATTAATATATACTCTCAACGCAACAGGCGCTTTGGAGGAGTATAAAGAAGCAGGTAGATCAGTTATGAAATCATTAAAAGCAAGACTTCTTACAGCGGTTGTCGGCATTTCCATAATTTTAGTTTTGCTGTTTTTGGGAGAAATACAGCCGCTCGTAATCGCCTTTGCGGTAGCTGCGGTTACGGCGTTTATGACAGGCGAATACTTACACGCTAACAAGCTGTTGAAAAAATATTTTATTTCGGTTCCGTGCATACTATTTGCAGCAGTAATTCCCATAGTATTAAATACGGGCTTGGTATATCCGATTATTGCCGTTTTTATGATAGTGGGGTTTGCTATGCTGATATACAATCACAAGCAAATCAATTATCTTGACTTTGCGTATGCGATGTTCGGCACACTTCTTATCACATTCGGAATGAGTGCGTTTTCGGCTCTTTGCCTTAATTGCAAGCCGTTGAGTTTTTACTTTGCCACTATTTTTTCACTTCCTTGGATGGCGGACGCAGGTGGATTTTTTATCGGTGCAAGCTTTGGCAAACACAAACTTTGTCCGAATGTCAGCCCTAAAAAAACAGTTGAGGGCGCAGTCGGCGGAGTAATTTTCTGCGTATTGACTGCCGTTGTACTCGGTTTGCTCTTTGCGTTTGTAATTGCTCCCGAATATAAGTTTAACTTTGTTGCTCTTATCATTCTCGGTGTTGTTGACGCCGTGGTTTCTATTTTCGGCGACTTGAGTTTTTCTCTTATCAAGAGAAGTGTAGGCATTAAGGACTACAGTTCTGTATTTCCGGGTCACGGCGGTATGCTCGACAGATTTGATAGCATTATTTTTACCGCTCCTGTTATGCTTGCAATCAATCAGTTTTTGCCTTTTGCTACGGTGGTGTAAATTATGATTAAAAATATTTCCGTTTTAGGTTCAACAGGTTCAATCGGTACTCAAACGCTTGATGTTGTCGATAAACTTAATTTGAATGTTACAGCGCTTACCGCAAATACAAATGTAAAGCTAACGGAACAGCAGATAAGAAAGTATAAGCCGCAGATTGCAGTGCTTTTTGACGAAGAAAAAGCAAAAGAATTACAGCTTGCGGTCAAAGATACAAATACAAAAGTTCTCGGCGGAATGGACGGACTTATTGCGGCGGCAACCGAAAAAAGCTGCGAACTTGTACTTAATTCCGTTGTGGGAATGGTAGGTTTGTTGCCCACAATTGCGGCGGCAAATGCCAAAAAAGATATTGCGCTTGCAAATAAGGAAACTCTTGTTGCGGGCGGACATCTTGTTACGGATGCTGTCAGGGATAATAATGTAAGGCTTTTGCCTGTTGACAGCGAGCACTCGGCAATTTTTCAGTGCTTGCAGGGGATGCCACAGAATAAGGCGCTTAAAAAGCTGATACTTACGGCATCGGGCGGTCCTTTCTTTGGCAGAACCCGTGACGAACTTAAAGATGTTACGGTAGAGCAGGCTCTTAATCATCCGAATTGGAGTATGGGTGCTAAAATCACCATAGACTCTGCTTCAATGATGAATAAGGGACTTGAAATTATAGAGGCAAGCAGACTTTTTGATGTTGAGGGCGACAGAATTGATGTTGTGGTTCACAGAGAAAGTATAATCCATTCGCTTGTTGAGTATGACGATAATTCGGTTATCGCTCAACTCGGCTTGCCCGATATGCGTATTCCTATTCAGTATGCGGTTACATATCCCGACCGTTATGAGTCGCCTGTGGGCGAGCTTAAACTTGCGGATATAGCCAAAATGACATTTTTTGAGCCTGATTACAAGACTTTTGAATGTCTTACAGCGTGCAAGAAAGCTCTTGATACAGGCGGTACGGCTACGGCTGTGGTAAACGGCGCAAATGAAGAGGCAAACGCTTTATTCCGTCAGGGAAAAATATCTTTCCTTGAAATTGGCAGTCTTGTTACGGAATCATTAAATGCCGTAAAGACAATTAATCAAAAAAATGTTGAGGATGTTCTGAACGCAGACGCACTTGCAAGAGAGTTTGTACGCAGAACGGTAAACAAATAATTAGATTTTGCGGAATTTTTATCTGGAGTTGATTGACCAAATATGCAAATATTAGTAACTATAGCCTTGGTAGTAATTGCGGTGCTGCTTTTTGAGCTGATTATAGGATTACATGAGTTCGGACATTTCATTACGGCAAAGCTTTCGGGCATTAAGGTAAATGAATTTGCACTTGGAATGGGGCCAAAGCTGTTTAGTTTTAAAAAGGGCGAAACTCAGTATTCCCTCAGGCTTTTCCCGATTGGCGGATATTGTGCAATGGAGGGCGAGGACGAAGACAGTCCCGAGCCACGCTCGTTTAATAATGCAAAGGTCTGGAAACGAATGATAGTCATTATTGCGGGTGCGGTAATGAATATAATTCTTGGCATAATTTTTTCTTTTATAATGGTCATTCCGCAGGAGGCATACTCTTCTACGACTGTTGAACAGTTTGACCCACGCTCTTATTCCGCAAACTGCGGTTTACAGATCGGTGATAAAATAGTTAAGGTCAACGGATATGATATTTACAATTCAAAGGATTTATCTTTTTCGTTTGCAGGTGTAAACTGTGAAAATGTTGACGGTAAGTCTGTATCCGTATATAAGCAGGACTGCGCAAATGCAATCTGTACGGAGTACAGTAAAATCGCAACCGATAAAAAGCCCGATGACGATACGCTTCTGAAACTTTACAATATCACAACCGACGGTTGTACGGCGGTGAATAATTCCGCCGACAAAACCGAGGCTAAAAAGGTGATGGACGATACCGTCAAAAAACTTTATGATACAATCGGTGTAACAGACTATACTCTCCCGACAATTACCGAAAAAGATACCCGTCAGCGTTATACTGCAACTGTTACGGTAATAAGGGACGGCAAAGAAGTTGAGCTAAACGATGTTCAGTTCTTTACTTACTATAAAAACGAAGAGGATAAAGAGGCAGATAAGCCGTCGGTTTCTCTTGATTTTTATGTTGAGCCAATTGACAAGACATTCACTTCTGTAATTAAACAGGGATTTTCCGAAGCTTTGTCAGTCGGCAGAATGGTATGGCAGTCGGTTGTATGGATTGCGCAGGGCAGATTTGGATTTAAAGATATGTCAGGTCCTGTCGGCATTGCATCTGCGGTAACACAGGTTGCCTCACAGGGACTTGAAACAAACTTCGGTTCTGCGGTATTTAATATTTTAAATGTTATGACCTTGATTACAATAAATCTCGGTATATTCAATATGCTCCCGTTCCCGGCACTTGACGGCGGAAGATTTTTGCTTTTGCTTATTGAGTGGATATTCAGAAAGCCGATACCGAGAAAGGTTGAGAAATATATCAATGCAGCAGGCTTTATTATTCTTATGGGCTTTATGGTTGTTGTAACCTGTAAGGATATATGGCAGTTGTTTACCGGACAGCTAAGCCTGTAGCACAGGAGGAATTACAGTGGGAAGTAAAAAACAAGTTAAAGTCGGCAATGTGCTTGTCGGCGGTGGCGCGGAAGTAAGCGTTCAGTCAATGCTGAATGTACCGTCAACTGATATTGAGGGTTCGGTTAAACAGGCGGTTGAACTTGAAAAAGCAGGTTGTCAGATTATAAGAGCCGCAATTCCTAATAAAGACGCAGTTAAACTTATTCCGGCACTCAAGCAGGCGCTTACTATTCCTGTTGTTGCCGACATACATTTCGATTATAAATTGGCGCTTGAGGCTTGTGCCGCAGGTGTTGACAAAATTCGTATAAATCCGGGCAATATCGGTTCTGATGACAGGGTAAAGGCGGTTGCCAACGCTTGCCGTCAGAGAAATATTCCTATCAGAATCGGCGTAAATTCCGGCTCGCTTGAAAAGGAAATTCTCGCAAAGTACGGTCACCCCACACCGCAGGCGCTTTGCGACAGTGCGCTTTATCATGCGTCTTTGCTTGAAAAGTTCGATTTTAACGATATTGTTCTTTCAATGAAAAGCTCAACCGTTCCGTTTATGGTTAAGGCTTATGAGCTTGCAAACGAGCAGTGCGATTATCCGCTCCACCTTGGCGTTACCGAAGCAGGTACCGAACGAATGGGCATTATCAAGTCGGCTGCAGGTATCGGTTCGCTGTTACTTCACGGAATCGGCGACACTATAAGAGTTTCTCTTACGGCTGACCCTGTAAAGGAAATCTATGCCGCTAACGATATTTTAAAGGCGCTCGGACTTAAAAAGAGCGGTGTGCAGTTTGTATCCTGCCCGACCTGCGGCAGAACAAGAATTGACCTTGTAAAAATTGCGGGAGAAGTTGAAAACAGACTTAAAGACTGTAAAAAGAATATCAAAGTAGCCGTAATGGGCTGTGTTGTAAACGGCCCCGGAGAAGCAAGAGAGGCTGACATCGGAATTGCAGGCGGTGACGGCTGCGGTCTTGTATTCAAAAAAGGTGAAGTAATCAGAAAAGTTCCCGAGGAGCAGCTTGTTGACGCTCTTATGGATGAAATTGATAAATTATAATTCTTATAAGGAAGAATATGAAAACACTCGGAGAAGTCTTTAATCCGTATCTTGCGGATAAACCGCTCGCTGATGATATATCATCAGCCGAGCTTTTAAAACTTAATATTAACAGTAATAATCGCTCAATCACAATGACTGCCAAATTTGGCGGTCTTGTGTTGAGGGATAACCTTTTTGCTGCCGAAAAACAAATTTCCAAATCCGAATTAAATCTCGGCTCTGTCAGAATTAATCCGATTTATGATTCTGAACTTTTTTCAGCAGATTATTTTCCTGAGCTGTATAAGGCGGTTAAGCGTGATATTCCGAGTATTAACGGCACACTTAACAACGCATTTGTTACCTATGAGGAAGGTAATTTGCAAATCACACTTAATAACGGCGGCAAAAGCCTTTTAGATGCCAAGGGTTTTGACAAGGCTCTTAAAAGGCTTGTTGCAGAGGAATTTTCGCTTGAAATCAACATTATATATACAGGTACGCTTGAGGTTGACGGACAGAGCGAAGAATATATGCAGGCAATGAAAAATGCCGCAGAAAAAATCGAAAGACAAAAGATTGAAGAAAGCGTGCACGATACTGCGAGCAATGAGGCTGTTACAAAAGCTGTAAAGGAAAAGAGAAATTCCGATGCAGTGCAGGAAATTGAAGTGCGGGAGGGCAAGTTTTTGCTGCCGCAGATTGTTGAAGCCTCAATAAAACCTTTTTACGGCAGGTCTATACGAGGTAAAATCGAGCCAATCAGCACAATTGTTGCCGACACAGGCAGAATAGTCGTATGGGGCGATATTTTTGATATTGAAAAAAAGGTAACAAAGTCGGGAGATAAAAATATTTTTGTAATCGACATTACCGACTATTCGGGTTCTACATCCGTAAAAGTTTTCGGAACAATCAAAGACACCGCAATTCTCGATAACCTGAAAAAAGGTGACACTGTAGTTGTTCAGGGCGATGTCGAATATGACCGCTACGCAGGCGAACTTATGCTTATTGCAAGGTCAATCGGCACTGCAAATAAGGTTAAGGTTGTGGATAAAGCGGAGGAGAAGCGTGTCGAACTGCATATGCATACGAATATGTCGCAGATGGACGCAGTAACCTCGGCAGGCGACCTTGTAAAAAGAGCCGCCGATTGGGGACACCCGGCAGTTGCAATCACTGACCACGGTGTTGCACAGGCTTTCCCTGACGCTATGAAAGCCGCCGATAAAATTAATAAAGACGGCGAAAAAATCAAGGTTATTTACGGCACAGAGGCTTACTTTATGGATGACCTTGTAGAATCTGTTTCGGGCAAAAGCGAAGAACCGCTTGACGGCACATTTATCTGCTTTGATATTGAAACTACCGGTCTTTCCGCAAATCGTGACAAAATCACAGAAATCGGTGCCGTAAAGGTTGAAAACGGACAGATAACCGATACTTTCTCAACTTTTGCAAATCCGGGTATGCCGATTCCCGCAAAGATAACCGAGCTTACGGGCATTACCGACGCTATGGTAAAAGACGCACCGTCACAGAGCGAGGCGGTTAGCGCATTTCTTGAATTTGCAGGCGACAATGTGCTTGTTGCGCATAATGCACCGTTTGATACCTCGTTTATCCGTAAGGCTTGCGAAAATATGAACAGGGAGTACAACTACACTTCCATTGACACCGTTGCAATTTCAAGAGCCATTTTGACCGATATTAAAAACTGCAAGCTGGATACCGTTGCAAAGTATTTGCGACTTGGCGACTTTAATCATCACCGTGCAACCGACGATGCGGAAATGCTTGCAAGAATTTTTATAAATCTTTGTACCCGTCTTAAAGATGACTACAATATTACAAAAACCAACGAAATCAATACACAGATTGCAGGCGGCGGTGACTTCAAAAAACTGCCGACTTATCACCAAATAATTCTTGTAAAGAATTTAACAGGTCTTAAGAATTTGTATAAATTGATTTCTTACGCTCATCTCACATATTTTTATAAAAAACCGAGAATACCTAAGAGTGAGCTTATTAAGCACCGTGAGGGACTTATAATCGGCTCGGCTTGTTGTGCAGGTCAGCTGTATCAGGCTATACTTCTCGGAAAGCCGTGGCCTGAAATCAAAGCAATTGCATCATTTTATGACTACCTTGAAATTCAGCCTGCGGGAAACAATAATTTTATGATTCGTGAGGGCAGATTTGCCAATGAGGCAGAACTCCACGAAATTGATAAGACTATAGTAAAACTCGGTAAAGAACTCGGCAAGCCTGTTTGTGCTACTTGCGATGTTCATTTTATGGACCCGAAGGACGCCGATTACAGAAAAATTCTTATGGCTGGTCAGGGCTTTAAAGATGCCGAAGACCAAGCTCCGCTTTACCTTAGAACCACAGCGGAAATGCTCAAAGAATTTGAGTACCTCGGCAAAGAAAAGGCATACGAAGTTGTTGTAAAAAATCCACGCAAAATTGCCGATATGTGCGAGTCGATAAGACCTATTCCGAAAGGAACTTTCCCGCCTAACATTGAGGGTGCGGAGGAAGAACTCGTTTCTATCACATGGGAAAGGGCAAAGGCAAAATACGGTGACCCTCTTCCTGAAATTGTTAAGGCTCGTCTTGACAAAGAACTTAATTCAATTACAACCTACGGTTTCTCCGTACTTTATATGACCGCTCAAAAACTCGTTGCCGACAGCGAGGCACACGGTTATCTTGTAGGTTCCAGAGGTTCTGTAGGTTCGTCATTCGTTGCGACAATGTCGGGTATTTCCGAAGTAAATCCGCTTTGTCCGCATTATATTTGTCCAAAATGTAAGCACAGCGAATTTATTACAGACGGCAGTTACGGTTCGGGTTTTGATATGCCGCCAAAGAATTGCCCTGAATGCGGCACTCTTATGGACCAGGACGGTCACGAAATTCCGTTTGAAACATTCCTTGGATTTAAAGGCGACAAAGTGCCTGATATTGACCTTAATTTCAGCGGTGAGTATCAGTCAAAATCGCACAGATACACGGAGGAACTGTTCGGTAAAAACAATGTGTTTAAGGCGGGTACTATTTCTACCGTTGCGGAAAAAACCGCTATCGGCTATGTAAAGGGTTATGCCAACGATAAGGGTATGATTCTTCATAAGGCTGAAATCAAGCGACTTGCTCTCGGCTGTACGGGCGTTAAGCGTACAACGGGTCAGCACCCGGGCGGTATGGTTGTTGTACCGAGAACAAGCGAAGTTTACGACTTCTGTCCTGTTCAGCACCCTGCAAATGATATGAAGTCCGACAATATTACCACTCACTTCGACTTCCATTCTATTCATGATACAATTACAAAACTTGATGAGCTCGGACACGATGTTCCGACAATTTATCACTATCTTGAACTTTATACGGGTATTCCCGTTATGAAAGTATCAATGAGTGACCCAGAGGTTATGAGCCTGTTTACATCAACCAAAGCTCTCGGTGTAACTCCCGAAGATATAGGCTCAGAAACAGGTACATTCAGCTTACCCGAATGCGGTACTTCCTTTGTACGAGGAATGTTGGTAGAGGCTAAGCCAAAAACATTTACCGACCTTTTGCAGATTGCAGGTCTGTCACACGGAACAGGTGTATGGCTTGGCAATGCGCAGGAGCTTATTCATAATCATACCTGCGATATTTCAAGCGTTATCGGTACTCGAGATTCCATTATGACTTACCTTATGCATAAGGGACTTGAGCCGGGTATGGCATTTAAGATAATGGAAATTGTCCGTAAAGGTAATGCGACAAAATTGCTTACCGAAGAACATTTCAAGGCGATGAGAGATAACAATGTTCCCGAATGGTACATTGATTCCTGTATGAAAATTCAGTATATGTTCCCTAAAGCCCACGCCGCCGCATATATGATTGCTACATTGCGACTTGGCTGGTACAAGGTGCATAAGCCTGTTGAATATTACGCAGCTTACTTTACGGTACGAAGCGAAAACCTTGACGGTGTTGTGCTTATGCAGGGACATCAGGCTGTTAAAAACAGAATGAAACTTATAAAGCAAAAGCAAAGCGCCCACGAATCGTCTACAAAAGAAGATCAGGAGTACGCTACACTTCAGATTGTAAATGAAATGCTTGCAAGAAAAATTGAAGTTCTGCCTGTTGACATTTACAAATCCGAGGCTAAAATGTTCAAGGTTGAGGACGGCAAAATAAGACTTCCGTTTTCAACAATTCCCGGACTTGGCGAAAGCGCCGCAATATCTCTCGCTGAATCGGGAAAGGTAAATACATACCTTTCCATTGAAGAAATGCAGATAAAGACAAAGGTTTCCAAGTCTATTATTGAGTCGCTGAAAAATATCGGCGCACTTGAGGGACTTCCGGAAAGCTCACAGATGTCATTGTTTTAAGGAGTGGCGTAATAAATGAAAAAACTTTTTACATTAAAAAATGTACTGATTTGTATTCTTTTTACAATATTTTTGCTGTTTGTAAAGGATAATTTCAGTGTGGTATGGAACGCAATTTGTATGTTTGCATCTATTCTGACACCGTTTGTAATAGGATTTTTGTTTGCGTATATTTTGAATTTTCCTTACAAATTCTTTTATTCAAAAGTATTCGGATTTTTGAAAAACAAAAAAGCTTTTTTTGCGAAAATGCGCAAACCGTTATCTATAATTTGCACATATACGGCGGTAATTGCCGTACTCGGATTTTTGATTGCCATTCTTGTTCCGCAGATCGTCGACAATATTTCGAGCCTTGTTGAAAGAGTGCCGTCATATTTTAATTCAGTATATGAATGGCTTTCAAGCGTTGCCGAATGGGCTAATAAGACTTATAATGCAAACATTGATATTGACGCATCTTTTGCTCAACTCGGCAAAGAGATTGCAAATAATTTAAACGGCACTACAATTGCAAATTTCTCAAAAAATGTGTTGTTTGATACTCTTCTACCTATGATTACAAACACCACGGCGGGAATTTATAACTTTATTATGGGTATTGTAATTTCCGTTTACTTCCTGTCAGCAAAGGAAATGCTGTGCAGACAGGTAAAGCGCCTTGCCGTTGCGTTTATTCCGATAAAATTCTTGCCTAAAGTTTATGAGATTGTCGATATTACCGATACAAAATGCGGTAGATTCCTTGTTGGCGACATTATTGACGCCGCTTTTATCGGAGTGCTCACATTCATTACAATGTCTATTTTCCAATTGCCGTATGCCGCATTGATTGCGGTTCTTATAGGCGTAACAAATATTATTCCTTTTTTCGGACCTTTCATAGGTGCAATCCCGAGTGCTGTTATTCTTTTCCTTGAAAGCCCGTGGGATATGATTATATTCATTGCTATTGTATTTGTTATTCAACAGCTTGACGGCAACCTTTTCAAGCCGAAGATTATCGGCAGTCAGGTCGGACTTTCAAGTTTCTGGGTACTTTTCAGCGTTATCGTCGGCGGAAGTTTATTCGGTATGGTAGGCTTTATTTTAGGTACTCCTATATATGCGGTTATTTATACGCTGATCGGCAAAAGAGTTAAAAACGCTATTGACAACAAAGGCAAAATCGCTCAGGAGGCACTTGACTTTGAGGTACTGAATTATGTAAAGATTGCCACAGAACAAAAGAAGATAAGAGAAGAAAAGGAAAACGCTCAAAAGGAAAAGCTTTTGAAGTTTATCAAACCCGATAAACATACAAATTCCGAAAGCGATGACGATAATAAAGACGACAAAGAATAACATTTATTTTGCAGAGCAGTAAAATTGTTTGCTGCTCTGTAATTAAAAATATTTTTGTTATAAAATTGACAAGTACATTTTTATATGTTATTATATTAGCATATTAGCACACTAAAGCGTTTTATAAAGAGGTTTTTATGAAAAAGAATTTAAAAATTACCCCCGAAGGAATGAAAGATTTTCTTTTTGCAGAGTGTTCGGCAATGGACGATGTATGCGGCAAAATAGAAAAGGTATTTACAAAGGGCGGCTTTAAAAAGGTAATCACACCGGGCATTGAATTTTACGATATTTTTTCAATGGAATGCAGCGGAATTGACCAGCAGTCAATGTTTAAATCAGTTGACAACAAAGGCAGACTTCTTGTTATGCGTCCCGATTCAACACTTCCGATTGCAAGAATGGTGTCTTCAAGACTGAAAAACAGCATTATGCCTGTAAGACTTTACTATAAGCAGGCAGTTTACAGAAATAACCCTACTCTTATGGGCAGAAGAAATGAATTTATGCAGATGGGCGTTGAATTGCTCGGCGTAAAGGGCAAGAGGGCAGACCTTGAGGTGCTTTCTACCGCTATCAGAGCTATTATGAGCGTTGCCGATGATTTCAGAATTGAACTCGGTCACGCACAGGTATTTAACGCACTTATCAGCGAAATAGATATTGACGAGGATTTCAAAGAGAAAATCAGAGTTACCATTGAGGGCAAAAATTATTCTGCTCTTAATAACCTGCTTGACAAACTTGAGCCTTGCAAGGCTGTAACCGCTATCAGAAGTTTGCCGTCGCTCTTTGGCGGTGACGAAGTGTTTGACAAGGCAACAGAGCTTTGCAGCGGCACAAAGGCTGTTGACGCACTCAATTATTTACATACACTCTACGATTCGCTTAAAACTCTCGGACTTGGGGACAAACTCATTGTTGACCTCGGTCTTGTACAGAGAAACGATTATTATACAGGTTTTGTTTTCTGCGGATATATTTCAGGCATAGGTGACGCAGTTCTTTCGGGCGGCAGATACGATGACCTCCTTTCTGAATTTGACGCTCCTATGGGCGCAGCGGGTTTTGCGATTGATACGGACGCAATCACAGAAAAACTGCTCTCGGACAAAAACACAAGCTATACTGATGTACCCGATATTCTTGTATATGCAAATGACGGTGCGGAGATTGAAGCAATCAACGCTGTTGCAGATATGCAGAAAAACGGAATTAACGCCCGTTTCTGCGTGCTCGAAACTCTTGAAGAGGCAAAGGCTTTTGCGGAAAAAATGGGTATAGACAAAGTACAAATAATCGGCTGAAGTGCGAAAGGATTTTCTAAATGAAACCATTAAGAATAGCTCTTACAAAGGGCAGACTTGAGAAAACAACTATTGAGCTTTTCCAAAAAATCGGCTACAACTGCGACGAGGTTATCAATAAGGGCAGAAGACTTATTCTTCCGATTGGTGACAACGACTTTGAGGTTGTGCTTGCAAAGGCGGCCGATGTTATTACATATGTTGAGCACGGTGTGTGCGACCTCGGCGTGGTAGGTAAGGACACAATTCTTGAGAACGGCAATTCTTTTTATGAGTTGCTTGACTTAGGCTTCGGCAAGTGCAGATTTGCCCTTGCCACTAAAAAAGGCGTTGATTTTTACAGCGGATACAACACAAAGACTATTGCCACAAAGTATCCGAATGTAACCCGTGCATTTTTTGACGATAAAAATATGGATGTCAGAATTATTAAAATCGAAGGCTCTGTAGAGCTTGCTCCGCTTGTCGGACTTTCTGACGGCATTGTTGATATTGTAGAAACAGGTTCAACACTCAAGGCAAACGGACTTGAGGTTATTGAGTGGGTAACTGAAATTTCGGCAAGACTGATTGCAAACACAGCAAGCCTTAAACTTCGCAAGGCTGAAATTGAGGAACTTCAAAAGAAACTGGAGGCTGTAACAAAATGATTACTACTGTAATTGCTGACGGCAAAAAGGAATATGATTTTATAGAATTGCTCAAAAGCAGAGCACAAAGTTCAGACAAGAATGTTATTCCGATTGTATCTGAAATCATTGAAAATGTTAAGACAAACGGCGACAAGGCGGTATATGACTACACCGTTAAATTTGACGGCAAAGCACCTGAAAAGGCAGAGATTTCTGCTGATGAAATCGACGCCGTAATTTCTGAATGTGACCCTAAATATATCGAAACAGTAAGAAAAGCCGCAAAGAATATTGAGGATTTCCATAAGCGCCAGGTTCAGCAGAGCTGGCTTACCACAAAGAATAACGGCGTTATTATGGGACAGCGTATCAGAGGTTTGAAGCGTGTCGGCATCTATGTTCCCGGCGGTACAGCTGCGTATCCGTCATCTGTACTTATGAATGCAATTCCCGCTAAAATTGCAGGTGTTGAGGAAATTGTAATGTGCACACCTCCTATGAAAAACGGCAAGCCAAACCCAAATATTCTTGCTGCCGCTAAGCTTGCGGGTGTTGACAGAATTTTCCTTATGGGCGGCGCACAGGCTGTTGCCGCTATGGCATACGGCACAGAGAGCGTACCTAAGGTTGACAAGATTGTAGGTCCGGGCAATATCTTTGTTGCCACAGCCAAAAAACTTTTGTACGGTACCGTTGATATTGATATGATTGCAGGCCCGAGCGAAATTCTTATTATTGCCGATAAATCGGCTAATCCTAAGTTCCTTGCCGCCGACCTTATGAGCCAGGCAGAGCACGACAAACTTGCGTCTGCAATTCTTCTTACAGACTGCGAAGAACTTGCAAATCAGACTGTAAAAGAGCTTGAAAGACAGGTTCAGACCCTTTCGAGAAATGAAATTATAAATTCTTCGCTTGACAATTTCGGTGCGATTATTGTGTGCAGTGATATGAAACAGACCGTACTTTTCGCAAACGAGCTTGCTCCGGAGCATCTCGAAGTATGCTGTGAAAATCCGATGGAGTATGTAGGCAAACTCGACAACGCAGGTTCGGTATTCCTTGGCAACTATTCACCTGAACCTCTCGGCGACTATTTTGCAGGTCCTAACCATGTTCTTCCTACAAGCGGTACAGCAAGATTTTTCTCACCGCTCTCGGTTGACAGCTTTGTTAAGAAGTCGAGCTTTATCTGCTACACAGAAGAAGCATTAAGAAACGATGCGCAGGATGTAGTTCGCTTTGCGGACACAGAGGGACTTACAGCACACGCAAATTCAATCAAAGTCAGATTTGAGGACATTGATTTTGAATAAATGATTTTGAGTTAAAATGAATAGTGATTTGACAGAGTGTTTTGTCAAAAAATTATTTGATTTAAATGTACGGAAATTATTAAAATTTTGTAATATTTATTGTAAATCGTCTTTAAAAAGGATATAATCATATAGACTGAGCTTTTAGGCTCTGTTTAGATAACTTATTTGAGGTGAGAAAATGCGCCAAACAGAAATCAGCCGTAAAACCAAAGAAACCGACATCAAGCTTTCACTTTGTCTTGAGGGCGGAGATATTTCAATTGACACAGGCATTGGATTTTTTGACCATATGCTCAATTCGTTTGCCACACACGCAGGCTTTGGTCTTGAGCTTAAGGTTAAGGGCGATTTGTATGTTGACGAGCATCATACAGTTGAGGATACGGGTATAGTCCTCGGCAAGGCATTTTCTCAAATTTTAAAAGATAAATCTTCTATCGACCGTTTCGGTAGCTTTTATGTACCGATGGACGAGGCGCTTGCGTTCGCCTCTGTCGATATAAGCGGCAGACCTTTCCTTGTATTTGACGCAGAATTTCCGCAGGAAATGTGCGGTCAGTACAATTGTGCAATGACTGTTGAGTTTATGAGAGCACTTGCTTACAATGCAGGCATTACTCTGCACATAAAGTCTTTGTACGGTGACAATTCTCATCATATTACAGAAGCAATTTATAAAGCGGTTGCTCACGCATTAAGACTTGCCGTAAAGGAAAATACCTCAAATAAACCTCTTTCCACTAAAGGAGTGTTATAAATGATTATTTTACCTGCAATAGATATTAAAGACGGTAACTGCGTAAGACTTTTTAAGGGTGATTACGCTACTGTAGAAAAGGTGTGCGACACACCTTATAAAGCGGCCGAACAGTTTAAAGCGGCAGGCGCACAGTATATGCATATGGTTGACCTTGACGGCGCTAAGGACGCTACTCTCGCAAATGCAGACCTCATCATTGATGTGGCAAAGCAGAGCGGACTTAAGGTAGAAGTAGGCGGCGGTATTCGTGATATGACTGCTATTGAACGCTACCTCAACAACGGCATCGACAAGGTTATATTGGGTTCGGCGGCTGTAAAAAATCCTGATTTTGTAATTGAGGCGGTAAAGGCTTTCGGCGACAAAATTGTGGTTGGCATTGATGCTAAAAACGGTATGGTTTGTGCCGAGGGTTGGATTGACGAATCGGAAATCAACTACATAGAGCTTGCAAAGCATATGGAGGATATTGGCGTTGGTCAGATTGTGTTTACAGATATTGACCAGGACGGTACACTTGCAGGACCTAATTTAAAGCAGCTTGACGACCTTGTTCACGAGGTAAACTGCCGAGTAGTTGCAAGCGGCGGCGTATCTGTTCTTAAAGACATAATTAACCTTGCGGAGCTTGATGTTTACGGCGCAATCTGCGGCAAGGCTATCTATACAGGCAACCTCGATTTGAAACAGGCTATTGAAATTACAAGCAAGATTTAAGGAAAACACTATGGAAAAAAATATTGATTTTGATAAATTTTTTGTGAAATCAGATTTAATTCCTGCAATTATTCAGGAAAAATCAACAGGCGAAGTGCTTATGCTTGCCTATATGAATAAAGAGAGTATGAAAAAGACCTTTGAAACAGGATACACATGGTTTTGGTCAAGAAGCCGTCAGGAGCTTTGGAACAAGGGCGCTACATCGGGACATCTTCAAAAAGTAATTGAAATTTTCGGAGATTGCGATGACGATACTTTGCTTATTACGGTTGAGCAGACAGGCGCAGCTTGTCACACAGGCAATCATTCCTGTTTTTATACACAATTAAAATAATATATAAAGGGTGAATACAAGTGAACGAGAATGAAATTCTTTCAGCACTTTATCAGACAGTTGTAAACAGACGAGATAATCCAAAGGAAGGTTCATATACTTGTTACCTGCTTGACAAGGGAATTGACAAAATTCTCAAAAAAGTAGGCGAGGAGTGCAGTGAAACAATTATTGCCGCAAAGAACGGCGACAACAGCGAAACTGTTTATGAGATTGCAGACCTTATTTATCATCTTACGGTTATGATGGTTCAGCAGAACATCCCTCTTGAAGATGTGCTTGCAGAGCTTGACAAGCGCAGCGAAAAGACAGGTAACTTAAAGAAGTTCCATACTGTTGATAAAAATTCCTGATAAAACAAAAACCCTATGGCAAATGTCATAGGGTTTAAAAATGTGTAAATTTTATTTATGCGGCAACCATATATTTTGAAAGCGCATTTGTAAAGCTTTCTGTCGGCTCGGAGCTTAAAACAAGCTCAACAGGCTTGTTAATATCTAACGAGAAAAATCCCATAATAGAGTGTCCGTCAATGGCGACATCGCCGTTTTTTATCATTATAGTTTCGTTGGGAAATTTTGTGAAAATTTCAAATACATCCATAATTTCTTTTTGACTTGTAATTGTAATCGGAATATTAAACATCTTATATCACCTCGTTAAAATAATAACAGCACTATAATACCATTTTTTTGACATTAATTCAATAACAAAATAAGCAATATTTTAAAATCCACATATTATACGAAAAAAAGGAAAATCAGTATGAATTTTAATATAATTACCCTCGGTTGTAAAGTAAACCAGTATGAATCACAGGCAATGCGTGAGGATCTTCTGAAAAACGGATTTGAACTTGCCAAGCCAAACACACCTGCCGATATTACTGTTGTAAACAGCTGCACCGTAACTTCGGTAAGTGACGCTAAAAACCGTAAACTTATCAATAAAATCCGCAGAGAAAATCCTGACGGAATTATTGTGCTTACAGGCTGTATGCCGCAGGCTTTTCCTGACAGACAGGAAAATTTTGAGAATTGCGACATAGTGCTCGGAAACGCAAAAAGAGCGGAGCTTGTTCCCGCAATTTACGAATATATTGAAAATCATATGAAAAATGTTTTTATATCACCGCACCCTGTAAAAAACGAGAAATTTGAAGATTTATCCATATCTTCTCTCGGCGAGCATACAAGAGCATTTATAAAAATAGAGGACGGCTGTAACCGCTTCTGCTCATACTGCATTATTCCGTATGCAAGGGGCAGAGTTCGTTCAAAGAGCATAGAGGCGCTCAAGGCTGAGGTAAAAAGAATTGCTGATAACGGCTATCGTGAGGTTGTGCTTGTAGGCATAAATCTTTCGGCTTACGGACAGGACGAAGGCTTGAATCTTGCCGATGCGGTAGAATGTGTGTGCGCACAAGAGGGAATCGAGCGTGTCAGACTTGGTTCTGTTGAGCCGGAGCAAATGGACGAACCGATGATAAAAAGGCTTGCCGCTCAACCAAAATTCTGCCCGCAGTTCCACCTTTCACTTCAGAGCGGTTGTGATAACACATTAAAAGCAATGAACAGACATTACGATACCGCCGAGTACAGCAAGATTGTATCTAACATCAGAAAGACATTTGACAATTCTTCAATAACCACCGATGTTATGGTAGGTTTTGCAGGCGAAACCGAAGAAGACTTTAAAGATTCTATGAATTTTGTAAAGCAGACAGGCTTTGCAAAGGTACATGTGTTCCCGTATTCAAGAAGAAAAGGCACGGTTGCCGACAAAGCGCCTAACCAGATAGCGCCGAATATCAAGGAGCAGAGAGCCAAAGAGATGGGCGAGCTTGTTGCCGAGTCAAGAGCGGAATTTCTGAAAACACAGGTCGGTCTTACTGAGTCTGTGCTTATTGAGCGACTTCGCCACGGCTATCTTGAGGGTTACACAAAAAACTACACACCTGTTCATATTATATCCGACGACGAAAACCTTTGCGGTCAGATTGTGAATGTTAAAATTACATCTGCCGAAAATGATTACTGTGTGGGTACTGTTGTTTGATTTTCAGCATCTAAATTATTGCTCATAGCCTTTGTAAGATTAGCAATTTCCGTACTTGCGTTTTCGTCTTTAAGTGCGGAGTATGAGTAGAGCATAATTCCGCTGACTTTTTCGTTATTAACAGCCGTTTTATATTCGTCGGCAAGAATATTGTTGCTGTAAAGCCAAGTGCCCTCGTCGGCATCGCTGTTTGCTTTGTAGCCTGCTAAGCCTACATACAGCTTAACATTTTTATTTATATCAAGACTTGCCCAGCTGTTGAGCGAATTTTCAAAGGTAAGCGCAGGATTTTCAAGGCTGTAATAAAGCTGTGGGCAGATATAGTCCACAAAACCTTTGCAGATACACCATGTTTTTACATCAGCGTAAATCTGTGCATTGTTGTCGATATTTCCCTGCGGGGAAATGCCGAATTCCACATCATCACTGATTTTATGAATTGCTCTGTAGGTATCGCAAATCAGTGTATTTACATTGGCAAGCCGCCAATTGTCAATTGACATACAGTTCATTTCGCCTACGGTTTCCACATAATCGGCATATTCCGTATCGTCAAAATCACTGTCTTGCGTGGGATAAAAATAATCGTCAAATTGTATTCCGTCAACATCGTAATTTCTTACAATTTCGGTTACACCGTCGATTATAAGGTTTCGTGCCATTTTGTTTGCGGGATTTAAAAAAATTCCGTTTTCGGTTTCTTCGCCTATTTCGTTGTCAATCACATACGGATTGGTTTCACTCAAGGCTTGCGGAGTGCTGTCTGTGCTGATTCTGTACGGGTTCACCCATGCGTGAATATCAAGGTCAAGCTGCGAACAGACCTCGCACATTACCTCAAGTGCGTCATAACCCGGATTTACTCCCTGTTCGCCGCTCAAAATGTGCGAATAAGGGAAAAACTTTGAATCGTACAGTGCGTCACAAAACGGACGGACCTGCACAATAAGTGTATTAAATCCTGCGTTTTTGCTTGTGATTGCAATGTTTTTAAATTTTTCTCTGAATGAGGCTTCACTTTTGTCCGTTTCGTTCTGCATATCAAGTTCTATGTAAGAAACCCACACGCCACGCATTTCTTTTTCGGCTTTTTTCGGCTGCTCATCGACTGCACTGTCGATTGTGGCAGTGTCAACCGTTGCGGTTGAGGTTGGTTTTACTTCGTTTTTCATCGAGTACGCTCGTGCCACAAGGGCGGTTATCAGCAGAACGGCAGATACAATTACAGGTGCAAGTTTTTTTACAGACATCTAAATCCTTCCTTTTGAGGTGTAATATGGAAATTTATTCACAATTGTTACTGATTTATCTTGTACTGATAAACCTTGTATCAATCATTGTAACAATATCAGATAAAGTAAAAGCAATTAAAAGAAAGTGGAGAATTCCCGAAAGCACCTTGCTTTTGCTTTCAGCGCTCGGCGGCAGTGTGTCTATGTATATAACTATGCTGATTATCCGCCACAAAACCAAACATCCGAAATTTATGATTGGTATTCCTGTAATTTTTGCACTTCAATGTATTTTAGTATTTCTGATATGGAGATATATTTATGTCTGATAAGCTGATTTTTACCGTTCCAACCGAATATAACGGGGTGAATGCCCTTAGCTTTCTGCGCTCGTTCTGCGGACTTTCATCAAGAATGATAACACGATTAAAGCGTGAAAAAGACGGTATTTTGATGGACGGAAAAATTTTGCGTACGATAGATACTGTGTCGGCAGGAAAAACTGTAGAAATCAGTCTGCCCGATGAAAAAATCGGTATTGAGCCTGTCGAGGGCGAGCTTGACATTTTGTACGAAGACGACTATATTTTAATTGTAAACAAGCCGTATTCAATGCCTGTTCACCCTGTAAAACAGCACCAAAGCGACACGCTTGCCAATCTTGTGGCATTTTATGCGCAGAGCAAAGGTAAGGAATTCACTTTTCGTGCAATCAACAGGCTCGACAAGGATACTTCCGGTATAGTTTTTATTGCCAAAGACCGATACACTGCAAATGCTGTAAAATTTGCTCTTAATAAAACATATATTGCAGTCTGCTCGGGAATTATAAATGAAAACGGCACTGTAAATGCACCGATTGCGTTAAAAAAAGACTCCAAAATGGTGCGCGAGGTCACATCGGACGGCGCACCGTCCGTTACGCATTACAAAGTCCTTGTAAAGGGCAAAGACTGCACGCTGGTAAGTCTTGTGCTTGAAACAGGCAGAACGCATCAGATTCGCTGTCATATGGCATACCTCGGTCATCCGCTTGAGGGCGATGATTTGTACGGAGGCAGACTTGATAAAATTCAAAGGCAGGCTTTGCACTGTGGCAAACTTGATTTTGTGCACCCGATAACAAAACAGCCGATTACTGTCACTGCGCCGATTCCCGATGATATGAAAAATATTTCTCGGGAAATAAATGCCGCTCTCGAAAACAACCTTGTTTTATAAAGTGTCCGCATCGGTCGGCAGGTAGTTATAAACTTCTTTGTATGACTCAAGCTGTGCCTCGTTTTCGGGCTTGCTCGGAATTAGCCCTGTGCAGTCGTAGGTTGAATAAGCGTTCGCCATTTGGTCAAGACAGCGCTCAAGATTTTTATTTGCGTTTGCAAATTCATTTTCTTTTGCCGCATTGTTTGTTTTATTTTTACTTTTCATAAAATCACCCCGTAGTTATTATTTTACGCAATGCCGTAATAATTCGGTGATATTTTTAATCTTGTCGATGAAATGTCGCAAAGCGGCAAAAGGTTACCCGTTTACGCAGAAAAAACTGTAAGTGCTAATTATATAGTATAAACTATACTATCTAAAAACATAACCTGTGTGTACAAGTATTTACACAATGCTTTACACACAGCTTTTCTTAAAAGAAAAGTTAGCTTAAACTAACTTAATGAAAATAACTTTAAAAGAAGTTAAGAAAATGATTAAAATTACAAATTTATCGGAAAACGAGTTAAAGAAGATTGGCTTGGCTTATGCTGTGTTTACCCGACCGATGATTGCTAAGTTATAAAAATACAATTGGATAATTTACAACTTGCGTTTGCTGTGATATAATTTTATTAATTGATTTTTGTATTATTTTGCAGGGTACGGTGATAAAATGAAGAAAATCGCAGTCGGAATACTTGCTCATGTTGACTCGGGAAAAACTACGCTTTCAGAGGCGCTTATGTACTGTTCGGGCAATATTACAAAACTTGGCAGAGTTGACCACAGGGATTCTTTTCTCGACACATTTTCGCTTGAGCGTGACAGAGGCATTACCATATTTTCAAAACAGGCTGTAATGAAGTACAACGATACCGAATTTACTCTGCTTGACACACCGGGGCATATTGATTTTTCGGCCGAGGCGGAGCGCACCTTGCAGGTTCTCGATTATGCAATTCTTGTAATCAGCGGTACAAACGGTGTGCAAAGTCACACTGCAACACTCTGGAAACTCCTTAAAAGATACAATGTGCCGTGTTTTATTTTTGTAAATAAAATGGATCTTGACGGTGCGGATAAACTTGCGGTTATGGCACAGCTCAGAACAAATCTTGATGAAAACTGCATTGATTTTACATACCGAAATACGGATGCTTTTCGTGAGAGTGTTGCTGTATGTGACGATAAAATTCTCGAGAAATTTTACGAAACCGACAGCGTTGAAAATTCGGATATTGTAAGAGCGATTAAACAGCGCAAAATTTTCCCGTGTATGTTCGGTTCGGCACTGAAGCTTGACGGCGTGCGTGAATTTATAGATTGCTTTGACTTATATACACAAATGCCCGATTATCCCGATGAATTCGGTGCGAAAGTCTTTAAAATCGCAGAGGATAATCAGGGCAACAGACTTACTTTTTTAAAAGTGACGGGCGGAAGTTTAAAGGTGCGTGAAGTGCTTAAGAGCGATAAAAATGTCAATGCCGAAAAAGTGAACCGAATCAGAGTGTATTCGGGAGAGAAATTCACTGCGATTGACGAGGCGGCGGCAGGTACAGTGTGCGCAGTAACAGGTATTACTTTTGCAAAACCAGGTGACGGGCTCGGTGCTCAAGCGGATTCCGATTTGCCAATGCTTGAGCCTGTTCTCACTTATCGTGTCGACCTTTTGGACGGAACAGACCCACACACTGCCCTTACAAAACTTAAGATTATAGAGAATGAAGACCCACAGCTTAATGTGGTTTGGAACAGCCGACTTGCGGAAATTCATATTCAGCTTATGGGCGAAATTCAGCTTGAAGTCCTCAAAAGTATAATTTACGAACGCTTTGGTATGAAGGTTGAATTCAGCACGGGAAGTATTATTTATAAAGAAACCGTTGAAAATACCGTTGAGGGAGTAGGCCATTTTGAACCGCTCAAGCACTATGCGGAGGTTCATCTGCTTATAAAACCGCTTAAGCGTGGCAGTGGAATTATCATTAATTCACGCTGTAAAGAAGATTTGCTTGACCGTAATTGGCAAAGGCTTATTCTTACTCATCTGCACGAAAAAACGCACATCGGAGTGTTGACAGGTTCACCGATTACTGATGTTGAAATTACGCTTGTATCGGGCAAAGCTCACGCAAAGCATACCGAGGGCGGAGATTTCAGACAGGCAACTTACAGAGCTGTAAGACAAGGCTTGCGCTCGGCAAAAAGCGTTTTGCTTGAACCCGTTTATGAATTTACGCTTGAAGTTCCCAATGAAAATATCGGCAGGGCAATGACGGATATTCAGCGTATGAACGGTACATTTTCATCACCGGAAAGCAGGGGAGATGTCACGGTTTTGAGCGGCACATGCCCTGTTTCGGAAATGGGAAGTTACACAAAAGAGGTTATGCAATACACTCACGGCAAGGGCAAACTTGCGTGTATTTTAAAGGGATATGAGCCGTGTCACAATGCAGAAGAAGTTATTGAAAGTATCGGTTATGACTGCGATGCCGACTTGGAAAATCCTTGCGGCTCTGTCTTTTGCTCGCACGGTGCAGGTTACAATGTGCCTTGGAATGAAGTTGCACAGCATATGCATTTGCCGAGTATTCTTGAACCCGTTAAGGAGGACAGCGTAAGTACAAACAGTAAAAACGCCTTTGAAAAATGCAAAAATCAGGAAGATGTTTTTGCTCTTGACAAAGAACTTATGCAAATTTTTGAACAGACTTACGGCCCAATTACTCATAAAAAAGCACCCGAAAAGCGAAAGGTTACTGCGGTTTCCGCAATAGATAAGGCGGCTGAAAAATTAATGAAAAATCCGCAGTACAACGGCACGGAATATTTGCTTGTAGACGGATATAATGTGATTTTTGCCTGGGAGCACCTAAAAGAATTGACGGAACGCAGTCTTGACGGTGCAAGGCAGGTGCTTATAAATATTCTTTGCAATTATCAGGGATACAGCAAGTGCAATCTCATTCTCGTATTTGACGCTTACCGTGTAAAAGGGCAGTACAGAGAAGTGGAAACCGTGAACGGAATCAGCATTGTTTACACCAAAGAGGTGGAAACGGCTGATATGTACATAGAGAAAGTATCGCATAAACTTGCGAAAAACAACAGAGTGCGTGTTGTCACTTCTGATGCACTTGAGCAAATGATTATTCTCGGAAACGGCGCATTGCGTGTATCCTCACTCGCTTTTCTTAAAGAAGTAAGACAGGCGGAAGAAGAAATCAGAAATATTATAAATAACGATTAAACGAAAGTTGGCAGAATACAATCTGTCGGCTTTTGCTTTGTGGAGTATTGACAAATATAAATACTGATAATATAATTAAATTGTTATTAATATTACTGATTTTTCAAGGTGATAAAATGGAATTTTTATGTGATACTAATTATATATTGTTCCCGACAAGCGATAACGCACAAAACAAAAGGCTGTATTTTTATATTGACAATGAACTCGTTTATGATATAGTTTTAAAACTTGACAATGATTCTCCCGATTATAAATTTCCTGTTAATATGAGAAGATTTAAGGGTAACAAGGTTAAAATTATATCCAAACCTATGATGAATATTTGCTTTGAAAAAGCCGATAAAATACAATTCGATTATGACGGAAAATACAGACCATCTGTGCACTTTACGGCTTCAAAAGGCTGGATAAACGACCCGAACGGACTTGTATATTACGGCGGCAGGTATCTTATGTATTTTCAGCACAACCCCGTTGCCACAACATGGGAAAATATGCATTGGGGTGGCGCAGTAAGTGATGACCTTATACATTGGGAAGAAATCGGAGATGTACTTTTTCCCGATAAAGACGGCACAATGTTTTCGGGCAGTGCAATAATTGACAAGAAAAATCTGACAGGATTACAGAGAGGTAATGAGCCTGCAATCTTATATTTTTATACTTCTGCGGGAAATACATCAGAAACCTCTAAAGGCAAACCGTTTACACAATGTCTTGCTTACAGTAATGACGGCGGCAAAACGCTGATTAAATATGGCAAAAATCCTATAATTAAAAATATTATAAAAGAAAACCGTGACCCTAAAGTAATATACTGTGAACCTGATGACAGTTATATTATGGTGCTGTTCCTTGACGGTCACAGCTTTGCGATTTTAAAATCCAAAAATCTGCTTGATTGGTCGCAAATACAGGAAATTACATTACCCGACGACGGGGAATGTCCCGACTTTTATCCGCTTTGCGCAGACGGTGACAGCAAAAATATTAAATGGATATTTTCCGCCGCCTCCGACAGGTATTATATCGGCTCGTTTGACGGCAATAAATTTATTATTGAAACCGAACAAAAAAGACTGAATTTCGGTAATGCGTCATATGCCGCTCAATCCTGGTCGGATATACCTAACGGCAGACGAGTGAGAACTGCTTTTGCGTCATTTGTAATACCGAATAATCCGTTTGGCAGTTGTCTTAATATACCGCAAAATATGACTATAAAAACAATTAACGGTGAACCGTATCTATCGGCATTGCCTGTAAAAGAATTTGAAATGCTTTATAAAAACAGAGATGTCAAAACCGATGTTGTGATTAATTCGGATATGCCGTTTATTAAGAGTATTCAAAGCATAGCCTGCGATATTTCTGTTTCTGCAAGTGCGGAAAAATCTTTTTCTTTGGAGCTTTTCGGTCTTAAATTATCTTTTAATGCAGATGATAAAATATTGCAGTGCCTTGATAAATCCGCACCGCTTAAATGTGAGAACGGCACAGTAGATTTGAGAATAATTTTCGATACTTTATATACTGAAATTTTCGCTGACTTCGGCACTGTATTTATGGGTATGACATATATCGCCGACAGTAATCTGAACAGCTTGAGTATCGAATCAAAAAACGCAACAATTCACAATATAAGTGTTTCCGAGTTAAATTCAATTCACTAAAAATTTTATTTACTGCTTGAATATATTTACAAAATGTGATATTATATATAAAGTTTATAAAATATTAAAAAATACGGAGGAAAATTATGTCTGTTTCATATATGACACACCCGCTTATCCGACACAAAATCACATTGCTCAGAAAAGAGAGCACATCTACAAACGAGTTTAGAAAACTAGTTGAAGAGATTGCTATGCTTATGGGATACGAGGCACTTTCTGACCTTGAAACACAGGAAATTAATATTAAAACTCCGCTTGAAGAGTCAAAACAGCCTGTAATTTCAGGTAAAAAACTTGCCGTAGTACCGATTTTAAGAGCCGGTCTTGGTATGGTAAACGGTATTCTCGCACTTGTACCGTCAGCAAGAGTAGGTCACATCGGACTTTATCGTGACCCTGTCACTCACGAGCCTCACGAATATTACTGCAAACTTCCCGAGCCGATCGACCAAAGACAGATTGTTGTTGTAGACCCTATGCTTGCAACAGGCGGTTCGGCAGTTGCCGCTGTAGATTACATCAAAGAGCACGGCGGTCAAAAAATTAAATTTATGTCAATTATCGCAGCACCTAAGGGCGTTGAAACCCTTATGAAAGCGCACCCTGACATTCAGCTTTATGTCGGCGCACTCGATCGTGAACTCGACGATAACGCATATATCCGTCCGGGCCTCGGTGATGCCGGCGACAGAATTTTCGGTACTAAATAATAAAAGACGCTGATAAATATAGGAGTAGCCATAAAAAGCCGACCTCCAAATAGTTAGATTTTCAGTCTAACTTTTTGGGGCGGCTCAAATTTACGGTTACTCCTTTTTATGACAGAGTAACTGCCTTCTGAGCAGCAGGTCAATCCTCTTGATATAATATAGTGTATAATGATACTGACCTGACAGCCGATATAGTTATACACAGAAATTGGAATGATATTTATTCTTACGGTCTAAATTATATTTGATTAAGGCGGACAGCATTTTTGTGCTGTCTGCTGTAAAACAAAATATAAAAATCTCGCCTATCCGATTGACTTTTATTAATTGATTTGATATAATAAATCTGTTAGTATGATATTTTTGAGTATTGCTAAGCTGTCGCAAGAACACAAATTAATAAATATGCAGGTATGGCGGAATTGGCAGACGCGTATGGTTCAGGTCCATATGAAAGCAATTTCATGCAGGTTCAAGTCCTGTTACCTGCACCAAACGAAAATAATCCGAACCTTAAACCAATCGGTGAAAGGTTCGGATTTGTCTATTATTTCCAATATCCTAACTTTAACAGCAAAATCAATAAATACATTGTTTATGAGATTTGAATCAAGGCAGAGAGTTTACACATATACTCTCTGCCTTGATTTTATGCTATATTTTTATGATTTGGTTGATTTTCTTTTTTCCGCTGACCGTCAGGTGTCGTGTAAGTTATATATTTATATCTGTCAATCCACTTAACACCGTATCCCAAGCGTTTCATATTCTCGATAAATTTTTCTTTGCTCTGGCTATGAACAACCGCCATATCTATAGCGTTCATAAGTCGGAGCTTTTTACTGTCACCACGAATTGCAGTCCTATATTCTCGTTAATTCATTGAGCGTTGTTTCGGCTTCTGATAGGGCGTTAATACTTCAAGCCCGAACTGCTGACATATTTGATCCGAACGATTCCGCAGTTCTTCAAAGCCTTTCTCATTTATCTGAATCTTTAATCCCGTTTCGCTGTTCACAGAATTTACATCAAAGTGATTATGCCAATGGTCACGGTCGATATGCGTAGCCACGACTACTTCAAATCCTTCAAAGGCTTTTGCCGTTTCCAAACCTATCTGATGTATCTGCTGAGGAGTTGCTCCGCAATCCGGCTAGAAGGATTGCACATACTGTTTGAAGAACACTCCCTTTGCTTTATTGAAACGATGCTTTGTCGCCAAAAATTCATTGAAAGCGGCTTCTGGAACACAATATTAAGAATTTTGGGTAATCCGTCAACAACTGTTATTTGCTTATTCAATGCCGAGCGTGTGACAAATTCAGTAAAATTCATATTTGCTTTATCCGATTTTGATTTGATTAAATCGTATTCGTTTTCACGAAATCTCAATGCTACCAGTTTGTTTTTAGTAATTGTTTTGGTTGTAATCCTCTCTCTCTGCAAAATAAGGGGTTTGGGGATTCCCCGACAAGCGTTTGTATATCGGCTGCCGTATTGCGGCGGTCGTATATACAAACAATATGCTTGCCTATCCCAACGGGATAGTATTCTACTGCTATTATTCTGCATCAGCTCCTTTCATCGATATATAAAAACCTCTGCGTAAATACTGTATAGATATACCTTGACAGTATCCTCGCAGGGATTTGTTTTGCGTTTATGCATTTGTCAAAGAGCACTTACAGCAGATAAAAAATAATCTGAGTGAGCATTTATTTTACCGGAGATTGCACCCTGCGTTAAGGCTCATTTCTGAAAAATAGTTACTAAATTTTTATACGATTATTGCATTTTAATATTTAATGTGATAAAATAAAATTGCGAAACAAATTTTAATAATTTTGCTGCTTAGTGAGTGTGTATTTTTATCTCGGTAAAAATACAGGCTCTGTTTTCACACACTCTGGCAGCGTTGAAAATTTGTTTCGCAGCAATTGGAGCTATGTATTTTTCGTGCGTGGCTTCGGCTACGCACTTTTTGTTTTGAGGAGGCATATCTTATGAAACACAGCTTAAAAAAATTAATATCATCTTTACTTACTGTAATTATGGTGTTTGGTGTATTGACCGTTGTACCATTTACAGTTAATGCGGCAAGTTTTACGCCAAGAACAACAGCACCGGATAGTAGTAATGCGAATTATTATTCATCTAATCCGTTTTATCAAAGTGGATATGGTATGCCAAATTGCACTTGTTATGCATATGGAAGAGCCTATGAATTGTTGGGGAGTAAACCTCGTTTATCTACTGGAAACGCTGGATACTGGTGGTGGTATAATAAGAATAATGGAATATATTCTTATGGTTCAACACCAAAATTAGGTGCTATTGCCTGTTGGGATAAATATGACCAAAACCAAGGTCATGTTGCTGTGGTTGAAGCCATTGATGGCAATACAGTTACAATTTCTGAATCGCATTATAGAAGTACATTTTTTGATACGAGGACTATAACAGCCAATTCTTCAAACTACCTAACTTCTATGCGTTTTTTAGGATATATTTATATAGGCGATTTTGATACAAATCCACCTGATCCAGTAGATTTAGGAACAGATTTTTATGCGTATATTATGAATACTAATTCGTGGAAACCGTTAGTTAATGATGGCTCGCATAATGCCTGTTTCAATTATGATGTTTATGAAAATCAAAAGATATGGCACTTTATAAAAAAATCTAACGGTAGTTATAAGATTATTTCTTTATTTGATAATAATGCATTGGATGTAGATTTAGGCAAAAGCGATAGTGGAACAGATGTGGGAGTATGGACTGATTCTAATACTACAAATCAGGAGTGGTTTATTTACGGTTCTTCAGCACAATTTTATCTGAAACCTAATTGTTCGGATTGCGTTTTAGATATGACAGGAGGAAAATATTATGATGGCGTAAATGCTCAGATATTTACAAAGAACGGTACTGATGCACAACTGTTTCAAATTTGGAAAATTGATTCACAAAATATACCTGTTGATGTAGGTTCAGATTTTTATGCCTATATAATAAATACTGCAGCATGGAAATCTTTATCAAATGACGGTAACCATAATGCATGCTTTGATGATAATCTGGGCAAAAATAACAAAGTATGGCATTTTATAAAAAAGCCTAATGGAAGTTATAAAATTTTATCAATACTTGATAATAATGCGCTGGATGTAGATTTGGGCAAAAGTGAAAGTGAAACAGATGTTGGTGTATGGACTGATTCTGATACGGCTAATCAAGAATGGTTTATTTATGGTTCTTCAGCACAATTTTATCTAAAACCTAATTGTTCAAATTGCGTTTTAGATATGACAGGAGGAAAATATTATGATGGTGTAAATGCTCAGATATTTACAAAGAACGGTACTGATGCACAGCTATTTCAAATTTGGAAAGTAGATATAGTGGGAGATTTCTCAATTAAAAGCACTGTTGATAATAATATAGTTAATTTAGATTGGACACCCTCAAATAATGCGGAAGGATACAAAGTAAATATTTGGAATACTGATTTAATAGAAGATACACCTTATTGTTCATGTGTAACTACAAATACACATTTTAGTAAAGAACTACCCAAAGGCAATTATAGAGTTTGCGTGTTTTCATATAATAATTCTTCAGAAAAAGCCAGTAATATTATTTATATAACAATAAAAGATGTTATCACAAGTATTGATATAGACTCTTTAGGTTTTGAACTTTCTTTATCTTCAAACAGCTATACCTATGACGGCAAAGCTAAAACCCCAACAGTTACTATAAAAAATGATACTACAACATTAATAAAAGATACCGATTATACAGTTGAATATTCTAACAACATAAACGCAGGAACAGCTACTGTAACGGTAATAGGCATTGGTAACTATACTGGTACTTTAACTAAAACATTTATTATCAATAAGGCGCAACAGACTGTAAATGCAACAATATCATCAAACACCATAGACATTGGCAATACAAGCACAATTATTGCAAGCGGACAGGGAACAATCAGCTATACTTCAAGCAATACAGATATTGCAACAGTAAACAACTCAGGAATAGTAACAGGAATAAGTGCAGGAACGGCAACTATTACTGTTACTGCTACAGGTAACAACAATTATAATGAGGCAAGCAAAACTTTCACTGTTTTAGTAAAGAGCGCACATGTGTTAGGTGATGTAAATAGCGATGGAATAGTAAGCATTGCAGATGCCACCGAACTTCAAAAATATCTTGCAAACATCATAGATTTTGATGATGAACAGCTTGCTGTTGCTGATACAAACGGTGATGGAAGTGTTTCAATTGCAGATGCAACGCAAATTCAGAAATATCTTGCACAACTTATCCCTTCACTCGGATAACACTTTTAAAAATCCTATCTGGCTATTGCAGTCAGATAGGATTTTTTAATACATATCAAATATATTGACAATTATGTTTATATGCGCTAATATTCACTTGATGTGAAAACTTTTTGCGAATACTTTTCCGATGTTTCCGAAAAAAGAAAAGATAAAATTTATATACCCGATAATAATGGATTTTACGAAACTAATAATATGAAATTCAGTACGAAACCGAATAATGAAGTTCACGATGATAAGCATCTTTGGGACAGAGATTGGGATGTGCAACACAAATTTAAAGAGAAGTTTGTGCTTATATCAACTGAATACGCTTTTACAAGTAAAGAACAATCCGACTGTTTGATTTCAGAATTTCAAAAATTCAGCAAATATAAACTCGCAAAAACTGTTGGACACACTTGGTTTGAGTGCAACGATTCAAGTAATATAATTTCAGCTTTTAACAAAATATTAAAATCTTCACAAAATCATAATAAACGATTTTTACCGGAAAATTTAAAAAACGGTTCTTGCGGTAAGGATAAGGGGATATGAATAAAATTCAGTATTAAAAAGCACAGGCTTTTCAAAACAACGAAAGCCTGTGCTTTTTATTTTCCTGTAACTATTTACTATTTCCTCTAAGCATTACATCGGCGGTGAAGATGCCGTCTTTTTGCGTGAAACGGCAGTAGCCGCCGCCCTTTTCGGCTATGCGGCGGACGGATTGTGTGCCGATGCCTTCGCCGCTGTGTTTGCTTGATTCAAAAATTCCGTTCTTTTCTTTTACAACTCCGTTGTAGAAGTTTTCTACTTTAATAAGCACTACATTATCCGAGTGCATTCTTGCAAACACGGTTATTCTTCGTTTGTCGGGTGCGGTTCGCATACTTGCCTCAAGCGCATTTTCAAGCAAATTAGAGAGCACAAGGCAAATATCAATTTCAGATACGGAAAGTTCTTTTGGAAGTTCGAGCTTGAATACACACGGTATTTCCAAATCTTTATACCTATGATAATAATGCCCCGCTACTCCGTCAATCGCATTGTTTTCGCACAGCTTGAGTTCCGAACTCGGAATACTCTTGCTCATTTTGCTTAAATAATTTTCAATGTCTGCCCAATCTTTTCGTTTGACAAACGAATTAAGAATCGACAGATGATGCCGCATATCGTGACGGGCATGTCGGGTTTCTTCAATCGCCTTATTAAGCGTGTTGTACTGCTCTTGCTGCATATACAGAATTGTGTTTTCCTGCGTGAGCTTGTGATTGTTATTAAGGCTTTTTGCCATTATGTAAAACAGAGCGTAAAAAAGCAAAAGCAAACCGAGCATCGTACAACAGATTACAATATATCCCTGCATAATTCTTCCTGTATGCAGAATGTTTGGATTCCACGGTATTATAAATATGTTTATGGTGATAAAAACAGCGGGCAATATCCAGAACACATACCATGTGTGAGCAATGTTTTCGTCGTCTATTAGGTCGCATACTGCGTGAGAGGCAGGGTAAAACGCAAGCATTACAAATATCCAGCAAAAAATATTGAAAACAATTCCGCCCGTAAGCCCGAACCAAGGCTCGATATTTTTAGGATAAACTATTGAGTCAATGGCTCGTGTTATGCTTGCAAGGCAGGCATAAACGCCGCACACGGCAAGTGCAATATTTGCGGATTTCAATATAGATGTCCTAAGCGTTGCGCAGTAGGCAATGGTCATAAGCATAAAGGCAGGCAGGATTAAAGAAATTGTTTTTATTTCAAACGAATAACAAAACAGTCCGCCCACTATGCAAAGCATAAGGAGTGTTGACAGCCAAATTGCCGTCAATGCGCCCATTTTTATTTTTAAATGCTCTTTCATAGGCAGGTATGCAAGTAAAGTGCCGGGTATCAGCACGGCAAGCTCAAGCATAGGTCGTAGCATTTCCGTCACAATATCACCTCTTGTTAAAGATAAAATCGGCGAACCGACTTTTTGCGGATTTTGTAAGACTTCGGCTGACCGAAATTCTCACTCCGTTGTTCAGTATAAATTCCGTTCCGTCAAAATCGCTTGCGTAATCAAAATTAATAATTACTCCACGGTTGCACATAAAAAATCTTTCGTCGCTTTCAAGCTGTTTGCCAAACTCCGCAAATGTACTGCGAACCACGGTGGTTGCACAGTCGCTTTTGTATATGTTGATGCAGTGCTTAAAATGTTCGGCGTAGATTATTTCATTCAGCCTGATTCTCTGTGTGCCGCCGATTACTTTTACTTCTATATATTTGTCCGATGACGGCAGGCGGTTTAAAATATCCGTAAATGCAATTTTAAGTTCATCTGTCGTATATGGTTTGACAAGGTAGTCAAATGCCCTTACTTTAAAGCCCTCGAGTGCGTAGTCCGACGAAGTGGTTGTAAAAATCAGGATACATTCCTTATCAAATTCTCTAAGCAGTTTTGAAATTTCTATTCCGTTTTCTTTATCTATGTAAATATCCATAAATGCAACTTCAAATGCTGTTTGCTTTGAGGCATTTATAAAATCAATTCCTTTTTCAAATTCGTATATTTCTCCGTTAATGCTATTATCCGAAAGTAACTTGTTAAGCCTGCTTATCAGCAATTGTCTGTCACTTTTCAGATCGTCAATAACAGCAATGCGCATTGTAATCCCCTCGGTATGATATAACTATATTCAACATTGTACCACATTTTTTTGTAAAAATCTTGTCTTTGCGTATCAATTTGTGACGGATTTCTGCAATTCGTGCTATTTGTATAGAATAAACCGCAAAATATAGGTATAATTATAAAAAATAAAAATATTGTTAAAGAAGGGAAACAAATGAACAAAGCAATCAGACTGACTAAATCGTTCACGGCACTGCTGCTCACGGCGATTATTACGCTCGGCACTTTTGCAGTGACTGCAAATGCGGCAGAGCCAAAAAGTATGGACGCCTCAAAATCGGCAAAGTTTGACACAGCCAAGCTGTATTATATTTATCTTAATTTGCCTGATAATGACACTGATAAGCCGCTTGCCCGCAACGAGTTCCGCTGGAACATAAACGGTTCAGGATATGGAGCAAATGTAGCTCATCTTGATTATCTCGGCGGTAAGCAATGTAAGATGAAGCTTCAGCGAAAAGATGATTATTACGGTATTAAATGTGATGATTTTAAAAAATGGCTCGATGTTGAACATAAAAAGTCGGAGGTAGGTAATGTTATTCATCAATGGGACGACACATTGAAAAATGATAATCAATATTTCAGATTTGAGCCTGTACCGAACAAAGCAGATACATACTACATAATTGCTAAAATTACCGACCAAAAAAACAACAATCTTTATGTCGGTACAGAGAATAATGTTTATAAAAAAGATTCAAAAGTCGCATTGACATCTAAAAAAACAGAGTGGGTTGTTAGGGCTACGGATGATGTATCCGAAAATTTCGGAGAACAGCAGATTCCCGGCGGAGATTCCAATAAAATAACGCCGCAGGAAAACGCTCCTGTTTTTATGCTTTATCCAAAAGATTATATCAGTGATGTAAATGTAAATAATGACGCAAAAGTTGAAGGTAATTGCCTGCAGCTTTATTACACCGGCACAACTCCTAAAATTACTGCGGAATGGGTCAGCTCAAGAAGAGCTTACAGACTGAGAAGCTATGATATTAACGAGAATGTTCCGAAAAATGCTTATGGTTCGTTAGTACCATATGATGCCGTATGGGATGTAGACGGTGTGAATAACCCAAATAAGGCTGTTATTCATGTTTGGAATAATTCAGGCGACAATCATTTGAGTCAGCTTTGGAGATTTATTCCTGTTGATTCCGAGGCTAATGTTTATTACATTTATAATGTAGGCAACAAGCTGTATCTTTCGATTGAGGGATATGAAAATAAAAACGATAACAATGATGTAAAACTTATTCTTTCAAAGAAAGCTTTTAAGTGGGATTTGAAATTCCTTAATATGAATTCATTAAATTCATATACTGCCGAAGATGTAAAAAACAAAACCGATAAAAGCTATGCAATAAACAGCGGCAATTGGATGTCACATTTGCCTGATGATATGTATCTTTCAGAGGTTAATATGCCCGGAACGCATGACACAGGCGCAACTTATATGACTGATGTCGCAGAACAGGTTTCAAAAGTATGTTGTCAGCAGCTTTATCCCGACGAACAGCTTAATTCGGGAGTAAGAGCATGGGACATAAGAATTAACAGAAGAAAATCAACTAACGAAGACAGTAATCCTACTATTATTCACGGATTAAATTATTACGCCTGCCACAACAGGGACGGCAGTGATATGACTCTGCGTAATATAATGGACACTGCCAAAGATTTCCTTAAAGAACATCCTTACGAAACTGTTGTGATGACCTTGAAGGGAGATTCGAACGGCAGTGACGAAATTATCGGTGATATTGTTTTAAAGCAATATCTGAATAATAAAAATTATCCGATTTACAAACCGCAGAAGGGTGGAAGTGAGTATTCGCCTAAGCTCAAGGATGTAAGAGGAAAAATTGTGTTTATTCGCAGACTTGATTTTTCGGACAGTTACATTAAAAAAGCGGAAAGCAAAGATTTAGGCTTTTCTGTAATGGATGCTTTCGGTATGGATGCAAGCAGATGGGACGATAATGATTATTCTCTTAATAAAAATGCCGTTCGTGTAGGAAACAGCAATATTTATGTACAGGATAATTACGGCGAGCGCGACGCAGATACAAAACTCCTTTATTTTTACAGCACAATTTCCGATGCTACTAAGAATAAATATACCGAGCAAGGAAATTATCTTTTTAACTATTCGGGTGCTAAGGATAATATTAATCAGCCAAGAATAGTAAACAGGTCGCTTATGGAGGACAGCTTTTTGTCACAGCCTGCCACATCAAGCGCTATACAAAGCATTGGTTTTGTTATGGCAAACTATATTGACGCAAAGCTAAGCGAAAGAATTTATATGACAAACTTTGTATCCCAACACACTCATACATATAATGAAAAGGGCTTTTGCACAATTTGCGGTCAGTATCAGCCTGCCGTTTATAATAAGAGCACCGATGTGTATACGATAAACAACGCAGGTCAGCTTTTCTGGTTCTCATCACTTGTAAACGGCGACCACAGCTATGCTGATTTTGATAAGCAAAATGCAGGTGCAAACGCAGAACTTGCCGCAAACATTGACCTTGAAAATAAGGAATGGGCGCCTGTCAATAATTATAAAGGCAATTTTAACGGCAAAGGACACAGTATTTTAAATCTTAATATAAGCAAGGCTTCAGATTACACAGGACTTTTCGGTTCTGTAAATGAGGGCAGTGTTTCCGATATTACGGTTTACGGCGACATTACAGTCAAAAATTCCGCAAGTCATATTGGCGGTGTTGTCGGCTACATTAATTTGGGTTCTGTCAAAAATGTAGTTTCTTATGTAAATTTAAATAATGACAAATACGGTTCGCAGGTAACGCACGCAGGCGGCATTATCGGCTCTGTAGGAAATGATAAAACAGATATTGAGAAATGTATGTACTACGGAAACATTCACCTCAATAATTCTTCCGATTGTATCGGCGGCGTAATAGCTTATTCAAACGGCGGCGCAAGAGTTAAAAACTGCGCAAACTCAGGCACAGTTACAGCAACGCAAAGCGGCGCATATGTCGGCGGTATTCTCGGCTACCTTAACAATACAAACCCGACAATTGAAAACTGTTACAATTACACAAAGATAAGCGATAACGGCAGTGGCAGACATTGCGGCGCAATTATCGGTTGGGCAAGGAATTTTAACAAGTCGAATATCGCAAACAATTATTACAACAAAGATACGGGAAACACTCCGTTCGGTACAGACAGCAAGTTGGGGTTATCGGCAAACGAAAAAACAATTTCCGAATTTAAGTGCGGTGAAGTTGCATTTAAACTCAACAACGGTGTTACCGACGGCACACAGGCTTGGTATCAGAACATAGACAACGGTCTTACTCCTGACGATTACCCCGTATTTAACGGCGGTACGGTTTATTATGCTGACTTTGACAATACATATTCAAACTTTGAGAGAACACCCGATGAGTTTGACAAGGATGACGACGGCAACTTTATTATAAAAACCTACAGCGACCTTGTAAAACTTTCACAGGTTGTAAGAACCGATTACAAGCGATACGGCGACAAGAATTATATTCTTGTAAATAATATTTACGCAGATGAAAATTCAAGCTGGGCACAGGGAATCGGCTCTGTTGCTGAAAACAAACCGTTTAACGGCACATTTGACGGCAACGGCTACAGCATAGGCGCACTTAATATTTCCGCAGGCGAATACGGCGGACTGTTTGAATTTATCGGAGAAAAAGGCATTGTAAAAGATTTGTTTGTTTATGACTGCGACTTTAAGGTCAGTGCAAAAACAGGCGGCGGAATTGCGGCTGTAAATGACGGTGTGATTGACCATTGCGTAAGCGGTATAAACGCTGTATCGGGTACAATCTTTATCAAAAATTTAAAAATCAACGCATCGGATCTTAACTCGATTCTTAACGCAGATGTCTGCGGCGGTGTTGCGGGTATTAACAACGGTAAAATTACAGGCACACGAAATTGCTCAATCGTAAAGGGCAACGAGTGCGGCGGTATTTCGGCAATTAACACAGGCGAAATTTACGGTTGTGCAAACACAGGCAAGACAGGACTCGATACTTCAACTGTTGCTGGCGGTTTAGTCGGCAAGAACAGCGGCAAAATTGAAAGCTCCTATAACTGCGGCAATGTACTTTGCAAAATCAATTCTGCAAAGGGTTCGATTGTCGGCTTGAACGGCATTGCGGGAACTGACGGTGTAACAGTCAAGAATGTATTTTACACAGCACAAAATTCACTCAATGCAGTAGGCACTGATTCACAGGCAAAAGCCGACAATACAAATATTGCATACGAAAGAACGGTTGAAATGGCAAGTGCAAGCCTTACGGATAAGTTAAACAGTGTTACAGATGACAGCGTAAACTTTATTTGCTCTGACTTTAACAGAGGTTATCCGTACATCAAAGGCAACTTCCTAAAGTACAGCGTTAAATCTGTAGGCAGCGGCATTACTCTTTCGGGCAATATGCACTCGTCACTCAATGTAAGCTACACTGCTTATTCAACAGATGACGAACAGTATAAAAAATTCGAGTCGCTTATTAAGGACGGAAAAATTCTTGATTTTTACAAGGGCACACTTTCGGACAATAACGGAAACTCTGCATTTGCGGAATTTTGGTGTGACAATAATTTAAAACTCACCTTGCCGGTAAGCGGCAAAAATGTAAGCCTTGCGGTACTTGACGGCGACGGCGGCATAAAATACATAAAGCCCGACTCTTTTGAAAACGGAAAAGCAGTGTTTACATTATCACAGCCGACTGATTTTGCACTTGTGGAAACCTCGTCAAGCGGCGGCAACAACACAGGCAATACACAGATTGACAATACAACAATAAAAACGGGTGCAACCGTGATTTATACAATTTCATTTACGGCAATTATCGCTTTGCTTGCCTTTGCTGTATTGAAGAAAAGAGGACGCATTGAAAAATAAAAAAATATATATTGCAATTATAGCGGCACTTATTGTTGCAATCGGAGCGCTAAGCGCAGTATTAATCTACAATAACATAAACTCTCAACCTGCCGCACCCACACAGGGTGTGGTAGGGGAGATACGCACTGATTGGGATACAGGCATAGACGAAAACTCAAAAGGCAGTGACAATACCAAAAAAACAGGCGTGCAGATACCCGGCTACAGCACTGCTGAAATGAATGCGGGCGATACCTCTCTGCACATCAGTATCGGCAATCCAAAGTCAAATACCTGCGGCTTATACGCAACGCTAAGGCTTTCCGACGGAACTGTGCTTTATAAATCGGATTTGCTTGAACCCGGCAGCGGTCTTACAGATGTACCGCTTTCAAAGTCGCTTGAGAAAGGCGAGTATCAAGCAATGGTTTTGTATGAATGTGTAACTCTTGACGATTCGCATCAAAAACTCAATTCGGCGGAATCGGAGTTTACACTCAAAGTTAAGTAAAATACCGATAAATTCGGTAAAAATAAAGAAAGAAGTGTTTATATGAAAAAAGTAAAATTTATATCGGCAATTATGGCGGCTATGCTCGCCGCAACAGGCGTGGTTTCCGTATCGGCGGCAACCCTTACAAACGAAAATCCCGATTCTTCCACAGAAGTTACCGCAAGAATTGAGGGTACACAACCGGGAGATGTAAGCTATGTTATTACAATCCCCGATATGGTTGATTTCGGCACTCTTGCACAGCCGCAGACAGATACACAGAGCAATAAGTATCTCAACTTTGATGTGACTGCAACAGAGCTTAAACTTAACGATAACAACTTTGTATCTGTTTATATTAACGGTCAGGACATTGACGATAAGTTCTATATTACACAGAAAGACGCAACCAACCCGTTCAAAATTAAGTATGATATTTATTCGGAAAAAGTAAATGACGATAATGTTGCCGACAAAGTCGCTATCAATGACGCAGGTGCTCCGGGTGCAAACGGTTTCCACTTTACAACCTTCAGCGCCGATTCACAGGGTCAGGTTCAGGAGGGTACACTTGTACTTAATCAGCAGGCACTCTACGGACAAGACCTTGACGCTATTGCAGGCAATTACAGCGGTACAATGACATTCCACAGCTCAATTGTAACAATATGATTATGAAATGACTGATTTTAAAAAATTGCTTAGCACAATTGCGGTTTGTACGGTGATTGCCGCAGTCTTTATAACGGCTACCGTTTCGGTAACGGCAAGGAATGAGGGCAGTACGCAGATTACGGCTAACATTTTATCGCCGACAACTCAACCGTATTCCACAGTCCCGACCGTACCCGTACAGGATAACACGAGTATGGTAACGGGAACACAAACATATTTGCTGATAGCCTTGCTGTTGTGCATTGCATTGCTTGCATTTGTTATATTATTATTTTTTATTCACAATAAACATATGAGGTAACTATGAAAGTATTTAATTGTATTTTGGGTATTTTGACTGTTCTTGCGTCAATTTATTGCATATTTTATCCCGGACTTACATTTCTTAACATCGGTTGGATTGTAACGATAATTCTCGGATTATGGGGAATTTCCTCAATTGTTTCGTATGCAGCTTCACGCAACGACGGTAATAATAAAGAAAAAGCTTTAATGGGAACTTTAGGTCTTATAGCAGGCATAGCTGCGGCGGTTGTGTCTGCGCTCGCAATGTTTATGCCCGGCATAAGAGTGATGTTTGATATATTAATCCTTGCGATTTTTGCGGGATGGCTTATTGTAGACGGAATCTCCTCTATAGCAACATCATTCAAGGTTAAAAAATCAGGTTCAAGTGTATGGGTACTTCCGCTTATATGCGGAGTGCTCGTACTGCTTGCAGGCTTATACGGAATATTTAATCTTATATTCACAGCGCAAACACTCGGACTGTTTATGGGCATTTTGCTTATGACATACGGTATAAGACTGATTCTTTCGGCATTTAAAAATTAATTTGCTATCCACTCATTTCCCTTATATAACACAACAGCCTCTCGGTGTTTTTACATCAAGAGGCTGTTGTGCTTTTTATATTTGGTTCTGGAGTAAATGTTGGAGTAATATCGGTAAATTATATTTTAGCAGATTGCTTTATCAATCAATTACGCTTTTTCTTTACCCTTATTTGCAAATCTTTTTGACGGTCTGTAGATAATCAACGCTATAAATATCAGCACAGCCGTTGTAGCTAAGCTGACAGGGTAAGCGGTCATTATCGTTACAAAAGTTCTGTTTGCGGGGAATACGGTATTTATCCATATTATTCGCAGCACGCATACGCCTACGGTAGTGAGAATTGCAGGAACAAGCGAAAATCCGAAGCCTCTTAAGTATCCCGACATTACCTCATACAGCATTGAGAATATGTAAGCTATAAAAATAATTACAAGTCTTGTATAGCCTATTTCTATTACTTCGGGGTTGTTGTTGAATATTGACAGCAAAAATTTTCCTGTTATAAGCACTATAAGTATTGCCGTGCCCGATGCAATTGCGTCTTCGATAAGGCAAAGGAAAAGAGTTTTTTTACAACGGTCAATCTTATTTGCACCAAAGTTTTGTCCGACAAATGTTGTGCAAGCCTGACTAAACGAGTTCATTACATTGTAAGCGATAATCTCTATGTTGAATGCCGCACTTGACGCCGCAATTACAACAGTGCCGAGGCTGTTAATCGCACCCTGAATTACAATGTTCGCAACGGCAAACACCGCACTCTGTATTCCTGCGGGAAGTCCTATCTGCATAATTTTCGCAAAGACTTTTCCGTCTATTCTTAATTTTTTAAATTCTACTTTTATGTATTTGTCGCTTTTTACGAGCTTTATATAAAGAATACCTGCGCTCACAATATTTGCAAGCACTGTTGCGGTTGCTACTCCGTTTACCGACATTTTAAGTACGATTACGAAGAACAGATTAAGCAGTACATTCAAAATTCCCGACAGCGTAAGCGCAATAAGCGGCATTTTGGTTTCGCCTATACTTCTGAAAATCGCCGCCTCAAAGTTGTACAGCAGTATGACAGGCATTCCGAGAAAATATATTCTCAAGTACAACAGTGCAAGCTCAAGCACATCATCGGGTACATTCAGCACCGTAAGCAACGGCTCGGCTATAAGTTCGCCGATTATCGCAACCAATACACCGCCGATTACCGACACCACCATTGAGGTATGCACCGCCTTTTGTACGGTCTGCCTGTCATCTCGTCCTATGGCATTTGCTATTACAACATTTGCGCCAAGCGCTATGCCGATAAATAAGTTCAGTATCAGACCGATAATCGGGCTGTTTGCTCCTACTGCCGCTACCGCTGCGGTTTTGTCGGTTTGTGCAAAGTTGCCTACTATTGCTATATCGGACGCATTAAAAAGCTGTTCGAGTATACCCGTTGCCGCAATCGGCAGGGCAAAAACAGGCAGTTTGTTCCATATACTGCCGTTGAGCATATCAAGTTTTTGCTTTTTTAATTCTTTTTCCATTCAATCCACCTTTTCGTATTCACACATAACATATATATTTCATATATAATAAATTATATTCCTTATTTTTACATTTTTCAACACCTAAGTTGTTGCATATAGACATAAGGTTTATTATAATATAAGGAAAGAAAAATTATGAAATGAAAAAATGAAATGAACATTTGCATTTATAGGGGTGGCATTATTTATGGAAATGGATAAACTAAAGCCAAAACAAAGTGCTTTTATTACAAGGGTTGGCGGTGACGGAGCATTAAGACACCATTTGCTTGATATGGGACTTACACCCGGCACTGAAATTACTTTGCAGAAAATAGCGCCGATGGGCGATCCGATTCAAATTGAAGTGAGAGGCTATGAGCTTACGCTCCGACTTGATGAGGCTAAGAAAATTGAAATTGAAAACATACACGAACGAAAAGTTGTTGCCGACAGCAAACCGCAAAGGCATAAATCTATTCCGCATCCACGAGTAGGCGAACTTGGCGAGGCCAACGATTATCATATTCACGATGAAAGCAAAGCACTGCCGAAAGACAGCAAACTTACATTTGCGCTTGCAGGAAACCAAAACTGCGGCAAAACCACTTTGTTTAATCAGCTTACGGGCGCTAATCAGCATGTGGGCAATTTTCCGGGTGTTACCGTAGACAGAAAAGACGGCACAATTAAAAATCACCCTGAGGCAACAGTTACCGACTTGCCGGGTATTTACTCATTGTCGCCGTATTCGAGCGAAGAAATAGTTACACGAGATTTCTTGATAAAAGATAAGCCGAGCGGAATTATAAATATTGTAGACGCCTCAAACCTTGAGCGAAATCTATGCCTTACTATGCAGCTTATGGAACTTGGTATTCCTATGGTGCTTGCGCTGAATATGATGGACGAGGTGCGAGAAAACGGCGGAAGTATCAGAGTAAACGAGCTTGAGCAAATTCTCGGAATACCTGTTATTCCTATTTCAGCCGTAAAAAATGAGGGTATAGACGAGCTTGTAAGTCACGCACTTCATGTGGCAAGATTTATGGAAAAGCCGGGGCGAATAGATTTTTGCACAGACAGTGTAGATAAAAAAGACCCTGTCGGAGCGGTTCACCGCTGCATACACGCCGTAGTGCATATGATAGAGCCTGAGGCAAAGCAATCGGGACTGCCGCTGCGATTTGCCGCAACAAAGCTGATAGAAAACGATGTGCCTATTGAAAAGCTGCTTAACCTGACCGATGACAAAAAGCAGGCATTTGAGCACATTGTATCCGTAATGGAAGATGAAACGGGACTTGACCGAGAGGCCGCCATTTCAAATATGCGATTCAGCTTTATAGAAAAAATGTGTCAAAAAACAGTTGTCCGTCCGCACGAAAGCAAAGAGCATAAGCGAAGTATGAAAATCGACCGATTGCTTACGGGCAGATATACCGCTATTCCTTGCTTTATTGCAATTATGGCACTCATATTCGTTATGACCTTTAACCTTGTGGGCGCATGGCTCTCTGACCTTATGAGTTTAGGCGTAGATTCTGTTATATCGCTTATAGACAACGCACTCACCGCCGTACAGATTAACCCTGTTGTGCATTCGCTTGTGGTAGACGGCATATGCAACGGTGTGGGCAGTGTAATCAGCTTTTTGCCTACAATCGTAACTCTGTTTTTCTTTTTGTCTATTCTTGAGGATACAGGTTATATGGCAAGGGTTGCCTTTGTAATGGATAAGCTGTTAAGAAAAATAGGACTGTCGGGCAGAAGTTTTGTGCCAATGCTTATAGGCTTTGGCTGTTCTGTTCCTGCAATTATGTCAACACGAACACTCTCAAGCGAAAGAGATAGAAAAATGACAATCCTGCTCACTCCGTTTATGAGTTGCAGTGCAAAACTGCCGATTTATTCGCTGATTATAAGCGTATTTTTCCCAAGGCAGTATCAGGCGCTTGTAATGGTGGGACTATACATATTCGGCATTATTTGTGCCATTATTTATGCTTTGATTTTAAAAAGCACAAAGTTCAAGGGCGAGCCTGTTCCGTTTGTAATGGAGCTGCCTAATTACCGACTTCCATCGGCAAAGAGCGTTGTGCATCTCATTTGGGAAAAGGCAAAGGGATTTATAGAAAAGGCATTTACAATTATTTTTGTAGCGTCAATTATAATTTGGTTTTTGCAGACCTTTGACGCAAAATTTAATGTTGCCGAATCACCCGAGCAGAGCCTGCTTGCAATGATTGGCAGCTTGGTTGCTCCTATTTTTGCTCCGCTCGGATTTGGCGATTGGCGAGTATCAACAGCTCTCATTACAGGCTTTACAGCAAAAGAAAGCGTTGTGTCTACACTTACTGTACTTATGGGCGGAAATGCCGAGCTTGTAAGTACATTGTTTACTCCTTTTACCGCCGCAGTATTCCTTGTATTTACTTTGCTTTACACTCCTTGCGTTGCCGCTATTGCAACCGTAAAGCGAGAAATGGGCGGCACTAAGGCGGCTGTCGCAACTGTTATTATTCAGTGCGCAATCGCATGGTGTGTGGCTTTTCTTATTCACGCAGTCGGTCTTGCCTTTGGCTTGGCTTAACGGAGGGCGAATATGGATATACCGAGTATTATAATTTTAGTAATTGTAGCTCTTTTGGTTATTCTCGCCGTAAGAAAAACTAAAAAGGATAAGATGATTTCAAAGTGTGGCGGTAATTGCTCAGCCTGCACGCTAAAATGCAATAAAAAATAATTTAAGCAAGGCGGTTTAATTTCCGCCTTGCTTTTTTGTGATTACCAAATGGCATAGCAAGCAATTTGAAATAGGCATTAGACATTTGTAAAACAAAGGTGTATAATATAAATACTGTTTAAATACAAGCTGAATTTCTTTGAAAGGTTGATTATAATGAAAAAGTTAATAGCATATTTTTCGCCAAGCGGTAACACTAAGGCAATGGCAGAAAAGCTCGCTAAGGCAACAGGCGCAGACTTGTTTGAAATCAAGCCGCAGACGCCTTACACAAGAGCTGACCTCGACTGGACAAACAAAAACAGCCGTTCATCTATTGAAATGAATGACAAGAGCTTTCGTCCGCAGATTGCACAACTTCCAAACAGCCTTGCAAATTACGATACAATTTTTATCGGTTTCCCAATCTGGTGGTATGTTGCTCCAACAATTATCAACACATTTGTAGAAAATGTTGACTTAGACGGTAAAAAGGTTATTCCGTTTGCAACTTCCGGCGGCAGCGGAATGGGTAAGACTTTGGCAAATCTAAAGCCGAGCTGCCCGGGCGCAAATTGGGTTGAGGGTAAAGTAATCAACGGTATGAGCGAAAAAGCCCTTGCCGATTGGGCAGAAAAGCTTTAATTTAATAAGGTAAAGCTATGCATAGGCTGTATGAGTGTTGGTGCGGCGGAGAAAACTATGACGGCGCACGACCGTGTAATTTTGATTGGGTAAAGCACCTTAGAGAGGAATGTGAAAAGTACAATGTCACTTTTTGCTTTATAGAAACGGGTACTGTGTTTATCAAAGACAGCAAAATTTATCTTATGCCGAAAAAACAGCTTCAAAGCAAGATGGCTTATAAATCTAAAATGAATTTAAGTGAAAAACCGATCGAATGGAAACTTTGCGATAACTTCGGTGACAAAATCCCGAAAAATAAGCTCTATGTGCCATTAAGCGAAAATTAAAATACAGATAAATATTTTACATTATGCTTGACAGTGTATGATTATTTTTTATATAATTGTAACAGTTTGTTTTTAGGAGAGTTTCTATGGAAAGAGAAAGTTTTAAGTCACGGCTTGGATTTATTCTTGTAAGTGCGGGCTGTGCAATCGGTATCGGCAATGTATGGCGATTCCCGTATGTTGCAGGCGAAAACGGAGGCGGTCTGTTCGTTTTGCTTTACCTCGTTTTCCTTGTTCTTATGGGTATTCCCGTATTAACTATGGAGCTTGCAGTGGGCAGAGCAAGCCGAAAAAGCGCCGTGCTCGGCTACAAAAAACTTGAAAAGCCAAAAAGCAAATGGCATATTCACGGTTGGTTCTGTATGCTTGGCTGTTATCTGCTGATGATGTACTACACAACCGTTTCGGGGTGGATGACAAGCTATTTTTACAAATTTGCAACAGGCACTTTTGAAAGCGGAATGACCTCTGAGCAAGTCAGCGGCGTATTCTCTCAGTTGCAGTCAAACCCGATTGAAATGGTTATATGGATGGCTATTATTACCATACTCGGCTTTTTGGTGTGCAGCAGAGGTATTCAAAAGGGAATAGAAAAGGTGAGCAAGGTTATGATGATTGCTTTGCTTGTGCTCATTCTCGCACTTGCCGTAAACAGCATTTTGCTTAGCGGTGCAGGCGAGGGACTTAAGTTTTATCTTGTTCCCGATTTTGAAAAAGTATCCGAAATCGGTATCGGCAACATTGTTTCCGCCGCTATGAATCAGAGTTTCTTTACTTTGAGCCTCGGTATTGCGGCTATGGAAATTTTCGGAAGTTATATGTCAAAGGACGATACTCTTCCGGGCGAGTCCGTGAAAATCTGCGCACTCGATACTTTTGTGGCAATTATGGCGGGACTTATTATTTTCCCTGCGTGTTTTTCATACGGAGTTGAGCCCGACCAAGGCCCTGCACTCATATTCATTACCTTGCCAAATGTATTTGTAAATATGGCAGGCGGAAGAATTTGGGGCACACTGTTCTTTTTGTTTATGACTTTTGCGTGTTTTTCAACTATCATTGCCGTGTTTGAAAATATTATTTCGTTCTGCATTGATATGTTCGGCATCAGCCGTAAGAAGTCGGTAGTCATAAATGCGGTTATTATTCTTATTGCAAGTTTGCCTTGTGTGTTCGGATTTAATATTTGGAGCGGTTTTGAGTTGTTTGGTCAGAATGTTCTCGGTATGGAGGACTTCCTTGTAAGCAATATTTTGTTGCCTGTCGGCTCGCTTATTTATCTGCTGTTCTGCGTTACAAAATTCGGTTGGGGATTTGACAATTACCTTACTGAATGTAATACAGGCAAGGGTATGAAATTTGCAAGATTTTTAAAGCCTTATTTCCAATTTGTACTTCCGATTCTTGTGCTTATTGTACTTGTACAGGGCTTTATAAAATAATTTAAAATCAAATCTCCCGATATTGCATTAATCTTGCGTATCGGGAGATTCTTTTGTCTAAACATTGAGTTAAACCGTAATTCTAAAATTTTCAAAAATATTTTCAGAAAAATTATTGCAATTAGTGCAACTTTTACCTTTTTTGCAATGTAATTGAGGTGATAATTTTGAAAAACATTAAAAACTTTTTTACATTACCAAACGAGGTTTTCTGCCTTATGCTCACTCCGTCCGAGCTTGCCGTTCTAAGCTATCTTGTGCGTTGCAGTGACGATACAGGCATTTGCTATCCGTCTATTCATACAATTGCAACAGCTTGCGCAATGTCAGACAATACAGTACGCAAGTGTGTGCGAAAACTTGAGGACAGAGAGATTATCTCAAAATCGGGTGGTTTTCGTGCAAGCAAATTCGGCAAGGAGCAGAACACTTCTTTTATATATGAACTCAACCCGAGTTTTTACAACGAAGGTTTTGCAAGAGCAAATCTTGTGGATTATTTTACAAAGAGAAACGCTCAACCTTAAAAAATCAATGCAGTAGGGTGCTTAAAATATTGAGGATAACCGCTTTATTTTTTGCACCTGCCTGCTTCATAATCTGAACCCTAATAAAACTAAATAAAGAAAACTTATTAAAAAATACTAACCGAACATTCGCAGTCGGTCGCCGATTGTGAGTGCTTTTTGTATTTTCTCCGTTTAAGTATTTTTACTGCAATATAACAGTGAATTTTATATGCTGAAAAGCATTATTTTTGAAAAAATTGAGTAAACTTTTTTGCTTTTGTGAGGATAATTTAGCGTTAGCTAAATTTCAATGCCCGACCGACACTCCGCTAAACCA
>OLRZ01000137.1_pt1 | contig 63465 bp, 54 predicted proteins | sample 1671931 | NCBI WGS metagenome assembly OLRZ01 (sample SAMEA3136627, study PRJEB25190) | human gut metagenome | reverse complement strand
TTTTATGGGCGCTGCCCAAACCCGCAATTTTTGAAAAAATTGAGTAAACTTTTTTTGTTTTTAGGAGGATAATTTAGCTTTAGCTAAATTTCAATGCCCGACCGACACTCCGCTAAATCATAATTTAATGTTACCCCAACATTTAGAACCCAACCAAAATTCAATATTCACATATAATATTTTGCAATTTTATAGAGTTTTGCCGCTCCCATTTGAATATGTCTTGTGACAACGGGCGGAGTTATACCAAGTTCGCTTGCAATGGTTTTCATCTTTTTTCCGTTAAAATAATACTCAAAAACGCAATGGCGCTGTCTGTCGGTAAGGTCATTCTCTATGACATTCATTAGTATTTTTAAAACTTTCTGACGGTTTTCGCTGTTGGTTTCGCCGTCCATAAGGCTTTTTTCAAAGCAAATCTTATCGGAATTTAAATCGGAAAAATGTATAAGTTTACTTCTCATCACATTACCCCCTTATATCTTGCCTCAAGCAAATTTGCAATATCAAGACACTCAAGGTAATAACCTCTGTATCTGCAAATTTTCTCATTGATTTCCTTTTTATTTAATAAACTTTTAGTTTTTAACATACTTTTATATTTATCAACAACAGACAGCATTTTGTCTGCCTCTGCCCTGTATTCTTTTGACCATTCAAGATAATTGTTCATATTAACATCCTTTCCGCTTACTATTCATCAAATAAGAACCAACGGGGCTTGGTTCTCTATATAATATTATAGAGAGAAAAAATCACAAAATCAAGAGTTTTTAGAACATTTGTTCTAATTTAACTGATTTTAATGAACAAAGTCCCTTTTTCAGTACTTTGCTAATTGTTTTTTTAATTATTAACAGAACAAAAAATAAACCGACATTGATAAAAAACTCAATATCGGTTTAATGTCGGTTATGATTTTTAAATAAAGAGAATATATAACTGTTATGCATCATACCAATTAAAATTTTCATAATCGGGATACATTTCAGAAAACTCATCGTCACTGTATTCGTTTTTCACTTCATTTGCTATATCTACTACATAATAAGTATTACCGATTTTCAAATATGCAAAATTATTGTCATAAGCAAATGAATCAAATCGGCCGCTCAATATTTTTGTGCCGTTATTTATTACATCATCAACTTCTGTCAGTGGAATATATAACTTGTCCTGTAACATACTGTCTGATTTATCGTTGTTATGAGCGATTTTAAAAATAGATTTATTTTCAAAGGTATATACGGTCACATCAATCATCGAAATTACAGCCTGCCGTAAAAAATTAAAATTCCGCATATAAAAGTTAGTATAAAGAATTTAACACTTTCCTCATAATTTTCTCATATCTAAGATAATCCGAGAATTTATATTTATTTAAACATCACTGTGAAAATAATATAAAATTTGTGTTTCCTTATCTAAATAATATAAATTAAAGTTATTCAAAGGATTGCTTTTGTCCTTTGATATAAAACAAAAGTAATCATCCACATTAATTTGATTTTCTAAGAAATCATAATTATTACGCATATCATCGGTTGAATTATTTATTCTTCCGCTAAAATATTCTATACAGTTTTTAATGCTGTCCGTATTTTCATTCGTAACTTTCTGAAAGTTGTCATTTGATTTTATACTTTCCGATATATCATTATTATTTACATAATAATATTTATGATAATCCACAAAATCTCTTGCTCCGTAAGAATATTTCTCACAACCGGAATATTTAGGCAATGTTTTCATAACACCGCTTTCATAATTACATGCTGAAAAAATAAAAATTAACATTACTGAAAATTGCAGCAATAAAAGTTTTTTTGTCAACTTCATAAATACCACTCCTTCTATAATTGTATAAATATTTTAAAAAACAGAAAGTTAAATATTTATCATATACCCTTACTTTACAGTATAATATTATCATATATAATATTGTTGAGCAACACATTCGCAATAATCTACAGCTTTTTGTATGAATACCCCACAAAAATCAACAGTGATTGGTATATATCACTAACAGTATAATTTAAAGGATTTTCAAACAATACTTAATTTTAAAGCTGACAAACTTCAACTGTTTTATTGTTAAACTTTCTTGACAAAGCAAAATATTTATAATAGAATATTAACAGATATGTGCCAATAGCTCAGCAGGATAGAGCGTCTGCCTCCTAAGAATATGTTGCAACACACACTTTTGATCGGAAAGTGTATGGTAATGTGGTAGAATAATCGTAAATTTAATACACGTCTTCGTAGCTCAGCCGGATAGAGCGTCCGCCTCCTAAGCGGAAGGCCGTGGGTTCGAATCCCGCCAGGTGCACTATTTTTCATAAGGAGGGACCCACGTAAGTGGGAGGTTTACTTGTGAATCACGCAACCGTCGCGCGCAGCGCCTTCAAATGCGGTTGCACCATTTTTTCATAAGGAGATAATTTTTTACCTCCTATAATACATTCTAAAAGGGACATGACTATGAATTATATTGTTATGGATCTTGAATGGAATCAAAGCTACAATGGTCATATGGGTGAACATCCACGTATGCCTTTTGAAATTATAGAGATTGGTGCTGTAAAAGTTGACAAGAACCTTAATATTATCGATGAATATTCAAGTCTTATCAAGCCAAAAATTTATAAGAAGCTCCATTCAAAGATCAGAACAATTCTGAACTATGATGAGAACGACCTTAACCTTGGACGAGGTTTCAAGGAAGTATGTTCAGAATTTCTTGAGTGGTGTGGAGATAATTACATATTCTGCACTTGGGGTCCTATGGATCTGACAGAGCTTCAGACCAATATGGATTTTTATTATATGGACAAACTTCCAAGGCCATTAAAATTTTTAAATCTTCAGAGCATTTATGCAAGTATTACCAATCAATCCGGATCTCCCCAGACGATGAGTAAGCTTGAAAAAGCTGTAAGTGAAATGAATATTCCTGAAAATGAACCTTTCCACACAGCTCTCAATGATGCGCGGTATACCGCACTTGTTATGAAAGAGATGAAAGTCAAAAATATAAACCAATTATACAGTTTTGATCTCTACATTGCTCCAAAAGATAAATCAGAGGAGATAGAAGAGTTTCATAACAATCAATATGAGTATATCTCTAGAATATTTAAAAATAAACAAGTTGCTCTTGATGACAAAAAAGTAACAGAAATAAAATGCTTCAAATGTAATAAAAAAGTCAAAACATATATTGACTGGTTTTCTAACAGTCCTTCATCTTACATGTGTGTTGGAAAATGTTGGATGCACGGATGTTTCTGTGGCAAAATAAAATTTAAAACATCAAACAACAGCTACTATATTCAAAAAACGATCAAACCAATTGATAAAGCAGGAATAGAAGCGATAAAACAAAAACAGGAAGATATCAGGGAAAAGAGAAAGGAAAAGAGGCATATGAAATCCTCTGGTTCCTCTATCAAATAAAAAACAGCCTTATTACAGGCTGTTTTTTATTTATCTAAATGTATCTATTATGTTGTAACTTTCAGGTATTAAACCTTATACTCTACCTATTTAGATATAAGTTTCTTTGAAGCACCAGGCTTTCTCGGATATTTATTGTCAGTATTAGCTATTTTTTTAACAAACACGAAACTTCTTTGATTATCTGTTTCAGGAATATTTGTATTAAATATATTTTCCACCTGACCGCCAAGTATTCTTATCGCTTTTTTTCCATCCGTCATCTCGTCACTCAGAGCATTTGACTTATATGGAACGAAATACCCTCCAACCTTTGTAAATGGAAGACACCATTCAGAAAGAGTTGCAAGATTTGCAACTGCCCTAGATACTACAAGATCATATTTCTCCCTGTAAAGAGGATTTTTTCCTCCATCTTCGGCTCTCGAGTGAACGGTCTCAACATTATCAAGTTCCAGGTCTTTTATAACCTCATTTAGGAAATTGAGTCTCTTGTTCAGAGAATCCATGAGAGTAACCTTTAACTCAGGAAAAGCTATTTTTAAAGGTATCCCAGGAAATCCGGCACCTGTGCCAACATCCAGAACACTTAAATTATCATGAAGATCTTTATATTTGTACAATAAAAGGCTGTCAGCAAAATGCTTGATTATCACATCATCCCTATCTGTGATTGCAGTGAGATTCATAAAGCTATTCCACTCCACTAAAATGTCGTAATATCTTGAAAACTGCTGCAACTGTTTCTCGCTGAGTTCCAGCCCAAACTGTCTGACTATATCGTTAAGTTTTTCCATTCACCTATTCTCCTTCAGAAAGTTTTCCCTTCATCTTCATATATACCAACAGAACAGATATATCTGCAGGTGAAACACCTGAGATTCTTGACGCCTGTCCAATATTTTCCGGTCTTATCTTTGAAAGTTTCTGTCTTGCCTCAAGTCTCAGATTTTTTATCTGCTCGTAGTCTATATCATCAGGTAATCTTCTGCTCTCTAGCTTCTTGAACTGATGCACCTGCTGATTCTGTCTGTCTATATAACCCTTATACTTTATAGTTATGTTTATCTGCTCTATAACATCATCGGGAAGCTTTTCACGACCTTCATCTATTTCCTCAATATCCTCATATGACAATTCAGGTCTTCTTATAAGTTCAGCTAAAGATGCTGCTGTCTTCAGTCCTGTGCTGTTCTTTTTCTCAAGAAACTTCTGAATGGTAGAATTTGCTCCCACCATGGTATTCTCAAGTCTGTATATCTCTTTCTCTATCTGTTTCTTTTTGAGGATAAACTTCGAATATCTCTCATCATCTATAAGTCCTATATCGTGTCCGATATCTGTAAGTCTGATATCAGCATTGTCCTGTCTGAGAAGAAGTCTGTATTCAGCTCTTGATGTCATCATCCTGTAAGGCTCAGATGTCTCCTTTGTCACGAGATCATCGATGAGAACACCTATATATGCCTGAGATCTGTCCAGAACAACAGGAGTTTTTCCCTGTACCTTTCTGGCAGCATTTATTCCTGCCATAAGTCCCTGCGCTGCAGCTTCCTCATATCCTGAACTTCCGTTTATCTGACCTGCACCGAAAAGTCCGGATATAGTCTTAAATTCCAATGATGGCTTGAGATTTATAGCATTTATACAATCATACTCTATGGCATACGCATTTCTAATGATTTTTGCATTCTCAAGTCCCTTCATACTGTGTATCATATCATACTGCACATCCTCAGGAAGAGAACTGCTCATTCCCCCCATGTACATTTCATTTGTAAATTCACCCTCAGGCTCAATAAATATCTGATGTCTGCTCTTATCAGGAAACTTTGTGACCTTATCCTCGATGGAAGGACAATATCTCGGACCTGTTCCTTCAATCACTCCTGAAAAAAGAGGAGATCTCTCTATATTGTTTCTTATGATTTCATGCGTCTTCTCATTTGTATAACAGAGCCAGCAAGAAATCTGTTCTCTTTTTATATCGCTTTCTGTATTTGTGAATGAGAAAGGTACTATCTTCTCGTCACCCTTTTGTTCTTCCATCTGTGAGAAATCTATGGTTCTCTTGTCAAGTCTCGCCGGAGTTCCCGTCTTGAATCTCCTTATAGATATACCAGCATTCTTCATGGAATCAGACAAATGATTTGCCGCCATAAGTCCGTTTGGTCCAGTGTGATAAACCACATCACCATATATACATCTCGCTTTGAGATATGTTCCAGTACAGAGCACAACCGCCTTTGCCTTATAGGTTGCACCTGAATATGTCTTAACACCTTTTACAATTCCATCATCGACCAAGATTTCTGACACTTCAGCCTGTCTCAAAGTAAGATTATCAGTATTTTCAAGGGTATACTTCATTGTGCGTGAGTAATTTGCCTTGTCAGCCTGTGCTCTTAGAGAATGTACCGCAGGTCCCTTTGACGAGTTGAGCATTTTGGACTGTATATATGTCTTATCTATATTTTTTCCCATCTCGCCGCCCAGAGCATCTATCTCCCTTACAAGATGTCCCTTTGAACTTCCTCCAACATTGGGATTACACGGCATCATTGCAACACTGTCCATACTAACTGTAAATATAATAGTGTTAAGACCAAGTCTTGCACTGGCAAGGGCAGCCTCACATCCGGCATGTCCGGCTCCAACGATTACTACATCATATTCTTCATCCAAAACAGGCATTTTACTATCCTCCTATTTTCCCATACAGAAATCCTTAAATATCTTATCTGCAAGATCATCCCTCGCAGTCTCCCCAATGATAAGTCCCAGATGTTCATATGCATCCATCATATCTATTGAAAAGAAATCTTCCTCCATACCCATATCAATGCTCTCAATTACCTTTTCCAGAGCATTTTTTGTACAGACAAGTTCATTCTTATGACGTGCATTTGTTATATACAACTGGTCATTGTACGAAAGGCTTCCCTCAAAAAACATTTTGTTCAGCATATCATAGAGTTCTTCACTTCCATCCCCAGTCATAGCCGATAGCTGTATCACTTCAGCATCTATATATCTGCAAATGGCATCTCTTTCAATTTTTATCTCTAGATCAGACTTATTGATGATAACTATTACATTCTTATCCCTGATCTTCTCAATTATTCTCTGGTCATTCTCGTCCAGTTCCACAGATCCATCCACCACATAGAGTACCAGATCTGCCTTGTCAACGGATTTGATTGCCTTATCAACACCTATCTTTTCTACTAAGTCATCAGTCTCTCTTATACCCGCTGTATCTATTATGTTTAATGTTATTCCTCTGACATTTACAATTTCAGAAAGTGTGTCCCTTGTGGTTCCCGCCATATCAGTTACGATCGCCCTATCCTCACCGACAAACATATTGAGCAATGATGACTTTCCTGCATTTGGCTTACCTACTATAACTGTATTTATTCCTTCGGACAATATTTTTCCATTGTCAAATGTGTTAATCAGTCCTTCTACCTGTATAAGAATATCATCAATTATCATTCTGAGTTTATCAGGAAATCCATCCAAACTATAATGTTCAGGATCGTCCAGTGCAGATTCTATAAACGCTACATTGTAGAGGATTTTTTCTCTCATATTAACTATCGTATTTTTGAGTCTTCCCTGCAGCTGGTCTACAGATGTCCTCACTGCAAAATCATTTTTTGCATTTATAAGACTCATAACCGATTCAGCCTGTGACATATCTATCCTTCCACCAAGGAAGGCCCTCTTTGTAAATTCTCCAGGCTCAGCAGCCCTTGCACCATTTCTGAGAACAAGGTCTAGAATCTTTCTGAGTACAACTATACCTCCATGACACTGAAGTTCACACACATCCTCACATGTATATGTATGAGGTGCTTTCATAACGAGAAGAATAGATTCATCAATCAAATCATCCCCATCATATATCTTTCCAAATGCAGCGGTATATGATTTCATATTTGAAGCTTTTTTCTTCTTATTTTCAGCCTGGAATACTCTGTCTGTTATCTCACAGGCTCTGTCACCGCTTATTCTGATTATTCCCACACCCGCATTACTTATTCCCGTGGTAATGGCAGCAATAGTATCTTCCTTAAACATCTCTACAATCTATCCTTCCTGATCACAGGTTATCAATTGATCCACCTATGTAGTGTACAACATATGTATTCTATTTTCCACAATAAATATTTTCTATCATAAAAAATCATAAAAAAACAGATCATGTCAAACTGACATGATCCGTCTTTTATAATATCTACAAATGAAACTGCCATAATTTTATCACAGGCACATCCATTATCTATATTATTTTTCTTTCTTCTTGAGATATACTATAACCTTACGATATGGCTCCTCACCCTCACTTTTTGTTGATACATACTTATCATTCTGAAGTGTTGCATGGATGATTCTTCTCTCATAAGGATTCATTGGCTCAAGTGCAAATGATCTCTTTGATCTCTTTACCTTGAATGCAATGTTTTTTGCAAGATTCTCAAGTGTCTCTTTTCTTCTTGCTCTGTAATTCTCTGTATCAAGTTTAACTCTGATATAAGATTCACTCTTCTTATTTACTGCAAGGCTTATAATATACTGGAGAGCATCCAAAGTCTGTCCACGCTTACCGATAAGTATTCCCATCTCAGGACCCTCAAGGTTTATAGATAGTACATTTTCTGTCTCATCAAACTCTATCTGGATCTCTGTCTGAATATCCATTGCCTTGAAAAGACTTTCAAGATATTCTCTTATCTCATCGATAAATGTCTTTTTGCGTCTTGCCTTTATTATACAAGGTTTAGAACCTATACCAAGAAATCCCTTAGTTTCTTCACTAACTACCTCGTACTCAAGATCTGTACTAGGTACTCCAAGCTCAACACTGGCCTGCATAAGGGCTTCATCTTTAGTCTTACCTTTGAATTCCACGAATTCCATTATTTATTTCCTCCCTTATCATTGCTATTGTTCTGATACTTAAGCATTATATTTGCTTTTGATCCTATACTGCCTGGTTTATAAGTAACATTTTTATTTTTATCAATGTCATCACCATCAACATTAACTGAATGTGCTGGATTGACATAGCTCTTAAGTCTTGAAGAAGCCATCTTATTAATATTCTCTGACTGGCTATTATCTGTTGATGTATTGCCATTCTGAGCATCCATCATTCTTTCATAGAATGACTTCTTATCCGGATTCTTCTTCTTTGCCTGCTTTTTAGCAGCCTTTTCAGCACACTTTGCAAGCAGCTCATCCTTGTCCTGATGATTATAATAAGCATCAACTATGAGCTGAGATATTATCATAATAACAGAACCGACTATCCAGTAAAGACCGATAGCTATAGGAAGTGTTATACAGAATATAAGTGACATGACAGGCATGTAGTACATCATACCCTTCATCATGTTGTTGGCTGTCTGCTGATTGCTATCCATGTTGCTATTCTGTGATGACTTCATGGATATCTTTGTCTGTAAAAACTGCAGGAGAGCAGAGGCAATAGGAACTATCAAAGCTATTGAAAGTTTCCATCCCGGCGCATCTGCAATATTTAATCCAAACAAAAACTGATTCATGTTGTGGAACTGATCAACATAGATTGAGAGATCAGCATTACCTGTAAGATCAAGATTAGCTATCAGCTTATCCCAATCACTCTTAGAAAACTTATCAAGCACATCAATGATCTGATTCTTTGTAGGATCATCACCCATCTGTTTCAATGCCATTGTAACTGTGCTTACCTTCGATTCACCTGCTACATCACTTATAGCCTTGACATAATCTGTCTTGGTACTCAGTATCTCTACAATCTTTCCGTAGGTCTTTGTCATTGAAGGAACATAAGCAGGTATATTCTGGATAACTCTGTACAGACCATAGAATATAGGTAACTGTATAAGTGAAGTCAGACATCCTGATGCCATGCTGACACCATACTTTTTCTGAATCTTCTGAGTTTCCTGCTGCTGTTTCATCATTGATTCCTGATCAGTCTTGCCTTTATATTTCTTTGTTGCCTTAGCAATCTCAGGCTGGATGAAACTCATGATCTTACTTGATCTCTGCTGTTTAAAATAAAGTGGGAACAGTGCACCTCTCAGTACAAATGTAAATAAAATAACACATACACTGAGATTTACATATGTGAATCCCATATGGCTTCCTATAAATCCAACGAACATATAAATCCAATTGAATATCTTACCAAGCAGCCAACAGACCGGTCCGAGTATCATACCATCTTCTCTAGTTAGAAACATAATTTTCTCCTTTATGGAACTGGATCATATCCTCCTTTTGAAAAAGGATTGCATCTAAGTATCCTCCATACTGCAAGGAGACCACCTTTTAAAACTCCATACTTTTCGATAGCCTCAATTGCATACTGCGAACAAGTAGGAAAATACTTGCAGGTAGCATGTCCCTTAAGCGGTGACAAATACTTCCTGTAAAATCTGATTAAACCTATAAATATTTTTTTCATAATCTTACCCTATGTGGCTTATCTTCTTCAACCCACACAAATGCATCAAAGCACTTTCAATGTCCTGACATTTTTTATCCTTTGATGCCGGCCTGGCTACAATAACTATGTCATAGCCAACATCAATATTTGCTCTGTTTAATCGATAAGCTTCTCTAATTAATCTGGTTACCCTGTGTCTTACCACACTGTTACCAACTTTCTTACTAACAGAGATTCCGAGTCTGTTGTAATCTAAGCCGTTGCTTCTCAGATACATAACTAAATATTTATTGGCTACCGAATTTCTTGTGTTATAAACACTGCCAAACTCTCTGCTGTTTTTTAATGAAATTACTTTACTCATTGTGTAACCACCGAAACTTTGATTATTAGAAAAACTGTTGCTGTGACCATCATATATAAAACACATACCACTCAAAAATATACATATGTCATATATACTGAAAGTGTTCAGCGCGTTATGTTTCATATACTATAAAAAAAGGTCACAACCATGTGACCTTACGCTGATAATTTCTTTCTTCCCTTAGCTCTTCTAGCGGCCAGTACCTTTCTGCCATTAGCAGTACTCATTCTCTTTCTAAAGCCGTGAACCTTAGATCTCTGTCTCTTCTTAGGCTGGAATGTCATCTTCATTACAAAACACCTCCTTCTTCACAAATTTACCTGCCCATTATAAATAAAAGCACCATATCAGTCAAGTGTTTTTTGCCGTTTTTGCTAGATTTTATAAGGTTTTCAGCCATTCTTGGGTAAAGGTGACACATTATTCAAGATTAATTTGGTGTACACAATATTCACCATAACAAAATATAGTATTTCTTCTTTTTTTTCACTTTTTTTTAATCAGCTGCTTTTTGCTTTACATAATGTTATCAACAAAATGTTTATAACTTGTGGATAACTTTTTATTTTTAGCTGTTATTCTCTCAAAATCCCTGTTTTTTCAAGGGTTGTTAGTGTTTACAACTATTTTTGATATATAGAAACTACTTAACATAATACATCAAATTAACATTTATTACATATTTATGTAACTTATTTTCATATTTTATCCCTATTTTTCAAATTTACTCCTCTCAAACCTTATAGTTTTAATCTCTAAACCAGGTTATAAACATTTTGATTATAATATATGCTTTAGCAATTTACTTTAATCTACACTAATCATGTCTATATCTCCATATTTTCTCTTTTTTTCAAAATTGTCACATCTTGTATTTTATTTTTTTTAACATCCATATGTTGTATTTAATATAAAATTCACATTTTACCAATCATATTTTTTCAGATTTACATAATGTTATCAACAAATTGTTTGTAACTTGTTGATAACTTTTCAAAATCGTTTTGATATGTTTATAAAGTACTTGTATTTCTTACGTTTTTACTGTTTGCAAATAATTCACTCTAATTTTGAGTCTATTTACATAACTCCCAAAAGCTTAATTATATTATCAACTTTATCAACAAATATATCAACATCTAATGTTTACTCTTTGTTTGTAATTAGCCGTATTTTTTCGTTATTTTGATTTTTATATATATTACGTGTACCTAACCGTAGAACCACTTAAATTAGAAATAAGCCTAAAATAATCTGTTTTTTACATTTTATATGCTTGAAATAGCCCTATGTTTATTATAAAATAAACTAGTATTATTAATAATAGGAAGATATTTTTTTTGAGGAAGGTTTTTACGATGAAAGACTTAATTTTAGCCAGGTGGAATGATATATTAAATATTCTTGAAAATGAACATGGCATTTCCCATATAATGATTCACACATGGATAGAACCTCTGAATGTCTATTCTGTTGAAGATAACAAGGTATATTTCACTCTGGATGAAAAATATGGTCAGAGAGGTATAGAATTTCTCAAAAAGAAGTTGTTTGATATATATCTTGAGACTGTTCTTAGAGAACTTTTTCAGAATGATTCCATTCAGGTCATATTTACCCTTCAAAGTGTTATGAAAGAAGAAGAAAAGCAGCCTACTTACACTGAAGATTATAACGAGGCAATAAGCAAGAGCAATCTTCGTCCTGATTACACATTTGAGAATTTCATAGTAGGTGAGAGCAATAAGCATGCACATGCTACCTGCCTTGCTGTAGCAGATTCACCAGGACAGGACAAGTTTAATCCTCTTTTTCTCTACGGAGAGTCAGGACTTGGAAAGACTCATCTTATGCAGTCGATAGCTCATTATATACTTCAGCACAATAGTAATATGAAGGTTCTATACGTCTCATCAAATCAGTTTACAAATGAGATCATAGAGGCCATAGCTAAAAAAACAACTGAAGAATTTAGAAACAAATACAGAAAGGTCGATGTACTTCTCATCGATGATATACAGTATCTTATAGGAAAGGATGCAACTCAGAATGAATTTTTTGATACCTTCAACGCTTTACACGATGAGGGTAAACAGATAATTCTTTCATCAGATAAGCCTCCAAAGGAGATAAAGACTCTCGACGTAAGATACAGGTCAAGATTTGAGTGGGGTGTTCCTATTGATATCCATGCCCCTGATTATGAGACACGTATGGCAATCTTGAAAAACAAGGCGGAGATAAAGGGACTTAAGAATATAAGCGAACCTATATTCGAATATATTGCTAAGAATATAACCTACAATGTACGTGAACTTGAAGGAGCTCTCAATAAACTGAGTATATATTCAGAGCTTGGTCACATCAAGATTACAGAAGACCTTGCAAAGAATATACTCAAGGATCTGATTTCTAAGGATGAGAAAGTCACTATAACTCCAGATCTTATCATCAACACTGTTTCAGAGCACCTTAATATCTCTGTAAATGACATTATCTCTACAAAGAGAAGTCAAGACATTGCAACAGCCCGCCAGATATCGATGTACCTCTGCAGAAAGTATACCGATAAAGGACTCAAGAGCATTGGTGATTCTTTTGGAGGAAAGGATCACTCAACTGTTCACAGCAATATCCAGAAGGTTGAGGAAAAGATAGATAAAGATCCTGAATTTGCTGAGATGGTCGATGTAATAATCAAGAAGCTTAACCCTCAGAAATAATATGTTATTAACTTCCAAACATAAGTTATCCACATTTTTGATCATATTTACCTATTGTATGTGGACAACTTATCTTGTATAAGATGTTAATATCTTTTTATTTTAAGTTTATTACCTGTTGTTATTTATCGTACATCCATATATACATCATATTTTCAAAAATTTCCTGTGTTGATATTTATATGGTTTATGAACAGGTTCAAGAAACTTATTAACATGGACACATAATTGTCAATGCATTGAATTTACAGGGTTTTTCATAGTTTCAACACTATCAAAGCTACTACTACTGCTACTGCTAATAATTTTAATATATATACATGGCGCTGCCTGTTGATTTTATTTGTCAACATATAAGCACCACATACTTATACAAATAAGTTTTCGAACATGAAAGGAGTTTACACTTACAATGAAGATTTCTATAAGAAAAGCTAATTTACTTCAGGGTATCACTACAGTATCAAAAGCTGTATCAAACAAAACTACCCATCCTATATTGTCATGTATTCTAGTTGAGGCTTCAGGTGGAATCATTAAACTTACAGCAAATGATATGGAGATAGGTATTGAGAGTTACGTTGACGGTACAGTTATAGAGGATGGAAAGGTTGCTCTTGAAGCTAAACTCTTTTCAGACTTCATAAGAAAACTTCCTGACAGCGAGATTTCTATTGAGAGTGATAAAGAAAATAAAACTCTCATAAAGTGCGAGAGACTTGAGTTTAATTTACCTGGTAAATCAGGAAATGATTTTTCAAATCTTCCTGTTGTATCAAAGGACAAATATATTACGATATCACAGTTTGCTCTAAGAGATGTCATAAATCAGACTATCTTTTCAATATCGGACAACGAGAATAACAAGCTTATGACAGGTGAGTTATTTGAGGTATCAAATAACAGACTTAGTGTAGTATCTCTTGATGGACACAGAATTTCCATTCGCTATATAGATCTCAAGGGCGACAACTCAGATATAAAGGTTGTTGTACCTGGAAAATCACTCAGCGATATAAGTAAGATCATGAATGGAGGAGTTGATGATCCTGTAAATATTTACTTCAATGAGAACAATATTTTATTTGAGTTTGACAACACAAAGGTGGTATCAAGACTGATAGAAGGTGAGTACTTCAGAATAATTCATATGCTCTCAGTTGATTATCAGATAAAGATGAAGATAAATAAGAGAGAGTTTCTTGACAGTTTGGACAGGGCAACACTTCTTATAAAGGAATCAGACAAAAAGCCTATAAGACTCAGCATAGGGGACAGAAATCTTGGACTTAAGATCAGTTCTCTGATAGGATCTCTGAATGATGAGATTGATATAGAAAAAGAGGGAAACAACCTTGTTATTGGATTTAATCCAAAACTCATCATAGATGCACTCAGGGTAATTGATGATGAGAATGTAACTATCTACTTTAACAATACAAAATCTCCATGTGTGATCAAGGACGATGCAGGTTCTTATATCTACCTTATTCTTCCTATGGGTATCAATGAAGAATAATAAGAATTTATTGATAGGATGAAAGAATTTTTATTTTATTTTGATCATAGAAGGGACAGAAAAATATGGAGATAATCAAGTTAAGAGATGATTTTATAAAACTAGGTCAGGCGCTCAAGGCAGCAGGACTTGTTGAATCCGGAGTTGAAGCTAAGGAATTTATCGTTCAGGGACTGGTTGTTGTAAATGGAGAAGTTGAGACAAGACGTGGAAGAAAGCTTTACGATGGAGACGAAGTAGAATTTGATGGTGATAAGATAAGTATACAGAAGTAATTGTCTATATCATCTGACAGATGGTGAAAGATATGTATATAGAATCTATAGAACTAAACAATTACAGAAATTACAGAAAATTAAAGGTAGAATTTGGAAAAAATACAAATATACTCTACGGCAATAACGCCCAGGGCAAGACAAATATACTTGAATCTATATACATGGCAGCCACAACAAAATCGCACAGGGGTACAAAGGATAGAGATATCATAAGGATTGGCGAGGATGAAAGTCACATCAGATTGTTCTTAAGAAAAAGAGATGTATCACACAAGATAGATATGCATCTTAGAAAGAGTAAGAATAAAGGTGTGGCAATCGATGGAATAGCCATAAGAAGAGCCACAGAATTGTATGGTCTTCTGAATGTAATATTTTTCTCACCGGAGGATCTGTCAATCATAAAAAATGGACCTGCTGAGAGAAGAAGGTTCATGGATCTTGAACTGTGTCAGATAAGCAGGCTGTATTATCAGAATCTGGCATCATACAATAAGATACTTAATCAGCGCAATAATCTATTAAAGCAGATATATTATAACAAAAGTCTCATAGATACACTGGATGTATGGAATATACAGCTGGTGGATTATGGATCCAAAATCATAAAAGAGAGAAAAAATTTTATAGATATGATGAATGACATCATCTGTGATATCCACAGCAGACTTACAGGTGGTAGAGAAAAGTTAGAGATAGTGTATGAATACAACGTGAATGAGAATAACTTTGAAGATGTTCTCAGAGAAAAGCTTGAAACAGATTTGAAATATTCCAGTACACAGGCAGGACCACACAGGGATGATATAAGTTTTCTCATAAATGGCATAGATGCGAGAAAGTATGGTTCTCAGGGACAGCAGAGAACAGTTGCACTTTCATTGAAGATGGCAGAGATAAAGCTTGTAAAAAAGATAATCAGTGATAATCCCATACTTCTTCTGGATGATGTCATGAGTGAACTCGACACTGATAGAAGAAATGCTCTCATAGATGAGATAAAGGACATTCAGACAATCATAACCTGTACTGGTTATGATGAATTTATAAAAGAGCAGGTAATAATAAACAATGTTTATAGTGTGGTGAATGGAACAGCCACCAGAGTAAGAACGGAGGAATCGTAACAATGGAAAATGATAATTATGGAGCAGAACAGATACAGGTTTTGGAGGGACTGGAAGCAGTCAGAAAAAGACCTGGTATGTACATAGGAAGTACATCCTCCACTGGACTTCACCATCTTGTGTATGAGATAGTTGACAATTCTGTAGATGAGGCTCTGGCTGGATATTGTACCCACATTCAGGTATATATAAACGAGGATAACTCCATAACAGTTGTCGATGATGGACGTGGAATTCCGGTTGGAATACACAAAAAACAGGGAATTCCTGCTGTAGAGGTTGTATTTACCATACTTCATGCCGGCGGTAAGTTCGGCGGTGGAGGATACAAAGTATCCGGAGGACTTCACGGTGTCGGTGCATCAGTAGTAAATGCGCTCTCAACATGGCTTGAGGTAGAGATAACAAGGAATGGAAAGATATATAAACAGAGGTATGAAAAGGGAAAGGTAATGTATAAGCTTCAGGTTATCGGTGATGCACCTGAAGGGGTATCAGGAACCAAGGTTACATTTTTACCTGATCATACTATATTTGAGGATAATGTATATGATTACGATATTCTAAGAAACAGACTTCGTGAGATGGCATTTCTTACAAAGGGACTTAAGATATCACTCACGGATAAGAGAATTACACCTGAAAAGGTAAGATCATTCCACTATGAGGGTGGTATCAAGGAATTTGTCTCATATCTGAACAGACATAGAGATCCTCTGTACAACGAGGTTATATATTGTGAGGGTATGAGAGATGGAATCAGTGTAGAGGTTGCACTTCAGCACAATGATTCATACAATGAATCAACATACAGTTTCGTAAATAATATAAATACACCTGAGGGAGGAACACATCTGACAGGATTTAAGTCAGCTATAACAAAGGTGTTCAATGACTATGCCAGAAAGAATAATATCATAAAAGAAAAGGATGACAATCTGTCTGGAGATGATCTCAGAGAGGGACTTGCAGCTATAGTTTCAATAAAGATAAGTGATCCACAGTTTGAGGGTCAGACGAAGCAGAAACTCGGAAATTCTGAGGCAAGACCAGCTGTAGAGAGTGTTGTTACAGAACAGCTCACATATTATCTTGAACAGAATCCTCAGATTGCTAAGATAATTGTGAATAAAGCGGCTGTTGCCCAGAGAGCAAGAATTGCAGCGAGAAAGGCTAGGGATGTTGCGAGAAAGGCAAATCTCTCAGATAACATGGCACTTCCTGGAAAACTTGCCGATTGTTCAGATAAGGATCCTAAGAATTGTGAGATATACATAGTAGAGGGAGATTCCGCCGGTGGTTCAGCCAAGACTGCGAGATCAAGATCAACCCAGGCAATACTTCCACTTCGTGGTAAGATACTGAATGTTGAGAAGGCACGAATTGACAGAATACTTGGAAATGAAGAGATAAAGGCTATGATCACTGCATTTGGAACAGGTATTCACGAGAACTTCAACATAGAAAAGCTTAGATATAACAAGATAATAATTATGACTGATGCCGATGTGGATGGGGCTCATATAGCAACTCTTCTTCTCACGTTTTTCTATAGATTTATGCCTGATCTTATCAGAAAAGGACATGTATATCTGGCACAGCCACCTCTCTACAAGTTAGAGAAAAACAAGAAGGTATGGTATGCATACAGTGATGATGAGCTCAACAGTATCCTTGATGAAGTTGGAAGAGATCAGAATAATAAGATCCAGCGATACAAGGGACTTGGAGAGATGGATGCGGAACAGCTTTGGGAGACGACTATGGATCCTGAGAGAAGAATACTCCTGAGAGTTGCCATCGATGATGACGATGAGTCAGAAATAGACATGACATTCAATGTCCTCATGGGAGATAAAGTTGAGCCACGTCGTGAGTTTATAGAGACAAATGCCAAGTATGTAAAGAATCTCGATGTATAAAAATATCGAGAGAAAGGAAAATCTAAAAAATGGATGACGATAAGATTTTTGATAAAATAGATGAAGTTGGTCTGAAGAAGACTATGGAGCGCTCATACATAGATTATGCCATGAGCGTTATAGCAGCCAGAGCACTTCCGGATGTAAGAGATGGTCTAAAGCCAGTTCAGAGAAGAATACTTCATTCTATGATTGAACTTAACAATGGTCCTGACAAGCCACATCGTAAGTGTGCCCGTATCGTTGGTGATACAATGGGTAAATATCATCCACATGGTGATAGCTCAATATACGAGGCACTTGTAAAACTGGCACAGGAATGGAATACAAGATACCCTCTTGTTGATGGACATGGAAACTTTGGATCAGTTGATGGTGACCATGCGGCTGCTATGCGATACACAGAGGCAAGACTCTCCAAGATATCTATGGAGATGATGGCTGATATAAACAAAGATACAGTTGATTTTATTCCAAACTTTGATGGAACTGAGAAAGAGCCAGTGGTACTTCCATCACGTTATCCTAACCTATTGGTAAACGGTACATCTGGTATAGCAGTAGGTATGGCTACCAATATTCCACCACATAATTTAAAGGAAACTATCTATGCGGCCATCAAAATTATAGACAACAGGGTTGACGAAGGCCGTGAGACTGATATAGATGAATTGATGGATATAGTGAAGGGACCTGACTTCCCTACGGGAGCACAGATACTTGGAAGGCAGGGAATAAATGATGCTTACAGAACCGGAAGAGGTAAGATAAAGGTACGTGCTATCACAGAAATCGAAACAATGACTAACGGAAAACACCGCATTATTGTAACCGAACTTCCATATATGGTAAACAAGTCACTTCTCATCAAGAATATGGTAGATCTTGTAAAGAACAAGAGAATTGATGGAATCACAGATATAAGAGATGAGTCGTCAAGAGAGGGAATGAGAGTTGTCATTGAACTCAGAAAGGATGTAAATGCCAATGTAATTCTCAACCAGCTTTTCAAGCATACCCAACTTCAGGATACATTTGGATGTATCATGCTTGCACTTGTGGATGGAGTTCCTAAGATACTCAACCTCAAGGATATGCTCACATACTACCTGAAGCATCAGGAGGATGTAGTTACAAGGAGAACAAGATACGATCTCAACAAGGCTGAGGAGAGGGCTCACATATTACAGGGTTATCTCATAGCTCTGGATAACATAGATGAGGTTATCACGATCATCAGAAATTCCAAGAATGTTGGAGAGGCAAAGGTAAAGCTCGTCGAAAGATTTGGACTTTCTGAGGCTCAGGCCGGTGCCATAGTTGATATGAGACTTCGTGCTCTTACAGGATTGGAAAGAGAGAAGATCGAGAATGAGTACAACGAACTTATAGCTAAGATAGCAGAATACAAGGAGATACTTGCGGATGAGAATAAACTTCTCGGAGTGATAAAGACAGAGCTTACTGCAATAGCAGACAAGTATGGTGATGAGAGAAGAACATCTATCACAGCATACTCAGATGATATAACAGACGAGGAACTCATCAAGAGAGAAGAAATCGTTATATCTATGACAAAGCTTGGGTATATCAAGAGAATGCCAAAGGATACATTCAAGGTACAGAACAGAGGTGGCAAGGGAATAAAAGGAATGAACATCATTGACAACGATATCATTGATGAGATATTTCTGACAAACACCCACAACTTTATAATGTTCTTTACCAACATGGGAAGAGTGTACAGAATGAAGGGATATGAGATACCTGAATCAGGACGTAATGCGAGAGGAGTTGCCATAGTCAACCTTCTTCAGCTTCTTCCAAATGAAAAGGTAACTGCTATAATCCCTATAACAGGCTTTGATAAGAAGTATCTCATGATGGCTACGAAGAATGGTATAGTCAAGAAAACAAAAATAGAGGCATTTGAAAACATAAGAAAGACAGGTCTTGCAGCCATAACATTGAATGATGGAGATGAACTCATAGAGGTTAAGGCAACCAGCGGAGAAAATGATATCTTCCTTGTGACGAAGAAGGGAATGTGTATCAGATTCAATGAGGATTGTGTGAGAGATACAGGACGTACATCTATGGGTGTTCGCGGAATCAGATGTGATAAGAATGATGAAGTTATCGCCATGCAGCTTGATGTTCAGGGAGACGAGATTCTCTTTGTAACAGCAAATGGAATGGGTAAGAGAACTGAGCTGTCAGAATTTGCTCCTCAGATGAGAGGCGGTAAGGGAGTCAAGTGTTATAGGATAACAGAAAAGACAGGTGATATAGTAAGCGCAAAGGCAGTTACAAACGATCATGATATCATGATGATGACCAATGAGGGAATCATGATAAGAATGCATTGCTCTGATATAACAGTCATTGGAAGAATCACATCGGGAGTCAAGCTTATGAATGTTGGCAGTGGTGCATTTGTTGCATCTGTGGCTAAGCTTGCAAGAACCGAAGAAGAGGAAAATGTCAATGAAGATGGTGAAGAATCTGAGAACAGCGATACAGCAGATGTAGATATTCAGAATGAAGATGCAGTTGAAACAAATGCAGATCCAGCAAATGATGAGCCTGAAAATGTTGAAGATACAGATTCATAAGATACAGAATAGTAATATTCAAAAATAAAATAAGAATAAAAAATAAAGGGTGTATTGTCAAAAAAATGGCAATACACCCTTTTGCTGATTGTGTGCATATATCGGTTATGATATACTTATTTTATATGGGAGAAGGTATAAATTTAATATAATAATAAATAGAGATAGGAAAGGTAAAAATCAATATAAAATCAGATAGAATAAAGAGGATTAATTGATTCAGATGGGATTTAGATAAGATCGGGGGTAAAAAATGAAAGAAATAATATCATGTGTTTTGTCCGAAAACAACAGGATAATGGAGTCGGTGAACAGAGCGGCTTCTTCTGTCACAGAGGTGACAACGGAAGGACAACTTGATCAGATATTTAACAGTACAAGAAAAGCATCAGAGTGGTCATATAGCATAATGAATATCATTTACATATTGGTGGCAATGGTTATAGTTGTGGCTATATTTACAGTGACTTTGCATGTGTATAAGTTCTTTATTAACAGAAAAGATCCAAACTACAAAAAAAACGATGATACATTTCTGGATGATTAAGATTTCAGACAGAGGTATATAAGAAGTATATCAATATAAAATGGCGGTGAAGAAATGAGAGTTATAGAAGCAGAAGAAATTACTAAAAATGTCAGAGAGATGTGTATAGAGGCAAACGTACATTTGTCTGAAGACATGGAAAAGGCAGTCAGAGATTCGGTTGATACAGAGGATAGTCCACTCGGCAAGCAGATACTTAGGCAGTTGTGTGAGAATCTTGATGTAGCGGGAGAAAATGATATTCCTATCTGTCAGGATACCGGAATGGCTGTTTTTTTTGTGAATATAGGACAGGATGTTCATATTGAGGGAATGAACATAACAGATGCTATCAACGAAGGCGTGCGACAGGGATATACAGATGGTTATCTGAGAAAATCAGTGGTTAAAGATCCTCTTATCAGGGAAAATACGAAGGATAATACCCCGGCAATAATTCACTATGATATTGTACCTGGAGAGAATATAGAGATAACGATAGCTCCAAAGGGATTTGGAAGCGAGAATATGAGCAAAGTATACATGCTCAAACCGGCAGATGGTGAAGAGGGAGTAAAGGCAGCCGTCATCCAGGCTGTAAAGGATGCGGGACCAAATGCGTGTCCTCCCGTATTTGTAGGAGTCGGACTTGGCGGTGATTTTGAGCTTGCCACAAAGATGGCAAAAAAGGCACTTACAAGAAAGGTTGGAGTACATTCGGATAAGGAGCATATTGCAAGGATAGAGAGTGAACTGCTTGAGGCTATAAACAACACAGGTATAGGACCTGGAGGATTGGGCGGAAAGACCACGGCCCTTGCTGTAAATATAGAGACATACGCGACACATATAGCAGGAATGCCTCTTGCAGTAAATATGTGCTGTCACGTAAACAGGCATGTGACAAGAGTTTTGTAAAAGTGTCAGATAAATATCTATAGTTGAAGCGGGAAAGGAATTATTATGGACAAACATATAAAAGCACCATTTGACAGGGATGAAGTGAAAAAACTCAAAGCAGGAGATTATGTATATATAGATGGAATAGTGTACAGTGCCAGAGATGCGGCGCACAAGAGAATGTATGACTCTATCATGGAATCGGGATGTTACGATGCAAGCGGAACGGAGTTGTATGAAAAGGGGATAGTTCCAATTGATCTGAATGGCAATGTTATATATTATCTAGGACCGACACCGGCAAAACCGGGACAGATTATAGGATCAGCCGGGCCTACTACCAGCAGCCGTATGGACAAATACACACCGCTTATACTCAGCAAAGGATTGTGTGGAATGATCGGGAAAGGTAAGAGAAGTCCGGAAGTTATAAATGCAATAGTTGACAATAAAGCAGTATATCTGGCTGCTGTCGGAGGAGCGGGAGCACTTCTCTCAAAGTGTATAAAGGAATCTGAGGTCATAGCATATGATGATCTGGGAACAGAGGCTATAAGAAAGATGAGGGTGGAGAATTTCCCTGCTATAGTCGTCATAGATTCGGAGGGACACAACCTTTATGAAACGGCTGTCACGGACTATCTTGCTGAAAAAGAGGCAAAACAATAACACATCAAAATTAAAAGCTAATTAAAAATATTTTATTGTAAAAATAAATATATATAGATAATAAAATTAGTGAAAATAAACAAAATAATTGGTGAAAATAACAAATACTATCTGGTTGACGAAAATATATAAAACCTGTAAACTTAAAAATGAGGGAGATAAGGTTCAAAATGAGAAGAAATACTTTTTATTAGAAACCTGTAGAAGGTATTAAAAAGGAGCTTTTAAGGAAAGGAAAAGGAGAGATTTAATGAGAAGAGAAAGAACATTCAAGAAATCACTGTTATTCCTTGCAATAATGTCTATCATGATATTTGCAATGTCAATAACAGCATCAGCAGCTGCTACCAATATCAAGCAGACTGAGGGAACAGAGAGATATGTAGAGCTTTCATGGGATAGCAGCAACGGAAGAGCAGATCGTTATAAGGTGTACTACTCAACAAGTGAGAATGGAAAGTATACAGCAGTGACAGACTATACTTCATCATCAACATCAAAGATGATAAGAGACCTCAATGCCGGATCAACATACTATATAAAGGTTGCATCTTATTCAAGCTATAACTCATCAACAGCTTACAGTGTAAGTGCACCTGTTCAGGTAGTTACAGCACCTATAAGTGTAAATAGCGATTCAATCCTTCAGACAGCAGGAACACCTTCATCATTTACAGTAGGATGGTCAAAGGTAGTTGGAGCAACAGGATACATAGTAACAAAGGACAATGGAAGCAGCAAGGCATCAAAGAAAGTCAGTACTAACAAGGCTGCAATCAAAGCAACAGCCGGCAACAGATATAATGTTAACGTAGTTGCATACAGAAAGGCTCCTAAGACAGGATTTGTTGCAAAGTCATATTCATCAACAGGTTATGGAATGAAGTCTTCACCATCAACTCCTATGTACTTTGCAGATGCTACAAAGGGTGGATTATCATGGACACCTACAAGCTCATCAAAGGCTTACCCAACACTTTATTGGACAGTAAATCCTAACGACAAGACATCTCCTGACGGATATCAGATCGAGATCTACACAGTAGATGGAAAGAAGAAGATAACAACAGCTAAGACATCAAGAAAGAATATCTCAATAGCATCAGCATCAAGCAACAAGTTGATAAAGAACAAGGGATTCAAGGCGAGAATCAGAGCGTACATAAAGAATGACAAGGCAACTTGTGTCAGCAAGTGGTCAGCAATGAGAACAGTTATTCCACAGGCTTCAATCAAGATAACAGCTTCAAGCCATACTTCAGCTATGGTTAAATGGCCAAAGGTTGCAAATGCAACAAAGTACATAATATATGTAAGCAGGGATTCAGGATACTCAGACAGTGGTCACTGGGCAAAGAAGGAGTTAAGTGCTTCTACAACTTCATACAATATAAAAGGACTTACAAAGTGGAAGGATTTTGGAGTATATGTTATACCTGTAGTCAAGGTAAAAGGAAAAGCATATAAGGCATATAAGACATGGTATACATACACATATGTGTACTAAAATCTTAGATATATACATATAATAGATCCATAGGATCTGGTATGTGTATAAAAGATATGTTAACAAAAGAGATCAGGTGGAAACATGGTTGATGCCTGATCTCTTAGTTTATAGAGTTTATTCTAAAATTAGAGAAAAAAGTTATTGACAATGAACTCATATTTTGTTATTATTAACAAGCGTCAAAAATTTAATACTCTTTGGTAGGAGATTTTTATTTAGGCATTTTGCAGAAGTACTCAAGTGGCTGAAGAGGCGCCCCTGCTAAGGGTGTAGGTCGTTTGCGCGGCGCGAGGGTTCAAATCCCTCCTTCTGCGTTTTCTTTTTAAAGGAGATGCTTGTGACGTTATTCCTCGATAGCTCAATGGTAGAGCACTCGGCTGTTAACCGAGGGGTTGTAGGTTCGAGCCCTACTCGGGGAGCTTATAATTTAATATGGTGCGATAGCCAAGTGGTAAGGCCCCGGTCTGCAACACCGTCATCGCCGGTTCAAATCCGGCTCGCACCTCTTCTAAGAAACCTTGTTATCTAAGTTGATAACAAGGTTTTTGTGTTATAAATCTGTCAATTTGCACTGATAAGTGGCCTGTAGTTATACAACATGAACATACAAAATCTTGAATATGTATTTTCGTTTTGGTATACTGTAGAAGTATTAGTGGATATTTTTATGTGCGGGAGGTAGGATATGACTCAGGCGTTGAGGGAATATAAGAAAATAGAATATAAATTGGATCAGGTTACACCTATTAACAAGTATGAGCTCAATGCTTATAATGTACCATTTGCAGGTAATACAAGTATGTGCAGAGAGATATTTGTTAAGGGGGAGCGAAAGCTGGAGTTCTCAATAGATGGAGACATGAGTTTCCTTCAGATCATGCAGAAACCGGTATTTAGTGATGAACTGATAGAGTACATATTCAGTATAAGTAAGCAGCTTGTTTCAATAATACAGAATGGACTTGCATTTGATAAGATAGTATGGGACTGCAATTATATGTTTGTAAGACTGCGCGATTTCAGTGTACAGCTTTTGTACCTTCCACTGGATACAAGATTTGAGACAAGAAACATAGGTGATTTCATAAAGGAAATGTTGTCAGGGTTTGTTTTTGCACATACACCAGCTATAGAGTGTGCTAATCAGATAGTGGATTACTTCAACGATCACAGAGAATTTGATGCTTTTCATTTTAATGAGTTTGTGTCAGAACTCAGGTCAGCCAGCCAGCTCCTAATAATTCAGGGAGAGAAGTGCAGAAGTGAGATACTTTCCGATGTGAATGACAGCAACAGCAAAGAGAAAGCCATACAGAAGGCGGAAGAGGCTGCAAAAAGGGCTGAGGAAGCCAGGATAAATGCCGAGAACGAGGCAAAGAGACAGATCCAGGAGGCAAAATATCAGGCCGAGCTTGCAAGACAGGCCGAGGAGAACAGAATGAAGGCTGAGGCCGCCAGGGTAGATGCTGAGATATGGAGACAGAAGGTTGCCGCCGAGGCAAGAGACTATGAGAGAACGGCTATTCTCGTCACACAGGACAACCCGGATGAGAATTCAGATAGTTATGATGATATGGAGAAGGTGCGTGTTGAGCAGATGCTTAAGACAGTCATGGAAGAGAGACAGAGAGCGGAGAAAGCTTCATCACAGTATGCTGATGAGATAAGACGTGCCAGAGAACAGGAGATGCAGGCAGAAGAGGCCAGAATGCAGGCTGAGTTTGCTGCAAGAAAGAATGAGGAAGAGGCGAAACGCCAGGCTGATCTTGCGAGACGTCAGGCTGAAGAGGCCAAAAGACTCAGTGAGCAGGTGGATGAAGAACCGCCAACTACTCTGTTTAGCAACAGAACTCTTGTGAGCGAAAATATACCAACTTTGATGAGAGTTAGCACAGGAGAGACAGTTCAGGTAACTAAACAGGTATTTTGTATAGGAAAAGCTGATCAGGGAGTTGACTATAAAGTCATAGGAAATAAATCAATAAGCAGGAGACATGCTTATATAACAAGTATCAACGGAATAAATTATCTGAGGGATAACAATTCCACAAACCATACTTTTCTCAATGGAACACAAGTATACAGTAATGTGGATGTGCCTATACCTGATAACAGTGTGATAAGACTTTCAAATGAGGAGTTTATTTTCAAGACCAACTCATAATTTGTATGAGTCATATTTGGTATATAAGATATGTTAAAAACATGTGATCAGAACATGTAAAGATGGAGGAGATATTATGTATTGTGATAATTGTGGATGTGAACTGGGGGAGAATAGTAGAAAATGTCCAGTATGTGGAAAAGAGTTTCCTATGATAAATCCAGTTCAGGAAGACGAAGAAGGAACCACTGTCCTCACATCATCCCAGATGGGACATGCTGATGTACAAGAAAATACAGGTGCACAGAACCAGAATGGCGGAAATAAACCGGAAAATCAGAATCATGCAAATGGTCAGACTCTTGGAGTTCAGAAACAAACGAATGGTCAGATTCCTGGAGTTCAGAAACAGACGAATGGTCAGATTCCTGGAGTTCAGAAACAGACGAATGGTCAGATTCCGGATAACCAGGACATCATGATAAGAAAAAAAGGCGAGAAAAAAGGAATGAGTAAGGGTGCGAAGGCAGCTCTGATAATAATTCCTATATTAGTTGTCGCAGCAATTGCGGTTCTTGCAGTCATATATGTTCCAAAGTTCAGAAAATACAACGAAGCTGAAGATCTGATGACACAGGGAAAGGTCGAGGAGGCAGTTACTATTTACAAGGATCTTGGAGACTTTAAGGATTCGTATATCAAGGGTAACGGAGCAGCTTATTACAGATATGCCGCAGAGCTTGAAAAGGATGGAAGAAATCTTGAGGCTGCCGAGTATTATAAGAAATCTGCAAACAGCATGAAGGCTGCAGAGGATTACGGCAGATCAGACGATAAGAATTCAGATGAAATAGACAGTTCGGACGCATTTGATAAGGCGGATCAGTGTTATTACAACGCCGGAATGGATCAGATGAATGCAGCATCGTATGATTCTGCTATAGAGGCCTTCAAGAACGCGGGAACATACAAGGACTCATCAGATAAGGTTATAGAGTGCACATACAAGAAGGCACAGGCTTTGATAGGTTCTAAGGACTATGACGGTGCCATAGAGATACTTTCAACTATAGAAGATTACAGCGATGTCAAGAATCTTCTTGCCCAGTGTTACTATAACAAGGGATCCGAGCTCTTAAAGGCAGGAAAGTATGACGAGGCATATGATATGTATACAAAGTCAGAATATGACGACTATAAGAAAAAGGCAAGTGAGTGTATATATCAGAAAGCGGGCGAGTACTACAAAGAAAAGGATTACAAGAATGCACTCAAAAGCTACGAAAAGGTAGATTCAAGTTATAAGAAGTGTATTAAAGAGAAAGACAAATGTTATATAGGTCTGGCAAGTCAGGAGTATAAAAACAAGAATTATAAGAGTTCAGTCGAGTATTATGAAAAGGTTCAGAAAACCGATGTGTCAGAAAAAATAGTCAAGGCAAAGCTTGCATATATAAGTGCAAATAAAAACGCTTCAAATGAGACGACAATGACATATATAGGACAACTCAGATATGCAGGCAATGAAAAGGCTCAGAAGGTATTTTTGGAGCTTGTGAAGTGGAATATAGAGTCATTTGTAAACAGTAGCGAAAAAGATATGGAGAAGAAGTCTAACACTATAACAGCAAAGGCTGGATCTGATATATATATACACACTTCATTTAGTTTTTCAGGCGATGATTCAATGAAGATAAGTGGATATGTAGTATATTCAGATGGAAATAAATCTGACAGTATAAGTTTTTCAGATAATGTTGTAGATGGATGGTCTTCATGGGTCAAGATAAATGGAGATGGAATACCAAAGGGTGTAACATATCTTTATCTTATAAATGATAATACAGATAAAATAATTGAGGTTTATCCTTTTACTGTAAAGTAGGTGAAAAAATGATAAAGAGACCTGAACTTCTTGCACTGGAATTTTACAAATCAAGGCCTTTCAAGGGCAGTGATAAGGGAATACGGTACATGATACAGAAGGATACAGTTCCTGTTGAAAGAGATAGTGAGAATCAGGATGAAGATGGCGAAACAGAAACAAAAACAGTCCTGACAGCATTTATATGGCCGGAGCCGTTCTGCTTTGAGGTTACCTCAGATGAGAAAAAAGGATCAAAGCAATTTGATTTTTCTGAAGAGGGTTTGTGTGAAGCGATAGACTGGCTGAATGAGAATCATGATGCGTATGTGTACAAAAAACAGTAAAAAAATTATAAAAAAATTAATAGGGGTGGTAGCGGCTGTCATCGTACTGATGGCAGCTGTTGTTGCTATTATCCTCTTTCATTTTATTAGAAAACCACAGGTGAAGCTTGTGGAGTCCATGACGAAGACTGTAAGCTCGTCTCAGAAATCCGATCTTAACAGCAGATATGGCACCTATGATATATGTCAGAGTATGATAAAGGGAAATACAAATTTTTCATTTGAGGATACAAGTGATGAAACCGATGGAAAAACTGTTCAGATAGAGCTTCTCAGATCTGCGGCAGATCAGAAATTTTTTGCACAGACATCCATAGATGACAAGAGCTTTAAATTGTTTGTAAACAAGAAAACCTCTCTTATATATATAGATGATATGGCGGTGAGAATAAAATACGCGGATAATCTGATAACAAATATGAGCAACTCCCCCATAACAACAGTTCTTGGCCTTGACAATGAGACAGTGTATACATTTGGAAGTGCTTATGAGAATTGCATGAGACTGGCTGCAAATAATTATAAAGAGGATAATAATATAAAGACAGATGTCATAGAAAAAACATTAAAATACTTTCTGGATATGCAGGGAGACTATGAAGGCAGCCGTGATATCACGGTTGGGGACAAGTCCCAGAAATGTAAAGTTTATTCAGTGGTGTTTGATGTTCAAGATTTTTATAAATATCTTGATGATTGTTTTGGAACTCATGAACTTGATCTGCAGGAGGTTTATGATTCACTCAGCAAATATATGCCTGACTTAGAAACCATTGACAACGCTGCTGTTATGGTACATGATATAAAACAATTTGTGGATGATATATTGGATGGAGACAACATAACATTTTATTTTGCAATAAATAGATCTGGCGAACTGGTCACATTGTATGCAGATGATATATCGGACAGAAAAGTCAGCGTGAACCTCAGTTTTAGTGGAACTGACTACATAGCTCAGTCGTATGAACTGTCGGTAAATATTCCTGGACAGGATGGGAGATCATTTGTTTTTTCAAAGAAAGATGTCACGGATGGGGATGAAATAGGAGTATCATATAGGGCGAAGATAGACTCCGCGAGTGTTTCCAGTAATATAGAAGGTGGTCTTGATGTTTTGTTTTGGGACGACAATGCAGAGATCAACTTAAAGATCGGAAATGCAGGGATAAAGAAATCCGCATTGATATCCGGCAACAAAAAAGGAAGCAGTCTGGATTTTAAATGGAATGAAAATGGAGAGGGAAGTCTTCACATAGGCTGTGATCCGGATTCCATAGACAAGCCAGAGTACAGTGACAGTATAGACTTATTTGACACAGATATAATCAGCGCGTATAAATTTATGAAGAAGATAATGAATAACGGCTGATATAATAAATGAAAATTATACATACAGACCTGAATTATATGGAGATATGATATGAGTGATACAACTGCAGTAAACAACACAGAAAAGGGTAAATACACTTCAGGTGTAGTGTACAAGATCATAATAGCTATGACATTTCTGATAGCATTTGGACTTATTATGGTGGCAAGTACATCAAAAGTTCAGGAAGTGTCGGAGAATTTCAGAGAGCATGTTATATATATAGGTATAGGTATAGCTTTGGTATTTTTTTGTGTATATGTACCATATGGATGGTATAAAAAGCTTGCCTGGGTGGCATATGGAATATCCGTAATCCTTACAGCGTGTCTTATGAACAAATCGTGGGGAATTGAGGTAAACGGTGCCACAAGATGGCTTAAATTTCCAGGATTGCCACAGTTTCAGGTGGCTGATGTTGTAAAGACATGTATGATCATATTTATAGCGGCATATATAAGCAGTAAATGGCGTGAGATGGACAAATTCAAAACCATAATTATATTGTGGCTGGTAGTTGGCGCCGAGGCAGTGTTCCTTTATAAGGTATCGAATAACCTGAGTTCAGCCCTGGTTGTTTTGGGTATATGTTATCTCTGTACTTTTATAACAAGTAAGAACTGGAAGCTTCATCTTGTAGTTCTGATTTTATTCCTGCTCGTTGCTGCAGGACTTATAGGTTATGTTGTAACACATCTGCCAACACAGGATGAATTAAAAAATGATGATAATAACTTCCGTTTTGGAAGAATTATTGGATGGCTTTACACAGACAGGTATGAGCTGGACGAGGGTTATCAGGTTAAACAGTCGCTCTATGCAATAGGAAGTGGATCACTTCTCGGCAAAGGCCTTGGAAGTGGTACCCAGAAGCTGGAGAAAATACCAGAGGCTCAGAACGATATGATATTTGCCATCGTATGTGAGGAACTTGGATTGGTTGGAGCAATACTTCTCTTCCTTATGTATGGATATCTCATATATCAGTTATATGTGATAGTAAAAGAGTCAACAAATGTATTTGGAAGTGTTCTTGTAATAGGAACGATGGTACATTTTATATGTCAGATAATCATTAATGTATGCGTAGCCACAAATCTTTTCCCAAACACTGGTGTTTCACTGCCATTTATAAGTTCGGGAGGTTCGGCACTGATAACTACTATGATAGAATGTGGAATCTGCATAGGTGTGCGAAGTCAGCAGACAAAGAGAATGTATCAGAAACATCTGGCAGAATAAGAGGATAACAATTGCTACGAGGAGGAAATGTATGCGAAAAATCAGGGAAATAGCGCTTGTTACTGCAACTGCATTGTTGATGACAATGTGTCCTGTTGATATGACAGGTTCAAATTCGAAACATAGCGTCAGAGCAGGATATACAGTGTATGCAGCAGAGACAGACAGTGCGGAATATACAGTGGCATCATCTTCAGATTCTGATAAGCCTGTAGAAAAAAACGGCTGGTATAATGAAGATGGAAAGAGATTTTATTATAGCGAAGGTGAAAAACTGAAAAGCCAGCTTCTTCAGATAAATGAGAAAAACAATGGTAAGATATACAAAAATACATATTATTTATCCTCCGACGGATCAGTGGCTGGTGGATTAAAAAAGGTAAATGAAAGTCTGTATTACTTTGATTCAAGCTCTAAGACTTTTCCTGGAGCTGCGGTCAGTGGATGGAAATCTGTAAATAATAAAACATATTATTTTCTCAGCAGCAAGAAAGCCGCCGTGGGTGTCACGACAATAGGATCAAAGAAATATTATTTTGCACCTGATACAAATGTACTTCAGGGTGGACTTAAAAAAACGACAAACGGATATATGTATTTTTCAACGAAGACAGGTGTGGCTGTTGTGAACAGACTGGTTGACAGCATGTATTTTAACGGCGAGGGATATGCCGTTAAAAGAACGTTTGTTACATACAATGGAAATGATTACTATATAGGGTCTAATTACAAGGCAGTGACGGGAATAAAAAAGATAGATAATTATTACTATAACTTTGATTCTAAAGGTGTCATGAAGAAGAATGTGTGGTATCAGTCAAAGTCCGGCAGATATTATTTTGGTTCCAACGGACGTACGGTGAAGGGATTGAACAGGATAAGCGGTTATACGTTCTATTTTGATGGCAATTTTAAGATAGTTAAAAATACCTGGAAGACCATAAACGGCAATAAATATTATTTTGGACCGAGCAGTAAGGCATATACAGGACTCAGAAAGATAGGTAATTATTACTATTACTTTGGTGCCAAAGGAGTAATGGCAAAAAACAAATTTTTAAAGATATCAGGCAAGAAATATTACTTTGGAGGCAATGGCAGAGCCTATATCGGTGTGAGACGTGTAAATGGAGAGGTGTACAACTTTTCTTCAAAGGGATATCTGACAACTGGTATCAAGAAAGTATACGGTAGACTGTATCTCTTTGATGAAAACGGAAAAGTCGTGAGAAGAAGTGGATGGTATACTTCAAAGAAGGGCAATAAGTATTACCTGAAATCAAATGGAAGCCTTGTAACTGGATATAAGAAAATTGGCGATGATTTCTACTTTTTCAGTGAGACTAACGGCCGTATGTACAAAAACAGATGGGCATATGCAAAGGGATACAAGTTCTACTTTGGAAAAAATGGAAAGAGACTTACAAATGTTGAATCCATTTTAGGCCCACAGGATTCATATGAGATCATGGTGAATAAGACTACAAATGTTGTAACGATATATGCAAAGGATGGCAATAAGGGATATACGATTCCAGTCAAAGCATTTGTGTGCTCAGGAGGAGACAGTACACCTCTAGGAACCTTCTATATACCAGCAAAATGGAGATGGCTGTCACTTGTTGGCAATTGTTATGGACAGTGGAATACACTGATAACCTACGAGGAAAGCATATTGTTCCATTCAGTATATTACGATGAGGTGGATGCAGATACGTTGTCAGTGGATGCATACAATAAGCTTGGAACTACATGTTCTCATGGATGTATAAGACTTAAAGCTGGCGATGCAAAGTGGATATATGACAATTGTTCATTGGGAACAAAAATTACTATATTTGAGAGCAATGCTGATGGTCCTTTCCCAAAACCATCATTTGTAAAGCTTAGTTCTAGCCATACATGGGATCCTACAGATCCAAATATGGCTTATAAATGTAAAGAACGTGGATGTCATAAAGGAATAGCGTGGTAAAATTATGGAATACAGAGCGAATATGAGTAAAAAAATATATATCATAGCCATTTTCATTTTGGCTGCGGCTTCCTTGTTTGTTCTGTCCGCCTGTGAAAAAAAAGATAATGGAACAGAGACAACACAAAAAAAAATAATGAATGGAACCGTTGAGTCTGCTGCTGATTTCACACATATAGGCGTGTATATAGATGTGAATAAAAATGATTCTGGAGTTACTGATGTCAAGTATACTATATCTGGAGAAATTGCCATAGTGAGCTTCAGATATAAAGGAGTCCGGGTAGAACTGAGGGGATCTTGCAAATACAGTCAGTATGAACTTGCTGGAGTGAAAGATACCAGCAATGGAGATCTGATAGCCACTGATATAAACGGGTATAGAGCTTCACTTTACACACTTGATCCTGGAAGAATAATTTTTTGGAGTGATGGCAAGATCAACTATTCTCTGTACATATATGTCACTGCTACGGATGATGATGTTAATGATATTGTGAAACAAATATCGTTTGAGAGCCGCTATGAAGAACGCGATGATGTCAAAAATCAGACAGTTGATGAAGGAAAGCAATTTGCAGAGAAGATCATCAAGGTATTTTGTGATAAAGATATAGAGGCTCTGGAAGATATGATGTATTATCCACAGGAGCTTGGAAATGGCAATTCTGTTGCAAATGTAAATGAATTGAGAAATCTCAGCAAGGATGATATGTTTACAGATATACTTATAAAGGCTCTGAGCGACAAGAATGCACTTGACGAGATGAGAATATCTGATGATTGCACGGAGTACACCATCGGAACAAATTACAAGAATGTTCATTTCAAACTGATGGATGATGGACAGTTTCTTATTACAAAGATAAACAACTAAAATAAATTATTAATTCCCCAGACATAACCTAGTCGGATTGGTGTGTCTGGGGAATTTTGTATGTTGGGATTAGATTTTATCAGATAAGTGAAAAACCAGCCGTATATTGTTTGTTTGTGAGATAAAATAGAAGACGAATTGGATTGAGAGCGTGTATTAAAGTCCTTAAAATTGAAAACAGGACAAGCTGGATGCGTAAGACGGAACCTGGTTTGGTACTGTAAAGGAGGAAAATACATAATGGCGGAAAAAAGTTACAGCATAAGTGAAGCGGCGGCGATGGTTGAGGTTGAGACTCATGTACTCAGGTACTGGGAGGAAGAACTTGAGATAGACATAAGAAGAAATGAGATGGGTCATAGATGTTATGAGGACCGGGATGTCAAGATATTGCAAAGAGTAAAGATACTCAAGGATAAGGGAATACAGCTCAAGGCTATAAAGGATATGGTTCACAAAATGTATGATATGCTGGATGAGAGCAAGGATGAAAAAAAATCAGTGAAGCCTGTGGACAATGGTGTAAATGATGAAGCTGACGAAAATCCAGATGAATTAGACAGGATATTGAATGAAGACAAGCTGTTAGATATAAAAAATATAGACACAATAAGAGTCAATTGTGGGGACAGCAAATATGGTTACGGGGATGAAGGCACTGATTCCAGAATAGTTGATTTCAAGATGGCCCAGTTTCAGAATATTATGGATAAGATAGTGAGCAATTCCATAAAAAACAATATAAAGATGATAACTCAGTCAGTATCTGGGACTGTCACGGAGGATGTAATAAAACAGATAGATGTACTTATACAGGAAAAGGAGGAGCAGGAGGAGGCAAGATACAGAAGGCTTGACACAACGATCAGGGAACTGCAGCAGACCAGACAAGAGATAGCAGCATCTGAGGCTGGCAGAAAAAGAAGAGGACTGTTCAGAAAGAAAAATAAATAGTGAAAAAGATCATTAAACATATTATTAAACATATAAGGGTAGTTGTTTATAAAAACTTCATACACTGTCAGGGTGATTTCATGTTATAGTAACCGTGGGAGTTGATATAAGATGAACATCACAAAAAAAGTAAAGATAATGATCATAGTAGTGTGGCTTACCGCATTGGTATCTATGGTAATAGGAACATGTATTATAGGAAAATATTTTATAACGGGAACGTATGGCAGTAATCATTCCCTGCAGCTTTTATATAGCCAGAATGATCCGGTGAATGATGTATACAAGGCAATATCGGCAGAGAGAGAGAGTATTATAAATAAGGTAAAGAGCAATCCAGGTTATTACCTTGACAAGAAGAATGCCGCTGATCTCAATGAAAGGACATCTGCAAACAACACATATGTGATCATGAAGGTGGATGACGAGTACATATTTGTGGGGGTTGATACATTTTCTGATGCGCTGAAAAATCAGTTAAAGTTTAACGACAGCAGCACAAATATAAGTACTATAGACGAGGATACAGATGTCGGAGGGGAAAATCAGATCAAGGTTCAGGAGTATCTGATGACGCAGCCATCCATGTATCTCTGTAACCAGATATCCTATGTATATCAGGGGCAGAGTGTTGATTTGTATATGCTCACATATTATGGTAATTATATGGACAGATTCAGAGGAACGATGTTTGGCTACATAATTCTTATGGTCGTCATCATGTTTATACTCAGTGGACTAGTGGCATTACTTATATATCAGCAGTTTGTAAATCCTCTTGTAAAACTCAAACAGGCTGCAGAGAAAATGGGGTCCGGTAATCTTGATGAGAAAATAGAGATATGTAAAAACAGGGAAGATGAGGTCGGCGAGCTCTGTGAATCATTTGAGAATATGCGTCAGAGAATGAGTGACTTTGCAAAAGCTAAGATGCATTATGAGGAGGAGAACAGACAGCTCATAAGCAATATATCCCATGACCTTAGAACCCCTATAACCACTATAAAGGGTTATGTTGAAGGAATTATGGATGGTGTGGCAGATACACCTGAGAAGCGTGACAGATACCTAAAGATGATATACAGCAAAGCAAATGAGATGGACAGTCTGATAAATGAGCTGTCGCTCTACACGAATATCAACAACAATGCGATACCGTATGAGTTCCACAGAGTATCGGTGAAGGATTATTTCAATGACTGTATGGAGGAAGTGCACGCAACACTTATGTCCAAGAATATGACTCTGACATACAGGAATTATTGTGATGATGATGTAATGGTAATAGTTGATCCGGATCAGCTAAAGCGTGTTATCAATAATATCGTAACAAATTCTATAAAATATATGGATAAGGAATATGGACAGGTTGATATCAGCATATATGACAATGATGCTGAGGTAAAGGTTGCCATCAATGACAACGGCAGGGGAATTGATACGGATAGTCTCCCTCATATATTTGACAGAATGTACAGGGCAGACAGTGCGAGACAGTCCCGGGGAGGAAGCGGTCTGGGACTTGCTATTTGTAAGAAGATAGTGGAAGAACACGGCGGAAATATATATGCGACCAGCCAGATAGGAAAAGGAACGACTATAGTGTTTACGCTGAAGAAATATATCCCGAAGGATGTTGGCAATGGAGCACAAGCAGATGGCGATGAAGAGTCCGTAGAAAACAGCCAGAAAGACATACAGAAGAAGGATGACCAGCGTAGGGACAACCAGAAGAAAGATACACAGCGAAAAAGTACATTGCAGATTATAAATCCACTAAAGAAAAGGAGAGATACAGATGAGCAAAATATTGATAATTGAAGATGAGCTCAGTATTGCGGAACTTGAGAGAGATTACTTAGAGCTTAATGATTTTGAGGTTGAGATAGAAACAAATGGAATTAATGGACTGGAGAAGGCTTTGAGTGAGGAGTACAGTCTTATACTGCTTGACCTTATGCTTCCTGATATGGATGGATTTGAGATATGCCGTCAGATCAGGGAGAAGAAGGATATACCAATCATAATGGTGACAGCAAAGAAGAATGATATAGACAAGATCAGAGGCCTTGGTCTGGGTGTTGACGACTATGTGACGAAACCATTCAGTCCAAGCGAGCTGGTGGCAAGAGTGAAAGCTCATATATCAAGATATGAGAGATTGGTTGGATCAACAGCTCTTAAGAATGATGTCATCGAGATCAGAGGACTGAAGATAGACAAGACAGACAGAAGAGTATATGTAGACAACGAGGAGAAGGTATTTACAAATAAGGAATTTGACATACTGTGTTTCCTTGCCAGCAACCCAAATAAGGTATTCTCCAAGGATGAGCTGTTCAGCAAGATCTGGAATATGGACAGTATAGGCGATATAGCAACGGTTACTGTTCATATCAAGAAGATAAGGGAGAAGATCGAGTTCGATACCTCAAATCCACAGTATATAGAGACTGTATGGGGTGTTGGCTACAGATTCAGAATGTGATAAGAAAGCCCCAGACGGCGAACATGCAGCGTTCATGCTTGCATGAAACGCTGCATGTTCATCGGATGGGCAGATATTCATTCGCATTCCTGCCGATAGGCAGGAATGCGAATGAATGTGCGATTACGAGAGCCACGAAGTGGCGAAGTAATCGTAAGGCTTTCTTATCACATTTATAATAAGCCCCAGACGGCGAATGAGGAGTAAACAAATGAAATTAAACATTTTACATGAGGACAGTGATATCATTGTGGCTGTGAAACCGTGTGGTGTGCCGACACAGCCGGACAAGACAAATTCCGAGAGCATGGTGAGCATGCTCAAACTTAGAATATATGAGAGAGAAAACAGAAAAGAAGAGCCATATCTTGTTCCTATACACAGACTGGACAGACCTGTCGGAGGAGTTATGGTATTCGCAAAGACGCCTGAGGCGGCAGCAGCTCTCTCAAAGCAGAGTGAGGATGGCACCATGCTCAAGTACTATCAGGCGATACTCACAGGAGAGCTTCCAAATGACCAGGGTGTGCTGAAGGATTACCTGCTCCATGACACAAAGGACAACGTGACGAAGACCGTGGACAAGGATACACCAGGGGCAAAGTATTCAGAGCTAGAATATGAGGTGCTGGATGTTATGGACACGGATGAAGGGGTACTCTCATATGTTCTTGTGGAGCTTATAACAGGAAGACACCACCAGATCAGGGCGCAGTTTGCAAAGAGAAAATGCGGCATATGGGGTGACACGAAGTACAATCCAAAGTTCCAGAAGACGAAGAAAAAATATAAAGAAATTGGACTTCATGCATCAAGATTGGAATTCGACCATCCGACCACAGGTGAGCACATGGTGTTCAAGCATGAGCCGGAGGGCGGCGCATTTGCGATACTGGATCTGGATGAGTTCTAAGAAAAAAAATTCACAGGGCGGATGTCGACATGTTACATGTTGACATCCGCCTTGAAATTATGTAGATTAAAGAGTGTATGCAATTAAGTAGTTCAGACAAAAATGAATGATAGTGACAATTCTAAATTAATTGAGTTGCGGCTAAGAGATTGCAGCAGCAGATATAGAATGTTTTAGAATAAGGAGATAAATAAGATGGCAAACGATAAGAAGATGGTTGAAGCTATTACTTCCATGGATGAAGATTTTGCACAGTGGTATACAGACGTTGTCCTCAAGGCAGGACTTATCGCGTATACTAACGTGAAGGGATGTATGGCTATCAAGCCCGCAGGATATGCAATCTGGGAGCTTATACAGAAGCAGCTTGATGAGAGATTCAAGGCTACAGGTGTGGAGAATGTGTACATGCCAATGCTTATTCCAGAGAGCCTTCTTGAGAAAGAGAAGGATCACGTTGAGGGATTTGCACCGGAGGTAGCATGGGTTACATATGGTGGACTCAATCCTCTTACAGAGCGTATGTGTGTAAGACCTACATCAGAGACTCTGTTCTGCGATTTCTACAAGAATGATATCCAGTCATATCGTGATCTGCCAAGGGTATATAATCAGTGGTGTTCAGTAATGCGTTGGGAGAAGGAGACAAGACCTTTCCTTCGTTCAAGAGAATTCCTGTGGCAGGAGGGACACACAGCTCATGCAACAGCAGAGGAGGCTGAGGCAAGAACAATACAGATGCTGAATCTGTACGCTGATTTCTGTGAGGATGTACTTGCTATGCCGGTTATCCGTGGACAGAAGACAGAGAAGGAAAAGTTTGCCGGAGCAGAGGCAACATACACAATAGAGGCACTTATGCACGACGGCAAGGCACTTCAGTCAGGAACAAGCCATAACTTTGGAGATGGATTTGCCAAGGCGTTTGGTATACAGTTTACAGACAAGGACAACAAGCTCAAGTATGTTCATCAGACATCATGGGGTATGACAACAAGACTTATCGGAGCTATCATCATGGTTCATGGCGACAATTCAGGTCTTGTACTTCCTCCAAAGGTTGCTCCAACTCAGGTTATGATCATTCCTATCATGCAGAAGAAGGGAGGGGTGCTTGAGAAGGCAGCAGAGCTCCGCGAGAAGCTTGGAGCGTTCAGAGTGAAGGTCGATGACAGCGATAAGAGCCCAGGCTGGAAGTTTTCAGAGCAGGAGATGAGAGGTATTCCTATCAGAGTTGAGATCGGACCAAAGGATATCGAGGCAAATCAGGCAGTTCTGGTACGCCGTGATACAAGAGAGAAGATTACAGTATCACTTGATGAGATAGATGCAAAGGTTGGAGAGCTTCTTGAGACTATTCAGAAGGATATGTTTGAGAGAGCAAAGGCTCACAGAGATTCACATACACATGCAGCTCTTAACTGGGATGAGTTCAAGAATATCATCGACAACGAGCAGGGCTTTGTGAAGGCTATGTGGTGCGGCGAGACAGCCTGTGAGGAAGCAATCAAGGACGAGACAGGAGCATCCACAAGATGTATGCCATTTGCACAGGAGCATCTCTCAGATGTATGTGTACACTGCGGAAAGCCAGCAAAGAAGATGGTATACTTCGGACGTGCATATTAAAATATAAATAATGATCATGCATAATAACTTCTTCAGCATCTTGCTGGAGAAGTTATTATTTTAGGGATATTCAACCAATTGGAAAATCATGAGACGAAGATGCGGAGAGAAGATATATGAGAATAGACATTCCAGAGGGAGCAAATAGGGTAATAGAGGGTCTTGAGGCAGCAGGCTATGAGGCTTATATAGTCGGCGGCTGCGTGAGAGATAGCATACTTGGAAGGTTGCCGGGGGACTGGGATATCACCACATCTGCCAGACCAGAGCAGGTGAAGGAGATATTCAGGCGTACCATAGATACGGGAATAGAGCATGGAACCGTAACGGTAATGATGGGCAAGGAAGGCTATGAGGTCACGACATACAGGATAGATGGAGAGTACAGTGACCACAGGAGACCTGACCAGGTTGAGTTCACGGCAAGTCTTGAGGAGGATCTCAAGAGAAGAGACTTCACGATAAATGCCATGGCGTACAGTCACAGCAAGGGAATCATAGACATGTTCGGCGGAGTACAGGATCTGAATGACAAGGTTATAAGAGCCGTCGGTGTGGCAAGGGACAGATTTGACGAGGATGCACTCAGAATACTCAGGGCGATAAGATTTGCCGGACAGCTTGGATTTGACATAGAGAGAGATACGAGAAAAGCCATGATAATTCAAGCACAGTATCTGAAAAATATAAGTGCGGAGAGGATCAGGGTGGAACTCACAAAGCTCCTAGTATCAGACCATCCGGACAAGCTTCTTGAGGCGTATGTCACAGGCATAACTTCATACATACTTCCAGAGTTTGATAAGATGATGGAGCAGCCGCAGAACAATCCGTATCATAGATACAACGTGGGAGTACATTCCATAGAGGCGGTCAAGAATATCAGACCGGATGTGACCATGAGGTGGGCAGCACTTCTCCACGATGTCGGTAAGCCGGCAACACACACGGTTGATGAGAATGGCATAGATCATTTCTTTGATCATCCCGAGAAGGGTGTGCCTATAGCGGAAAGCATTCTGCGAAGACTCAAGTTTGACAACAACACTATCAAAGATGTGTGTACTCTGGTCAGATGGCATGATTATGGAATGGGAAGTGTTCCGAAAAAGGGCAGTATAAGAAAGCTTTTGGGAGAAGTCGGAAAAGATTTCTTCCCATATATAATCGAGATAAAAAAAGCCGACATGGCAGCCCAGAGTGATTACAATCTGGAGGAGAGACAGAGCCAGCTTGCAGCACTTGAGAAGAAATATGAAGAGATCATGGCATCAGATGACTGTGTCAGGATCAAAGATCTCAAGATAAATGGAGGAGATCTGATAAAGATGGGAATAAAACCGGGTCCGCAGATGGGAGAGATCCTCAAACAGCTGCTTGATATAGTATTAGATGATCCGGAAAAGAACGACAGGGATTATCTCATTGAACAAGTAAAAAATATGTAATTAGTAAAACTCCTTTTTGGATATTTAATATATCTGAGAAGGAGTTTTTATTAATAAAATTTTAATAGTATATTATATAGTATATATAAATGTAATCATATGTTATATTAAAAATATGCAGAAATCTGCAGAAGATGGGTGGGGTAATACAAGTATACTTTCCGAAGTGGGGAGAAAGGGAACAAATGAAAAAGGGAAAAATCTTAAAAAACATATTTATAATATATATTACAATTCTGATACTCATAATTTCGTCATATCCAATTCAGGTAAAGGCAGATACAGCGAGCCCTGTGTCATATGCGGTAATTAAGCTAAATGGGATTGAAGACAAGGAATGTTATTATACACTGCTTGCAGAGACGAAGGTGGATGAATCTGATGTAAAATTCAGACAGACACAGGAGGAAACAAAAAAGAAATATGGAGAGGAGCTTTGGAATGAAATTTCAAGTTATAAAGATGTAGATGGCTATTATTTTATGAATGATTTTCGCAGGGTAAACGGAGATGTAGTCAGGTGGGAATGGCCGTATAAAAAGTTCAAGGTTCTTATATACTTTCCTAGCAGCAGAACATATGTGGTCAGCAGTGTATGTGATGATTATGCTTATGACAGCTATTATGAGATAGACATGAACAATATAGGTCTTGGGTCTGACAGTACTGTAAATGTGAACGCACATAGAAATTATAATTATTTTAGAGAGGGCGTTCAGATTTTCATCAGGATAATAGCGACACTTTTAATAGAAATGATGATAGCATTTTTATTTGGATTCAGGGAAAAGAGGCAGATATTTATAATACTTGCTGCAAATATAGTTACTCAGATGGCAATTAACATATATTTAAACATATTTACATACCGGGAGGGTGTATGGCTGTATACTTTAATACCGTTGTTTTTAGGTGAGATTGTGGTGTTTATATTGGAATCTGTGTTATATAGTATGTTCCTCAATAGAGTGGCAGAAGCAAAGAAGAGAACAGGGGTTGCTGTAACCAAAGCAATAGCATATGCATTTCTGGCAAATGTTGTTTCCTTTCTGTTTTCAGGAATATATGTGGTAGCAGGCGGCGGTGAATCATGGTTTTAATTCGTCGTAAAAACACCCGTTAAAAAAGAACAACTTAAGAATGAATCTTAATATCCCCTCATACAATTATTAAGCAGGCTTATTATGCTAAACGAGTATAAGTTGTAGGAGGGGGTTTTCATTTGGCTGAAAAAATGGGTGAAGTGTATGAGGCATATGACATGGAGGTGCAGGGGATAGGCAGAGGCAGAGGTGCTATCATTCTGATGACGGACAAGGGCATACGTCAGGTGGCGGCTCTGAATGGAACGGACGAGAGACTTTTGCAGGAGAAACAGTTCAAGGATAGTATATACGAAAAGGGATTCTGCTATATAGACAGGGTGGTTCCGAACAGCGATGAGGAGCTTGTGACATGTGACAGGTATGGCAATCCATTTGTATGTCGGGAATATTTTCAGGGGAGGGAATGCAGTGCATCCAATATCAGGGATTTGGAGAAGGCAGTCATCAATCTGGCACAGTTTCATAAAGCCGGCAGGGAACTCTATGAGGATGAGGGAAGCCGTGAATATGATAAAATGCCGGGCAATCTCGACAGAAAATTGAGAGAGCTGCGTAGAATCCGTAATTTTGTCAGCAGAAGAAATAAAAAGAATGATTTTGAGATCCAGTATATAAGGGCGTTTGATTATTTTTATAGGCAGGCAGACAGATGTCTCAAACTGTTTGAGGAGAACTTCAAATGCAACGAAAAGTGGATAGGATATTGTCACGGATCTTATAACTATCACAGTGTGATGTTTTGTGACGGATACATAGCAACAACCAATTTTGACAGATTCCATGTGGGATATCAGCTTGTTGATCTTTACCAATTTATGAGAAAGGCGATGGAGAAGAACAGGTACGACATGGAGATGGCACGGGATATATTGAGTGCGTACAGCCAGATAAGGCATCTGGATAAGGAAGACTATGAATTTATATACCTTATGTACAGTTTTCCTGAGAAGTTCTGGAAGATAAGCAACCGCTATATGAACAGCCGAAAGAGCTATATATCCCCGGTTTTGATGGAAAAACTCCAAAAAGTTATCGAAGATGACCAAGAAAAACTCAAAATTTTGAGCGAAATTAACGATACCTATGGACTTCACAAGCTGACAAATTAAGAGTATAATGTTGGGGCGTGGATAATAATTGAGTTAGACACGTGATACTGAATTGTGATGTATTTTACAGATGGTTTTTTCGTGTGTGTTTTCCATTTGTAGGATGCTCTATGGGTAACATAAAGCAATAGATTTCACAGGAGGCAAAATGATGAGCGATTATAATTACAAGGACGTGTATGAGCAGTGGGTGAACAATCCTTTGTTTGGTCAGGAAACCAAGGATGAGCTCTTAGCGATCAAGGACGACGAGAAAGAGATAGAAGAAAGATTCTATTGTGATCTTGTATTTGGAACAGCCGGACTTCGAGGCATCATCGGAGCTGGTACTAACAGAATGAACATATATGTAGTGCGCAAGGCTACACAGGGACTTGCAAACTACATCATCAAGGCGGGCAAGCAGGACAAAGGTGTGGCAATAGCTTATGATTCAAGAAGAATGTCACCTGAGTTCTCTATGGAGGCAGCTCTCTGCCTGGCAGCAAATGGCATAAAGGCTTACAGATTCGAGTCACTTAGACCGACACCTGAGCTCTCATTTGCAGTGAGATATCTGGACTGTGTAGCTGGTATCAATGTAACAGCATCACACAACCCACCAGAGTACAATGGATATAAGGTATACTGGGAGGATGGCGCACAGATTACACCACCTCATGACCAGGGAATCATGGCCGAGGTAAAGGCCATCACAGATTTCGCAGATACAAAGACCATGGACATGGTAGAGGCAAAGAAGAAGGGGCTTCTTGTAACTATCGGTTCAGAGGTTGATGACGCATACATGGGCGAGCTCAAGAAGCTCATCCTCAATCAGGATGCAATTGACAAGTATGGTAAGGATCTCAAGATAGTGTACACACCACTTCACGGAACAGGCAACATCCCTGTAAGAAGGATTCTTAAGGAGATCGGTTTCGAGAATGTATATGTGGTACCAGAGCAGGAGCTTCCGGATGGAGAGTTCCCAACTGTTGAGTATCCAAACCCGGAGGCAAAGGAAGCATTTACACTGGCACTCAAGCTGGCAAAGGAGGTCGATGCAGATCTCGTTCTGGCAACAGACCCTGATGCCGACAGACTCGGATGCTACGCCAAGGATTCCAAGACAGGTGAGTACAAGGTATTCACAGGTAACATGTCAGGAAGCTTACTCTGCGAGTATGAGGTAAGCCAGATGAAGGAGAAGAATGGCAGCCTTCCAGCAGACGGAGCAATCATCAAGACTATCGTTACTACCAACATGGTAGATGCTATAGCAAAGTATTATGGAACAGATCTCATCGAGTGTTTCACAGGTTTCAAGAACATTGGCCGTGAGATCCTCAGATTTGAGCAGACAGGCAAGGGAACATACCTCTTCGGATTTGAGGAGAGCTACGGATGCCTGATCGGAACACATGCAAGAGACAAGGACGCAGTTGTTGCAACTATGGCTCTCTGCGAGGCAGCAGCTTACTACAGAGGTCAGGGCAAGACTCTTTGGGATGCGATGATGGATATGTACGAGAAGTACGGATATTATGTTGACGACATCAAGACCGTGACACTCAAGGGTGTTGAGGGATCAAAGAAGATCGGACACATCATGAATATCCTCCGTGCAAATGTACCTGAGCAGGTTGCAGGCTACAAGACAAAGGTTGTTCGCGACTATCGTCTTGAGTATATAAGAAACATCGAGACAGGTGAGGTCAAGCCTACCGGTTTCCCAAATGCAAACGTACTCTACTACGAGCTTGAGAACGATGCATGGCTTGCAGTAAGACCTTCAGGAACTGAGCCAAAGATCAAATTCTACTACGGAATCAAGGGTTCATCATACGATGAGGCACAGAAGGAGTCAGCAGCATTTGGTGACAAGGTCATGGATCTCATTTATGACATACTTGAGAAGTAAGCAGAAGTAATCACAGATACAGGCAATATGTAACATATTTAGAGAAGTTCACAATGCAGAACAGACATGCAGATCCACATAAAAGGATCTGCATGTCTTTTTTAATCTGAGAGACTCATAGACTAATAAATGTTACAGATAATTAATTGTACACTTTGAGAAAATGTTAGTAACATGGTCTTTAAAGAAAATGAGAAAATGAGCAATAATGTCTTTATTGACGAGATGAAGAGGAGAAAAAATTTATATGAAAACAAAAACAGGGGTAGTGAACAAATTGAAATCCAACAGGGCATTCTGGATAATCTGTGTGTTGTTTCTGGCAATCCAGTATTTTTTGTGTATTCATTACGGGATGAAGAGGGATTACCTGTTCTGTGATGAGGTATACAGTTACGGACTTGCAAACAGCAATGAGTACACATTTCTTCATCTGGGAGAGAATGATGAACCGCTTGACAATTGGGTGAGTGGAAGTTATTTCTCAGATTATATGAATTATTGCGATGAGGCATTTAATTATAAAGCGGCTTACGTGAACCAGGAGAGGGATGTTCATCCACCTCTTTACTATATGCTGCTCCATACAGTGTGCAGATTTTTCAAGGAAGCTGGATACTCGGCAATTCCGGGAATAGTACTAAATCTTATAATTCTTGCATTTGTGGATATAGTTCTCATGTATGTGGCGGCAAATCTTCTAGAAAGCAGGTGGCGCGGACTTGCGGCAACCGTTTTGTGGGGAATATCTTCAGTCGGCATCAGCAATTGCATGCTCATAAGAATGTATCTTCTACAGACATTTGAGGTCCTACTGTTTGTGGCGGCACACATATATATATTGAAGCACAAGAAAAAGATGACGGTGCCTTACTTTATAATGCTGGCATTTACAGTGTTCCTAGGCGGACTTACCCACTATTATTTTTACTTTTTCGTGGCTGGACTTGGACTTTGCGTATGTATCTATCTCCTGTCAGTAAAGAGAGTTAAGGAAATGTTTGCATATGGATTCAGTCTTGTGGCAGGGCTTGTGTGTGCCATAGCGGTATTTCCGGCAACAATCGCACATATATTTGGATACAGGGGTGACTATGCAACAAAGAATCTTACAGGATTTTCAACCAGAAAATTCATATCATACATAGGTTATGTAAATAAGGCATATTTTGCCGGACTGCTTCCTGTTATTCTGCTTATCGTTATAGCGCTCATAATTGTGTACATAGTTTCAAAGTTTGTTATAATACATATAAGTCTGAAGAGGGAAGAACACTCGATAAGGTATTCTGTAGATGTAAACAGGATTGATGTGAATGGAAAATACACAGGAACATTGTCCGCAAATGCGTTGTTATTTGCAGCGGTGGTGATAGCAGATGCCATTCTAGCATTTGTGGGAATACAAGGATCTGAGCTTGTAAACGCAAGATACATATACTCGGCACTCCCAGTATTTGCGATATTTATGGTATGGGGCATGGCAAAGCTCCTCGCGGTGGTTGCACCTGTCAACTACAATGTGATAATCGGTGTAGTATGTCTTATACTTTGTGCCGGAAGTATAAAGGTAAATGGCGTGGATTGGCAGTATGTAACATATCCTGAGAGAAAAGAAGCGGTTGAGCAGATGGCGGGAAAGGATTGTATCATAGTCTGTCATGGCGATGGAAAATGGAACAACATATATGCCGGCATAAATGCATTTTCTGTGATGGACAGGTGCAGGTATGTGTACGAGGATGATCTAGGCGAGCTTTCAGATTTGACAGCCGATTGTGGTGATGAGCTGTACATGGCAGTTATAAATGATCCACGGTTTGACAAAACGGAGATACAAAAGGACATTAAGAAGATAAGAAAGACCACAAAGTATAAAAATGTAGAGAAAACGTATGATTATGCGGGAATAAAGATATTCCGCATGACGACAAAATAGATGTTTACAGGAGATGTAATGATGAAAAAGGTGAGTTTGATTGTTCCCTGTTACAACGAAGAGGAGGCACTGCCGATATTTGCTGCAGAACTTGATAAGGTGGTACAGGGACTCGAATCGTATGAGTTTGAGGTCCTCATGGTAAATGATGGTTCTTCAGATGGTACTTTGAAGGTCATGAAGGATGTGTCATCAGAATATGAGTATTTCAAATACATATCGTTTTCCAGAAACTTTGGAAAAGAATCAGCAATGTATGCAGGATTTTGCAATGCATCAGGTGATTATGTGGCGGTTATGGATGCGGACATGCAGGATCCGCCATCACTTCTTCCGGAAATGCTTGAGATTCTGGAACAGGGCGAATATGACAGTGTAGCCACCAGAAGGGTGACGAGAAAGGGTGAGCCAAAGATCAGATCATGGTTTGCCAGAAGATTTTACAAGCTTATAAACAGGATATCGGATGCTGATGTGGTGGATGGAGCCAGGGACTTCAGACTCATGAAGTCGGAGATGAAGGATGCCATAGTGTCAATGTGTGAATACAACAGATTTTCAAAGGGAATATTTGGCTGGATCGGATATAAGACAAAGTGGCTTGAGTATGAGAATGTTGAGAGGGTTGCCGGGGAGACAAAGTGGAGCTTCTGGAAGTTGTTCAGGTATGCCATAGACGGTATAATCAATTTCTCCGAGGCACCTATGATGATCGCGTCAGGTTTTGGAACATTTTGCACAGTTCTTTCATTTGCCATGCTGCTTTTCTTCTTTATAAGAAAGCTTGTATGGGGAGATCCTGTTGCGGGATGGCCTTCTCTCGTCTGCATTATTTTATTCGTATCGGGATTGCAGTTCCTGTGCATAGGAATGATGGGCAAATATATTGCAAAAACGTATGTTGAGGTCAAGAACAGACCTCATTATATAATATCTGACACGAATAAAGACGGAGTAGACAAAATAAATTGATAAATATTTAGGCTGGATTTACATACGTTTTACCGGGGTATGGTAGAATTATCAGTACTTTATATTTAACAGGAAACATGGTAACTTAATGTTTATAGGGAAAAAAAGTGAACGGGGGAAAGTAAGATGGGCAGTTTTACATTAAAATGTCCAACGTGTGGAGGCTCGACTGTTCTCAACCCGGAGACGGGACAGCTGGAATGCAAGCAATGTGGCAATCAGTTTGGGGCGGCTTCATGGGGGACAAAAAACTCTGCTATGATCGAAAATGAAGATGGCGAGCTGGTAGACAAGCGAAGCTACAAATCCATGAGAAAGATTGCCAGGATAAAGAGATATATCACGGACAGTCCGGATGACATATACACCATGGATGAGATAAACCTTGGAAATGATGAGGATTCTCCAAAGTATATGGAGATGAATCTGTATGAATGTACGTCATGTGGAGCGAAACTCATGGTGAAAGCCACGGAGACGTCAAGCTTCTGTGCCTACTGTGGACAGCCGATGATATTGGTGGACAGACTGGATAAGGAGCTGGAGCCGGATCTTATAATTCCATTTTCAATATCACAGAAGAGAGCGGAACAACTGATTCGTGACAGGTTTTGTAAAGGATGGTTCGTTCCGGACGAGATAAAGCATTTCCAGATAGACAAGATACGAGGAATATATGTACCTCACTGGCTCGTATCATATCATGTAAAAAAGAAAATCAAATATATATTCACTGAAAATAAAAGGGAAGTGCGCACTGGCGGCGATAGCAAATGGTTAGATTCGGTAACCCAGAATTCCCGGAAAAACGATACAGAGAGAATAATACATAATTGTATGAAGGATGCGGAATGTATAGTGTCAAGGGTACCAGGTGATGCATCACGCAGATTGAATGACAACATATCATCAAGGCTTGAGCCGTATGATATTGACAGAGTACTGGCATTTTCGCCGGAATATCTTTCGGGGTTTTATACGGACAGATATGATGTCCCTGCAAAAGTGATCGCGGCAGTGGCAAAGGAGAAGAGTGATAAAGCCCTTCGTGATGAGATGCTTGGAGATTCTGGAGATAAACGGTTTAAAGATTATCATGTCACTGATGAAAAGACAGAGATAGAATTGTCAGACATAGAATATGCGTTGTTTCCGGTATGGTTCATGACATTTCAGTATCAGGGGATAATTTATACAGTTGCAGTAAATGGTCAGACTGGAAAAGTTGTGGGCAATGTCCCATCAAACAGATTTAAGGTTGGAGCGTCCATAGGTATACTCATGACAATAATGGTTATATTTTGTACATGGCTTTCAGTACTTATGGGGAATTTCATAATGGATATCTGGATGTTTGGTTCTGAAATTCTGATGTATGTTGTTGGCGCGTATTTGTTTCTGGTGGTCAACTGTATCTTATATTTCTGGAGAGCTATCAATAAGCTTCACAGGTCGAGAATTGATATTCACAGATTCAGAAGTTCAGGAACTATTGAATATGTGAAGGAAAGGCAGGATAAAACATGGGTTCGTTAACATTTGTGTTTGTTGCTGTGGGTGTTGCATGTGGAATATTTCTTACGATAGGAATTGTTCTGTCTGCTCTTGTGAGGTCAAATAATATTGGACAGGACGAGATGAAGGAATCTTCATATATAGATTATACAACATTATCATATCATGCCATATATGACAGCCAGAATGCAATAAATCATTTTGATGGAAATTACAAGAATTAGATATGATGACAAAACTAAAGAGATTTGTTATCATACTAGTTGATATATGAAAGATCACAGGGAAAAGGAATTGGAGGTAAATCAACAAATGAACGAAAATCAGGATCAGCAGTTTGGTCAGCCACAGGGAGAAAGCCCATCGTCAGATCAGGCTCAGGCAAATCAGCAGACAGGTGCATACAGCCAGGCACAGACAGGTGCATATGGCCAGCCACAGATGAATCAGCAGATGTATGGTCAGCAGGGTTATGGCCAGCCACAGATGAATCAGCAGTATGGCCAGCAGCAGGCTAAGAAATCGTCAGCAGCAAATGACATGATAAACGGCATTCTTAAAAATGTACTTGGACTTTTCAAGACACCTGCTGATACGGCGGGCGAGATGGTCGAGAGTGAGAATATGGTTTCAGGCGGAATACTCATAGGTGTAAATGCAGTTGTTACTTTTGTATTTTCACTTATAGGACTTCTCATCATGGGTATGGATTTTGGACCAGCCCTCGGCAGGGGATTCTATATGCTGGTATTTATGATAATTGCAAACATCATCATAACAGCAGGACTTTTCATATCGGGCGGAATCATATTCAAGGGCGGAATGACATTTGGCAAGGCGATAAATGTGTCAGGAACGATTGCTGTATATGAGACGATTGCTGTTGTAGTCGGAATCGTATTTGAGATCATCTCAGGAATCCTTCACAAGGTCGGTTTTCTCAGCGGAATCATAGGCGGATTTGCATATATTCTCTTTGCAGCGATAAGTATCGGTGGAATTCTTGTTGCAGCCCATGCTGCATATGAGAGTCTGGATCTTGATGACAACAACAGATTATATGCAATCATAGCAGCTGTTGTTATATCGATCTTCCTTATCACTGTATTTGACAACATCGCACAAAAGATATTTGACAGTGGTGCATGTGCAGAGCAGGTAATGTATTACTTCAAGCATGCTGCAGAAGTATTTGGATACCTTGACTGGTTATCATAAATACATAGAATAAGAAGTCCTACTGACACTTGTTCAGCAGGGCGGACAGATTATAAAAGTGCGGGATACTAATAAAAATCCCGCACTTTTATATTGTGCATTTTTTATGTATATGGTAAAAAGTTTTGTCATTAATTAAACATTGTGCTACAATAAAAAAGTATTTAGTCAGGGTGGCAAAGAAGTAGTAAAGAAAGGACGGGTTATGGTAAGAAAAGTTGGTTTAACAGACAGTGTTGGTTTTGCTTGCCTGGAAGATCTCCAATTGTCTAACTCCTATATGTGGGGTACCGCAATCAGTCTGGACTATTGTGGCAGAGAGGATTGCATCAAGGGGTGGAAGTTCGGACCATATGTGAGGGAGTCATACGTCATCCATATCGTAAAAAAAGGCAAGGGAGTATTTACTATAGGTGGTAAGAGTTATGAGCTGGAGGCGGGACAGGCTTTCATCATCAGACCGGGAGAAGAAACCATATACAAGGCAGATGATGATGATCCTTGGAGTTATATGTGGGTAGGATTCCACGGATACAGAGCAGAGGATTTCATAGAGTCCATGGGTTATAAGAAGGATTCTCCGATCATTAAGATCGAGCAGATGGACACATGTGCAACATGTATAAACAATATGCTTGAGTATTCGCAGATCACACGTATAAACGAGGTCAAGAGACAGAGTGCGCTTATGATGTTGTTTGCTACTATTATGGAGGACAATACATCTGGTCAGCAGGAGAATGACAATGTAGAGTATCCAAGTAAGATATACGTCAAGGCGGCAGTTGATTTCATCACTGAGAAGTATATGAACAAGATCAAGATAGATGATATTGCTGATTTCATAGGAATAAGCAGAAGTCATCTGACAGGAAGCTTCAAGAAGGAGATGGGTGTCTCACCACAGGAATATCTGATTAATTTCCGATTGGAGAAAGCTGCAAGTCTGCTTAGATCTTCAAAGGAACAGATCAATATAATCGCATACCAGTGTGGTTATGAGGATTCGCTTTCATTCTCAAAGGCATTTAAGCAGAAGTTCGGGATGAGCCCGAAATCATTTCGAAATCTAGAGGTGGAGCTTGAGACAGGCAAAGCCAAGGGTGACCATGAGGCATCTAAGCTTTAGATGAGAGTATAGTTACCAGAGAGCGCTATTGATATGATACTAAAAAACAGGATATACATTCCATATGTCGTATATGTGATGACATGGGATGTATATCCTGTTTTTATGTCCTTATTTATTGGAATTGCTGACTTCCAGCTTTTTAGTGACCTTTCTGGAATCCTTCTGGCCGGAAGATACCTGATCGGAAGATGACTTATCTGGCAGGATTTTGCTGTCTGATTCACCTGAGGGATCATCTGATACTTCATTTGATCTCATCCATGAGTCTGGATCGTCATCTGTGTATTGCTTGGTGACATCTTCGAGGTATGGTGAAAATGCCTTTATGAACATGAATGATGACAGATAAGCTATCAGCCCAAATCCGCACACTATAAGTATGAAGATGCCTACCATGAACACCTGTGGGCTGGCAAGCAGGAAATATGCAGGCAGTGTGTAAAGTATCATTATAATAATGGTGAATATAAAATTCTTTGCCGCCATATATATGGACTGGAGTATGAGGTTCTTTAATGTATTCTCAAATGCGCTTATCACTGGGAACAGATAGATGGCGATAAAGCATATCAATATGAAGAAGATCACACTGGTGTAATACATGAGCTTGTTTTCCTGAGGACCACCTTTGCCAAAGAGATTGAAGTCCAGTGAGAATACAAAGGCTATCAGCATGAATAAGAGCCATGCTATGGTGGATTTTTTGAAATTGTCTTTAAAACCCTTGAAGAATAGTTTTATAATTCCTCCGGTCTCACCTGTCCGCTGTTTTTTAAGTAATGTGTAGTACATGGCACTCATTGACGCACCCATGGTGAATATTGGAATGCTGCATATTATGAATAGAATGTTCACTACTATAATGTCGCCAATTGTGCCAAAGATTCTGGTAAACCAGCCATCGCTATTGAAAATGTTCATAAGTTCCCTCCTGATATTAATTAATGTAGATAGTAGACATAACCTTTGCTGATATGTATGATCAGCTGCCCGAATAATGTAAGTTAACTATAGCACAAAAATACATGCCATAATATAGCATGTTTTACAATTTCCCATATATGTTCTACATTTTACCATAAAATAGCACAAAAATAGCGAACTTAACTACTTAAAAATATACATTTGTGACAAAAACCCATGACATTTTGACATTTTTCCATGTAAAAATCTTCACCAAAATTTTATAATTCAATCATAGGAAGCACACAGAACGCCGTAAGACGAACCGGCAGAACAGGACGCAGAATTCAGGGTATGAAAGAGAATGTGGGTGTCGTAAATCCTGCCGGTGATGTAAAAAGGAGGAAGGTTTTATGAGAAGAACAATGAAGAAAGCTGTAGCAGTAGGGCTTGCAGCAGCAACAGCATTTTCACTGTGCGCATGTGGCGGCGGTGATGGAAGCAAGGGTAGCAGTAAGGATGCACTTGAGGTAGTTATCTGGGATAACAACCAGCAGAAGGGTCTGCAGCAGATATGTGATCTTTTCACAGAAGAGACAGGAATCAAGGTTGATGTACAGGTTAAGGAGTGGGATTCATACTGGACACTTCTTGAGGCTGGAGCATCAGGTGGAGATATGCCGGATGTATTCTGGATGCACTCCAACAACTCACAGATGTACATGAAGAACAACAAGCTCTTAAAGCTCGATGACTACATTGAGAAGAGCGATAAGGTTGATATGAGCAACTACATGTCAGAGATCACAGAGCTCTACACATATGATGGTTCATATTATGCAATACCAAAGGATTACGATACAATCGCTCTCTGGTACAACAAGAAGATGTTCGATGATGCAGGACTTGAGTATCCAAATGAGAACTGGACATGGGATGATCTCTATGATGCAGCTAAGAAACTCACAAAGGATGACGGTTCACAGTACGGTTTCTGTATGAACACATCAAACGATCAGGATACTTACTACAACATGGTTTACTCAATGGGCGGTTACATCGTAAATGACGATCACACAAAGTCAGGATATGATGATGCCAACACTATCAAGGCTATGGATTATGTAGGAAAGCTCCTCAAGGATTGCTGTCCACCAGCAACAACAATGTCAGAGACAGGTACAGACGTTATGTTCCAGTCAGGCACAGTAGCAATGATCACACAGGGTTCATGGATGACAGCAGGATTCCTTGACAACGAGTATCTCGTTGAGAACTGTGATGTAGCAATTCTTCCATACGACAAGACAACAGGCATGAGAACTTCTATCTGTAACGGACTTGGATGGGCTGCATCAGCAGGCACAAAGAGGCCAGATGACTGCTGGAAGCTTATCGAGTGGTTCGGTTCAAAGGAGATGCAGGAGAAGCAGGCTGAGCTCGGTGTAACAATGTCAGCTTACAACAACACATCAGACAAGTGGGTTAACTGCACAGACAAGTTCAACCTCAACGCTTACCTTGATATCACAAAGGAGTCAACAGTTCCAGGCGTAACAAATGAGCTTGTACTCAGACCTTACACATACAATTCAACAGTTTGGTCACAGGCTGCACAGACATTCTTCGCAGATGCATGGGCAGATCCATCAAAGATGGAGCAGTCATGTAAGGACTTCGCAACACAGATGAACGAGTACATCGCAGAGGAAGACAAGTAATCCTACAGAGCATTTATAAGATAACATAACAGTGGGTAGGATGGATGTCCTGCCCACTGCTTACCAGAAACAGGCGGGGTGTTAATTGCAATATAAATGAATAAGAGGAGGGATTTTATGTCAGATAACAACAAGAAAGTTGAAGAAAAAGCGGCTGAGATAATCCAGGCTACAGAGACACAGACAGTTAAGCCGGCAGCAGCAGAAGATAAAGAGTTCAAGAAAAAGAAGTCAACAACATGGGAAAGAAACCAGCGCAAATGGGGCTGGGCATTCATCCTCCCAACAATGATAGGAATCATCGTACTTAACTTATGGCCTATAGTACAGACAATATATCAGTCATTCTGCAAGGTCGGTTCATTCGGAGATTCATCATTTGCAGGATTTGCAAATTACAAGAAGATGTTTGCTGACCCTGAGGTATGGCAGTCACTTCTCAATACATTCAAGTATGCGATCATTGAGGTTCCATTCTCAATCGCCATCGCACTTATACTTGCGGTATTCCTGAATCGTAAGATGCACGGAAGAACAATATACAGAGCAATATTCTTCCTGCCAATGGTAGTTGCACCTGCAGCTGTAGCCATGGTGTGGAGATGGTTATACAATTCACAGTTCGGTCTGTTAAACCACATCCTCGGTACAAAGATCGAGTGGATATCCAATCCAAAGATCGCATGGATCTCAGTTGCAATCATCGGTGTATGGTCGATCATTGGTTACAACATGGTTCTGTTCCTTGCAGGACTTCAGGAGATACCTAAGGATTACTACGAGGCAGCAGATATTGACGGAGCATCAGGAGTAAGAGCATTCTTCAAGATCACTCTTCCACTTCTCTCCCCTACAGTATTCTTCGTACTTGTAACAAGAGTAATCGGAGCACTTCAGGTATTCGACCTTGTATACATGGTAATGGATATTTCCAATCCGGCCCTCAAGAAGACAGAATCCATCGTATATCTGTTCTACCAGTACTCATTCCAGAATGGTAACAAGGGTTATGGATCAGCAATAGTAGTTCTTCTTCTCGCAGTCATCATGGTACTTACAGTATTCCAGATGATCGGTCAGAAGAAGTGGGTTCATTATAACTAGGAAGGGGGAATCGATATGACAAGAGGCGTACAGTTTAAGAGAAGAATGCAGAGATTATTGATTCACCTCATTCTGATCATATTCTCAATCATTATGATAGTGCCATTTGTATGGATGACACTCACAGCATTTAAGACAGTAACAGAGGCAACTTCGGTAAGTCCATTCGTAATATTCCCATCACAGTGGCGTACAGATGCGTTCACTACTGTTTGGAATAACATGAACTTCCTTGTTCTCTACAAGAACACATTACTGCTCATATTCTTCAGAGTTGTGTGTGCATGTCTCACAGCAACACTCGCAGGATATGCATTTGCAAGACTTAAGTTTAAGGGCAGAGACTTTATGTTCTCCCTGATACTTTTCCAGATGATGATTCCTTCACAGATATTCATCATCCCACAGTTCCTGATGATCAGTAAGATGGGCATGACAAATACAATGTTTGCTCTGGTATTCCCGGGAATTGTAACAGCGTTCGGTACTTTCCTGCTCAAGCAGGCTTACATGGGACTTCCTGGAGATCTCGAGGAGGCAGCGAGACTTGACGGATGTAACATTCCAAAGACATTCGTGTTTGTTATGGCTCCGCTTGCAAGATCATCGATGGTTGCCCTCGGTATATTCACAGCAGTGTTCGCATTCAAGGATCTGATGTGGCCACTGGTTGTAAACAGCAGTGCAAACAAGATGCCGCTCTCAGCAGCTCTTGCAACAATGCAGGGACAGTATCAGTCCAACTATCCACAGCTGATGGCTGCATCTCTTATATCATGTATACCAATGATCGTTATATACCTGATATTCCAGAAGCAGTTCGTAGAAGGTATCGCAACATCAGGTGGAAAGCTCTAAAGAAAGTTAAAGAAGATATTATATATGACCACAGGGTGACGTCAGTTACTGACGCCACCCTTGCGATACTGTGGACGCCGCGCGAAGCGCATCTCATGCGTTCACTCAACACAGAAACAAAAGGAGGACGTCTATGAAAAAGCCGATAATCACGGAAGAAGAAAAACAGAAGATCAAAGAGATGGACTCCACACGCAAAAAAATAGGATATATCTGGGATTATTACAAGCTTTGGATAATCGGTGCTGTCGTTCTCGTGGGACTTGTAGTGTATTTTTCTGTTGTGTTTGCAACGAGGGAGGACAAGCCGATACTGGATGTCGTCCTTGTGAACAACTACGATGATGTTTCAGGGAACAGCAAGCTGACACAGGGGTTTGTGTCGTATGTAGGGGAAGAAAATCTCCCGGGAAGGGTTACATTTGACAACAATGCATTTTTTAATCTGGCAAATAACTCAGATTATAAGAACAGTTACTATATGAAGGTGCTGGCATACCTTGAGGCGGACACTGCTCAGGCAGTCTTGTGCCAGTATGACAATCTCATAGGTCTGGCGAAGAGCGGCAGACTTGCAGACCTGTCGGATGATAAGGTCGGCGATATATATGATAAGTATAAGGATAGGATAATTTATTACGAGGATGAAGACGGAAAGAAGATACCTGTCGGAATAGATGTATCTGAAGGATACAAGGCGGCAGGACTTACTGAGTACACAGATGGCAAGGCATATATCGGATTGTCAGCATATGCGGCAGATTATGGATATGTGGAGAAACTTGTGGACTATATGGTGGAACTTGGAAAATAGCTTTTAAGAAGCTTGTGTGGAATCCCAAAATGTAAAAATTGCAGGGAATCGAATTAAAACTTAACTAGGAATACATTCCGGCGGAGCCGGTTGTAGATAAATTATGAAGAAAGACCAGTCAAATGGAAATTGGCTGTAGAGAAACTGGAGATCACGAAAAGGAGGACTTGGGCATGGCAATATTGATAAATGAAGAGAAAAAGCTTTTCACACTGAATACCAAAAATACTACATATCAGATGAAGGTGATTGATTATGGATATCTGGCTCATCTGTATTACGGCAAGAAAATGGACGGGGATATGTCATATGTCATAACTCATTACGATAGAGGATTTTCAGGCAATCCTTACGAGGCACAGGAGAGCAGAGAGTTCTCTCTGGACAATATTCCACAGGAATACAGCTGCTACGGCAACGGAGATTTCAGAACACCTGCATTCAACGTAAAGGATATAGAAGGAATCCACGGTTGTGATCTCAGATATGTTTCGTACGAGGTTATGGACAAAAAGTACAGTCTCAAGGGTCTTCCTGCAGCATACACAAATGATGGCGAGAAGGGCGAGACACTCAAGCTCGTTCTTCAGGATCCTCAGGTGGGAGTGGAGGTTGAACTCCTGTATGGAATTATAGAGGATAAGGATCTGATCACAAGATCAGCTATAGTCAGAAATATAAGCGATGCGGATATATTTGTGGCAAAGGCATCAAGTGTGAGCCTGGATTTTGTGACAGGTGATTATGATCTCATCCACTTCCATGGAAGACATGCTATGGAGCGCATGTATGAGAGAGAAGCTATAAATCATGGTGTGAAGAAGATCGGAAGCACAAGGGGTACATCAAGCCATCAGCACAGTCCATTTGTGGTTATAGCAGGCAAGGATGCGAATGAGGATGCAGGTGATTGCTATGGAATCTCACTTCTATACAGTGGAAGCTTTGGCTGTGAGGTTGAGAAGGATCAGACAGATCAGGTGAGACTTAACATGGGTGTTCAGGATGAGATGTTTGAGTATGTGCTCTATCCTGAGAGTGAGTTTGTGGCACCCGAGGTAGTTATGGTTTATTCGCCTGATGGATTTGCTGACATGTCACATAAGATGCATGACGTTGTGAGATACAATATCTGCCGTGGCGAGTACAAGACAAAGAGGAGACCTATACTCATCAACAGCTGGGAGGCAGTATACTTTGATTTCAATGGTGATGACATCGTAAATATAGCAAAGCAGGCTTCAGAGCTTGGCGTTGAGATGCTTGTCCTGGATGACGGTTGGTTCGGTGTGAGAGATGACGACAAGTCAGGACTTGGCGACTGGTTTGTAAATGAGGATAAGATGGGCGGTCCTATGGCTGATGTTGTGAAAAGAGTGAAGGCTCTCGGCATGAAGTTTGGTATCTGGATCGAACCGGAGATGGTATCTGAGAAGAGCGAGCTTTTCAAGGAGCATCCTGACTATGCATTTGTGATACCTGAAAGAAAGCCGGTCATGGGAAGAAGCCAGCTGAATCTGGACTTCTCAAGAAAAGAGGTCGTAAACTGCATATTTAATCAGCTGACAGCGGTGCTTGACAAGATAGATGTTGACTATATAAAGATGGATATGAACAGAAGCATCCTAAATGTATACTCTATGACAGAGGGAATCCAGAACAATGGAACGATCCTTTACAAGTATGTACTTGGTGTATATGATTTCATGGAGAGACTTCAGGCAAGATATCCAAAGATGTTCATCGAGGGCTGCAGCGGTGGCGGTGGAAGATTTGATGCCGGAATGATGTATTACACACCACAGATCTGGTGCAGTGATGATACGGATGCCATTTGCAGGCTTGACATACAGTATGGAACTTCATTTGGCTATCCTATATCGGTGGTTGGCTCACATGTATCAGCGGTTCCGAATCACCAGACAGGCAGGACGACTCCGTTCAATACAAGAGCTGTCGTTGCCATGGCGGGAAGCTTTGGCTACGAGCTTGATCTGAACAAGGTCAGTGATGAGGAGAAGGAAGAGGTCAAGGTTCAGGTAGAAAACTACAAGAAGTATTGGGATCTCCTTCACAACGGACTCTACTATAGACTGACGGATGCAGACAAGAGCAAAGGCGTAGCTGCATGGTCATTTGTAGCAAGGGATAAGTCAGAGACACTTGTCAATATCGTGACGGTGGAAAGCTTCTGCAATGCCCCTGTACCTTTTGTCAGAGTAAAGGGACTTGATGCGGATGCCACATATGTTGACGAGGAGACTGGCGCAGAGTACAGCGGACAGGGACTTGACCAGATAGGACTTCCTGTACCACTCAAGTTCGGCGAGTACAATGCTTACCAGATCCATCTTGTTAGGAAGTAGCAAATAGATATAGGTACAAGCTTTGATGTTTTTAACTTTTAAATAAATATCTACAATACATTAGTTGAGTAATGTTATTGGTAGTTTATCGTTCAAATTTTATTGTTCGAATTGGCGCCAGTCGCCATCGTCATGTCTGAAACGGCTGACGGTGGTGGCTGTCGCTTTTTTAACGTTATAATAGGACTCAAAGATACAAAAAATATAGAAAAACACTGTGTTACAAGAGCTTGCGCAATCAGGGCTTTCATAGTTTGTCAGGATCCCGGAAGTCTGCTCTGAATATCAGTGCGGCTACCATGATGAACAGGAAACATACTACCCAAGTCACCGGTTCACATACGCACACGGCAACGTAGCCGTAGACAGGAACGAGAAATACTGCAAATATTATCTTGCCGATCATTTCCAGTGCGCTGCACAGCAGCGGCGCCACTGAGTGGCACATTCCCTGAAGGGCATTTCGTACTATTACGAGAACCGCCATAGGCGGTATCATCGGTATGCTGATTCTGAGATACATGAGACCATTGGATATAACTGTATTGTCTGAGCTTCCGGTTATCAGCACTAGAATAGATCTTGCAATGGTGAAGGTGCAGATCATAGCAAGCACCCACCACACTCCATACATGGTAATAGCGGCAAATATTCCTTTCTTGATTCTGGAATTTTTGTGAGCACCATAGTTCTGGCTGGCAAATGTGGCAGCACTTGTTCCAAGGGCAATTCCCGGTGTGTAGAAGAACTCGGCAAGCCTTCTGCCGCCCACCTGGGCTGCGATGTAGACATTTCCGAGTGCGTTTATACTTCCCTGAAGAATAACACTTCCTATATTATATATGGCACTCATAAGAGCCATGCTGAGACCTGTCCAAAACATTTCAAATACAAAGTGGATAGAAACTTTCATATCCTGCTTTCCAAATCTAAGCTCCGGATATCCCTTAATGATACAGAATAATCCAAGAACAGCACTTATTCCCTGGGAGGTGACGGTGGCAATGGCAGCACCACGGACGCCCATGGAGAAAGGTCCCATGAACAGGTAGTCCAGAATTACGTTGAGCACGCTGCTGAACACGAGAAAGATAAGAGGTGTCACACTGTTGCCGATGGATCTCAGAAGACTTGATTCAAGATTATAAGCCATGGTGAGAGGTATTCCGGCGAGGATGACAGTAAGATAACTCAGTGCACCATCCATAGTATCAGCAGGCACCTGAAGAAGTGTCAACAGAGACCGTCTAAGGACTAGAAATGATGTGGTGAGTAGTATTGTAGATATGGCCGACAACAGGACAGCCCAGCACACGGAGCGTTTCATCTCAATTTTATTGTCCGCACCGAAGCTTCTGCTGACGAACAGAGCAAAGCCATTATTAAGTCCGAAAGCTACATTTGTGATGAGGCTGTACAGTGCGGCGGTGGCACCTATCTGTGCAAGGGCGGTATCTCCGAGAAGGTGTCCTGCCAGGGAGGTGTCAGCCAGATTGTAAAACTGCTGAAGTATATTTCCGATAAAAAGAGGCATGGCAAAATAAAACAAAAGCTTTGCCGGGCTTCCTGTTGTCATGTCGGTTGTGCGTTTGCTCCGTTTTGTTTTTGGGGGTTTACCAATATCTAAGGCAGCGTTCATAAAAATTTCTCTCCTTTAAAATTTTGTATTGTAAACAATGCGACAGAGATGCGGAGACAGCCAGAATGCTCTGCCTTGTTCGCCATCTATTGATTCTTATGATTTAATCTGTATACATAATAGCGAAATAAACGACTTGATTCTGTAACAAATACGGCCCATAATATAACAAAAACGACATATATTGGTTCTTAACAGTTATAAGCAGGCGGTTTGGCTCGTCTGCAGGTGAACATAGAGAAAACGTAGAGAAAACATAGAGAGGAGCCAGGCATGATACTACACAGGACCACGGTCATGGTCGACACACATGGAAGGGAGAGCAGGGCGGACGATATACATCAATTTGACTTTGCTGCGTATGACGCAGATATGCATCAGTTTATATCTGGATGCATACCGCCACACTGGCATGACGAGCTGGAGGTGTTTGTTTTGCTCAGCGGACAGGTGGAGGTTGTCACTGGAGATATTTCATGCATTGTGAATGCAGGTGAGGGATGTTTTATAAACGGTGGTGTACTTCACACTTTCCGGGCGCTGTCGCTGGGAGAGTGCCGTTATCATTCGTTTGTATTCGAAAGTTCCATAGTTGCCGGGGCGCCGGGAAGCATATTTGACACCAAATATATGAAGCCGTTTGTGGAGAAAGGGCATTCGTTTGTGCATATGAAGAGAGATGAGGGCATGGAGCCATTCTTTGAGGAATTTGACAGATGTTTTGATGCCTGCGCGGGCGAGGGTTATGCATATGAATTTGCCATCAGGGATAGCCTAACCAGAATGATATTATGTATAGCACAGAATATGAATGCACCGGGAGACTCAGACATGCCGCATCTTGCGGAGGTCAGGATAAAGGATATGCTTGGTTGGATAGACAGAAATCTAAAAGATGAGATAACCGTCAGCGGTATAGCAGGAAGTGCAAATATCTGCGTCAGGGAGTGCCAGAGGATATTCAGCCAGTATGTGCATTACAGACCGATGGAATATGTCCAACGGCGCCGCATAACACTGGCGGCCGAATTGCTCCGGACCACCCATAGACAGGTAACGGATATTGCACTTGAATGTGGCTTCAGCAGTGTGAGTTACTTCATAAAACAATTCAAAAATATTGTGGGATGTACCCCTATGGGCTATAGAAAGAAGGGTGGAGACAATGAGAAATGATATACAGTGTTTTGGCAAAATTCCTTCAACGGAATAAACATTTTAGTTGGACATATAACGTATAAAATGCTACCATTATACTATGTATATGAACAACAAGGTAAATTTGCCGTGAGACAGATAAATTTTGATCAGATTTAACACAGGAGGAGAGCAGCATGGACGAGAATAACACGAATGGATTTGGGAATACGGACGATGAATACGAAGACGAGGGAACCACAGTTCTCACAACTCCCGGCGTAAGTGCATTTGCAAATGCGCAAGGGGCTGGACAGAGTGGAGATGCAAGTGACGGACAGCCTCATCCGTCAGGACAGCCTGAACAGCAGAATATGTATGGGGGATTTGGACAGTTTCAGCAGCCGGGTCAGCCAGAGCAGCAGAATATGTATAGCGGATTTGGACAGTTCCAGCAGCCAGAGCAGCAGAATCAGTATGGTGGATTTAACCAGTTCCAGCAGCCGGGCCAGCCAGAACAGCAGAACAACCAGTACGGCGGTTTCAACCAGTTCCAGCAGCCAGGCCAGCAGAACAACCAGTACGGAGGCTTTAATCAGTTCCAGCAGCCAGGCCAGCCAGAACAGCAGAACAACCAGTACGGAGGATTTAACCAGTTCCAGCAGCCAGGCCAGCCAGAACAGCAGAACAACCAGTACGGAGGCTTTAATCAGTTCCAGCAGCCAGGTCAGCAGA
>OLRZ01000111.1_pt1 | contig 72739 bp, 61 predicted proteins | sample 1671931 | NCBI WGS metagenome assembly OLRZ01 (sample SAMEA3136627, study PRJEB25190) | human gut metagenome | reverse complement strand
ATCAGTAAGAGTGATAAAACCGTTTTCGTCCATTGTAATGAAATTTCCCTCACGAAGTATCTTCATGGCGTTTGATACGCTTGGTTTTGTAACATTCAGTTCCCTTGCAACATCAATGCTCCTCACCTCGCCGTTTTGCTTGTTCCATAAAACGAGTATCTAGCGGATAAATATTTTTGCATATACTTTCAATCAAACTCATTATATGTCCTCCCTCTTCTGTTTAATTATATCTTATTCAAATAAAATTAATCCTAGCCTTAAGGGCTAGGGTTAATTTATTAAAAGTATCTATTATAAATTATATAAAGTAATTTACAAAGTTTCTACTAATTTCGTTAGATTTTTATAATTTAATTTGTATTTTTTGATAATTAGAAAATTTATCAACAAAAATTATACACAATTATCAACAGAGGCCTGTGGATATTGTGTATAATTCTAATTAATACTTTATTTTAATATATACTTTTATTCAAATACTATACTTCTAAATATAATATTCTTTATTGTTCAATCATTTTATCGGCAAATTTTTGTATTCCACCAAACCAAACTAACTCTACAGTTCCTGTTTCTCCGTGTCTGTTTTTAGCAACAATAACTTCACCGATATTTTTCTTTTCTGTATCTGGATTATAATATTCGTCTCTATATAAAAACATTACTATGTCAGCATCTTGTTCTATTGAACCTGATTCACGAAGGTCTGAAAGCATTGGCCTATGGTCAACTCTTTGCTCAGGTGCACGCGATAATTGTGATAATGCTATTACAGGAACATTGATTTCTTTTGCTAGTATTTTTAGTGACCTACTTATTTCTGCAATTTCTTGTTCACGGCTTCCTCCTTTTCTATTACTTCCTTGAACGAGTTGCAAATAGTCTATTACAACTAATCCTATATTTTTTTCCAATTTCATTTTTCTGCATTTTGCTCTTATTTCCATTACAGAAATTCCCGGTGTGTCATCTATATAAATTCCTGCTTCTGAAAGCTCTCCTGATGCAGCTGCTAGTTTTCCCCATTCTTCATCATCTATTTTACCTGTTCTTACTTTCGCACTATCTACCATTGCCTCACTACATAATATTCTGTTAGCCATTTGCTCTTTAGACATTTCTAAACTAAATATTGCAACAGGTACTTTTCCTCTTACGGCTGCATGTGTTGCTATATTTAATGCAAAAGCAGATTTTCCCATTGCTGGTCTTGCTGCTACTAAAATCAAGTCTGAATTGTGAAGTCCTGATGTCCTATAATCTAAATCTGCAAAACCTGTTGGTACACCTGTAATCATTTCTTTTTGGTTATATAATTGTTCTAGTTGCGTAAATGTATCTATTAAAATGTCTTTCATTGATGAATATCCCTTTTGATTCTTTTTTTGCATTACTTCAAATATTTTCTTTTCTGCCGTATCTATTACTTGTTCAACTTCTTGTGTTGGGTCATATCCTAATGTTATTAATTCATCTGCTGTTTTTATTAAAGCTCTTAACATAGATTTTTCTTCTACAATTTTAATATATTGCTCTACATTTGAAGTTGTAGGAACTCTATCTGGTAATTGAACTATGTATTCTAATCCCCCTACTGCTTCTAATTTTCCCATTGATTTAAGTTCTGCTTTTAATGTAATAATATCTATTGGTTCTGACCTATTATATAAATTTAGTATTGCAGAATAAATTATGCGATTATCTTCTCTATAAAAATCTTGTTCACGCAATATTTCTATTGCCGCTATTACCGCATCTTTATCTGTTAGCATACTACCTATAATTGCTTGTTCTGCTTCTATATCATGTGGTGGAATTCTACCTAGTTCCATTTTTTCTCCATTCCTTTCTATTGCCGATAATCTAGTTATCTTCAATTATTTTTTATTGTTTTTCTTATTTTCATTATTCGGAAGGCGCTAGTTCTACATTTATTCTGCTGTTATATTTACATTTAATTTTGCGTTTACCCCTTCATATAATTTTATATTTATATTAAATCTACCCAGATTTTTTATTGTTTCTTTTACTTCTATTTTCTTTTTGTCTACCTCTATTTTATATTGATTTTTCAAATTTTCTGATATTTCCTTTGAAGTTACTCCTCCAAATATTTTTCCGCTTTCTCCTGCTTTTACCTTTATTGTTAAAGTAATTTCTTTTAACTGTTTAGCTATTTCTTCTGCCTCATTTTTTTCATTTTGTTTTTTAAATTTATTTGCTTCATTTTTCGAATCTAATTTACTTAAGTTTTCTTTTGTAGCTTCTACTGCTAATTTCTTTGGAAATAGATAATTTCTTGCATAACCATCACTTGCATTTATAATTTCGTCTTTTTTCCCGACACCTTTTATATTATCTAATAAAATTACTTTCATATAATTATCCTTCCTTTCAAATTTTTATATATTTTTACATATTATATAATATATCATAATTGCCTTTTTTTCAAGTATTTTGTGTGTTTTTGCATAGCAAATAAGACATTTAGTTTTACACTGTCACTTACTATATCCGTCACATCTCTTTACGTTATAGCGGAAAAAAACTGCTGACGTTTTCTTCGTCAGCAGCTTTTTTCTAACTTGATATTTCAGTAAAATATTCATTTATTCTATTTATTAATTCTATTTTTACTTCTTCTACTGTCATTCCTTCTACTTGTGCTCCCGCTAGGGTTATATGCCCTCCACCACCAAGTTTTTCTAGTATTAATTGTACATTTATATCACCTATAGAACGTCCACTTATGCACACTTTGTTACCCATCATTCCAATTACAAAGGATGCAACTATATTACTTATTGTTAATAGTTCATCTGCCGCCTTTGCACATATAATATTTGCATTTTTATCCTCTTCTTCGTAAATAGCAATTGCTATCGAATTTTCTATGACTTCTGCTTTTTCAACTATTTTAGAAATTTTATTATAAGTTGCTAAATCACTTTGGAACCATTTTTTTACTTTTATTGTATCTATTCCATATCTTCTTAAATATGCCGCTGCTTCAAATGTTCTGACACCTGTTTTAAAAGTAAAGTTCTTTGTATCCATCATAATTCCTGCATATAATGCTTCTGCTTCTAATTCTGTTAATTTTATTTCTTCTTGTGAATACTCTAATATTTCTGTAACAAGTTCTGCCGCTGAAGAAGCATAAACTTCGTGAAACATTAATGTTGCATCTTCTATATATTCTGTACTTCTTCTATGATGATCTATTACTACTATTTTTTCAGTTTCTTCTAATAGTTCTGGAACTTCTACATAATTTTTCTTACTTGTATCTACAACAATTAATAAAGTTTCTGGATTTATTTTAGATAATGCTTCATTTTTGTTTATAATTATATTTTTGTATTCTTCATCATCTTTTGCTTTTTCAATAAAGTTTTCTAATCCGATTCCATAAGAATTGTTTACTATATATGTATTTTTTCCTAATGTTCTTGCTAGTCTATATAATCCCATACTAGAGCCAATACAATCCATATCTGAATTTGAATGTCCCATTATCATTACATTTTCAGCTTCCAAAATTAATTCTTTAAGTGCATGTGCTACTGTTCTTGCTTTTACTTTAGTTCTTTTTTCTACTTCCTGTGCTCTTCCTCCAAAAAATACATATTTTCCGCTTTCTCTCACAACAGCTTGGTCTCCACCACGTCCTAAAACAATATCTAATCCAGCTTGTGCTGATTTATATTTCTCATAATTTGACTTACCCTCATTTGAAACTGCTATACTTAAAGTAAATTGTACTTTATTTGCCCACTCTAGCTCTTTTATTTCATCTAAAATACTAAATTTTTTATTTTCTATTTCAATTAAATACTTTTGCTCAAATATGAATACATATGTATCTCTTTCAGATTTTATTACTAGTCCTTCAAATTTTGATGCCCATTCATATATATTTTTTTCTATTTGTGCTGTAAGTGTAGACTTATCTTCATTTTCTATTCTTTGTATTAATTCTTCATAATTGTCTATCATCATTATACCAATACAATTTTGTGAATTAATATATTTTTCTTCTGTTTTTACTAACTCTGTATTATCAACAAAATATAATGTAATCATTTGTTGTTTATTTTTTAGTTCTATATACTCTCCTAATAATTTATATGTTTTATTTCCAATTAGTACTTCTTTGCATATATTTCTATTTTCTTCTAATTCCCCATTTTCTATTTCTTGTTTAAGTTCTTTAAGTATATTTTCTAAGTAATTATTAATATCTATATTGATGAATTCTTTAGAAAATTTTTCATTCTTTAAAATAACATTTCCATTTGTTTCTAATATTATCAATGGAAAAGGAGAATTTATTAGTGTTCCTTTTGCTGCTTTATCTACACTAAAAGTTAAGTGCTCTATATGCTCAGAAAGTTCTTCCTTTCTTTTTTGATTACTCCAATAAGCATATCCTACTATTAAAGCGTAAAATAAAATCGATGGCATTATAAAATTAACATTATTTATACAAATAATTGTCAAAAGTATGGCTATAATTACCAAATATATTTTTACGCGTGATATTAGTTTATCAAATATTTTTTTATTGCTCGGCATAAATTCCTCCTAATTACCTATTAATTTTACACTTATTTCGCGCTTTTGTCAATATTTCGGTAAGGCTTATAACTAAGCCTTCCTTTTACACTAATGCCGATTTTTATGTATATATTTATATTTGCTTTTCGCCACTTTTTATATAGTCTTCTATTAATAGCTTTAAAACGGCTATTATTGGAACTGCTAAAAACATTCCTAGTACTCCAAAGTATGCTCCACCTACAGTTACTGCAAAAATTACTAACAGTGGACTTATTTTTAGTGAATTTCCTGTTATTTTTGGATTTATTATATTTGCATCTATTTGTTGTAAAATTGTCACTACTATTACCATCCATATAGCTTGATTAAATCCACCTGTAAATATTGTAATTATTGCTGCTATTATTACAGCTATTATTGCTCCAAAATATGGTATTAAATTGAATAATCCTATCATAAATCCTAGCAATATTGCATATTTTACTCCCATTATTTGCATTGCAATAGAAGTTATTATGCCTACAATTATTCCATCTAATAATTGGCTTGATATAAAATGAAAAAATATATTGTTTGTTTGGTCAAAATAATTCACAATATTGTTGTAGGTTCTTTCTTTAAATAGTCTTTTTGTTAAACTTTTTAAAAATCTTATTATTTGATCTCTTTCCAAAAGTATGTATACAGATACAATAACTGAAACAAAAATATCAAATATACTGGTAACTATATTAATTGCACCTTTAGCATATTGTGCTAATTGTTCGAAATTAAAGTATTTTTCTATATCTATATTTTTTATTTGTTCTGCTAATTTATATATTATTTCATTTTTTAAGAATGAGTCTTCTGGTAAATTGTTTAATACAGTTATTGTTTCATTGTAATAAGTTTGAAAATTGCTTATTAAATCTTTTATGCTTTCTATTATTGTAGGCACTATAAAATTTATTATCAGTACAATTACAATCATTGCTATTATATATATAGTAAATATAGCTATTCCCCTGGCTCTTTTTTTTATAAATTTATTTTTAATTCTTGAATAACTTTTTTCAAGATTTCTTGCCGGAATATAAAATAAATATGCTATTAAAATTCCTATTACAAACGGCATTAAAATTGAAAACAGCTTTTTAAACCATATAGATATTTCTCCTAAATTATCTACTGTTTTGTATACCAGTATTACTGCAACAGCAAATACAAACCAATAAAGCCATTTAGTTAATGTACGCTTTTTCCCTTCCATATTTTTTATCCTTTCATATTTTAATTTTTAATCCTACTGGGCAATGATCACTTCCCATAACTTCCGAATATATTATCGAATCTTCTATTTTATTTTCGATAGATTTGGATACTATAAAATAGTCTATTCTCCAACCTATATTTTTTTCCCTTGCTTTTGCCATATATGACCACCAAGAATAAGCATTTTCTTTATCTGGATATAAATATCTAAAAGTATCTGTAAATCCTGCTTCTAACAATTCTGTCATTTTACCTCTTTCTTCATCTGTAAAACCTGCATTTCTTCTATTTGTTTTTGGATTTTTTAAATCAATTTCTTTATGTGCTACATTTAAATCTCCACAATATATTACAGGCTTTATTTTATCTAGTTTTAATAGATATTTGCGTATTTCATCCTCCCAAGTCATTCTATAATCTAATCTTTCTAATTCTCGTTTTGAATTTGGAGTATAGCAATTTACAATAAAAAATTCCTCAAATTCAAGTGTTATAATTCTTCCTTCTTTGTCATGTTCTTCTATTCCAATTCCATATGTAACTTTTATTGGCTTTTTTTTACTAAAGATTGCAGTACCTGAATATCCTTTTTTTACAGCGCTATTCCAATATTGATTATAACTTTTAAATAATTCTTGAATGGTTATATCTATCTGTTCTTCTTGCATTTTCGTTTCTTGTATGCAAAAAATATCTGCATCTACTTCTTTAAAAAATTTTTCAAATCCTTTTGTTATATTTGCTCTTAATCCATTAACATTCCAAGATATTAGTTTCATATTTTCTCATTCCATTTCTATTTTAACTTGTATTATAATATCAAAAAAGGCACTTATATGCAAGTGCCTTTTTTAAAACTCATATACGTAACATTCTAAATATCTTCTACCAAATTGTAATGCTGCACTGTGTGAATCATAGAAAATGTCTAATCTATCACTTGAAATTGCTCCACCTCTATCTTGAACTACGAACCAACCACCATTTGGTTTATCTTTAAAATATGGTATATATATAACTGTTCCTATTGGATATACTGAACCTGCTGCTAATGTGTACCATTCTGATGCAGGTGCTCCAGATGCTGTTATACCATTTGTTTTACCACAACAACTCATACATGGGCAATATGCAGAAGTATTGAACGTTGCAACTTTAGGCGTTATCCCTTCTACTCTTTTTGCTAATGTTGTAGAAGCTGTTAAAGCTGGGTTTGTAGATGCTTCTCTAAAGGTTGAACTTCTTGAAGTTATTTGTTTAGTTCTAATCTCAACTATTTTGTCTATAGGTTCTTTAATAATCTCGCTAGAAATTTCTGTTTTCTCTATCTCTATATTGTTTTGATATTTTATTTTATATGTTACTCTTTTTAATCCATCAACACCATACTGTATTATTTTATCTTGTTTTGCACTAGAACCTGTTGATACATCTTTAGTAATTGTTTCATATGGTATTTTTACTTCTTCTGTAACTATTTTTTCTACTATCTGTTCATAATTCTTTAGTAGGTCTTCTGTTTTAACATTTGCTGAACTTTCGATTTCCGTAGCTATTTCTATTTCTTCATCTGTATTTTTAAATATTTTTATAGTATTATTTGATGAAAGCTCTTCTTCTAAATCTGGAATTACTTTTTCATCTTCTAATATTATAATATGGTTTTCGTCTAATATTTCTGAAACTTTAGTTTTTGCAGTTAATACATTCATTTCATAACCACTTGATAATATTATTTTAACATTATTTAGTTTTACATTTCCTGCTACTACAGCTATACCTGTTAAAAATAAAAATATTATGCTTATGGCAATGATTCTTTTCAGCGATATTGACGCTTTTTCATCATTTTTCATAAGAAATTTGTTCCCTCCTTTAAAAGCAACAATTATATTATACCATTTTTTAGAATATATGTCAAATTTTGCTGATTCTGTCAAAAGTGCTTAGCTATGCCTTTTATATATTTTGTCTATTTTTATTATTTTTTCAATACTATATTATATGTGGCTTGTACACTAAATATGACATTTTTTAGTTTATTAATTTTAAATTTTTTATACTTGGTTCATAAATTGATTCTCCTGTATAAGTAAATCTTGAACCATGGCATGGGCAATCCCACGTTTTAGCTAAATTATTCCAAGATAATTCACATCCTAAGTGTGTACAAACAGGTTTAATGGCAAATAAATTTCCTTCCTTATCTTTGTATATTCCTACTTTATTTCCATCTACTTCTACTATTTTCCCCTCATCATTTTTAATGTCTTCTATTGTCGCTTTTGGTATATCTAACTTATTTAATAAAAGTGAATGTGTTGTTTCTTTCAGCATATTTTCTACTTCTTTTATATTTTTTATTGGCTCTATTCGTGTTGCTTTAAAAATTTCTTGATATTTATTTGTTTTTTCTAATATCATATCAGATATTATTTTCCCTGCGATATTTGAAAAAGTCATTCCCCACTTTTTGTACCCAGTTCCTACATATACATTGGGCATTATTGATGAAAATTTACCTATATATGGTATTTTGTCCAGAGAAATGCAATCTTCTGTATGCCATCTATACTTAATTTCACAGTCTGGATACATATTTTTTGCAATATCTTCTAAAAATTTGTATGCATTGGATAAATCAATTTTAGCCCCCGTTTTATGGTCATTTCCACCAATTAGAATTAAATCATCTTGTCTTCTAAACGAGATTGTTGGTTCTTCGCTATTTATATACATACCATTAAAACTTTTTTCATTTGTTTTTATTGCAATCAAATATGACATTGACTGGTACATTTTTAAGAAATAATATCCTGGTACATTTATTATAGGATAATGTGTTGCAATAACAACATGTTTACAATTTATTTTATAGTTTTTTTCTGTTATTACAATATATCTTTCTTCTTTTTTTAAGTCTACTACTTTTGTATTTTCATATATATGGATATTTGGCATTGCATTAACTAACCCTATTGCATATTTCAAAGGATGAAATTGTGCTTGTTTCTTAAATTTTATAGCTCCCAATATCTTTATAGGTAGTTCTATTTGTTCTACAAATTCACTATCAAAACCTATTGACTTAAGTGCTTCTATTTCATCTTTTATTTTAGATATTTCATCTAACTTTTGAGTAAATACATATGAGTCTTGATATTCAAAATCACATTGTATATTTTCTTCTTTTATAATTGTTTCTATATTTTTTATTGCTTCTTCATTTGCCTTCAAATATTGTTTTGCAAATTCTTTTCCTTTTGAATCTACTAAATATTTGTAGAATAAGTGATGCTGACTTGTAATTTTAGCTGTTGTATTACCACTTGTGTGATTACACAACTTATCTTTTTCCAAAAGTACTACATTTAAGCCACTATTTTTTAAATAATATGCTGTTGTTAAACCTGTAAGTCCCCCTCCTATTATACATACATCTGTATTTATGTCTTTTTCTAATTTGTCAAATTCTTTTCTGTTATCTTTTGTGCTTTCTAACCAATACGACATCATAAACATTCTCCTTCTATTTTTTTATTAAAGTCATTTTTATTTCTTTTTCTGTGTTATTTCTTAATATCTTTAAAATAACTTCATCCCCAATATTTTTTGTATATATATATCTTCTTAAATCACACATTTTTTCTAAATTAATATTGTCTATTTGTATTATTACGTCTTTTTCTCTTAATCCAGAATTATATGCCGAAGAATTTCTATCAATTTGAACCACATATATTCCTGTATTAAATTTTAAATTATTATCTATATATGGTATTACATTTTTGTCATATGCAAATATTCCTATACTTGCTTCTTCAAATTTTCCTTGAGTTGCAAATTTTTCTATTATTGTTTTAACAAGATTTATAGGAACAGCAAAACTAATTCCTTCTGCTGAAGTTATTTTAAGTGTATTTATTCCTACTACTTCTCCATCTATATTTATTAGTGGTCCACCGCTATTTCCTAAATTAATTGTTGCATCTGTTTGAATTAAATTACTCATATATGAATTTTCATCTTCTTCAATTTTAATTGTTCTATCTATTGCACTTATTATTCCAGATGTAACAGTTCTTTCAAATTCAAATCCAATAGGATTTCCAATTGCATACACCTTTTCTCCGACTTTAATATTATCTGAATCTCCTAATTTTGCATATATTAAATTTTTAGCTGATATCTTAAGAATTGCTAAATCCACATCCATGTCTGACCACACAACATTTCCTGTAAAAACTTCTCCTGTTTCTAATGTAACATAGCACGTACTATATTTTTCCCCAGAAACATGTGCATTTGTTAATATATACCCATTATCTGTTACTATTAGTCCTGTCCCCAAGCCCAATTTTGAACTACCATCTTTCAAAAAAATTGTACTACCTATATTTTTAACTTTTGAAATTCCTACAACACTAGAAGTAGCTTGTGCTATTACATCTACTACTTCTTTTTGTTCTTCTTTTTCCTCATCCAATGTTCTTAAAGTTCTCACAGCTTCTGACCCTTTATCTAATTCTTCTACCTCTATTTTCTCATAAAATTTATATAGAATTATACCACTGGCGATGATTAATAAAAAAATAAATGCTACTAATATTTTATTTTTTCCGTTCTTCTTTCTCCTTCTTGCAACATATGCTTCCATCTGTTCCCTCCTTTTATTATATTTTTTACCATTTTGTGAAAATTAAACATTTACTTTATATTTATGTATGTCATAGTTCCGCTTAATTGTGCCTTTTTTGTAAATTTTTCAGCATTTCATTGAATTTACAAAATATATATGGTAGTATATATCTATACTATTTAAGGAGGTCCAAATTATGGGATGGATTATTTTTATTATTGTAATTCTTTTAGTTATATTTGTTATAAGTATATATAATAGTCTTGTAACTTTAAGACAAAGAGTTAAAAATGCTTGGAGTCAAATAGAAGTACAATTACAAAGAAGATTTGATTTAATTCCTAATTTAGTTGAAACTGTTAAAGGATATATGGGACATGAAAGTGAGGTTTTAACAAAAATAGCTGAACTTCGTACATCTTGGGCAAATGCAAAGACTGTAACAGAAAAGTCAGAATTAGATACACAACTTTCTGAAAGTTTAAAAACCATTATGGCTGTTTCTGAAAGTTATCCAGATTTAAAGGCAAATCAAAACTTTACTGAATTACAACAAGAATTAGCAAATACAGAAAATAAAATTTCATACTCAAGGCAGTTTTATAATGATACAGTAACAAAATATAACACAAAATTACAATTATTCCCTTCAAACATTATTGCTGGAATGTTTAATTTTACTACTGAAACTTTATTTGAAGTAGATAGTGCAGAAGCTAGAAAAAATGTAAAAGTTGATTTTAATAACTAAAACTTGGAGATATTTCTCTAAAAATATAATATTTAAAAATAATGATATAATGTTTTATTTGAGAAATAAGGCATTATATTATTTTTATTTGAGGTGTAAATATATGTATGAAGATATAAAGAAAAATAAAATAAAAACAGGATTTATCATATCTATTTTTATATTAATGATAACATTAATAGTATATTATATTTGTATGTCTTTTAATTTAGGTACTATTTCAATAATTATAGCACTTACTTTTTCAATTCTGTCTTCTTGGTGCTCATATTATTTTAGTGATAAAATTGTTCTAAGTTTAAATGGTGCAAGGCTAGCAACTCCAGAAGAAAATAAAAAATTAATAAATATTTTAGATGGGCTTATGATATCTTCTGGATTAGAATACAGGCCTAGATTATATATTGTTGAAAGTTCTCAACCAAATGCTTTTGCTACTGGCAGAAATCCAAAAAATGCTGTAGTTTGTGTTACTACAGGTCTTTTAGAAAAATTAGATTATTATGAGTTAGAAGGTGTTATAGCACATGAATTAGGTCATATTAAAAATTATGATATTTTACTTTCTGCCGTAGTAACTGTTATGGTTGGATTTATCGTTATGCTTTCAGATTTAATGTCTAGAAGATTTTATTTGATAAATCGCAAAGATAATGATAGTAATTCTAAAGGCAATTTTATTATCATGATTTTAGGATTTATTTGCTTAATTTTAGGACCTGTTTTTGCTCAATTAATGAAGTTAGCTCTTTCAAGGCGTCGAGAATTCTTGGCAGATGCTAGTGCTGTTGAATTTACTAGAAATCCAGATGCTTTTATTTCTGCGTTACAAAAATTGGATTCTGACGATTCAGAATTTAGTAAGGCTAATAATGCAACTGCACATATGTTTTTCACAAATCCATTTAAGAAAGACCAAAAAGAGAAGAGTGATTTATTGTCAACTCACCCTTCTATAAGTGCTAGAATAGAAGCAATAAAGAAACTTATGTAGTCTATATTTGCCTTATAATTTCCAATTATTATATGTTATTCTTGCTATTTCTTCTGGCTCTCTTTGTTTTACTTGTGCTATTTTTTCTACTAAATATTTTAAATTTCTCGAATCATTTCTTGTTCCCCTATTTGGCTCTGGTGCTAAGTAGGGGCTATCTGTTTCTATAAGCATTTTTTCTAATGGTATCATTTGTATTATTTCATCTGCATTTTTTGAATTTTTAAATGTTATTGGCCCTGCTAGTGATATGTAAAAGCCTAATTTTAAACCTTCTTTTACTAGTTCTATATTTAAAGGACAACAATGAAAAACTCCCTTTCTTTTTGGAGTATTTTCTTTTAATATTTGTATTGTATCCATTACCGCTTCTCTTGAGTGTATTATAATTGGTAAATCCATTTTATCTGCTAATTTTATTTGATTTATAAATGCCTTTTTTTGTAGCTCTTTATTTTCCTTGTTCCAATAATAATCAAGCCCGATTTCCCCAATTCCTACTATTTTTGTGGATTGTGCTATTTTTTCTATTTGCTCAATTTGTTGTTTTATTTCATTTTCTGTTTCTGCAATATCATTTGGAGATATTCCACATATTGCGTATATATATTTATATTTTTTAGATAAGTCCACTGCCTTTTTAGATGAATTTATATCATATCCTGCCACAATTACTTTTGTTACTCCTGCTTTGTATATTTCTTCTAATATCTGTTCTCTATCTTCATCAAATTTTTCATCATTGTAGTGTGAATGCGAATCAAAAAATTCCATTTTTCTTTTTTCCTTTTTTTAATTATCTAAAATCAAAGTAAAACTTGCTAATGCATAATCTTTTATATGAGAAATACTTAAATCCATGCTAATTATATTTTTAATTTCTAATTTACTAATATCAGCAATCGGCTTTCCCTGCTCATCATTATATATTTCTATATTTTTCCACACCCAATCAGAAGTATCGTTTATATTCTTAGAAATTGCTTTAAATATTGCTTCTTTTGCTGCAAATCTTGCTGCATAATGTTGATATTTCATTTTATTGGATTTCTCACAGTATTCCTGTTCTTTTTCTGTATATATTCTATCCAAAAAAACTTGTCCTATTTGCTCAATACTCTCTTTTATCCTGCTTATTTCTATTATATCTACGCCTGTTCTTATTTCCATTTTAACCCCTTTATAAATATTATTTACTTAGTAAGTTTATAAGAGTAATAATAAAAATTCCAATTACAACTATTGCAATTACTTTATTTCCTTTAGCAATTTTTTCTATATTATAATTTTTATATAATATATCATATTTATTTTTAAGCTTTAAGTAGGTTTCCTCCAATAGCAAAGCTTCTTTTTCCTTTTCTTCTATTTCTATACCTATTTCATCATTTGTTATTTCTTGAATCCAAATAAATTTTGTAAAATTTATAAATTGTTCTTTAATTTTTTCAAAATTGTTGTTTATATTAAATTCATATATTAATTTTTTCAAATATATTTTTTTATATAAATTAAATATATAATGATATAAATATTTATTTTCGTATTCAAATGGCAATTTTGTATAATTTTCTGTATTTATATCAGATGCCATTACTACATTGCTCCAACTAGTAAATCCATACTTTAAATATTTTTGTTCTATTTTTTTTACCTTATTATTTATTTTAGAATTTGAACTCGCTATATTTGCATAATTCAAAAATCTTTCGTTTAAAACAGTATTATCTGTATTCTCATTCCAGCAATTTTGATCTAAACATATATATGAATATGTAACAAATCTTTCTGTATCTACATTTATTTTTTTAGCTCCTGTATTACTTCCTGCTATTTCTTTTATTAAACTCGAAAATTCTTTTATATCTTTAAATGCACTTGTCTGTATTCTTATATTTTCATATTCTCTTAATTGAGATAAATTAGAATTTATATCTCTAAATTTATAATTAAAATTAAGTACATCATCTAGATTATTTTCACCATTTAAAGCTGTTTTAAAAGTCATAAAACATATTCCGGTATTAAAACATATAATTTCCATTTTTATAATGTCAAAAAATATTCCGTTTTCTTCTCCTATTTTTCCCTGTATATTTTTTTCTAATTCATATTCAAACATTGTACAAGGATAATTTGAAAGTATTGTACTCTTCATTTTATTGTCCATTCTTTCTAGCTCATTACTTTTTTGATTTGTCAATTCAAATGACCAAAACATATACTCTCGTATGTTAGGAAGAAAATATGTATAAATATCAAAATCTTTTATTTTGTCAAATGTTTTCAACTTACATTTAGGATTTTTAATAAGCTTTAGCATATATTTATTATATTTATTTGCATCAATTATATATGGGTATATAAAATACGTATATTGATATTTAATCTTTTGTTCCATATGTATGCTTACTCCTCCTCCTACGATTTATTTTTCATCTGTATAATAATTTAAGTTCAAGTCTTGTCCTCTATGCCACTTTCCTATAAATTCTACTAATATGCTATTTTCTAAAGCATATGCTGGAGATATTGTAACTTCTCCTTTTGAATTAATACAACCCCATAAACCATCTTTTTTTACGCTCGCATAGCCAAACTCATTTTGCTCTGTTGCATCATCATATATATAGTCAACAATTACAATTCCATCTTTATTTACAAATCCATATTTGTTATCCTTTTTTGATAAAAATAGGGTATTTCCTTTTAATAGTTCTATATTTGTTTTTTCCTCAAATTTAAAGTTATAATATTTGTACTCTCCGTTTACTCTAACCTTCATATATCCAGTTTCTGTATTAATTTCTGTTATAATGCCTGTAAGTTTAACATTAAAGTCTCTATCTATTAAATCTGAATTTATCTCTTCTTTTGAGCCTTCATAAAAGTCTACATCTTTTCTATATATTAATGTTTTATATACAAAATCTAATTTTGTCTCTCCACTTAAGTTTAGAATTCCAAATTTTCCATTTTGCTTTGCAATATAATTATCTGCATATGTATATGTTATATCTTCATATTTTGTTTCTAATTTTGTTTCTCCTGCAATTGTTGTTACTCCATATTTTCCATTTTTTTGTATGACTACATTTTCTCCATCAATTGATTTTACGTTATCAAATTTTCCTTCTAAATATGATTTGCCACTTGTATCTACAATTTTCCATTTTCCATCCTGTTTTACTACAAATTTTCCATCACCATATATTGGCTTTATCTCTTCATATTTTGTTTCTAATGCAACTGATTTATCCCAATTTATAACTCCATATTTTTCATTTCCTACAATAAAGCCTTCTTCATATTTATTTCCTAATGGCTTAATGCTTTTATATTCATTTGGTATTACTATGTTACCTATATCATCTACTAATCCTAATTTTCCATCTTTTTCTGTTATTAAACTATTTTTTATTCCTTTTACTGTTGTAATTGAATTATATTCACATTTTAATAGTTCATTTCCTTTGTAATTTATTAGTCCATATTTTCCATCTTTTTTTACTAATAGTACATCTGCTTCATACCACAAATTGTTATTTTCGTCATAGTTTTCTAATGCTTGTACTGTTTCAAATCCACTTAATATTTCTTCTTTTTTATCATTTAATACTTTAGTTTTATATGTGCCATTTTCATAATTTACATCATAAGTACAAATAAATATTGCTTTTGTTTCATTTGGAATTATTATTGTTTCATCATATGTTGGTTCTATTATTGTTTTTCCTTTTGAATCTATAACTCCCCATTTATTGTTTGTATATACTGCAAAATATTTTTGCACTACAGTTTTTTCTTTAATGTCTTTATCTGATTTTAATATTTTTTTAATTCCCACAATAAACATTATAATTACTGCAAATGCAATTATTACAGCAAATACTTTTTTCATGTTTAGCTTTTTTCCTCCACTATATCTTCTTCCTTTTTCCATATAAACTTCATTCCTTTCAATATAGCTTTTTATACATATATACTATATCATACTTTTTTGTAGAAATATAGTATTTTTTAAATTTTTTCTCCACTAAATTATGAAAAATATATACAAAGTCACTGTGCCTGCATTGCAAAACCTTATTTTTCCTACGAATCAAAAAACTACCAAAGATTTGGCAGTTTTTTTGATAATATTTATTTTGTTTCATTTGCAGTTTCTTCATATTGTTCTGTATCTATTTGTGTATTTTTGTATTTATTTAGCCCTGTTCCTGCAGGAATTAATTTTCCTATTATTACATTTTCTTTTAGTCCTATTAATTCATCAATTTTGCCTTTTACAGCAGCTTCTGTTAATACTCTTGTTGTTTCTTGGAAAGATGCTGCTGATAAGAAACTTTCTGTTGCAAGTGAAGCTTTTGTTATTCCTAGTAATACACGTTTATATGTTGCTGGTTTCTTTCCTTCTGTTTCCATTTGCTCATTTACTTCTTCTAGTTCATTTATATCTACTAATGAGCCTGCAAATAAGCCTGTGTCTCCATTATCTTCAACTCTAACTCTCTTAAGCATTTGTCTTCCGATAACTTCAATATGTTTATCATTAATATCAACACCTTGATTTCTATAAACTTTTTGTACTTCTTGTACTAAGTATCTATGAACCCCATCTACACCATTTATTGCTAAAATTTCGCTTGGATTTATAGAACCTTCTGTAATAGGAGCTCCTGCTTCTATTTCATCTCCATCTCTTACACGTAATTTTGATCCAAATGGTATTGTATATGTTTTACTGTCATCACTGCTTGTAACAATAACTTCTTTTTTGCTCTTGTCTTCAGATATTTTTACTTTTCCTGATATTTCTGTAATTATAGCTAAGCCCTTTGGTTTTCTAGCTTCAAATAGTTCTTCAACTCTAGGAAGACCTTGTGTAATATCTGCTACACCTGCAACACCACCAGAGTGAATTGTTCTCATGGTTAGCTGTGTACCAGGTTCACCAATTGATTGTGCAGCTATAATACCAACAGCTTCTCCTATATTTACTTCTGCTCTTGTAGCCAATCCCATACCATAGCATTTGCAACATACACCATGTTTTGTTTTACATTCTAATACTGAACGTACCTTTACTTTTGTTATTCCTGCTGCAACTATTTTCTCAGCTAAAGCTTCTGTGATAAGCTCTTCTGTTGTAACTATGGTTTCTCCTGTTTCTGGGTTAACTATATCTTCTAATGGATATCTTCCTAATAGACGTTCCTCTAATTTTTCTACTACTTGATTTCCATCTTTAATATCTGAAAGTTCAATACCTTCATGAGTTCCACAATCCTTTTCTCTTACTATTATGTCTTGTGCAACATCAACAAGTCTTCTTGTTAAATAACCAGAGTCAGCTGTTCTTAGAGCTGTATCTGCTAAACCTTTTCTAGCACCATGTGCTGAAATAAAATATTCAAGTGCATCAAGTCCTTCTCTAAATGATGATGTTATTGGTATTTCTACTGTTTTACCTGTTGTACTTGCCATAAGTCCACGCATACCAGCTATTTGTCTTAATTGGTTTATATTTCCTCTGGCTCCAGATTGTGACATCATATATACAGGGTTTAATTCATCAAAGTTATTTTTCATTGCTTCTGTAACTTCATCTGTAGCTTTTTCCCATATTTTAATTACTGATTGATATCTTTCTTCATCTGTAATTAAACCACGTTTGTATTGCTTTAATACATTGTTTACTTGTTCATTTGCATTTGCAAGTATTTGCTTTTTGGCTTCTGGTACTTTTACATCATCAACAGAAACTGTAATAGCGCCTATTGTAGAATATTTGAAACCAGTTGCTTTTATATAATCTAATAATTCTGCTGTTGCATTTAATCCATGTTTATTTATCGATTTTGCGATTATCTTTCCTAAATTTTTCTTTATTACAGGGAAGTTTATTTCTAATTCAAATTCATTTTCTGGATTTGTTCTATCTACAAAACCTAAATCTTGTGGTATACCTTGATTATATATAATTCTACCTACTGTTGTTTCTATTATTTTATGTTTTTCTTCTCCATTTACTTTTTTGCTCATTCTTACATGTATTTTTGCATGCAAGCCTAATTCATTGTTTACATTTGCAATAATAGCTTCTTCTGGTGATGAAAAATATTTACCTTCTCCTTTTTCCCCTTCAACAATCATTGTTAAATAGTAACTTCCTAGAATCATATCTTGTGTAGGTACTGTTACTGGTTTACCATCTTGTGGTTTTAATAAATTATTCACAGAAAGCATTAAAAATCTTGCTTCTGCTTGTGCCTCTGGAGATAATGGTACGTGTATAGCCATTTGGTCACCATCGAAATCAGCGTTAAAAGCTGTACATACTAATGGATGCAATTTTATTGCTCTTCCCTCTACTAGAACTGGCTCAAATGCCTGAATACCAAGTCTATGCAATGTTGGTGCACGGTTTAATAATACGGGATGGTCTTTTATAACTTCTTCTAATATATCCCATACTTCTGGTCTTAATCTCTCTACCATTCTCTTAGCATTTTTAATATTATGAGCTATTCCACGTCCTACTAATTCCCTCATAACAAATGGCTTAAATAATTCTACTGCCATTTCTTTTGGAACACCACATTGATAGATTTTAAGTTCTGGTCCAACAACTATAACTGAACGTCCAGAATAGTCAACACGTTTTCCTAATAAGTTTTGGCGGAAACGTCCTTGTTTACCTTTTAACATATCTGATAAAGATTTTAGTGGTCTTCCTCCAGCACCAGTTACTGGTCTTCCCCTTCTGCTATTGTCTATTAAAGCATCAACTGATTCTTGTAACATTCTCTTTTCGTTTCTTACTATTATTTCTGGTGCTCCTAATTCTAATAGTCTTTTTAATCTATTATTTCTGTTTATAACTCTTCTATATAAATCATTTAAATCTGATGTTGCAAACCTACCACCATCTAATTGAACCATTGGTCTTAATTCTGGTGGAATTACTGGAACAACATTCATAATCATCCATTCAGGTTTATTTCCTGATAATCTAAATGCTTCTACAGTATCTAATCTTTTTATTAATTTTGCTTTTTTTTGCTCGCTTGCTTTTTCTAATTCTTTTTTTAATTTCTCAGATAATTTTTCTATATTGATTTCTGCTAATAATTTTCTTATTGCCTCTGCTCCCATTTCTGCTTTAAAAGAGCCTTTTCCATATTTTTCTTCTGCTTCATGATATTCTTTTTCAGATAATACTTGTGTTTTTGTTAAGCTTGATGTTCCTTTATCTGTAACAATATATGAAGCAAAATATATAACTTTCTCTAAGTTTCTTGGTGAGATATCTAATAACAATGCTATTCTGCTTGGAATGCCTTTAAAGTACCAAATATGTGCTACAGGAGCAGCAAGTTCAATATGACCCATTCTTTCACGTCTTACTTTAGCCTTTGTTACTTCAACACCACATCTATCGCAAACTATTCCTTTATATCTTACTCTCTTATATTTACCACAATGGCATTCCCAATCTTTTGTAGGCCCAAATATTCTTTCACAAAAAAGTCCATCTCTTTCTGGCTTTAATGTTCTGTAGTTAATAGTCTCTGGCTTTTTAACTTCTCCTTTTGACCATTCTCTTATTTGTTCATCTGATGCAATCCCTATTTTAATTTTATCGAAAATTTCTAGTTCATCCACTGCTTTTTAGCCCCCTTGACTTTTTATTTACTCTTGTTTCTCAAGGATTTTTTCGCTATACACTGCTGAGCAATTCTATTTTGTAAGCATAAAAATCCTTTTTGAAACTATTTAATTAATACTATTCATCTAATATGTCTTGATCATTTAGTAAATTATCTTCTCCTAAGTCTGTGTCATCTATTAAGACTTCATCATCATCTAATATGCCATCCATTCCATCTAATAGCATATCATCGCCTAGTTCTTCCTCTTCTATATATCCATCATCTAATTCAGTTTCATCTATTACTTCATTTTTCTCAGTTTCGAAATTAAAGTCTATTCCATCTTCTATATTCTCTTTTAATTCTAATTCTTGATTGTCTTCTGAATATAATTTTATATCTAATCCTAAGCTTTGAAGTTCTTTAATTAATACCTTAAAGCCTTCTGGGACTCCTGGTTCTGGTACATTTTCTCCTTTTACAATTGCTTCATATGTTTTAACACGTCCTACCACATCATCTGATTTAGTTGTTAACATTTCTTGTAATGTATATGCTGCACCATATGCTTCTAATGCCCAAACCTCCATTTCTCCAAAACGTTGTCCACCAAATTGAGCTTTACCACCTAAAGGTTGTTGTGTAACTAGTGAGTATGGTCCTGTTGAACGAGCATGTATTTTATCATCTACTAAGTGGTGTAATTTTAACATATACATAACCCCTACTGTAATTGGATGATCAAATGCCTCACCTGTTCTTCCGTCATAAAGTATTGTCTTTCCATCTTCTGAAAGTCCTGCTTTCTTTAATAGTGCTCTTATTTCTTCATCTGTAGCACCATCAAATACTGGTGTTGCAACCTTCCAACCTAATGCTTTTGCTGCCATTCCTAAATGTACTTCTAGAACTTGACCTAAATTCATACGAGAAGGTACACCAAGTGGGTTTAGTACTATATCTACTGGTGTTCCATCTGGTAAAAATGGCATATCTTCTTCTGGAAGTATACGAGATATAACACCTTTGTTTCCGTGACGTCCTGCCATTTTATCTCCAACCGATATTTTTCTTTTTGTAGCTATATAACATCTTATTATTTGATTTACTCCAGGTCCTAATTCATCTGAATTTTCTCTTGTAAATATTTTTATATCTACTATTGTTCCAGCTTCTCCATGTGGTACACGAAGTGAAGTATCTCTTACTTCTCTAGCTTTTTCTCCGAATATAGCACGTAATAGTCTTTCTTCTGCTGTAAGCTCTGTTTCTCCTTTAGGAGTAACTTTACCTACTAATATATCACCTGGTCTAACTTCTGCACCTATTCTAATAATTCCATTTTCATCTAAGTCTTTTAAACTATCGTCACCTACATTTGGAATATCTCTTGTAATTTCTTCTGGTCCAAGTTTTGTATCACGACACTCACAATCATATTCTTCTATATGAATAGAAGTGTATACATCTTCTTTTACTAATCTTTCATTTATCAAAATAGCATCCTCGTAGTTATAACCTTCCCAAGTTGTAAATGCTATTAAAACATTTTTTCCAAGTGACATTTCTCCATTTTTAGTAGAAGGTCCATCTGCTATTAAGTCTCCTTTTTTTACCTTTTCTCCTTTTACTACAACGGGTCTTTGGTTAATACAAGTACCACCATTTGTTCTTTTAAATTTTCTCAAATGATATACATCTATTCCATCTTTTTTGTTTCTTATTGTTATTTCATCGCCAGTTACTTTTTCTACTATTCCATCTTCTTTTGCAATTACTGTAATACCAGAATCTTTAGCAGCTCTATATTCAATACCGGTTCCTACAATTGGTGATTCTACTGTAAGTAATGGAACTGCCTGACGTTGCATGTTTGATCCCATCAAAGAACGCTTAACATCATCATGCTCTAAGAAAGGTATCATTGCAGCTGCAACAGAAACTAATTGTTTTGGTGATACATCTACATAATTTACTTTATCTTTATCAACAACTGTTATTTCTTCTCTGTGTCTTACCCTAATTCTATCATTGATAAATCTTCCTTCTTTATCAACTGGTTCTGAAGCTTGTGCTATTATATATTTGTCTTCTTCATCAGCAGGCATATATGTAATTTCATCTGTTATTTTTCCATCTACTACTTTTCTATATGGTGTTTCTACAAATCCATATTCATTAATAATAGCAAATGAAGAAAGTGCAGATATAAGTCCAATATTTGGTCCTTCTGGTGATTCTACAGGGCAAAGTCTTCCATAGTGTGTATAGTGAATATCACGAACTTCGAATCCTGCTCTTTCTCTTGAAAGTCCTCCTGGTCCTAATGCAGAAATTCTTCTTTTATGTGTTAGCTCAGATAATGGGTTTGTTTGATCCATAAATTGTGATAATTGTGAGCTTCCAAAGAATTCTTTAATTGATGAAGTTATTGGTTTTGTGTTTATTAGAGTTTGTGGAGTAATTACGTCTAAGTCTTGAATTGTCATTCTCTCTCTTACGACTCTTTCTAATCTTGTTAAACCAATTCTAAATTGATTTTGTAATAATTCTCCAACACATCTAATACGTCTATTGCCTAAGTGATCTATATCATCAACATTGCCTAATCCATTATCTAAGTTTAATAAATAACTTATTGATGCAATCATATCTTCGTTTGTTATATGTCTTGGAATTAATTCATTTATTCTCTCTTTTATAGTATCATGTAATTTTTCTTCCGGAGTTGTATCTATTATTGACTTTAATACTTCATAATTAACATATTCTTTAATATGTAGGTCAGATAAATCCACATTTGGTAATACTTTGTGAATATTTACTGTTCCATTACCTATAATTCTTACTTTTTTATCATCTACTTTTATATCTACAATATTTATTCCAGCATTTCTAATATTTTCTGCTACTTCCTCTGAAATTACTGTATCTTTTTCTACAAAAACTTCGCCTGTTTCTGCATCTATAATATCTTCAAAAGCTACTTGTCCTGCTATTCTAGAAGATAAACTTAATTTTTTATTAAATTTATATCTACCTACTTTTGCCAAATCATATCTTCTGTCATCGAAAAACAAACCATTAAACAAATTTCTTGCAGCATCTACTGTTGGAAGTTCTCCTGGTCTTAACTTTTTATAAATTTCTATTAATGCTTCTTCAGCTGTTTTAACTGTATCTTTTTGAATTGTAGCTATAATTTTTGGTTCATCACCAAATAAAGCTAATATTTGTTCATCTGTAACAATTCCTATAGCTCTTAATAAAGATGTAACTGGTAATTTTCTAGTTCTGTCTACTCTTACATAGAAAATGTCATTTCCATCTGTTTCATATTCTAGCCAAGCTCCTCTTATTGGCATTACTGTAGATGTATATATTTTCTTTCCTGTTTTTGGATCAAATTCTTTTGCATAGTAACATCCTGGCGAACGTACCAATTGGCTTACTACTACTCTTTCTGCTCCATTAATTACAAAGGTTCCACTATCTGTCATAAGTGGAAAATCTCCAAGATAAATTTCTTGTTCTTTAATTTCACCTGTCTCACGGTTTATTAACCTTACTTTAACATGTAATCTTGTTGCATATGTCGCATCTCTTTCTTTTGCTTCCTCTAATGTGTATTTTGTTTTTTCTTCCATGTAGTAATCTAAAAATTCAAGAACTAGATTTCCAGAATAATCAACTATTGGTGAAATATCTTTCAATATTTCTCCTAATCCTTCCTCTACAAACCAGTCATATGAATCCTTTTGTACTTTAATAAGATTTGGCATTTCTATTGAATCTTCAATTTTTGCAAAAGTCTTACGAGTACATTTTTCATACTTGATGTCTTTCATCAAAAATCACCTCTAAAAAATATTAAGCAGAAAAATATATATCAAATTATTTAAAAGTCCTTCTTGTCTTCTTAAAAAGTATTTATAATAATACGAACTTCCTGCTCTCTAAGTTCTATTATTATAAATAATTTTAAGAGCAATTCCTCTTTTAAACAATTTACATAACTACAATATTTAGCAACAAAAAAACTATTGACAAAACTTATTTTTTGTCAACTCTTTTGTTTTTTAGATTTCCTTTAAAAACATGTTTTTTATTTTAATCACCCTTGTTTCTAAATGAAATTAATGTCTCTCCATATTAACACATCTATTTATTAGTATACCTTATTTTCATACCGCTTGTCAATAGTTTCCATTTTTTTATTTCTATTTTTTTATGCACCTAAAATTGCTCCAATTGCTCCGAAAACTCCTGCTGATGCCAACCCCATAATTATTCCTGCTAAAATAACCCCTGCCATTACAGCAATACTACTTTTTTTAAAATCCATATCTAACAAACTTGCTGCAAGAGTACCTGTCCATGCACCTGTACCAGGAAGCGGAATTCCAACAAAAATAAATAATGCCCAGTATAACCCTCTTCCTGCTTTTTCTTGCAATTTTCTTCCGCCTTTTTCTCCTTTTTCTAAGCAAAATTTAAAAAATCTTCCAATAAATTTTTTATCTGCTCCCCAAATCAACACTTTTCTAGCAAAGAAAAATATAAAAGGAACTGGTAACATATTTCCTATAATACAAATTAAATAAAGAGGCAATATAGAAATAGGGTCCCCCCACAAATTGCTAAGACCAATCGGTACAGCTCCTCTTAACTCTATAAGTGGTATCATTGAAACTAAAAAAACTAAAATATATTTTTTAAACATAACTAAACTCCATATTCGTATTTTTAACTGGCTAATATTGTATTATATAATAAAGTAAAAGTAAATAGTATTTTTTTAAAATAAGCAATTTAAAAAGATGTGCCAAAATTCCCCGTCCCCTTTGACACATTTTTCTGCCAATGGGGACGGGGAATTTTGGCACAAAGAAGACAGAGAAGTTATCTCTGTCTTTTTTGGTTATGTTATATTACATATTTTTTAATTAATATTACTCCAGTTGCTATTATTATTAATATTGACATTGTTAAAACTATATATTGTCCAGTTACACCTGTTTGTAATGATAAGATTACTGGTGCATCGTCTTGGTCATCTTCTCCTTCCACTTTGTTGTTTGGAGTAGAATCTATATCTGGTGTATTGCTGTCATTATAATCTTTGCTTATTTCTGCAACATTTACTTTTAAGCCTAAGTTGTTTTTATCATTTATCCATGTTAAGGTTATTTCTACTATTGCGCTTTCTCCTGGTTGTAGTAATGTATTTTCTAGTTGTGTTGTTACTACTTTGCCATCTACCTCTTCCCACTCTGGATTATCTTCTTTAACAAATTTTAGCCCTTCTGGTATGTAGTCAGATATTTCTTTAACATAACCTGCTATTTCGCCTTCATTTGTCACTTTGATATTATAAGTAAATTTTACAATTGTATCTTTTAATCTGCTTTCTTTAATATCTACTTTAACAACTGGTTCTGGATCTTCGTCTCCTGTGTGTCCAGTTTTTACAATTGTAGTTTTTCCATCATATATGGTTATTGATGAAGTTACCCATTTCTTCAAAGCTAAATCAAAATATTTTACTTTAATTTTTTCAACATCTATGTCATCTTCTTCTGGTTTATTATTATTTGGTGTTGAATCGACATCATCAACAGGGTTGCCATATTCATCACTATCATCAGAAATCTCTGCAGTATTTATTATTATTCTGTCTGAAGTATTTGGCTCTTTTACCTTAAATACAACTTTTACATCTTTATAATCAGGTTGTGTCATTGTAGATGGATTATATGCTTGTATTAAGTTTTCGCCTTCTGTCTTTTCTTGCTCTTTTGATAAGTAATCTGTCTCTATGTATTTAGCTTCTTCTACATTCGTTGCCAATTCTCCATCTTCTTTATACATTTTCCATCTGTAGCTTATATTTAATTCATTTTCTGGTAAATACTCTAATCCTTCTGGTATATCATCTTTTACAGTTTCTGCATATCCTGCTTGATTTCCCTCATTGTAAATTCTTAATGTATATGTTACCAAGTCGCCATTTACTACTCCTAGAGGTGTTTTTGGATGCTCATATGTATGTGTTCCATCAGCATTTTTAGTAAATATTGGTATTCTTTCTGTTACTTCCTCGTCATTTACTCCAGTTATAAATTTCCTTAATGCTAAATCAAATCTTTGTAATACTAATTTTTCAAAATCGTCATCATCTTCTTGTCCTGGAATATATTCATCTCCATTATTTATTTCATCATCTTTATAATTTGGCAATGTCTCATCTGTTGGTAAAACAACATATGCTGTTGAATCTCTATCTGAAGAAGTATTTCCATTTAGATCTACATATCCTGTAACTTCTGCTATATTTGTAATTTTTTTGTATATATCACTATTTTCTTTTACTTTGCATTTTATCTGTACATCTATGTAATCAATTCCATTTGTTGAAAGTTTATCTAATTTTACTTTATCGTTTCCTGGTTTTCTATCTTCATATATAAGATCCCTATTAGCTGAGTATTGTGTATTTAATGATGTAATATCTGTTTTAACTGTTCTGCCATCATTGCTTACTTGCCATCCATAACTTGCATTCAACTCATCATCTATTATAAATTCTAGTTGTTCAGGTATATGGTCTGTTATTTCTGTAACATATCCATCTTCTTCACCTTCGTTATATACTCTTATTGTATATATAACTTCATCTCCCAAATCAACTGCTACAGGAGTTTTTGAGTGGTTATATACCGCTGTTTTAGCAGTTCCATTTAATAATTTTGTTATATCTACAATAGGTGCTCTTAAATAATTATCATTTTCATCTTTTAATTCTACTCCATTCACAGATGTTACAAATTTTCTTAATGCTAAATCAAATTCCGTTTTTAATACCGGTTCAATTACTAATTTTTCAAAGTCTTCATCATCTTCGTGCTCTTCTTCGTTAAATGTTTCTACTGTTAAATTTCCTGGTTCTGAATCTCTGTCTTCCATATCTAGAGCATTATTATCAGCTGCTATTTCAGCCACATTTCTTATAACAATCTCTTCTTCTGTTCCTGGTGTCGCAGTAACTACACATTCAATAATTAAATCTTTATAATCTAATTCTTCTCCATTAAATGCTTCTATTTCTGTATCTTGTAAATAAGTAGTATGTACTACAGTTGCACCTTCTATATATTCATGTTTTACTGCTTTCCAACCATATTTTTCGTTGATTGTACTATTTTCTGCTAATTTCAAACCTGCTGGCAATATATCTTCAACTTTTGTCGCATATCCTGCCATTTCACCTTCGTTATATACTCTTATTGTATATGTTACTATATCACCCTTTTTAACTTTTACTGATGTTTTAGGATGATTATATATTGCTGTAGTATTTAAAGTTTTTCTATTATGTATTAATGGTGATACGTCTACTTGTGGTTCTCTATTTTCCAACCCTAATGTTTCTAAATCCACACCATTTATTTGTATAATAAATTTTCTTAATGCTAAATCAAATTCTGGTTTAACCTCTATTGGTTTAATTACTAATTGTTCAAAATCATCATCATCTTCTTGACTTGTTGTTCCATATGTTGATAAATCTACATTTCCTGGTTCTGAGTCTCTGTCTTTTTCTTGATATATATTTGAATCAGATGTTATTTCTGCAATGTTTTTTAATACTATATTTTCATTTCCTGCTGTCATTGTTACTTCACATTCAATTTCTAAATCTTTATAATCTAACTCTTCTCCATTAAATGCTGAAATTAGTTGATTTGCCAATTTATTTGTTCCTACATATGTTTTTCCATCGCCAGTTTTTAGCACTTCCCAGCCATTATCTGTGTTTATTTGGCTATTAGCCACCAATGCTAACCCCGCTGGTAAAACATCTTCTACCATAGCTACATATCCATCTGCTTTTCCTTCATTGTATATTCTTATTGTATATGTTACTATGTCTCCTGTTTTTACTATTACTGGGTTCTTACCATGTTTGTAAATGGCTGTAGTAGAACTTTCACTTATTAATGGTGTTGTATCCACTTGTGGTATTCTGCTATCATCTCCTGTTAGTTCTACTTCATTTACTTTCGTTATGAATTTTCTTAGAGCTAAGTCAAATTGTGGTTTTGTATAGCTTGTTGTTATCTCATCTTCTGCTTCTATTTTCTTTCTGTCTACTATAGCTATTGGTTGATTTGATGCCACAGCATTTGTTACAACCCAATATCTTATATCTGTTCCAAAATATGAAAAGTTTATTTTCATTTTAAATTCATTTACGTTTGTTGACATTGGTACAGAGATATAAAATTCTTTATTTACTTCTATATTTGATAGTGTAGTATTGCTACTATCTAATATAGTATAATTTTCTATTTCATTTCCATTTCCATCTGTAAAAGTAACATCATATGTATACTCACAATTAATATTTTGTTTTATTTTATATGGTCCTATTACATATTTATTATTTTCTACATTTACAGTAGGATTTGTTTTTTCTATTTCAAGTGGTTTTATTGTACTATTCATTGAAGGACTCAAAGCTGCTTGTGCATTCGCATTATCTATAAGGTATCTAACTAATTTATTAGCTTGTTGGTGTCTTTCTTGACCATTTTCAAAAATATATTCTCCACCAATTTTTCCATTTAAAGCAAACCTTCCATCCTCATTTTGTATATAGAATATAAATGTATCTCCTACTTGATATTCAGAATTAGGATTTGTAAAATACCATATTGCTAATTGTTGTGCTGCATCTATATCTTCATCTGTTAATTTAATTTCGCTTTCAGGTATTCCTGCTTTAGCTAATAATTGCTTTTTATATTCAGTTGCAGCCTGTTCTTCCTGCTGTGTTTTTGGTGCTACATATGCATTATCTAATATCCATAGCATCTTTTTATAATTTTCGCCTTCTGGTAATACTGTCAGGTATTCTTCCGGTATTTTCTCTTGTTTCATATCAAAAGAGCTAGTATATAGTTTTTTCTCTGTAACTGAGTTACCCCAGTTTTCACTTCCGAATCCTATTCCTGCTCTCAAACAATATATTGTTTCGCTGTGATCAGCTACTGCTGATGGTGTTGTTCCTGTTCCATACGAGCATATCTCCCATACATTTTTTTCATTTACTATATACCCATTGCCAGATTCACGATATAGCTCTAAACCAAACCATTTATTTTCGGTTCTTGCACTAATTGTGTTAAATGTTCCTGCTACAAGTATAAATATAAATGTTAATAATATAATAAGTACAATTTTTCTTTTTAGTTTCATTCCTTTTACCACCTTTTTTACCTATTTATATATTTTTATTTTATATTTTTTTCCATTGTAAGTCAATAACAGTATTTGCCTACTTTTCCATCATTTTCTTAAACTTTATTCTAGTTATTACGGATATAGCAAATACATATATCGAATTCATATATTACAATTATATTACATTTTTGTTACATTTTCAAGTTTTTTAAGCAATTTTCCTATGGATACACCACTTTGCATAAATACCTTACATACTAACACAATTGCAAAATTCATTTTATTATCTTCATCTAGAAGTATTTTTACTTTCTATCAAGAAATTTCTTGCTAATATACTATCAGGATGTATTAATTCTTTTGCATCTATCATATCTTTAATATTTAAATCTAACATATATAAAATTGCAGCATCTATGTCTTTTTCAGCTAATTCTCGTACATATGGCACATCTGGCCATTTTCTGTCCTCTCCTGTTGAATCTGCCATAAATAATATCTTGTCCATTATACTCATGTTCGCTTTTGCTGTTGTATGTACTGCTATAGCAGTACACATCTCATCTATAAAATTATATTCGACTTTTGCAATATGTGCACCTATTTTTGCATGTAATAACCTTGGGCACTTTTCTTCTATTTCATCAATTTTCAAATTATACTTTTTCACATATTCAAATGCCTCTTTTGCAGTCATTTCTTTTGCTATATCATGTATTATGCCTACTAACTTTGCCTTTTCTACATCAACATTATATATTTTAGCTAATATTTCCATTCTGTTCATTGTACAAACAGAATGGAAATATCTTTTTTCTGATAATGTGTTTTTTATTCTGTTATTTATCTCCTCTAATAATTCCATTTTTCATCTTTTCCTATTTAATATATTTTATTTTTTTGCACTTTCAATCAACTTATCTAGTAAATCTGAATATTGTATTCCACATTTTTCCCATAATTTTGGATACATACTTATTTGTGTAAAGCCTGGCATTGTGTTTATTTCGTTTATATATACTTTGTTATCTGCTTTTTTTATAAAAAAGTCAACTCTTGCTAATCCGCTTCCGTCAACAGCTTTAAAAGCTTTTATTGCCATATTTCTTGTTTCTTCTATTTTGTCTTGTTCTAATTCTGCTGGAATTACTGTTCTTGATGCTTGATTCTTATATTTAGCATCAAATGTGTAAAATTCGTCTGCTGGAAGTATTTCTCCAACAGTTGAAGCTTTTACCTCCTCATCCTCTAAAACAGCACATTCTATTTCTCGTCCTTTTATCTCTTCTTCTATTAATATTTTAGTATCATATTTTTCAGCATACATAATAGCTTGTTTTAATTCTTCGCTATTTTTTGCCTTATTTATTCCAACAGATGAACCAGAGTTAGAAGGCTTAACAAATACAGGATATCCTAATTGTTTTTCTACCTTTTCGCTGATTTCTTCTAACTCTAATTTTTGTTCATTAAACTGCTTATCTACAAATGTGTATGTATTGTTACAAGCTTTTATATAAATATAATTTGCTTGCGGAATTCCTGCCTTTTCGAAAAGCACTTTTGTATATACTTTATCCATAGAAACAGATGAAGCTAAAACCTTACAACCAACATATTTTATTTTAAGTAATTCTAATAAGCCTTGTATTGTACCATCTTCTCCATATAATCCATGTAATGCTGGAAATACAACATCCATCTTTCTTAAATATTCAATTTCATTATCTATCTTTTCTAATTCTTTTGGTTCTTCACCTACTTGTAATACCTCTATTTCTTCTAATGGCCTTGTATACTTATACCATCTTCCTTCTAAATCTATGTATATTGGAAAAATATTATATTTTTCTTTATTCAAATTTTTTATTATAGATGTTCCTGAAACAATTGAAACATTGTGTTCAGTAGACATTCCTCCCATTATAACACCTAAATTCATTACTCTCTCCTTCTTTCCCAATTAGCGACTGTCCCCATTTGTCCCGTTTTCCCAATTAGGGACTGTCCCCAATTGTCCCACAAATTTCGCTAAACTTCATTCCATTTGATGCTTTTACAAGTACAGCGTCTCCTTTTTTTAAAAGACTTCCTAATAGCTCTTTTACTTGCTCATTGTTTTCAAAGGTATATACTTCTTTTACCGTTCTTTTGGCAATTTTGCTTATATTTTTTGCTTCTTTACCAACTGTTATTAGTATATCTATATTATTTTTATTTACTTCTTCTCCTACCTTTTCATGTAACTCTTTCGAGTAAGAGCCAAGTTCAAGCATATCACCTAAAACTGCTATTTTTCTTTTATTAGATAATTTTCCTAAATATTCTATTGCAGCTTTCATAGAATCATAATTTGCATTGTAACAATCATTAATTATTAATATTCCTTTTTTATTTGTAGATATTTCCATTCTTTTTTCTGTAAGCTTAAAGTTTAATATTCCTTCTAATATTTTCTCCATTGTAATTCCTAGTTTTAGCCCAACTGCAATTGCACACAAACTATTATATACAAAATGCTCTCCGCCTATTTTTACTTTTACATTATATTCTCTATCTTGGATTTTAGTATTATAATTGCTTCCATCTTCGTCTTGGGCAATATTGTATGCCATTACATCACTCTCGTTTTGTATGCCATATGTAATAACATTTATATTTTCTCTATGTTCTAAGTTCCATTTATGTAATAAATCATTGTCATTATTAATTATTAGTGTTCCTCCTTCTTGCAATCCATCTAATATTTCCATTTTAGCTTTTAATATATTTTCTCTTGAGCCCAAATTTCCTATATGTGCTGTTCCTACATTTGTTATTATTGCAATAGTTGGCTTTGCTATTTTAGCAATCGTACTTATCTCTCCTAAGTGGCTCATTCCTAATTCTACAACCATTGCTTCATGGTCTCTTAAATTTAAAATAGTTAATGGTAATCCTATATGATTATTTAGGTTTCCTTGTGTTTTTAATACTTTATATTTTTCAGATACAACTTCTGCTACTATATCTTTTGTGCTCGTTTTACCAACACTTCCTGTTATAGCTATCACTGGTATTTTATATAAGTTTCTCTTGTAGTTTGCTATTTTTTGTAGTGCTTCTATTGTGTTTTCTACTATTATAATTGCAAAATGAGAATATTTTTTTAATACTTCATCAGGTATGTTTACATTTTCTAATATTAAGCATGTTGCTCCCTTCTTTAATGCTTCTTCATAAAATGTGTTGCCATCTACTCTTTCGCCTTTTATTCCAATATATGTATCTCCCGGCTCTATTTCTCTGCTGTCTCTACAAAAGTTTTCGCATATTATATCTCTTTCACCATATATAAGTTTTCCTTCTGTTACCTTTTCAATATCTCCTACTGTTATATTAATCATAATAATTATTTTTCAACCTCTCTTCTTGAATAATTATATTTTATTGTAGATATTATATGCTATAATTATTTAATTAGCAACTGTTTTCATTCTTCTGAACAGAGTAAATTTATTGATTTTTCCTACGCAACATAAAGAAGGACTGCCGATTTTATCGACAGCCTAATTTAATATTTTATTCTGCTGTTCTATTTGCTATTTCTATTGCTTTTTTTACTATACTTCCACAGGTTTTAGAAGATACATTGCCCCATCCACCATCTTCTTTTACTTTATCATATACTCCTAATTCTTTTGCTATTTCTTCTCTTAATTTATCTGAAATTATAGCTCTGTTATTTGACATTTTTATTACCTCCTAACAGATTTTTCTAAAAAAATATATTTATATTTTTTTATATTATTAGTTTGTTCATTTCTTTTAAAATTATTTTCGTATTTTTTGTCATTAATGTGTTAAAGTTCCATTTGGTGTATTGACTATAACTAATATATCCTCTTCTTTACCTGTAGATGCATTTATATATACTAAAAAATCTGTATTATCTACTTTTCCTTTAAATTCCCAACACAATATCTCTGTCTGCCACTTTGTAGGGATTATGGCTAATTTTTCGCTTTCTATTTGCAATTTAGGATTTAAATTTTCTTTTGCTTTTTCTTTACTTATTTTTATTTCTCCTATTGTTCTTTGTTCATGAGAATTTAGATATCCTTTTGTCTCTATTCCTAATATCTCTCCATTATCTAAAGCTACTTTTAGTTTTACTAAATCTGGGTATATTGTTACTTTGTCTTGCTCATAAGCATAATTAATTGTTACAATTCCACTTTCTTTTAAATAGTAGGTTTCTACCATATTTTTGAAGCCTTTTTCTTCTAAGAATTTTTTGCCAAACTCATCTGCCTTTTCCTGAGATATAGTTTCAGCTTTTACTTCTCTGTTATAGTTCATAAATACCACATGTCCACCCTTTTCTGAAATTGAAATATATGCCTTATTTTCTTTATCATTTTTTAATTTAACTGTAAAATCATATGCTATTATATCTGTATTTTCAGATTTTCCATTTGAAGTTATTTCTTCTATTTTGTCCTCACCTATAAATCGTTTTGCCTTATTTTTTGCCGTCTCCTCATCTATATTTTCTCCTGTTAGACCCTTTTTATTCTGACTTGTCATATGCTCTGAAAATGCTCCATCATATATTAATCCCGAATATTCATGGAAATTTTCCTCTAAATTGCTAAAACTATCCTTTGATATATTGCTTACTTGTTGTGCAAATGCAACTGTTCCTTTTTTAGTTAATTCTCCCCAACTTATTCTTCCACCATTTAAATCATTTGATAATTGATTTAACGTATTCTCTAATTGTACACTATAATCATGTAATTGCTTTAAATTATCTAAATCCTCTTGAGTCAATTTTTCATTATATATATTTTTCCTTGATAGAGAATAACTATAATCACTTACTTGATTCAAAAATTTAGATGTATTTTCTAACTCTACACTTTCTATTGGCAATCTAGATAAATATACTTGTGCTAAATTTGCTTCTCTCCACACATTTGTTAATGTTTCTGCTCCATGTTGTGGAGTACTAGAAATTAAAGATTTTGCCAAATATGTTTCAACATTTTGCACATAGTCAACCAATTCGTAAAATGCCATATTATATTGATTTTCTGATGCTTGTCTATACTCTGTTTGTTTTTTATAAATGTATAAGCCTAAAGCAACAATAATTACAATTAATGTTACAACCAATGACAGCATATGTCTATCTTTTAATCTATTTTTCCAATCATATATTTTTTCTTTTACATTACTCAAAAAAATCATCCTTTCTATTTACAAAATCTATGTTTTCCAATTGTTTTTATATATGGTCTTGACCATATCCATTTATTAGTAGCAGTATTGGGATTAAAATAATATATCGCTCCGCCCGTTGGATCCCAACCATTTAGTGCATCCCTTGCAGCTTTTACAACAGTAGAACTTTCATCTATTGCTACATTTATTTGTCCATCTGAAACTGCTGTAAATGCTCCTGGTTGATATATTACACCCGCTATGGTATTAGGAAAACTCGAATGCTTTACTCTATTTAATATAACTGCTCCAACCGCTACTTGTCCTTCATAACTTTCGCCTCTTGCCTCTCCATTTATTGCTCTTGCTAGTAGTTGTACATCGGAAATGTTGCTACCTTGGCTTGCTGCTTGCACAGATTTGGCTTTAATATATGTCATTACTTCAAATAATAGAATTAACATTAATAATATAAGTTTTATCGTTTTTTTCACTTGTCCTGGTCCCTTCTTTAAAATTTCATAATGCTGCTTATACGCAAATCTAAAAATTTACTTTCTAATATTTTGTATTATTTTTTATAAATTATTCCATTTTATTTATTTTTTTTATTAGTTGTGTTAAAATTTTAGTGAAAGGGGATAACTTATGAAAAAAATTTTAATTTTTTATGCTTCTTATGGTGGTGGACATCTTTCTGCTGCCAAATCTATAAACAATTACTTAAATGAAAATTATCCAGATATTAAAACAGAATTGGTTGACTGTATGAAATATATTAATATTATTTTAGAAAAGTTAACTACAAGTGCCTATAAAGAAATGGCAAAAAAAGCTCCAAAACTTTGGAAGGAAGTTTATTATCATTCTCAAAAAGGTCTTCTTTCTGAAATCAGTAAAGGCAGCAATAAATTGATGGCAAAGAAACTTGCTAAATTAATTAATGAATTAAACCCAGATTTTATACTTTCTACACATCCTTTTAGTAGTCAAATGGTAAGCTACTTAAAAAGAAAAGGTGAATTAAACTGTAAATCAGCAACAATTTTAACAGATTTTGAAATCCATGAACAATGGATAGTGGGACATGAATATACAGATTTATTTTTTGTTTCTAATGAACATATGAAGGATTCCTTATTAAAACATAATATTCCTTCATCTAAAATATATGTAACAGGCATTCCTTTTTCTAATAGATTTTTGCAAACATTTGATAAAGATAAAATTTTTGAAATGTTTAATTTAGATAAAACAAAAAAAGTAGCTTTAATGTTTGGTGGCGGTGAATTTGGCTTAGGAAAAGACAGAACTGTACAAGTACTAAGGGATTTAATAACTGTTGCTAACAATTATCAGATTATTGCCATTGCTGGTAAAAATGAAAAAATGAAACTAGCTTTTGAGGAAGTTGTTACAAATATGGGAGTACAATCGAGAGTAAGAGTATTACCTTTTACAGATAAAGTACCTGAATTAATGAGTATCGCTAATGTTGTTATTACAAAACCTGGAGGTCTTACAACAACTGAAAGTTTAGTCTCTGGGCTTCCAATTATAGTTATTAACCCTCTTCCAGGGCAAGAAGAAGAGAATGCGTTATTTTTAGAAAAAAGTAAAGTTGGAATTTGGATTAGAAAAGATGATAATCCAGAAGTAGTACTTTCTCAAATATTTAATTCTCCAGACAAATTAGAGGAAATGAGAAAAAATATAAAATTATTAGCTAAACCCAATTCTACTAAACAAATTTGTGAAATTGTTGTAGAAAACTTATAACTAATAAACACACCTCATAATATTTATTGAGGTGTGTTTTTATGTGTTTATTTGATCTTACTCCTTGTGAACTTGTTCTTCTTGCTGCAAGTATTGCAATTGCTTTTAGTCAAGATTTTTCTAAAGAAGAATTGACTATATTAGCAGCATTTTTTACTGCTCTAGGAGATAATTTTGCCCTTTTAAGTACATAATATTATCTTTCTTGTTCGTCGTCACTTCTTTCCTTTAATTCTTGAGTGTATGATACTTCCGGTCTTCCTCTTTCTGCTGCTAATTTTTCTAATCTTTCTCTTATATCATATGTTTCCGCCTCTTTATATCCTCTCATTCTATCTATATCACCTAATGCAACAGCTTTTTCTTTTTCATATGTTGTTTCATTTAATGTTTGTTCTATTGCTTCGTGAAATATTTCGTCTTCTCTCTTACCACTAACTATAGTTCCTTGTTCGCTTTCTTCTGCTGCTATTAACTCTCTTTCTTTTGTCTCTATTGTTAATAACAATTTCAATTCTATCATCCTATCTAAGATTTCTTCCATTGCTCCCTCTGGTATGCTATCTTCATTGTTAAATCTCCTTAGTGGATTAAATATTGACAATTTTTTTGGAGCTGGAAGATTAGCTCCTCTTTTTTGTATTTCACCTTCCCAAAGAATATATTGACATGCAAGTGATGTATATTCTACTTCATCCATTTTTTCCTGATCTTTCTGCAATGCTGCCTCATAAGCTTTAATTTGTCCTTGTAAACTCTCTGTTACTGCAGGCGAATACTTACCTCTATCTACATCTCTTTGCTTGCTCTTTATTACTTTTATTTTTTCTGCTATTCTCTTTTGAAGCATTTTGAAATCAGAATTACATTGATTCATTTGGTCTGTCAAGTTCATTTTTTCTCTCATTTTTAATCCACTCCTTTATTCTCGTTTCTACTAATTCCCTCTTGCTAAGTTGCTCTGCTCCGAGCATAGTGTTTAGTCTTTCCCTTAAGTTTTTTATTTTTCTTCTTAATTTCTTCACTTGCTTTAGGGTCTTTTTGGTTTCTTTTTCTTCCATATTTTTTCCTCCTTTATCATAATTTATCATAAGTTAAATTTCTCTTCTTCCTTCTAGTGCTTTACTTAATGTTATTTCATCTGTATATTCTAAATCTCCGCCTACTGGAATTCCATGGGCTATTCTTGTAACTTTTATTCCCATAGGTTTTACAAGTTTAGAAATATATACAGCTGTAGCCTCACCTTCTACTCTTGGATTTGTTGCTAGTATTATTTCTTTTACTGTTCCATCCATTAATCTTGAAAGTAATTCTTTTATTTTTATATCATCTGGTCCAATTCCATTCATAGGAGAAATGCTTCCATGTAATACATGATAAACACCTTTAAACTCATGTGTTCTTTCCATTGCTACTACATCTCTTACATCTTCTACTACGCAAATAGATGAAGCATCCCTTTTGGGGCTACTACAAATTGGGCATGGATCTGTATCTGATATATTGTAACATTTTGAACAATATTTTAAATTTTGTTTTGCTTTTAATATTGCAGAAACAAATTCATTTGTTTCTTCTTCTGTAGCATCTAATATATGAAATGCAAGTCTTGCCGCTGTTTTACTTCCTATACTTGGTAATTTTTCAAATGCTTGTATTAATTTTTCTATTGATGGTGAATAATATGACATACTTTGTTCCTCTCGCTTTTACATCATTCCTGGTATGTTGTATTTTCCTAAGCTTTCAGCTTGTGCTGCATCTACTTTTCTTAAAGCTTCATTTGCACAAGTTAAAATTAAATCTTGTAGCATTTCTACATCCTCTGGATCTACTACTTCTTTTTTTATTTTTATTTCTTTAATTTCTTTATTTCCAGATACTTTGACATAAACTGCTCCTCCACCGGCTGTTGAGTCAAATTCTTTGCTTGCTAACTCTTCTTGTGATTTTTCCATATCTGCCTGCATTTTTTTAGCTTCTTTCATTAATTGATTTATATTCATTCCTCCGAATCCACCCATACCTGGGAAGCCTCCTCTTTTTGACATATTAGCAATCATTCCTTTCCTTATTCTTCTATAATATTAATTGGTATATCTAAATCTGTTGGTAAATTCGCCATTGGATTATCTGGCACTTTATTAACTTTTTCAGTTTTACCATCTATTATTTTTATTTTCATTTCTTTGCCATATTCTATTGAAACTGCCTTTTCTAATTCTGCCATATTTTCTGGTTTTTCTATTATACTTTTTATAAATGGTGTTACTCCATTTTTAAACTCTATTCCTATTACTAAATCATTTAGTTCTACTGGCGTTGCATTGATTAAATTAGTATATAAAAGTATTTTACCTGATTCTTTTAAATTATTCAATATATTTGGCCATTTTTCTTTTGATTTTCCTTCTTTACCATTAATTATTTTTTTTGGTGTTTCTTCTTTTTTAGTTATTTGTTCAATTTTTTTCACTGGTTCTGATACTGTTTTTACACCATTTTTCATTTGCTCTTCTATTTTTTGTAGTCTTGTATTTATTTCTTCAAGACCTGTTACAGTTTGAGAGTTTTGCTCATTATTACATAATTTAATAATTTCCACTTGGAACATTAGCCCTTTTTGTGATGACCATTTTATATCATTTTGCAAATTTGATAAGTCATATATTATTTGCAATAGTCTTTCCTTTGAAATTTTATTAGCTAATTCATTTATTTGCTCTATTTCTGCTTTACTATATATTTCTAAATTTTCACTGGTTTTATATACTAAAATATCTTTAACATATTTTATCATTTCCCAAATTAAATTATTTATATCTTTTCCTTGTTTTAGTAGTTCATTTACTACTTTTAATGCATTATCAACATCATATTCTATAATGGATTTTACAATCTCATTTATAAATTCTAATTTTGGAATTCCCACCAATTCTTTTACTAATTCTTCATCAATTTTGTCATTTCCTTCTTGTAAGCATCTTTCTAATATGCTTAAAGCATCTCTCATTGCTCCTTCTGACAATACAGCTATAATTTGCAATGCTTCTTTTGTTATTTCTATTTTGCTTTCGTCACATATGTACTGTAACCTTTTACTTATATTTTCATTTGATATTTTTTTAAAGTCAAATCTTTGACATCTTGAAAGTATTGTAGCTGGCAATTTTTGTGGCTCTGTTGTTGCTAAAATAAACTTAACATGTTCAGGTGGTTCTTCTAATGTTTTTAGTAAAGCATTAAATGCACCTGTTGATAACATATGGACCTCATCTATTATATATACCCTATATTTTGCAAGTGTTGGCAAAAAATTTACTTCATCCCTTATAATTCTTATATCATCAACACTATTGTTAGAAGCTGCATCCATTTCCACAATATCTGTTAAAGCTCCTGATAATGCAGCTTTACAAATTTCACATTCATTGCAAGGCTCTCCATCTTTAGGATTTAAGCAGTTTATTGCTCTTGCTAAAACTTTTGCTGCGGAAGTCTTACCTGTCCCCCTTGTTCCATTAAATAAATATGCATGTCCTACTCTATTTGATATTATTTGATTTTTTAATGTTTTTGTAATATGTTCCTGTCCTACTATATCTTCAAATTTTAATGGTCTAAATTTTCTATATAGTGCAATATAGGTCATATTTTCCCTCCTAAATTTTAGGTTACTTATTTTTTCCTTTAGAATTTTAGCCATTCTATGGAAGATAAACACCACACAAAAGTATCTACTTATTGCTGCTTCCTTCCGGACCTGACAAGGTTCATAGGCTTTCATTGGTTTTACCCTCCATACAATGGCTAAAACTCTCTACTATTTAATTATATACTTTTTAATTTATTTTGACAAGAGGAATTCTATAATCTTTTATTCTATTCCTAAATATTCATTATATGTTACTTCTCTATCTATTATTTTGTCTTCTTTAATATCTATTATTCTGTTTGCTACTGTTTGCATTAATTGATGGTCATGAGATGTAAATAGCATATTCCCTTTAAATTTAGTCATTCCTTCATTTAATGCTGTTATGCTTTCCATATCTAAATGATTTGTTGGCTCATCCATTATTAAAAAGTTGGCTCCTGATAGCATCATTTTTGAAAGCACACATCTTACCTTTTCTCCTCCTGATAATACCGCAACCTTTTTTAGTGCTTCTTCTCCAGAAAATAACATTCTTCCTAAAAAGCTTCTAACATATGTTTCATCTGGATCTTTTGAATATTGTCTTAACCAATCTGTTATATTTAAATCCACATCAAACAAGTAGTTATTATCTTTTGGAAAATAACTTTGTGTAATTGTTGTTCCCCAAATTAGTCTTCCTTCATCTGGCTGCAATTCTCCTGCAATTATTTGGAATAACACTGTTTTTGCATTTTCATTATCTGCTAAAAATGCAATTTTATCCCCTGCCTTTACTGTGAATGAAATATTATTTAATATTTTTTCTCCATTTATTGTTTTAGAGATATTCTTTACCTGTAAAATTTCTTTTCCTGGTTCTCTATCTGGTTTAAAATCTATATATGGATATCTTCTATTTGATGGTTTTATTTCATCTAATTCTATTTTTTCTAATGATTTTTTTCTAGAAGTTGCTTGTTTAGATTTAGAAGCATTTGCACTAAATCTAGCAATAAATGCTTGTAATTCTTTTATTTTTTCTTCTTTCTTTTTATTTGCATCCTTCATCTGTTTTAGAGCTAGTTGGCTAGATTCATACCAGAAATCATAGTTTCCTGGGTATACTTTTATCTTTCCAAAATCTACATCTGCAATATGTGTGCATACTTTATTTAAAAAGTACCTATCATGTGATACCACTATTACTGTATTTTCAAAATTAATTAAAAATTCCTCTAACCAGTTTATTGTTTTTAAATCCAAGTCATTGGTTGGCTCATCCAATAATAGGATATCTGGATTTCCAAATAGTGCTTGTGCTAGAAGCACCTTTACCTTTTCTTTACCTTCTAATTCAGACATTTGTTTATAATGGTTTTCTGTCCCTATTCCTAATTCATTTAACAATTGGCTGGCATCTGCTTCTGAATTCCATCCATCTAATTCAGCAAATCTTTCTTCAAGCTTTGCAGCCTTCATTCCATCTTCTTCTGAAAAATCCGGTTTTGCATAAATTGCATCTTTTTCCTGTCTTATTTTATATAATTCTTCATTTCCCATTATAACTGTGTCTATAACTGTAAAATCTTCATAAGCAAAGTGGTCTTGTTTTAAAACAGATAATCTCTCTGTTTTTTCTTTAGTTACTTCTCCTTTACTTGGCTCTATTTCTCCTGATAGCACCTTTAAAAATGTTGACTTTCCTGAACCATTAGCTCCAATTATTCCATAACAACATCCTTTATTAAACTTTATATTTACATCTTCAAACAATGTTCTTTTACCAAATCTAATTGTTACTCCTACTGCATTTAACATTTTAATCCTCCTTGAATAATAAACCTAAAAACAATTATACAACATCTTCCAGTACATGTCAAAGGGACGGCAATGTTTTATAGTATCTAGAACATTATCGCCCCTTATATCTAAATATTAATTTAGCATATGTTTTCTTTTTAACCAAATTGTTGCTATTACACATAATATTACTGAAATTACTGTTATAATTGCAAACCCTAGTGGACTTCTTTGAAAAGGAAGCTCTACATTCATTCCCCATACACTTGCAATTAATGTTGGAATAGCAAGTATAAATGTAACAGAAGTTAATATTTTCATTACTGCATTTAAATTATTGGAAATGATAGAAGCATAAGTATCCATTGTACCATTTAAAATATCACTATATATTTTTACCATTTCAATAGCTTGTTTGTTTTCTATAATTGCATCTTCTAAAACATCTTCATCTTCTTCATATAATTTTATTATTTTTCCTCTTGTGGTTTTCTCCATTACTACTTCATTTGATTTTAATGATGTAGTAAAATAAACTAAACTTTTTTCTAAATCTAGCATTTTTAATAATTCTTTATTTTGTAAAGAATCTTTTAGTTTGTTCTCTGTGCTTTCTATCTCTTTATTAATTTTATATAATAAGCTTAAGAATCTTCTTGCATTTGCATAAAAAATCTGTAGCAATAATCTACTTTTTTTGTATGTTATAATTTGCTCTATTTTTAAGCTTTCTATAATTTCATTGCTTTTTTGCGACACTGTTATTATATAATCATCTCTTACAAAAATAATTCCTATTGGCATTGTTACATAAACTTTTTTGTCTCTCTCTTTCTCAATAGTTGGAATATCAATTATATATAAAATTGTATTATCATCCTCTTCTATGTCTATTCTAGCTTTTTCTTCTTCATCTAATGAATATCTTATAAAATCCTCTTGTATCTCTAATTTTGAACATACCATCTTTATTTCGTCTTCTGTCGGAGAAACCATGTTTATCCAATTTCCCTTTTTAAAGTCTTTGGTCTCTTCTGTTATATTAGTTTGCATATCTGTACTGTACATTTTTAACATATTGTTTCCCCTTTCAATATTTCTACTTTTTATTCTGTTTTACTATAAATATTGCAACAACTATTATACAAACACTCAATATTCCTAATATTATTATAGCTGGCGTTTTATCTTCTTGCTTTATTTGTACATTCTTTAAGGATATATATGCATTTATTTTATATGTTTTTATGGTTTTGCCATCCTCTGCTGTTACTATGACTTTTATAAAATTATCCCCTTCTTTTAAGTTCTCATTCCCCATAATTTCTATTTTACTTTTTTCATTTTCAGGCTTTGCTGTAATATTTAATTTTTTTATATCTTTATTTATTGTTAAATTATAGTTGTATATATTTCTCTTAAAATCTGGATATATGCTAAAATTTTCTACTTCTAAAGTTTTTAAATTTGCATTTGCCATTTTAGCATTATCTATTTTTGTTACATATATATAATATGTTTTTTGATTACCTGCTTCTGCTGTAACAACTATTTCTATTTTATTTTCTCCTTCTTGTAAGTCATTATTTCCTTGAATATCTACACTTGCTTTTTCACTATCTGAATATGCTTCTATATCTATTTTATCTATTTCTAAATCTACAGTTAAATAATATTCTGTAACATCTTTGCTAAATTCTGGTTCCATATTTTCTATTTTAAGCACCCTTAAATCTGCATTTTCAGACTTTTTCTCTTGATATTGTGGTGGATTATAACTTGGATAACTAGGCTCATAATCATTGTTTTCTGGTTCTACATTAGTTTGGTTTTCCTCAGCAGGTGGTTCTTCTATTGGCTCATTTTCATTTATTGTATTTGTTATTGAATTTGTTTCTTCGTTTTCTATTTTTTCTGATAGTGCTTTAACATATGTGGAAAAAATAATTGTTACAGTAATTATGATACTTAATATTTTAATTTTCCTCATGTTTATTAACATTCCTTTCCAAATTGTTAATATCTCTATTCCCATTCTTCATTTTTTAATATTTTTTGTGGATTTATTGTTGTTAGCTCTTGTAATTTGCTTTCTCCAACTATTTTTTTTATTTTTTTTATAGTCTCTGGTATAATTAGATATGTTCCCTTTTCTCTATGTACATCACTTCCTAAAAAGTGCACTTGATTTTTCTTTAATAATGTTTTTATAGTTTTTTCCGCTTCATTACCATATAAATTTACAATACTTCCATAATTGCATTGCATTAAACAACCTTTTTCTATATATTCTTCTACTATACTAGGATCTTTTTGCACACATTTATATCTTTCTGGATGTGCTATTATTGTTTTAATTCCTTTTGCCTCTAAATAATATATAACATAGTCTAAATATTGAACATTAGAAGCAATAGGTAATTCTATTAACATATATCTACTATTGGCAAGTGTTAACAATTTATTTTTTTGCATTAACTCTTCTATTTGATTAGATATATATATTTCCATACCTGAATGTAGTTTTATGTTTGGTCCCCTTTGATCAAGCACCTCTTGTAACTTATCTTTCCAAAATATTAATTCTTGTGCATCTGTTTCATAATAATTTAAAAGAAAGTGTGAAGTTAATATAACATCTGTAAACCCTACCGCTTTTGCCTCTTTTAGAATGTTAAATGTTTCCTCAACGCTTCTAGCACCATCGTCTACATTTGGAATAATGTGTGAATGTACATCAATCATTTTATACTCCTATTTTTTGTTTAAAAATTCATTTAATTGGTCTGTTATTTCTCGTTTCTTTTCTTCCTTCATAACTTCATCTGTTTTAAATACATATTCGTCTCTATGATATTTTCTTTTAGGGGCTGGTTCTACTGCTGTTGATGTGCCATAGTAATATGTTGATTTATACTCTTCTGGCTTAACAGGAATTTTATTTATTATTACACCAGCAATTTTGCCACCTACATTTTCTATTGATTTTTTTACTTTTGCTAAATCATCTTTTTTGGTAGATTTATATGCTGTTACAATCATTGTAGTATCTGCAAGCCTTGCTAATATTAATGCATCTGTAACTAACAAAGCTGGTGTTCCATCTAATACTATAATATCAAAAACATTTTTTAGTTTTTCCAACATTTCTATTGTTTTTTCAGAAGCTAATAATTCTGAAGGATTTGGTGGAATATTGCCTGCTGGTATTAAATATAAGTTTTCTATCTCTGTTGCTTTTACATATTTTAATATATCAATTTCTTTACCTCTTTCATCTATGCCAGATAAATAATTTGATAATCCTGGCGTAGATGGCATAGAAAACATTGTTCCTAATCTGCCTTTTCTCATATCAGCATCTATTATTACAACTTTTTTACCTGCTTGTGCAAAAGTAATTGCCAAATTAGACGATATCCAACTTTTACCTTCTCCAGGCATTGTAGAAGTTACTAATATTGTTTTTAAATCCTTTTGTGAATTCATAAACTGTATATTTGTTCTTAGAGTTCTAAAAGTTTCCGCTATTGGTGATTTTGGACTTCTTTGTGCTATTAATTCCTTTTTCATTTTTCATTCATTCCTTTCTCTTTTGAGTGTTACTATTTTCCTCTTTTGTTTTTTAATTCTATATCATAATTTGGTATTGAACTTAATATAAGTAATCCTGTAGCATTTTCTACATCTTGTTCTGTTTTTATTGTATTATCTAGCATAGTTGCTATTAATACATATACTGCAGCTACTACTAAACCTATAAATGCAAAGACAGCAGTATCTTTAGTATGGTTTATATTACTTGGTATAGCATTTGCCTCTGCTCTATCTAACACATATACATTACTTATATTATATATTTCTACTATTTTTTCACTAAAAACTTTGGCAATTTCATTTGCTATTAAAGCTGCTTGATTAGGATCTTTATTTGCTACAGATATTTCTATAATTTCTGTGTTTTTAACAGCACTTACTTTTATTTTTCCTTTCATGTCTTGTATCTGTGCTTCTGGTATATTTAAATTTGTTGCTACTTGTCCTAATACTACATTTCTTTTAATTAATTCGCTATATGTAGAAACAAGTTTTGAGTTCATTGTTAAATCTGATGCACTAATTGCTCCTTCACTATTTTGCGCTGTTGATGAGCTTTGTGCTAAAACTAAAGTTGTAGCTGACGTATATTCTGGTACAATATAAAAATATGAATACACAACACCTATAACTATGAACAAAAGTGTTATTAGTATAATTTCCAACTTTTTGTTCCAAAACATTAAAAATAGTTCTTTTAAATCTAATTCTTCCATAATTTCCTCCTTGGTATTTTTGTGCCATATAATTATAGTATAACTATAAATCTTTTCTTTGGCAAGGTGTTTTTTATATATTTTTTAAGTTAAATTTTGGGCTGTCCATAATTGGGTATAGCAAAAATACCCAAAAAAATGTATAATTATTTAGAGGTGATTAATTTGAATCTAAATGAATTAAACTGTATTAATGAAAATATTAATTTAGATGAGTACATTGATTTTAGGGAAAAAGTAAAAAAGCAAATGGAATATCCAGAATGGCTTGGAGATTTGTCTAAAGATGATTTAATAAAGTTGATAAATAGCGATTCTAAAATATGGATTTACTATTTAAACGAAGAGCCTGTATGCTCAATGATGTTAATTCCATCAGATGAAAAGTCTTTATTAAAATTGGAACTTACTTTAGATTATAAAGAAGTTGCAGAGTATGGACCTATGTTTGTAAATCCCAAATATGTTGGTCATGGGTTACAATACCAAATGTTAAGTAAACTTGATAAATATTGTTCCTGCTTAGGTTATAAATATGCAGCAAGTACAATTCATCCTGATAATATTTATTCTATAACTAATTTCATTAAAGACAATTTTGAACACAAAAATACGAAAACATTTAAAAGAGGTATTAGAAATATCTATCTAAAACAATTGATTGACTGACATACAAATAGAATATAATATAAATATTGATGAATTTCTTGAAATGGTCGAATCGGTAGGATGGAATACTTATACAAGATCGCAAGTGGAGAAAGCATTAAATAATACTATGTATATGATTAAGGTTTTAATAGATGGAAAACTCGCAGGAATGGGAAGAGTAGTTGGCGATTATTCAGTAGTTTGTATATTATCAGACATCTGTGTTAAGCCAGAATATCAATGTAACGGTATCGGTCAAATTATAGTAAATAGGTTTCTTATCTGTTAAATTTTGTATTGTTGTTACCATTAGAAAACACAAAACTAGTTTAAAGGTATGTCCCAAAAGTGACATTTTGTCACAAAATGAAGTGCACCTCCAAGTTTTATTAACTATAAAATTCTTTTTAAAAGTGTCTTAATCGGATTTATTATATGATTTTTATATATATTTAACCCCATCATTTTTTTAAAAATTTTTTCTACTCCTATATATCCATATTCTTCGTATTGTTGCATTACCTCTATACACATATTATTTTTTTGTACTGGTTTTATAAGCTGTCCATTATTTCTTTTGATTTTCTCGAATGTTGTAGTATATAAATTTAAATATTTTCCATATTGTTCAAGAAGCATTTTTCCACTTACTTTATTTACTATTAAACAAGATATCCCCTTCTTTTTATCAATTTTTTCTAGTATCTCTGGGTGTTCCTTTTCAATCCCCCAGTAGTCTCCAATTGTGATATCCCCAGGTCTTTTCTCTGAAGCATATGGGCAATTATAACAGCTTTCTCTATATATTAATCCTTTAAGAAATAGATAATAATATGATGATTCGTTCTTATAAAGTTTCATTCTTTTATTTTTTTTATCTTTTTGTTTATATTCTATATATCCATTAAGCCCCCAGCCTTTTTCTTTATCTCTAAATATCACATTATAAATTTTAATTTTTTTCTTTTTTTCAATAGTTGATATATAATCATTAAACATCTTCTGGCTTGGAACTCCATGACAAATTATATCTATTGTATATAAGTTCTTATACTCTTTATTTAAGAATTGTTTTAATCCATTTATTTGACATGGTGTTCCAGAAAATAAAACTAATTTATTTTGCTTTAGTTGTTCTTTTATTATTTTATAAGTATCTATGGTAAAGCTTTGAACATATTTTGAACCCTGTATTTTATATAGCTGATTTAAATTTTCAATTCCTATATGCTTGATGTTTAATTTTCCTTTTTCATAATTCATTGATGCACCATAGACAATTCCTCCATTTTCTATAAACGCTCTTGCAATTGAAGCAAATACTCCACCACTTGAAGATTTCTTCAACAACTCATTGCTTTTTGAAATTGCAACATATGAATCAAGATTCTCTCTTGTTTTTACAGTCTCTCCATAGTTACAAATATTTTTACATTTTCCACAATTAATACACTTTTCAAGTTTAATCTGCGGATACATGAATCCTTTAGAACTTGTTCTCATTTCAATTGCATTTACAGGGCATATACTTACACAAGCTCCACATCCACAGCATCTTTTTTCATCTAAAGAAATATGTTTTTTTTCCATTTATTAACACCCTTTATTATTTACTAATTTTTTCTATTTTATTTTTCAATAAACTTGTTATATTTTGTATTGACTTCCTATTTAATATAATTGCAAAAACTACCGCATATATAAAAGATATTATATTTAAATATAAATTATTTATATAGTATGTAATACACACAATAATCAAAGATATCAGTCCTGAGAATACAAGTTTTCTTTCAACTTGTATTTTAAAATATTGCTTTTTAATATCATATAACCTATAGACACTCATAGCAAAGAAAGCAATAAATGTTGAAACTGCTGCCGCATATAGTCCTATATATTTTATTAATATTAAATGCACTACAATATTAATTATAGCTGAAATTAACGATGTATTTGCAATAGCTCTTGTATTTCTTTTAGCTACATATATAACACTAATTAATCCTACCATTACATTAAAAAGCGATGCAATTATTAAAATTGGGACTATGCAATATCCGCCATTAAATTTTTGATTTATCATTAAAGGATATACAAATGGCATTACAGCAATCATTCCCACCGCTATTGCTGTAAATAAACTTAACACAATATTAAACATCTTTTTAAAATAATCTTTAATATCCACATCATTTATATGTAAAGATATTGACTCTGTCCAGCTAATATTAAAAATATTATACATTGTAATATACACTGTGGAAAATTTAGTTGCTGCCGACAATAATCCATTAAATGATACGCCTAGAATGGCAGAGACTATTACTCTATCCGAAGCATTAAACACCCACCATGATATTGCATTTGGAATTAGTGGAGCTGAATATCTCCACATTCTTTTTATGACATTTTTATTACATTGTTTAAATTCAATATATTTATATAACTTTAGAGTAATAAAGGAATATGTCGCACATAATATTTGTCCTAATACAATTCCTAATAACATTCCTTGTGCACCCAAATTTAATTTTGCTATAAATATTATATTAAACACTGTAGTAAATAGTGCACTAAGGAAGCTAGCAATAGCATATTTTTTATTTTCTCCCAATCCCCTTGCTATCTGCATAAATAGTGATGAAAATATATGTGCTACAACATTTGTTGCTAAGAAATATTTATATTTATTATTTATTATTGGTGATATTAACATAAATATGATTAAATATATTATTATTTGGATAGTTACAGTAAAAAAACTATTAGAAATAATTTCTCGTTTCTTATTTTCATTTTTTCTTTCTTCTATTAGTTCTCTATAAACTGCTTGCTCAACTTGAAGAGTAATAATCGGTAAAAGTAATGAGACAAATGTATTTAATAAATCTACAATTCCATACTCTTCTGTTGAGAGCAAAGTTGTATATAATGGTAACAAAAAAAATGTTATCATTTGCGTACAAATTCTTCCAATAGTTATAATTAGTGTGTTCTTTAATAAACTTTTTTCTCTATCCATACTTTATTTTCCTTAATATCCTTCTCGTTTTTCTCTTTAATGAATCTATTCTGGATAATCTTCCATATTTTTTTGCTATATATCTATATCCTCTGGCTATATAGTCACTCCAATATTCATCATAATTATTAGGTTTTATTGTTGGTTGTTCCAAATTTGGTTGTAAACTATTTTTCAATTCCACTTCTTTTAATATAAAATTATTTTTTATTTTTTCAAAGATAACTTTAGATTTTTCAGAATTTAATATTACAATGGAAACCCCATTATTATCTTTGAAATTTGGAATCACATTTTCTACTCCCCAAAAGTCTCCTATAGTAAAGTCTGCCCTTCTTTCTAAATTGGCAAACTGACACTCAAAACATGATGGTCTTATGCATAAGTCATCAGTAAACATTTTATAATATTCGTCGTTATATGGTAGTTTTATTATTTTTTTACCATTTTTTAAATCAATACTTAGATTATGATCTCCATTTGTATTTTTATATCTAAAGCTTATTTTCTCTGCTAACACATCATATTTTTTATCTTTTATATATTCTTCAAATATTTTTGGACTTCCTACACCATGGCATATATTTTCGCATGTTAGTAAATTATTATATTCATTTTTCAAATATTTCCCTAAACCTGATATCTGGCATGGTGTACCTGAAAACAGTACAATTTTGCCCTTGTCTAGATTTTCTTTTATCTCACTAAATCTTTCAAAAGCTGAGCTTTGGACGTATTTTGAGCCTTTTATATTCTCTAATGTTGCTTTATCTTCTGCTAAAATATGCTTTACTTTAAATAATTTATCAAAAGCTACTCCATAAACAATCCCATCGTTATTTATTACATATTTTGCCAGTTCAATAAAAAATCCCCCAGATGAACTTGATTTTCTCTCTGCTAAACTTTTATTTTTTATTGCATATGTGTGTTTTCTTTCAGTATATGCTTTTCCTATTTTTAAACACGTCTTTTTGCATATTCCACAATTAATACATTTATTTTTATCTATATGAGGATAATAAAAACCTTTTGTATCTGCTTTCATCTCAATAGCTTTATTGGGGCACACAGCCATACATAACCCACAGCCACAACATTTTTCTTCTGCTTCATATACTCTTTCCATTTATTTATCCTTTCTTCATATTTATGCATCTTTCTATATAATTTATAGATTCCTGTCTATATTTTAGCATTTTTTCTTTAATTTTTTTATAATCAACTATTTCATGTATAAGTGTTCTGTCTATTTCATTAGTATAATGTTCTAATAAGTTCACTTTTGTCAATAAGTCCTTGATTCTGTCACCTCTTGTTTTATGAATCGTTGTAATAAAATTTTTTTCAAAAATTATCGAAAACGTAGTAGCATGAAAAGAGTCTGTTATAACTATTTCCGAATTAGCCAGCAATTCTACAAACAAATCCGGACTGGCATCATAAAAAATTTTGTGCTTAACAAATCTTTTTAATGTTTTTCGCTTTCCAGAAACTTCAATAATAGGTAATTTCAATTCTTCTGATATAAATTGTGCATATTTTAACGTTTCCGGATTCGCCGTTAACGAATATAAAAATATATACTTTTTATTTAAATTTTGATTAATTTTAAATATTTCCTTCCATTCGTCTTTAGATAGTAGTAAAGTCGGATCTAAGACCACAGGAAGCTCCTTAGTATTACATTCTCCTAATAATTTTGCTGCGCTCTCTTCCCTTAAAGAAATATTATCAAAATTAGAAATGAGTTTTGATATTTTCTCTTTTTTTTCGTTTGTAAGATTCGATGTCCCAATACTTGCAGCATATGCAAATGTATTTTGTGGTTTTGTATTTATAAACTCTGCAAAATATGTATTATCTTCTCCTATAATGTCTAAATTCCATACTTGGTCACTACCTACATATAAATCATATTCCTCTAAATTGTCTATTTCTTCGTTTGATAGGTATTCTTTCGTTTCTCTCAAATACTTTTTCCTAAAATTTTCAAAAAATTTTTTTCTTGATTTAAAACTGTGCATTGAATAAATAGAGTCTATTGTTGCCTTAACTGAATTTGTATTTATATTTTTTTCTTCGTTTAACATATATTTTGGGCGGTAATTTAGTACTTCTACTGATGTATAATATCTCTCTAGGACTTTCGAAAGGGCAAGCGTTTGTAATACTGCCCCGTAATTTGATACGAAATGAAAAGTTAAAATTCTTGCTTTTTCATTTTTCATAGAGTTTCCTCCTATTCTTTACTCTGTACATCAATCTATAAATTATTGGATTAATACTAATTAAAATAATATAGAGTTTTTGTTTTTTATTGAGTATTTTAGATTTTATACTTTTGTTAAAATTAGTTCTAGCAATATTTTTTAAAATGTTTTTATATTCTTTACTCTCTACTCCATAAATTGAATAAATAACCATTATTCTTAATAAAACTAGTACATCAATTACTTCTAGCTCATTTTTATATTCGTCCATTTCCTTCAATAGGCTTTTTACTTTTTTTGCTGCTATAAAAGCCGTCATTTTGTTATCATTTACTTTTGACTTACTTGCACTACCTATACGTGTAATATAATGATAAAATGCTCCATTAATGCATATTATTTTTTTCGAGTTATTGATGATATTGGTCATATATTCCCAATCTTCATAATTTTTCACTTCTTCATCTAATTTATTTCTTTTTATGATTTTACTATTATAAATTCCAAAACATAATGATGATAGAAATTCGAATTTAAGATGGTAGTGCATAATTTGTTTTGTATCTAATGTTTCAAATTCAATCCCTGTTGTTCTTGTTTTTTCATTGTCTTTATAATAATATCGAGCTAAACACATATCCGCTTCATAAGTCTCGATTGCAGAAGTTAATCTTTCTAAAGTATTTTTTTCAATAATATCATCTCCATCAATAAACATTATATATTCACCATTCGAAGCCTCAATGCCAATATTTCTAGCATGTGAAACTCCATAATTAGTTGAATGTATAACATGAACCCTTGAATCTTTTTTTGCTATTTCTTTACATATTGCTAAACTTCTATCTGTTGATCCATCATCTATAAATATTAACTCCCAATTTGTATATGTTTGCTGACTAATGCTTTTATAACACTCATTTAAATATTTTTCTAAATTATATACTGGTACAATCAAGCTTATTTTTTTCATCTTTCCTACCTTCTTTATTATTAATACTAATGCAGTATCCCCAGAATAGGCAAAAAACCAAAAAATATGTTGGATAAATAACCGCGTGACTTGAAATAGAAAAAACTAATATGAATACTATTGATGCTAAGAAAGATGGTGCTAAGTAGTTCTTTTCTTTTAGTAGCTGAAATCCTCTTTTTGATAACTGCCCGAGCATTAAGATATACAAAAATATTCCTAGAATACCATAGTCATATATAATTTCTAAAAAGTCATTATGAGCACTTAAATTCATACCTAAATTATAATACACTGCATTAAATCCGTTGCCAAATATTAATTTATTGATTTCAGTATTTTTTATGGATTCTATGACTTTCATCCATATATCTATTCTTCCTGACCCTTCATCACTCTTTATCCTCTTCATTTTGTTTAATATCTCTATATTCAAATCCTTTGATGCTAAATATAAAAGTCCTACTATCGCAACAATTGCAATGGTAAAAATCAAAATTCTTCTTAGTGAGCCTTTTATATCTTCACTTTTCATTCTATAATAAAATATATAATATGATAACAAAAATGCAGTCATTGCTAAAAGTCCTGTCCTTTTTTGAGATAAAACAAGCGTGTAAATAATAATTGAAATTCCTACGATTTTAATATAGTTATTTTTGTTCAAAAAGATTAATGGCAACATAAACATTAAATAGTAAACCCCACTTATCTGTGAAATTCCTGTATTGTTACTAAATATTTTTATCTTGATATATGCAATCAGATAAATTGGCAAAATAAACACCATATTTTTTATGTGATTTATTACATCCGGATCATAAGTTGAAACTGAATATGCAAAAATCAGTATCAAGATCCACAATATTGAACTAATAAATTGCAAAAATGCGTACTCAAAACTCCAATTTTTATTTATTATGAATACAAATGAAGTAATAGAAATTAATATTAAGAGAAATAAACAAGTTAATATAAATGAATTCATCTTTATTTTTTTTAAGATAATTTGATTTATAATTCCTAACATAGTTATTGCAAAAATTAAAACAATATTGTATTTATGGAATGGCAAGTATACTCCATAAGTACTTGTCATATTTGATAAAAACATATATAATATAAGAACGCAATCTACATAGTAAAGTTTAGAACTGATTTTATTTATTATCATTCTCGCCATTCCTTTCCTGAAGTATCTCTATATATTTATCTTCTAAATTTCGTGCATTTGTATTTATATCATATAATCTCATCATAACATCTTTAGAATTTTCTTTTCTGATAAAGTTTTGATAAAATAGAATTTTGCTGCACCATTCTTTTGGATTATAACCTTTTATATATTCAATATTCTCTCTTAATTTTAGTTCTTTGGTTATGCAATCTGCAAATAGACATGGTATACTTGCAGAAATTGCTTCAACGCCAACTATTGGTAGACCTTCTATTAATGAAGGGAGAATAAATACATCAAATGCTTGTAACAATTCACAAACATCCGACCTTCTTCCTAAAAAAATTGTTTTTTCTATAACTCCTGATTGTTTAGCATATTCTTTTAAGTCTTTTTCTAGCTCTCCATTTCCTACAATTAATAGCTTAGCTGTTGGCTCTACTTTACATAATTCTGCTAATACATCAATCGCAAACTTCTGGTTTTTTTCAGCAGATAGCCTTCCTATATTCCCTATAACAAAACTATCCTCGATTCCAAGCTCCTCTCTCTTTTTTTGTCTCGTGTTCTCATTGTATACATATTTTTTTATATCTATTGCATTATTTAAAATAAAAACATTACCTTTTCTATATTCTTTGTTACCATATAAAAATTTTCCCGCTTCTATACCACAGGCAAATTTATCTGTTGCATATATTTTATTTCCTATTTTTCCAATCATATAGTATATCTTTTGTTTTATTCCCGGCATTGCTAAAGTAGTATGAGAATGTGCAATCCTTACTCTTACTCCCATATCTTTTGCTATTTTTAGAGGAATAAAAGATTGGTAATTTTGATGAGCATGCACAATTTCATAATTGTTTTCTTCTAAAATTTTTCTTAATGTTCCTATATATCCTTTGAAATCAACTTTCTTTTGTGGCAAAATATAAATTTTAGATCCCATTTTTTCAAACTCTTTTCCAGTCATGCCTAATCTCTCGTGAAATATTGCAAAGTCAAATTGAATTTTATTTCTATCCATTTTTTTATAATAATTTAATAATAAGACTGATATTCCTCCTGCATCCAACCCAGGAACCAAATGTAAAATTTTAATTTTTTTCATAATATTCACCTATTTTTTCAATGAATTTATCTGCTTTTTTTCTTTCTTTTTCTAAAATTTGATTAATGCTTTTATAATCTATCTTTTTATCTAATATATCAATAGAAAAGTGATTTTTATCAAATTGTCTACTTTCACTTTTTGTTAATCTTAATAAACTATCAATTCTTGAATTGAATTCGTTTCTTTTAACAACAATAAATTCTTTATTAAAATTTATTGAAAATGCTAGTCCATGAAATGAATTTGTAACAATAAATTCTGCATAATTAAATAAAGATAGAAAATCTTTAGGATTTCTATGTGTAAATAAAATATCTACCTTATCAGGCTTTTTCATCTCCCAAGAAATTTTAACTAGCTTTGCATTCATTTTATCTGCAATTTTTCTTGCATATTCAGTCGCATTATTATCTTCATTATATAATAGCATTAATAACACATATTTTTCTTTTATCAACCTTTTTGAAGCCAACTTTAGCCAATCGTTCTTACGTAACTGGAGAGTTGGATCAATTATCACAAAATGATTATCAATCTTCATCTTGTCTAATAATACATTTGCCTCATCTTCTCTAACTGTAATGCTTTTGTACTTTTTCAATAATCTTTTTGTTTCTTCTAGTTCATTTTCGGGTATTTGCTCCATTCCAAAACTTGCTGCAAAAGCAAATTTATTAGGAGAGTCAGTAAAATCTAAATAAAATCCTCTATCAATGCCATTATTATATTTACTATTCCAGACTTGATCGCTACCAGTAATATAAACGTCTGCAATAGGTGGATTCTCTACTAAATCGTTGTAAGTAATATATTTGCGTCTAGTTAAGTTTACATTCTTTTTCAAAAATCGCCAAAAAGTTCTCTTTTTTAAAATCAATGAAAAATATTTACAGAAGAAATATATGCTTCTATGAAGCATATCTTGTCTTAACGTTGGTGGGGTAATTTTAAATTGTTTTTTCAAAGTTCTTATTTCTGTTATATAATCAATAATTTCGACTTTATGCCCATGCTTTTCAAACATTTTTTCTGTTGCATATGTTTGTAATACAGACCCATAATTAAATACTCTGTGAAGTGTTATAATCTTTATATTCAAATCATGCACTCTCCTTATTGTTTTTTATCTTTAATATTTTATATTTTAATAATACCTTTTTTAGACAACTTTTTATATACTATTAGAATTTTAATAGTCAGTGTATACCCTATAATTCTCATTAATTTCTTTGCTTTTTGTACTTTATAGTGCTGATCATAATTTAATAATAGCTTATATTCTTTAATTTTTGCATTATACATTTTCGAATCATAATTTTTGCTATATGAGGTTACTAGAATAAGATATAAATATGCTAAGTAATTATAATATGCATTTCTTAGTTCTTCATTTCTATAATTGTAGTTGTACCAATATTCTATAATCCTAATTTGGCTTTCTATACGTTTGGCATTATTTTGGTCACTTGTTATAGAATCTTTTCGTTGTTGTCTATAACTATATATTGGAACATTTATTATTTTTATTTTTGGTTCTTTTGTATATAATTCCAACGACCAATGTACATCTTCTGAAATTAAGCCCTCTTCAAAAAATAATTTGTTTTCTAGTATAAATTTTCTTAACACAATTTTGTCGCATGCTGATATTGATAAGCAACCATCACATACAAGCTTGTTGATTTTATCTGAATATTTGTCTAATTTGGTTATATCATATATATCTTTAAGCTCTATATATTTGTTATGTTTTTCGTAAAAATACTTCATTTTATATTGTAAAACATCACAATCATTTAGGTATTGGCTAATTTTCATTAAACATTTATTGTTAAGCAAGAAATCATCGCTATCTATAAACATTAAATATTCTCCTATTGCTATTTCTATGCCACAGTTTCTAGCACTCGACAAACCCCCATTTTTTTTATGTATAACCTTTATTTTTGAATGTTCAGTCGCTAATCTGTCACATTTTTTCCCACTAGTATCTGTAGAACCATCATCTATTAAAATAAGCTCAAAATTTTGGAATGTTTGATTTAGTATGCTTTCGACACATTCTTCAAGGTATTTTTCTACATTATATACTGGTACTATTATACTAATTTTTACTTTATCCACTTTATTTCCTCCAAAATATTAATCAATATCATGTTGTCTATTGTTAATTCTTATATTATTTTAGCAATTACATATATGAACTAAATTTTTTCAATATATTATTTAGTATTATAATGTATTAATATTTCAACTTTTCTCATGTTTATTTGTTAATTTTATAAATTTGTTTCATTTTTTCCATAATAATTTTTAATAAATAATCTTTTATGCTTTTTTTAGATTCTATTGAAAATTTTACACTTTCTTTATTATTTTCCCTAATATTTTTTACCGAATCAGCAAAAGACCTTGCATTATTTAATTGAATTAGAAAACCATTAACATTATTCTTAACCAAATCTCTATTTCCTCTGCAATCACTTGCTACTATTGGCAGTCCAACATACATTGCTTCCATAATATTTACTGGCAAACCTTCTTGCATAGCAGAAGAAATTGCTAAATTAGATATTTTTAACAATCTAGGTATATCTTTTCTATATCCCAAAAAGTGTATTTGATTATTAACTCCTAATTTATTAGCTAGTTCCTGACATTTTCCTTTTAATGAATCTTTGCCAGGTAATAACAGATGAATTTCTTTATGTCCTTTTAATAAATCTGCTACAGTATCTATCAACCATATTTGCCTTTTTCTGTTAGATAATTCAGCTGGATATATCATTACAAAGTCATCTTTATTTATTCCTAAAGATTTTCTTAATTCTAATTTTTCCTCTTCTGTCATCTCAAAATTAAATTTATTCTCGTCTATTCCTACCCCTGGTACATACTCTATATCTTTACATCTTTTACTAAACTTTTTCTTTGCTAGGTCATAATCTTCTTTGTTTATTGTAATTAAAGTATCCGTATATTTGGCCAACCATTTTTCAACAGGATAAAAAACTATCCAATTTAATATTGGTGCTCCTTTATAGAAATGAAAGCCATGTGCTGTATATATAACTCTTGTACCATTTTTTCTTGCTTTTTTTGCTGCAATTCTTGTTACTACGCTTCCCATTGGCGTGTGGCAATGTATCATATCAAATTTTTCTTTATTTATAATTTTTCTTAATTGCTTAATAGCTTTTAAGTTATTTATTTTTATTGGGCTACGCTCAAATGACACAACATGTTTAACATCACAATATGGTATTGTTTCATTTCCATTTGTAGCGACGTGAACTTCATACCCATTTTCTTTAAACAATTTTAAGAACGGAATATGAAATTGTAGTATGTGTGAATCTACTGTTGCTGTAAATAGTACTTTTTTCATTTTTTTTCCTCTCATCTTACGAAATTTTTAAATATGTATTATCAAATTGTTCTTTTAATTGGTTTATTTCTTCTTTTATCCCTACTTCCGTTATTTCTGCATTCGTTTTTTTGAAGACTGCTATTATTGATTCAAAAAATATTTTTATGTCTGCTTTCAAGCTGATATTGTCCACATATTCTATATCATATTCTATTTTTTTAAATATACTAATTCCATTTCTTCCTTTTACTTGTGCTAGTCCTGATATTCCTGGCTTTACCTCGCATCTTCTTTTTTGTTCTGGTGTAAACCACTCATAATACTCTAATATCCATGGTCTTGGTCCGATAAAGGTCATCTCACCCTTCAATATGTTAAATAATTGTGGTAATTCATCAATACTTGTTGCCCTTAATATTTTACCTACCCTCGTTACCATGTTTTCGTGTGATAAATTACTTTGTAACTCTTTTCTATTTTCTGTCATTGTTCTAAATTTATATATATAAAATGGTCTTAAATCTTTTCCCATTCTTAATTGTTTATATATCACAGAGCCTTTATCATCTAGTTTTATTGCTATTGCAGTTATTATAAATATTGGAGATAGAAAAATAATACAGATACTAGATAAAATTAAATCTAATATGCGTTTAGTCATTAAATATATATTTTTATTCGTTTTACTAAATTTTTTTAGTTCTCTTATACCTGTTATTTCTTCTACATCAGATATCATTTGTTATTTTCCCCCTACTATTACTTTTTATCTATACCCCGTTTTTTGAATAATCTTTTCGCTTATTTCTTTTATTTTGTCTGTTACTTTGTAATCTTCCTCTCCAAATAATTCTTTGTGTAATTCTACTACATTTTGTTCTAATGTTATTGGTGGTCCATACCATACTCCGTTTAATGTTATTCCTTGTGTTTTATATGGCCATCCTTTACTTTCTACTATTTTGTATGAAGCTACTGTTGGTATTAATGAAAGTATTTCTTTTGTTTCTATGTTTGTATATATATGTGGTAATAGTTTGTCTGCTAATTTATTTAGTTCCATTATGCTCATTGTTTTTGCTTTTTCAAATACAGCTATAAGTACCTTTCTCATTCTTTCTGTTCTTGCATAGTCACTATCTATTTTTCTTATTCTGGCATAAGCAAGTGCTTGGGCTCCTGTTAGTTCATATGTTCCGCCTTCTACTATTCCTGGAATTTGTGTTGCTTCTGCACCTGTTACTGTCATTTCTATTCCACCTATTGCATCTATTATTTCTTGTGTTGAGGTAAAGTTTACTGTTGCAAACTCTGTTATGTTTAAGTCTAAGTTAGTGTTTAGTGTGCTCATAGATAAAGCTGGCCCTCCGTAGGCATATGCATGGTTTACTTTATCTAGCCCATAATTTGGAATCTCCAAATATGTGTCTCTATATACCGATACTAATTTAATTTCTTTCGTTTTTTGATTTATACTTGCTATTATTATACAATCCGAGCGACTTCCTTCATATGTTCCTGTGGTATCTATACCAAATAAAGCAATATTTCTATATTCTGCTAAATTTTCCTCTACACCTTCGGTTACTTGTACTTCTCCTGGTTTTATTACTACGCGGTTTACTTTATTTAGTTTATTTACTACGTATATTCCAATTACGGCTAATATTACAACTATTATTATCAATATTATTAATAAAGCTTTTAAAATTTTTTTCATATGTTCCCCTCTTTTGACTAAGTTCTTTCATTTATTATGATATATCAAGGGTCGAATAAAGTCAATAAATATCATATAAAATATTTTTCCAATTTTTGTATTTTCGTAGGTGAATAATTGGTTTTTATTTGTAAAAAAGGCTTTGTAGATTATATCATAAAATTTTATTTTGCGATGTTTTTAGGCTTGATAATTTTAATTGATTTTTTCATAATAACACTATACTTATTGAAACTTGACATTTCTTATTATTTATGTTATTCTATTATAGCAATTTTTTTGCAAATAATAATTAAAGGAGGACATGTTATGAAAGTCCGTATTAGCTCCAATTTACAATGTGAGGTTGACCAGAGGAAATGCGATTGCAAACGTGAACCAGCTCATTGCCATGTCACCCGGAATGGCATTCGTGTAGCCCAAGTTTGGTTGAACCCCGTAAGAATCGAATCCGGTCATTCCCTTGACCGGAATGAAGTTCAACAAGTTCTGGATGTTGTGTCCAGCAATTCCTATTCTCTTATGAGCGAGTACGAATATAATCGTGAACATGGTGCCGATTATTAAAAAAGCTACTCTCTTATGAGCTAACTGGAAGCACAGTGCCGATTATTAAGAAAGAACCCCTAGAACTTTGGGGGTTCTTTTAATAATTTTCAATGCTTTTTATACTTTTTTAAAAAAATCTATGTTTAATATAATTTCTTTATTGTTAAAGATTTGAATGAGATTTTAAATATAACCTTATTTAGCTTCAGCTGTTTCTCCTTTGATAATGTTAGCTCTTTTGTGTTTGCATAAGGAATCTTCTCCCAAGTTAAAACTTTGGTAACAAAAAAATACACCTATTGCTAAGTGTATTTTGGTGCACCAGGAGGAATTCGAATCCCCGACCTCTCGGTTCGTAGCCGAGTGCTCTATCCAGCTAAGCTACTGGTGCATAAAATTTAAACTTTATTTAGTATATCATAAATAAGTGAAGAAAACAATATAGTTTAACTATATTGTTTATTATACTTTTATTTCTTGCTTTTTTCAATAGTTTTATATTCTTTTTTATTGATTATTTTTTTATATTATGAAATAATTATATATAAGGAGGCTCTTATGAAAAAAATAGTAAAGTTTTTTCTATTATTAATATTTATTTTTGCAATTAGTTGCTTTGGACATTCTGTTGAAGCAAATTCTATTAAATCTATTTCGATGGATATTTATGTAGATAAAAATGGAAATGCAAAAGTTACGGAGGTATGGAATTGCGATGCTAACCAAGGAACAGAAGTATATCATCCTTATTATAATTTAGGTGAGTCAGAAATACAAAATTTTTCTGTTAGCGAAAGTTCCACTTCTTATAGCGTTTTAAGTTCTTGGCATACTTCTGCTAGTTTTTCTGAAAAAGCTTATAAATGTGGAATCAACTATATTGAAGATGGTGTTGAATTATGTTGGGGAATAAGCAAATATGGCAAGCATACATATACTGTTAATTATGAAATTACAAATTTTGTTTCTTCTTTAACAGATTCTCAAATGATTTATTGGACCTTAATCCCTCATAATTTTTCTAATGAAATTGGTAAGGCATATATAAAGATACATACAGATTTTAACATTCCTAATACTGTTGATGTTTGGGGATATGGTAATTATGGTGGTACTGCTTATGTGTATGATGGATATATTGAGATGCAGTCAGATGGAGTTCTCCAAGAAGATGAATATATGACTATACTGGTTAAGTTTCCTTTAGGTACATTTAACACTTCAAATACTTTAAATAATGACTTCCAATATTACTATAATATGGCACAAGAAGGAAGTACGGCATATGTTAGCTCATCTACAAGTTATTTTTTTGATTTTATTTTGCCAATTTTAGTAGGAGTTGTTATAGGTATTATTTGTATAGTCGCGGTCATTGCTATTTATTGTGAAACTCCTAGGTATAATTTCAAATTATCAAAAGATGAGAAGAAAAGTATTCCTTATTTTAGAGACATTCCTTGCAAGGGTGATTTACTTAGAGCTTATTATATTGCTAGCAAATACAAGCTTTTCAAAAACAAAACAGATATATTAGGTGCATTTATTTTGAAATGGCTAAAAGATGATTTAGTTCGCATAGAGCCAAAAGAAACCGGCCTTATATTAAAAAAAGATAATTCTGTTATAGTTTTTAATAAAACTGGTGATAATTTATTTACTAATCAATATGAACAACAAATGTTTAATATAATGTACAAAGCTAGTAAAGATGGTATTTTAGAAAATAAAGAATTTGAACGTTGGTGTCAGAATAATTACTCTACAATTCTTAATTTATTTGATAAAATAATAGATAAAGAACAGCAAAAATGTATTAACGATGAACTTATTTCTGTAGAAACTGTAAAATCTTTTAAGTTTTTTACACGTAAGGAATATAATGCAACATCTGAGTTAAAAGAACAAGTTATACAACTTATGGGATTAAAACAATATTTAAATGATTATACTCTCATAAAAGATAGAGAGGCCATTGAGGTCCATTTATTTGAAGAATACTTGATATATGCTCAAATGCTTGGAATTGCAAAAAAAGTTGCTAAACAATTTAAAGATTTATATCCAGAAGTAATTGAACAATCTTGTTACAATTCATATGATAATATTATTTTTATCAACATGTGTGCAAGTCATGGTATAGCAGAAGCAAATTCTGCTAAAGCTCGTGCAGAAAGCTATTCGTCTGGTGGAGGCGGATTCTCATCCGGTGGAGGCGGTGGTGGTTCCTTCGGCGGTGGTGGAGGCGGCGGTGGTTTCCGCTAAGTAAATAGCACTGTTTAAAAAATGGAAATTGACTTGTTAAAAATAGAAATGGTACTTATATATTACCATTTCTATTTTTATTTATTTTAACTTTTTTTAATTTAAGTATTGCCAAACGTTTTCTTTTGTGCTATATTATATAAGTAGCTTATATATCGAGGTGTAGCGCAGTTGGTAGCGCGCGTGGTTTGGGACCATGAGGTCGCAGGTTCGATCCCTGTCACCTCGACCATAAAAGACCAGTTTTTGAGGAAAATTCATTAGAATTCAAAAACAGTCAAACAACTTTAAATGAGCTATTTTCTAAAATTTTTTAGAAAATAGCATTTTTTTATTTATTCTAAAAAATGTCTAAAAATTCTAAGAAATTCTGATTTTTTGTTCTGAAAAGTGTTCCGCAAAATGTTTTTTACAAGAAAAAAATGTTCCGAAAATTTCCGCAAAGCAAAAAACGTTGATATTTAGCTACTTTGAGTGCTGAAAGTAAAACACAAAAAGGAGGGCTATTGATATGTATTTTATACCATATAAAGCAAATGAGTTTCTGGAAAATAGTTTTTTCCAAGTACCAAAAGAGCTATTTATAAATCAATATTACACAGATTTAAGCCTAGCAAGTAAGGTATTATATGGACTATTACTAGACAGATTATCTTTATCTATAAAAAATAAATGGACAGATAAAGACGGAGATATTTATATTATATTTTCAAGAAAAGAAGCTCAGGAGAAGCTTAATCTTTCAGATAAAACCGTTACAAAAGCATTTAAAGAATTAAAGAATATGAAATTAATTCGTGAAAAAAGGACAGGTTTTAAGAAGAACAACATTATATATGTTGGTAAGATTAATCATGTAAAAATGTATGAATCGTAAATTTTTCGTTTCATGATACGGAAATTTTACGATACTAGAGTCGGAGAAATTACGATGTAATAATACTAATTATAATATAAATAATTATATTAATATTTATTACATACTAAAAAGAAAATATTAAAGGAGTGAATAAATTATGAGTAAGAAAGAATTAGAATATCAAAAAATAGGAGACTTTTATCTTCCAAAGGTATCTTTTCCTGCTGAAGATGAAAAAATAGAAAATATAGGCAAATATGGACTATTAAGATTAGAGTATTTGAAAGAACATAAGAAAGGTTATTATACTTTTCTAATGATTAATGGCTCTGTTCCATTTGAATTAAGAAATATAGATTCTGCTGCAAATGAGAGAATAAAAAAGATAATAAAACAACTAGTAGATGAGGAAAATGTTAATGAAGAATTAAAAGAAAAAGACCAAATGGAATGGGTAAGGTGTATGAATAATATTAAAAATAGAGCTGAAGAAATTGTATTAAAAGAACTAATTTATGTATAAGTTTTGTACCTAAAAATTATTTTTAAGAAAAATAAAAGTACAAAAAAGTTGAAAAATAGGTGCGATAAATTATTTTATAATTCAATTTCTTGTCCTAGCAAGCAATGAATGTGGGCGACCGAAAATATCATTTTCTGTCCCAGCAAGCACTGAATTCGGGAGACCGAAGTTCGCCTTGCTCCACATTCTGTTCAATGGGACAAGTCCCAATCCCTTTTTATAAAAATGTGAGGTGTATTTAAATGAGTAAAGAAAATTTTTATTCATCATTCTATGAAAAATATGTAGATGATTTTGATGAGTACCTAGATGAAGTTAGAACATATCTTCAATATAATAATAAAAAATATATGAGTCTACAAAAAGAAATGGATAGACTTATAGACACAAGTGAAAACATACAAAACATAATTTGTAATGATTATATAAATAAACCACTTTCTATAGACGAAAGTAGAAAGATTGCTAAAATAATATCCATATACATAGATATGCAATCTATAGTTGAAAGAGAAATGTATTTCAAAGGCGGAGCTGGTACTTATGATTATTTTAAGAAAATGAAAATACTAAAATAAAAGAATTAAGGAGAGATGTAATAGTCTCTCCTTAAAAATTTTTAGTGACATCTTTTTATAATTAAACATTTTCTTCATCAAATTTTATTGCATGTGCATTCTTCTCTTTAGTTATAGTGTAAGCTAAATATAATCTTACTCTACAACATTCCTTTAAATAATTATCCTGTTCATCTTTTGTTCCTTTTTCTTTCAGCCATTCTGAATTTTCTATTATTTCTTTTCTCAGGCTTTGATTTTGTGAACAATCAGTAAGTTCGTAATATAAACTTTTATCAATATAACTTTGATTCCATTCTTCATCAAAATCACAAAAGTTTATGGTAGGTAAATCTTTTTTATTTAAAAGAAATATTTGGTCAATCTGCGGTATATTAATTATTGAGATTTTTTTATCTTTGTATGTAATTGAATTATCATTATAATCATAATTAAATTTGCTAAAATAGCTCGTACTTAAATAATTAGATATTATAATATAATCTTCTACATTATCAATTTTATCTAGAGTATTTTCTAAAGATTCTGTTGATTTCTTTGATATTTTATCTAATTTCTTCATATACTCTCTTTCAATTCCTATATCTAAAGCTCCTGAATAATTTTCAGCAATAGTCTCATATCCACCAATTTCATCAAAGAAGAGTTCTCTGGGAATTAACTGATTAAATCCATAAGCTCTTTTTAACTTATTTTTACTATCCTTAATTTTATTATATTTTCTTAAGGTATTAATAAAATTACTATCTTTATTAATATTCTGTCTAATTAATTTTTCAAATTGTTCAACTTTATTCTTATTTAATTTGTTAAGTCTATTGTATTCTTTTTCTTTTTGTTCAGCCTCATTAATTGCAATATTCAATGCTGATACAATAGCATTATTATTATATTTTACACTTAAAAACTTATCTAATTCTGAAGATTCTTCAGAAATTATCATGTTTAGAAGATCTTTATAGAAATATTTATCAGTCCTATTAATTTGATTTTTATCTATTAAACTGATATTTGCAAAATTAATATTAAAAATAAATAAGAACTCTTTTAGAACTATTTTAGTATCTGTACCCCAACCGCTCCAACTATTTTTATATTCATGGTCAATAAATTCAAAGTCAAAATTATCATAAACTTTTTGTACACAAGTTTTTTTCTCAAAATACTTTTTAAAGTATATTGTAGCATCCCATGCATCATATAAATTGATTAAAAAGCTTTCCATATAATTAATCATTCGCTTAATTGTTTTTAAGTATTCATTTTTTAACATTTTATGGGTTGATAACATTATCAAACAATATATAATTCCACAAGAAAATTGAAAATTTATAATATCATATTCATCAAACTCATTGTCTTTGTAATTAATTCTTTCCATTAAAATATTGTCAAGTAAAACATCTATAGCTTCATAATATGACCTTTTAATTAAATATATAATAAATCTTAATAGTATTGCCATTAAATCGTCGTAATATCTTATATCTGAATTTTTCTTTACAGAGTATAGATTAAATCTAAATACATTATTTGCAAAATTATAGGCTATTTTCTTTATGTCAGTTCCTTTTTCATCTAATTGATGAATATATAAGTAAAGCTCAATATTGTTGATGTATTCATAGTCCTCATAATCTTCATTAGAATAAGCTAAAAAAGATAACGAATCTAAAAATCTAGTAAATTGCCTGTTTTTGGAAAAATCGTTATATATTCGTCTGTATATTTCTTCAATGTTGAGCAATGCCATGGATTTTATTCCATATAATTTTTTTTCATATAGATATTTAAAGTAATTATATAATCTGTTGTTTTCATCATAAGCATCGGGTTCTTCAAATTCAAAAGCAAGATTAAATAAACAATTATTGATTAATTTGATCTCGTCATCTATAAATAGTCTATTGTCTGTATAAATAATTGTATCATTCAAATTTTTAAAAATATTTTTATATTGCTTTAGGCAATAAAAGATTGGATCCTTTTTACTTATTTTTTTTCCAATGTTATTTGGGATAAATATAATATTTTTATTATTTGTAATATAATTTTCTTCAGAGATTTTTTGATTAATAAAATAATTAGCTAAGTCATTTAATTTTTTATAATCATAATTTCCTATTATTCCATTTTTTATTGGATAGATAGCTTCATAGTCAGATTTATCTTTAATTTTAGTTTCGTCATTAAAATACATTTCTTGCTTTTTTATGAATTCCCTAAATTCGATTTCTTCATTCTTGTGCTTTTTGCTCTCTTTATTACTAGCTCTAGTTTCAAGTTTCAAAACCTTATCATATATATACTTTTCAAGTTCTTTGTTAAAATAATCTTTTTCTGTATTTAGTTTTAATGCAGTTAAAAACATTTTCCCAGTGTTATAAATTGAAATTAAAACTAATATTATTAAAATAGCATGTGTTATCAAATATAATATATTATTCCAACTGCATAAACAAGCATCAGTATTAAAATCTAACATATTAGCTATCAACATATATAAAAAGATACACAAAACAAATATTATATTTTTCTTAATACTTGTCTTTGCTAGGATTACTTTTTTATTTAACTCATTATTTTGGTCTTTGACTACTTCGGCTATAAATATAACAATAGCAACTATTATTCCTGTGACTCCAATATATATATCTAAGATGTCATCTTGTTTTAGAATATTTAAAATTAGGTCCATTAAGATGCTCCTTTCTAAATAAAAAAGTAAAATAATAGAGTAATAATAAAATTACAAAATTATTCTACTTTTCTTTAGTATATAAATTATTTAAATATTTCCTTCATAACACCATTCTTCATATCTGCAATGTTATAAATATTATCCATTTTATCAAATGTTTCTTTTAAATTATTTCTAGCAGAAATCCATCCCATTCCATCAGTAAACCATACAAATTCAAAACCTACTACTTTTTCTGCTTCCTCTGCAATCATTTTATAACTTCTTGCAGTTTCATTTAATTTTGATCCACCTGCTGCATAGAAATTAGTTTCAATGCCATATATACATTTATCAGTTTTCACAACAAAATCAAATCTTTTTGTAGCTTGATTTTGGTTGCTTATAAATGACATATCTAATTTCCATTTTTCTTCTATATCTTGCAAGTACATTTCTTTAAAATAAGTTTCATTTTTCTTAAATCCAACTTTTTGAATAAATCTTTCTACAACATCTTCCATTAAATGTCCGCCACGATTTTTTCTAGCATTTGAATTTAATCCAGACTCTACTCCTAAAACATAGTCGTACAAATTATTTACAAGATGATTTTGAATTAAGTCAAATAATCCTGTTTCTTTCATAAATACTTTATACTGTGCCACATCATAATTCATTTCCTTAAAGTTATATTCAAATTTGTTTCCGTCACTATCTAAAACTATTATTTCATATTGTCTTACTGCTAATAATGTTGGAATACACTTTAAAACTTCAGGATATTTCTTTACTAAATTTTCAAAATCAGTTTCAATATTTTTACTACCAATTAAGGAATTCATCATATTTAATTCAAGTTTATGTTCTTCTGCATTTCTATATATTGTTTCAAAGTCTATATAATATTTATAATCTGCAATACTATCTGTAAAGGTAAGTAACCACTCTGCAAAATTTCTTTTCATAGCTATTCCTCCTTTAATTCTTCAAATCTTCTTATAGATAAATCTAAATAATCTTTATTATTATCAATTCCTATGTATTTTCTATTTAATTTTGATGCAGCAATACCAGTAGTACTACTTCCACAGAATGGATCCAAAATCAAATCATTTTCATTTGTAGATGCGAGTATTATTCTATCTAATATTTCTAAAGGTTTTTGTGTAGGATGTTTTCCTTGTTTCTTTTCAGAAGGTTTTGTTAGAGAAGTGGTCCAAACATCTTTCATCTGTTTATTATTGTTTAGTTCTTTCATTAAATCATAATTAAAAGTATATTTATTCTTCTTTAAATCTTTTTTAGCCCATAGTATTGTTTCAGTAGAATGTGTGAATGTTTTGCATGCCAAGTTAGGTGGTGGATTAGTTTTTTGCCAAGTTATATTATTTATTATCTTAAATCCTTCTTCTTCAAGAGCCATACCTATTGAATAAATATTGTGTAATGTTCCACTAATCCAAATTGTCCCATTATCTTTTAACACTCTATAACATTCTTCTATCCATTTTTTATTAAAGTTGTGTTTATCTTGTATTGACAAAGACTTATCCCATTCTCCTTTATTAACACTTACCATTTTTCCACCACTACAAGTTATTCCATCATCAGATAAAAAATATGGTGGATCTGCAAATATCATATCAAATGTACTATTTTCAAATGAATTTAAAGCATTAAATGTATCATCATATATTAGGCTAAAGCTATCATTTTCATAGTAGAATTTTTTTGAGACTCCCATTTTGATTGCTCCTCATAATTTGTTATTAATAATTCTGAAATTTCTCCACGTCCTTTTGCATTTGCATTTATCATTCTTTTTGCTGAAACTTCGTTTATAACAAAACCTTTATAAATATTCTCGAAGAAATTATCATCTTTATTAACATTTTTTGGATTTGAGTTACTTAACATTAATTTAGCATTTTTTAAGTCTAATTTATAAAAATAATTTGCTAGTTCTTTTTGATTATCATCGTTAAAATCCTCTTTTGTATAAGATGTAAATCCAGATGTAATTGATAAAGGTCTATATGGTGGATCAAAATATACAAAAGTATTTTCATTAACAAAACTTTCACTTTTTTTATAGTCACCATATTCGAATGTTACATTTTTTATTAGATTTGATAAATTCCTTAAATTATTTGAATCACAAATAGTTGGATTTTTATATTTGCCACATGGTACATTAAATTTTCCATCTTTATTAACTCTGTATAATCCATTAAAACACGTCCTATTTAAGAATATAAATTCAGATGCTCGTTTTACATCGATATCTTCATTTAATGTATAAGAATTATATTCTGCTCTAATATCATAAAAATATTGTTGTCTAGCATCATTATCTAGAATTAAAAATTTCTTTTCTTTTTTATCCAGTTCTTGAATCAAATTTTCTACATTTGTTTTTATAACATTATAGCAATTAATCAAATCTTTATTTATATCAAAAGCATAAGCTTCTTTTACTTCATATTTTTGTAAAATATCAATTAGAACAGCTCCACCACCAACAAATGGTTCTATATATCTTTCAATAGTACCATTTTTAAGCTCAAAAGGATAATATTTAGTTAATTGTGGGATTAAGCTATTTTTACCTCCAGCCCATTTTACAAAAGGTTTTACTATCTCCATTTTTTCCTCCAAATTCTTTATAACTATATCATATTTTCAAAATAAATTAAAGCGAACATTCAATATTTTATAATTTTCATGCAAATCAAAAAGTTTTCAAAATAATTGTCCAGTTTTTGATAATTTTTTAGCTTTTACATATAGAAGGTTTAAGAATTTACAATTTTTTTAATCTCATGGGGTAATTTTTTGTTTACAAGAGAGGAAACAATTAGAAGGAGATTTTATATGCAGGATTAAAAATTTTAGAAAATTTTTCGAGATTTGTTAAGATTTTTGAATTTCATTTTGCCTTTATTAGTAGAAGTGAAAAAATTTAAGAAAATTCAAAATCATTTGTAATCTTTTTGCAAAATTTTTTGTTCTTAACTAATAGAAGGTGAAAAATTTCAAAATATTTTAGTGAAATGGGTTGTATTTTAGCTTCTAAGTGAGGAAACAATTGAAAGGAGGTATTTATATGGAAGAGAAAACTGTTAGTTCATATCCAAAATTTTATACAACAGCAGATGTAATGAAAATACTTAAGATTGGAAATAGAGCTTGTTTAGATTTATTCCACAGGTCAGACTTTCCATGTGTAAAAGTTGGACGAGCTTTTAAGATTTCAGAAGAAAATTTTAGAGAATATTTTAGTACTAGAAGAGTTAATGATTAAATTAAAAAATATATAAAATTAACTTTTTTAGTAATTTCGCTAAGGGATGGCTATTGATATCTTATTATAAAATTGGTATAATTACTTTGTATAAAATCATATCAGATAGCCCCTTTAGAATTTATTTAAGGAGGTAAAACGATGAATTTTAAAGGGATTACATGTGGCACATATTATGATAAAAGAGCAAAGAAAATTCCAGGTACTAATAAAAAGTACAGCAAATCAATATGTGCTGAATGTAAGTTAAACAAATCTGGTAAAGAGAACATTGACAATGAAGAACAATATAATATTTGTAAGTCTTGTGATAAATTCTATGTATCTAAAAGTTGTAAAGCTTTACTTACTATTGGAAGAGACCAAACAACAGGTAAAGTTAAAAGAAAAACATTTATTGGTGAAACCGAAGAAGAAGCATTTAGTAAAGCACTTCAAAGTAAGCTTAAACTAGATGAAGAAGGTGGTCCAAGAATAATTACTAAAACCAATAAAACCTTAAAAGAGCTGTTAGAGCCTATGATAGAAGAACAGTTCAAGTTAGGACAAATTAAGGAATCTACTTATAAGAGAAAGCTCGATACTTTGAAACAATTAGCCAAGACTTCATTTGCAAATAGACCTATTGCAAAAATATCAAGAGAGGATGTTGTTAACTATCTTGCAAACCTGAAATCTTATTCAAAAACTACTATTAAACAAAATTATGAATTATTATGTATGGGATTTGGAGAAGCATATCATCAAGGAATTATACAAGATAACTTTATGGCTGGATATAAAAGAATTAAAAAGCCTAAAAGTGAATATGTTGGACATCATAGAATTGCTCTAACTATTGAAGAGCAAAAGAAATTCTGCCATGAAATAGTTGGTTGCCCTTATGAATATCAATATCTCTTTATATTACAAACAGGATTAAGAACAGGTGAAATGGTTGGGTTGGAATGGAAAGATATTGATTTTTGCAAAAAAACAATGACTATTTCTAAAACTATGGAGTACCGACATTCTACTAAAGAGTGGAGAAAAGGAGACCCGAAAAGTAAATCTGGGTATCGTCCTATTCCATTGACAGATGAAGCAATTCGATTGTTGAAATTACAGAAGAAGAAAAATCAGTCATTACCTTTTATATCTTTGGAGTGGAAAGATGCCGTATTCGTTTGTAGAAAAGGTACGCCAGTTAAAAATAGCACATACGACACGATGCTTTTTAAAGTATGTGAAAAAGCAGGTATACGAAAAATTGCAATGCACATATTAAGACATACTTTTGCAACGAGATGTATTGAAGCAGGAATGATGCCAAAAACATTACAGACACTTTTGGGACACTCAAATATAGGCATAACAATGAATCTTTATGTGCACACGACAGACGACCAGAAGCAGAAAGAAATAAGTATGGTTGCAGATGCTTTGAAAGTAATTTGATCTAAAGTGGTACATAATTGGTACATAAATACAAATTTTAAAGAAAGAAATGCCGTAAAATCAAGGCATTTAAGAGGTGATGAAAAAATATGAAATTAGGTATCGTTATATTTTACCATATTTCACGTATTTTCTTATAATCTTACAAAACCTTACAAATGCAGTGTTTATCAGTGTTTTCGACATTTTATTCTTTAACGTAATTTAACATAATTCTTTATAATTTAATAAAAATTGGTACATAATTGGTACATAGAAAAGCCTTATGCAAATGATATTTTAACGAGAGGAAAATGATATTTTCACTCTCATTTTTTATGCAAAAATTTAATCATAAGGAGGGATGACCTTATGGGAAAATTCAAATTTTCAGATGAAACACTGGAACATATATTCAGCAAAGAACGTACAAGGGAAGTGCCGATTAAGTATCAGTCAATCATGGTT
>OLRZ01000089.1_pt1 | contig 80885 bp, 82 predicted proteins | sample 1671931 | NCBI WGS metagenome assembly OLRZ01 (sample SAMEA3136627, study PRJEB25190) | human gut metagenome | reverse complement strand
AAGTATATCTCCTCTCAATTACAATGGATAGCGTCGAAGTGTGGGAATGGGACGGGAAAAATATAAATATTTTTGTAGTGAGCAAATGGTGAAGCGGTTCCAGGAAATGCTTATTATTAAACAGATTGAATGATTTTGTTTTAAATGGAATATGTGGTTGATTCGCTTCGCTATCGAAGATATAATTACGGTAGAGTGTGATTTGAAGATATATTATTGTTTGTGTTTATAGGAAAACATTTTGTGATTGTAATTTGAAAACCTGACAATTTATGCGGTGGAGGAAATAAAATGAACGATAGAATAGATGCTGTTTTGGTTGATACCTCTGTATACCATAAAAAGCAATGTGATTTTGAGGGAATTACGAATTCAATTATTCCGATGCTTCTGCAATTACTAAGAGCAATGGAAGAGGTAATGCGTTTAGAATAGTGATCGACAATATTTTGAACGCTACTTGTGGTTTTATGGAGAATCTGCTATAATATCTATATTTGTGAGGAATGGGATTGATATTCTTTTCTTACTAAAATTACGGAAGGAGGGCTTGACAATGATGCTCAAAGGCGCGAAAATGGCTCGGCTCGGCTCGGCTCGGCTCGGCTCGGCTCGGCAGTAGTATTGCGCCTTCTTTTCAGTGTGTCAAGCTCTATTACATCAAATCGTCAGGTAAAATCCGGAAGCAGGGCGAACTATGCCCTGTTTTCGGATTTTTTCTTTTGTGGGAAGGGGGAACACTGCTGAAACTTTGCGCCTGATTGTCAGGTGTTGCGGATGCTTCAATCTATTTTATCGGTACACTTGCTGCGGCAACAATTCTTAATGATTAAAACACACGAGGAGAAATGAAAATGAAGAAAAAAGTTCTTAGCCTTCTGCTAACGCTTTGCCTTGTTATGACTTTCTTGCCAATGGCAGTGTTTGCAGCAGAAGCACCATTATTTAGCGGCGGAACAGGTACACAGGAAGACCCGTGGCTAATTACTTCGCAAGAGGATTTGATTACTTTGGCAGAGTTTCTAAACTCTGGCAATGCAGAAACGTTTGATACTGAGGACGCAGGTATTGGAAACTGCTATGGCTATTACTTCAAGCAAACTGCTGATATTGACCTGACAGGTGTATCGTGGGAACCGATCGGTTATTCTGGGAGTTACTATTTTGCGGGAAACTATGATGGTGACGGACATAGCATCACAAATGCGGTTTCTACCGGAAAAGTAGACCCAGAAGGTTTCGCTACGGCTGGCATTTTCGGGTGGGTCGCTTTCGGCTCGGTTGAAAATCTTCACGTAAAAAACGCAAACTTTGTGGCAATCGGTCAAAATAACTACAGTTATGTGGGCGGTATTGCAGGTGTGTGTTATGGCTCATCCATCGAAAACTGCTCGGTGGTGAATTCTTCACTGGAGAGCAAGCGCAACAACAATAATAACTGTGCGGGAAGTATTGTGGGTTATTCCACTGGCGGAACATTTGAAAAGTGTGCTGCCGAAAACAACCAGGTTAAAACGATGGCTTATGGTGGTGGTTTTGTTGGTGAAGTAGACGATGATCCCGCATATGGAGCAGGTAAGTCTACATTCACAAACTGCTATACTGCAAACTGCTCTGTAAGCTCTAAAACTGATGATGTTCAGGGAGTGAGTTTGGTAGGTGGTTTTGCTGGTGAGATGACAGATTCCGCGTTAACTGTTAAAAATTGCTATGTATATCGGGCAATGCTTTCTACCGAGGGAACCGCTGTGCCCGGAATCAAGGCCACTGGCGTTTTCGCAGGTCACCTGTGGGGCGATAGTAGTATCGTTGTTACAAACTGTTTCTTTGGGGCTTGTGGAACAACTGAGAACGCTGGTACGGCCAGTGAAAAGACAGAAGAAGAATTTAGAAACGGCACGGTGGCAGGATTGCTGGGAAAAGCATTTGCACAGGTTGGCGACTATCCGAAAATCAATGGCCCTGCCGACTATAGCAGCGTAGATGCGGCCATTGCCAAGGCAAATGCCCTGATTAAAGATGATTACAAGGATTTTTCTTCCGTGGAGAGTGCAATCAATTCGGTGGTTCAGGGGAAGACACTGGCAGAGCAGGCGGAGGTGGATGCAATGGCGAAGGCTATTGAAGATGCCATTGCTGCCCTGCAATACAAGGATGCTGACTACACTAAGGTCGACGCAGCCATCTCCAAGGCAAATGCTTTGAAGAAGGATGATTACAAAGACTTCTCCGCAGTAGAATCTGCTGTCAATGCCGTTGTCCGTGGTAAAAACATTACCGAGCAGGGCGAAGTGGATGCCATGGAACAGGCTATCGAAACTGCCCTTTCCGCCCTGCAATACAAGGACGCCGACTACACCAAGGTCGATGCAGCCATCGCCAAGGCAAATGCTTTGAAGAAGGATGACTACAAGGATTTCTCCGCTGTGGAAACCGCCGTCAATGCCGTTGCCCGTGGTAAGAACATTACCGAGCAGGGCGAAGTAGATGCCATGGCAAAGGCTATCGAAGATGCCCTTGCCGCCCTGCAATACAAGGACGCCGACTACACCAAGGTTGATGCAGCCATTGCCAAAGCAAATGCACTGAACAAGGACAACTACAAGGACTTCTCCGCTGTGGAAGCCGCCGTCAATGCCGTTGCCCGTGGCAAGAACATTACCCAGCAGGCAGAGGTTGACGCTATGGCAAAGGCTATCGAGGATGCCATTGCTGCCCTGCAATACAAGGATGCCGACTACACTAAGGTTGACGCAGCCATTGCCAAAGCAAATGCCCTGAACAAGGACAACTACAAGGACTTCTCCGCTGTGGAGGCCGCCGTCAATGCCGTTGTCCGTGGTAAAAACATTACCGAGCAGGGCGAGGTGGATGCCATGGCAAAGGCTATCGAAGATGCCATTGCAGCCTTGCAGTACAAGGACGCTGGCAAGACCACGCCGACACCTGCCGCAACGGCCACACCGACACCTGCCGCAACGCCCGCGCCGACTCCCGCTGCGACAACCGCGCCTCAGAGCACCATTCCGCAGACCGGTGACACAAGCAACCCTGCTTTGCTGGTTGTCCTTATGCTTGTCAGCGGTAGTGCAGCCATTGGAACAGCCGTTGTTGGCAGCAAGAAAAAGCACAACAGATAACTGAACAGCCCCCTCGCTCCATCTTCCGGGCAAAGCAAAAGCGCTGCAGCGATGTGGCGCTTTTCTATTGCCACAAAGCAGCAAATAGCGGGTTTCCCCACCATAAGCGATAAGTTATATTCCCCACCATCGTAAAGTCCCTCATACAATGACAATTTGAAAGTCACTCTGGGTATCCAGTAATACTCCACAAAATGAAAAAGCGCTCACCGTGAAAGGTGGGCGCTTTTCTCTTTCTTAATCTGTACTTATAAAAGGTATATCACACCAGCATATCGAATAGTCCAATCATCAGAGGCATCGTCATGATGGAAAGCAGCGTACTCAGAACATACAATGCACTTGAGTGCGCCGCATCACGATTGTAGAGTTGCGCCATTGAGGTGACTGTCGCACAAGACGGCGTAATAGCCGATAGGTAGACGGTCATTAAAATTGCTTTACCATCTGCAATCCAGTCAGATGCGTGGAACACGCGAAGTAGCAGCAGAACAATGATAGGAACTACAATCAGACGAAGTGCAACGGGAAGATAGTTGCGCGGTGTACAGAAGACTTTCTTTAACGGCACTTCTGCAATCGCCATACCGGCCAGCAGCATACCCATAGGTCCTATCATAGCACCTACGCTGCTGAGTGTGTTCACGATAGGCGAGGGCAGCGAGATGTGCAGAAGGTACAAGAGCGCACCGGCGATAATCGCAATCAGGTTGACATTGGTCAGAATCTTCTTCCATTCGAGTTTTGCGCCTTCTTGCAGACAGGCACTTGCGTGCGTCCAGAGAAGAATCAGCTGAACGATGACGAAAGCGCAGGAATACACGACATATTCCTCGCCGAGCAAAGCCTGAACCAGAGGGATGACGAGCGCAGCCGCATTGCTGTAGATGATGTTGACCTGCTCCACGACATCCAATCTGAGTGGCTTCTTAAAGATGGCATTGAGGACCAGAAACACGACATGCATTCCGACCGCTATGCCCATCGAGTACAAGAGTCCTGTGCGAATCTGCGGCGTATCATTGATTTGAAATGCGTTGAGAACAACGCACGGCATGACCAGATACACGAAAACCACGGATAAAACCTTGCTGTCTGAGGCTTTCAGAAGCCCTGCCTTGACGACTACATAGCCCATCAGAAGAACGATAAACAGCTGGGCTATCTGCTGCATGAGCAATAAACTGACTTCCATAATAATCCCTTCCTTCGATTCAGAATAGCGTACTCTTTTCTCGGAAAATAGTCAATATGCAACATGACGGAAGTTTTTAGCAAATGGCGAAAATCAACAGCTTGTGGCGAAGGTTGGGAGATGGCCATATGTACTGGATACTATGCACAGTTACAGGATGTTGCATTTATGCAAACGGTAGAACTTGATAGAGGAGTTGTAAAATCTAAAAAAATCAATGTAAACGCGATATTTTCTTTGATATAATATAGTTAAGAAGCTACCCCCTAAAGCGAAGGAGGTTTACTATGAAAAGGAGAATTAGTACAGCGAAAAGAATTGTTGCTGTAGCCTTGGCTGCTACGGTTGCGGTTTCTTTGACCGGCTGCAAGAAGAGAAAAAACAACACTAATGCGGCAAGCTCGGATGCGACCACAAGCCAAAGTCAGGCTGCGGTTCCGGAAACACCAGAAGTAACTGCCACACCTGCACCGACGGCTACGCCCGCACCGACCGCCGCGCCCGCTGAGAACACCGATAAGAAGGAAAACACCACCAGCGAGCCGACTAAGACAGAAAAGCCGAGTTCCGGCACTTCGACTTCCGGCGGGACGACAAAACCGGCAGCGACAAAAACACCGGCACCTGCTCCGGCAGCTACTCCGGCTCCTACCGCAAAGCCTCAGGTAAAATACACCTTCACGGTTCGCCGTCATGAGGCGACCTGCACCACGCAGGGCTACGATGAGCATATCTGCCATGAGTGGGGCGGCATGAACTACAACGACCGCTTTGTTCCGGCAAAGGGACATAGCTGGGATGGCGGTACAGTCACGAAGGCTGCTACTTATACCGAGACCGGTATCAAGACCTTCAAGTGCAAGGAATGCGATGAGACGCGCACAGAGGAAATCCCGTCTCTCGACAAGACCTATCATATCAAGAGCGTTGTTGCTCCGACCTGCACCTCTGAGGGTTATACCATCTATGAGTGCAACGAAGTCCCCGGTCTGACCTATAAGGGCGATTACAAGGCAAAGCTGCCGCACGCCTACGATGCCGGTAAGGTCACAAAGCCCGCTACCATCTACGAGAAGGGTGTTAAGACCTTTACCTGCACCTCCTGCGGCACTACATACACGGAAGATATCCCGGTAGTCGAGAAGACCTGGCATAAGGGCAATACGGTAGCGCCTACCTGCACAGAAAAGGGCTATACCATCTACATCTGCGACCAGGATTCCGCCCTGACCGAAAAACGCGATTATACGAATGCACTGGGGCATGCCTGGGATACCGGTACAGTCACAACGGCAGCGACCTGTACGACAGCTGGCGTTAAGGCCTACAAGTGCCAGAATACCAGCTGCGCAGAGACTAAGACCGAGGAAATCGCGGCTCTGGGTCATAATTGGGATAACGGCACTGTCACTACGCCTGCTATCTGCGAGGCTGTTGGCGTAAAGACCTTCAAGTGCCAGAATACCGGCTGCGCAGAGACTAAGACTGAGAAAATCGCGGCGCTGGGCCACAAGTGGGATGATGGTACTGTCACCAAGGCTCCTACCTGCACCGAGGATGGTGTTAAGACCTTCACTTGCCTGAATGATAAGAACCACACCTACACGGAACCTGTTCCCGCGACGGGACACGCTTGGAACGAAGGCGTTGTAACGAAGGAGCCGACCTACGAAGAAGACGGTGAGCGCACCTATACCTGCCAGAATGACAAGACCCATGTGCATAAGGAAGTAATTCCTGCATTGGGCTATACCTTCACGGAAACTGTGGTCGCTCCTACCTGCACAGAGGACGGTTACACACTGCATACCTGCAATGAGAATCCCGCAAAGACCTATCAGGATACGCCTGTTGCTGCGCTGGGCCATCAGTATAAGGAAGTCACTACTCCCGTTACCTGTGGCGTTCCTGGCAGCGTAGACAATGTCTGTGAGCGCTGCAACGATAAGCAGCATGTGAGTGACCTTCCTGCCACTGGTGAGCATCAGTGGGATGAAGGCGTTGTAACGAAGGAGCCGACCGCTACCGAGACCGGCATCAAGACCTTCACCTGCAAGGTATGCCAAGCAACAAAGACCGAAGATATCGTCAAGGTACATACCCATGATTACACGCGCCTTGGCGAAATCGTTAAGGAGTCCTCTTGTGAGACCGAGGGCGAGCGTTGGGTGTACTGCAACTACGAGGGCTGCAACGAAAGAGTCTTGAAGCCTATGGCAGCTATCGGCAGCCATGATTGGGACTTTGCAAATGCCGAGTGTCTGAAAAAGGCTACCTGCACCGAGCAGGGCACTATGCGGGCGCGTTGCAAGCGCGATGCTTCTCATACTACGACCTACTCCTATGGTGGTACTGGTCATATCTGGGATGAGGGTGTCATCACTACCCAGCCCACTCGTGACGAGTATGGCGTCAGGACTCTGCATTGCAAGAACTGTGACGCTACTACGACCGAAAAGGTTCTCCCCACAAAGTACACCTTTACTGTGACTGTCGTCCCGCCGACTTGCACCGAGGACGGCTACACGATGCACAAGTGCAATCAGGATGACAGCTTCTCTTACAAGGACAACATTGTACACTCCACCGGTCACCATGCCGCTAAGCGTGTCATAAAGCCTACCTGCAAGGAAGAGGGCCGTACCGAAATTTACTGCACCGTCTGCAATGAAGTGAGTGCCGTTCTCTCCACCACGCCCAAGAAAGACCATACTTGGGATAACGGTGTCGTAACTACTGAACCCACGGCTGAAAAAGATGGCGTCAAGACCTATACCTGCACAGTTTGCAATGAAACGAAGACTGAGACCATCCCACGTCTGAACGGCAGCGGCAAGTAAGCTGTGAGCCTTTCAAAAGGCACAAGAAACACAAAGAGGAGCGTCTGCTTTGGCGGACGCTCCTTTTGCTTTGACTGAAAAACTGCATAAGTGCTCTTGAAAATCTTTTTGACATTGTTTGTCGCACTTGATAGAATGATGACAGAAAAGAAAGAATGCAAATCCTATGGGGAGGTTTCGGGTATGCTGCAGATTGCAATTATCGAAGACGAAGCAGATTTGGCTCAGCAGACAAAGGATAATGTTGTTCGCTATCTTAATGAGCATGGGCTCGAAGGCAATATCGCGGTGTTTAACGATGGCATGGATATTGCTGAGAACTACAAACCTATATGGGATATTCTGCTGTTGGATATTGAAATGCCGCTACTAGACGGTATGAGTGCTGCTCAGAAAATCAGAGAACAGGATGCGACTGTCGTTATGAATTTTATTGCCAGAATGGCAAAGTATGCCATTAAGGGTTATGAAGTCGATGCACTGGATTTTATTCTAAAGCCAATCACCTATGCGCAGCTTTCTATGAAACTGCCTCGCGCCATTGAACGATCCTCTCAAAGGCAGAAGCATCATCTTTTTGTTACGGTAAATGGAGATGATGAAAAATTGTTCTCGTGAAGAAAGATTTAATCTGGAAGATTCATTAGAAGATTTGAGTAGAATATCTCGAGTAAAAGTTTGCATATAAGATTTGCGTATAGAATAGACTTATTTGCGTCGATATGCTATAATATCATTAAAATACCCCCGAAAGGATATCGATTATATGGCTAAGAAGAATACGAAACGCGGGTTCACGCTTGTCGAACTCATTGTTGTGCTGGTAATTCTGGCTGTTCTTGCAGCACTGCTGATTCCGGCACTGACCGGATACATCGACAAAGCCAGAAAGAGTCAGGTTGTGGCAGAAACCCGGATGCTGACGCAGGCTGTGCAGACGGAGATGTCTACACTGTATGCATCAGATGAATACGCGACTCAATCAAATGCAGGCACGCAAACATTTACGGCTGCAGCGAAGGATGGAAAACCAGTAGGTGAGCATGAACAAAAACTGACGAGTCTTGAAAGACCGGTATAATGCTATTGTAAAACTCTCAGAGGTTCCTAGTCTTTCTGATAGTACAGGCTCTTTCTTTGCGGTTGCAAACTACAAATGCCAACTTAAGTGGGTAGTTTACAGTGACGGAAAAGGATATTATGGCGTTTATTGCCAAGCAGATGGCACAGTAACCGGCTATTCAAACAAAGAGGTGACGGGCTATGAAACCGTTTATGTTAAAAACATTGGAAAGATTCTCTGTGATTCAAATGCCGATGTGACAGACCCTACTGCAACGTTGCCGTGGACGCCGACTGTGGTACGCGCGAACCTTGGTCTATTAAATTAAAAGTGAATCCCTCAGAGCTAGTTACTCTGGGGGATTTTCTCTTGGCAAAATATTAGAATGTCAATCGCATCTGATGCCACGCCACATTCCCGTGCGTGGACTTGTCGGTCACGCCCTCGTCCACAAATCCGAACTTGGCGTAGTAGTGGACAAGCCGGTCCTTGCAGGTCAGGACAAGACCTTTTCGGTCCTGTTCCTTCGCGTCAGCAATCGCCTTTTGAATCAATTCACCCGCATACCCATGCTGACGATATGCAGGCAGCGTATTGACACCGAAAATCATCTGCCACGCACCTTTCTCGTTGTGCATGGCGGCGTTCTCGTACATCTCATCGGTCAAATCTGCGTCATCGGTTACGAACCCGTCCACGAAGGAGATGAGTTTGTTGCCATCATACATCAGCCAGAAATGATTGCCATAATGGGCAACTCTCTCGGCAAACTCAGCGGCAGTAGCAGCCTCGGCGGGCGGGAAACACTCAGCCTCAACGGCGGAGAGTGCCGGAACATCATCAGGGACAGCGTATCGAATCGTCATAGTCCTCGCTATGCCTCACAGGGATTTGCCGAGATTATAAGCATCCAGCAAAGTCTCAGTATGGTTCTTAGCATCTCCTGGCTCTGCAATGCCTTTGCCAAACACATAGCCTTTGAGTTCGGCCTTCTCAAAGCAATCGACCCAACCCTGCAAACCGTTATAGGCTTTGTCGATGGTGTGTGCATCGTCATCTGCGGCGGTGGCAAGCATGTAAATGTCACGAAACTTGTAGTCGGACTCGTACAGAGGATTCAGACGGTCGAGCAGCGTCTTCATCTGCCCGCACATTTCGTAATAATAGATAGGCGTGGCAAAGACAATGACCTCGGATTCCTTGACCTTTGCCATGATTTCGGCTACATCATCCTTTAATACACAACGGCCGGTTTTTTGGCAGGTCATGCATCCGATGCAGAACCGGATATCTTTGCCGCGCAGGGACACGAACTCAACCTCATGCCCCGCATCCTTCGCGCCGCGCTCGCATTCCTTTGCCAAAATCTCCGAATTGCTGTTTCCGCGCAGGCTGGTGGAAACTACAAGAACCTTCTTTGCCATAGTTTTAACGCTCCTTTTTGCTCTGATTTTTGCTCATTAAACGCAGAAAATCTGCCGTGCCAGCATCGAGCCGCTGTTCGTATGCATGACTTTGTGGATGAAGCCCTTGATGCTTTCCTTGCTGTACTCGTTCTCGGCGGCGTTCACGATGTAATCGGCCTCAATGAGGATTTGGTAGTCGATGCCGTCAATATCTGTCAGGGGATGGTGATGGCTGATCAGATACGCAACGCGGTCAACCTGCGCCGGGGTCAGGCCAGTATCATGCAGAAATTCCCGCACCAAGGGCCCGCCTTCGAGTTCCTGATGCTTGCCGTCAGCGCTGCCGTATTTCTTTCGGCAGAGAGGGCAGGCAATGTCATGCGTGATAGCGGCAACTTCCAGTATGTACTGCGTCTCAGCATCAATATGTTCGAGTTCGCCGATGGTCTTGGCGAATGTCCAGACGCGAACAAGATGGTCGATGTCGTGGATGTTACCGTTAGAATAGCAAATCATCTTCTCTAAAATTTCCGCAATAGTCATGCCTCATACCCTCCAATACCCTCAGAATTGCCGTTTGTCTTAGTCCGGAAAAACCTCGCCGAGTGCAAGCACCGCATTGCGTACACACTCAGGACAAGGGCAGAGCGGTTTGCCGGTTCCGACACCTTTCAAGTCCTTGCAGATAGTAGCGCCGCATTTTGCCTCAAACTTCTGCAGGAGTTCTTTAGAAATCCGAGGCGTTGTTTTGCCATCGGTTAGTATACCCGCCACCATCACAGCGCCAATAAGAGCGCCACAGGTGCTCTCCATGCAGCCCATACCGGCAGCATACCCCGCCGTCAGCTTCATGAGGGTATCCTCACCAACAGGCAGCTTGTCCTGAAATACTTTGACAACCGACTGCGAGCAGTTGCACTTGCCGGTGGCTTTCAGCTCATACGCGGCTGCTGCGCGTTCCTCAATACTTTGCATATTATCACATCCTGTTTTCTTTCTATTATAGCACGGAGAGGCGTTATTGAGAACGCCTCCTCTTTTGATGTGAACAGCCTTTTAGGGCATAAAACACTCGGAAACAGCTAAAAATGCACAAAAAACACATATCTTGCTATTGAACATACAGCATGATATGGTCGATTTTAATAGATTTGTTGCGATTTTTTTAGAAATAGGCGCAAAACCAAGGGCAACATGATGTAACAATTGGTGTTCGGCTAGGAAAACTATGCGCAAAATATGTTCGGTGTTAGAGAAGACTTATGTATCTTGCAAGTGTAATATTGATATGTTACATTGACACAAAAATGACGATACAGCGCGATTAGGGCTGCGTTGGTTTTTGCCAATATTGCCCTAAGAACGGCAGTTTTTGAATTTTTACTCGAAAACAGCGTGACCGGCTCATTCGGAGCATATAATTATTGCGAATATTGTCGGTTTTTGTTGCAGAATTGGTTTTGGTATGATATTATTATTCAGTTACATGACATTATTTGGTTGTAAGAATAATGCCGAAAAAAATTGGAGGAATTATAATGCTTTCTAAGATTCGTGCTCTTAAAGAGAAAAAGGGGTTCACTTTGGTCGAACTCATCGTTGTGCTGGTCATCCTGGCTATCCTGGCTGCACTGCTCGTTCCCGCTCTTACTGGTTACATCGATAAGGCTAAAGAGAAAAATGTCATTGCTGAAACTCGTCAGGTTGTTATGGCGGCTCAGACTCTGGTAGATGAAGCATATGGCAAAAAAGCTGTTAGCGGAGAAGTAACAATCGGAAAGGGCGACGCCTCCACGAAATACGATGTTGATTATGCTGATGTTGCAAAGTTGGCAGAAATCGATGCGGGTAATATTACTGAAATCACTGTGACTAATGCTAAAATTGCCACTGTGAAGTATACCAAATCTGGCAAGACTTGCACCTACACTGCAGGCGCTGCCGACCCTTACAGCTTCAACTAATATATAGCAAGCATATCATAGGCTCGGTGCGATGCACCGAGCCTATTTTAATATCAAAAATCGAATCATAAATATAGGTAGTAAATGAAATATTTTGAAAGCGTAATGAGCGGTTCTCAGAAACTTATCACAGAAAAAAACAGAAAGTGCGTATATAGCTGCGTGCTGTTAATGTACTGTGCGTTGCACTTGTTCATGACAATATTTCATGAACCATGGTATGATGAGGCAGAAGCTTGGCAGATAGCCCACTGTGCATCTGTCAAGGATATCCTCTTTACCATAAAGTACCAATAGACTTGTAAAGGATAGTGTAAGACAGAACTTTGAAATGCATCAATAGAAGAATGCAAAAAGATGGCTTATAAGGTGTGCAATCTGGGCGGTAGGTATGGTATACTATAAGTCAATAGAATAAGGATGTCAGATAAATTCTGCAAAAGTTCTCATCGAAACTTACAGTGTATAGCGACGAAAGCCGCAGCCTTAGAGTGATTCCCGAAAGGACCACATCATGCCAAGAAAAAAATCAACAGCCACTACAAAGCGACGCCAGCAACTCGGCTTCGAAGACTGGTATGAGATTGCCAAGAAATACTACGAAGAGCACGGTGACCTCCTTGTACCTCGAATCTATGAGGATGAGGAAGGGCATAAGCTGGGCCGGTGGATTGAGCGGCTGAGAGCGTTCTATAATGGAAACCCGAAAATCAAAGTTGCGCTGACTCAGACAGGCATTGTGATGCTCGAGAAAATCGGCATGGTCTGGAAACTCGAAAGCCGATATCCATGGCCGGAATGGTATCTGCAATGCAGGCTGTATTATGCAGCCAACGGTGACCTGCTCGTACCAAAAATGTACAAGAATGAGCAGTATGCGCTCGGTAACTGGATTGGCGAACAGCGAAAAAATATAAAAAAGGAACGCTCAAACCCGAACAAGTCGAAGCCCTCGAAAAAGTTGGCATGGTCTGGGAACTTGTGGACCGAGATGTCTGGGAGAAACGCTACAATGATGCTTACGCTTACTACAACGAGCACGGCAATATAGATGTGCCGCCTAATGTCCTTACGGCAGGCAATATGTATCTGCGTGACTGGCTGATAGCGCAGAAGAGTTTGTATCAAGAAGCCAACTGTGAGACAGACCTTGACTGGGAGCGCCACGACCTGCTGGATGACATCGGAATGGACTGGGAAAAGCAGGTTGGCAGAAAATCCTATAGCTACGCATATCGAGCGCAGAGGTATTATAATGAATTCGGCAACTTGGATGTGCCGGAGGATTATAATGACATGATGGGCGGCAATCTCCACGAATGGGTGAAGCGCCAGTGGCGACTTTATCATCGCCCGACAACGGACAAGTCGGATGCCTACATAAGCAAGAAGAAAGAACTTGAAAACCTTGGCTTTGATTGGAGCTGCGAAGGTCGCTGGGATTGGGATGCCAAAGAAGCTACTTGGCTGCAAAACTACAACGGTATCAAAGCCTATGTGGATGCGAACAGATGCCTGCCTATTGGTGAGAGTTCTATTCCCTTGACGACTAGCGTAAACAGCGAATTCTGGATTGCTGCGCAGAAAGCTGCTATCCGAAACGGAATGATGAACGAAGATAAGCAGCAGATGCTTGCTTCAATCGGTGTTGTCTACGGCCAGTTTAAAAGGAACGATGACTGGCAGGAAAACTATAATTTCGTTAAGGCATACTATGAGCAGCACAAGCAGCTGCCCGTCGGCGTCAATTCTCAGCAGATGAGTACCGGAAGCCTGTCCGGCTTTTGGATTGGTCTGCAGCGCAAGAAATTAAAGGACAACGCGCTGTCCGCCGAGAGAGTAAGCCTGCTGAAAGAAATCGGCATCGAATACGGGCAACTTGAAAACAGCTGGAACGCGAACTACAATGCGGTAAAGATGTTCTTCGATGAACATCATCACCTGCCCGTACAGGACGCTTCGATTCTGCTTCCAAGCGGTATCCAATCTCGTAATTGGATTACCAACCAGAAGAAATTTCTCAAAGCAGGAACCGCCCCGGAGGACAGAGTAAAGCTTCTGAACGAAATTGGTATTGTTGCCGAAGCGGATGCCCCGAAACCGTCTAAGAGTAAGAGCGTGGCAGCGAAGAAAGCCGCTCAGACCAGTTCCAAGCCGAACCGTAAGGTATCTAATAACCCTGCGGAAGAATGGCAGGAGTGCTATGATTTCGTAAAGCGTTGCTTAGAAGAGAGCAGTACACTCCCAACGGGAGAGAAGTCTACAACGATGCCCAATGGTGTGCAAACGAAGTCTTGGATTAAGCAGCAGCGCATAGCGTTAAAGGAATCCGGATTGCCAGCCGATAAAGTTGAGCTTCTCCGCGCTATCGGCATTGTAGGCAATCTTATGGAACAGAACTGGATGCGTGACTACGAGTGCATAAAAGCGTATGTGGAAGAGCATCATCAGCTTCCTGTCTATAAAAATTCTTTCGAGTTGCCGGACGGAGGCCAGAGTGCGCAGTGGATTGCCAATCGGCGTACTCAGATGCGCAATGGCACGATGCCGGAAGAAAGAGTAAAGATGCTGGCAGACATTGGTATTGTCTATGGGAGTCTCGCCGATAATTGGAAAGAAAGCTACAATGCCATCAAAGCCTATCTTGACGAGCACGGAGAACTTCCGCTCAAAGAAGCGTCCATAACTTTGCCGACAGGTTCGCAGTCCCATTGGTGGATTCGGAATCAGACGCTCATGCTGCACCAAGGCCGACAGAGCGAAGACAAGGTAAAGCTGCTCAACGAAATCGGAATCGTGTAAAACAGATGACAAACCAAACCAAATATAGGACTTTCTATGGACATCGGGAAATTCGAAAAACGAATGGATGATGCTCTTGGCGAGGTAAAGCACCTGTTGGTACAATCCGGCTACTATGATAATCAGACTCTGGAAAACATCGACTGCGATAGGAATGACCCAGACGATGTGCAACGCTGGAATGAGCTCACGAACACGTCGAAGCTGCTCTTAAAGGCAGTTGACGACCTAAACTACCTACACCGCCCGATTGCCGGTACGAGCCGGTTGCACCTGGTCACCAGCGGCAGATACGAGGAAGATTTCAACGAGTACACCTCTGGCTCTGGCATCGATTTTTTACTGGCGGATAATTTCAGCAAACCCTGCTGGGTGCGTTCCCGCGTAGAGATCGATGACGATGGCAACTACTATATCGTTGGTCACAAGGGTCTCAATATGGACGGCTTGGAAACGAGAGCTAGAAAATAAGGAATATTGCTGAATAATGCGAGGACCTCTGCTTTCGTGGCAGGGGTCCTTTTTTCCGTTCTGGACGAATTGCAGGGCAAGCAATGTCTGTGCTGTGGACACTATGAACTTTCGACAAGGGGTGCGGTATGATTTTGTGCAACAATCTGTCGTATACGTGAGCACGACGTAGTATTTGTCGTTTTTTACGCGCAAGCTGGCTTGCATATATCGGTGCAGTAGCGACGCTTGCACGGAGTTTTAGCGACACTTTCACGGTCTAAAGCGACACAGCCGCACATCCAAGAACCGAAGTTCCATCTGCACGAACAGATTGGGCCACCCTATCGGAATGTTTAGGCCACCTCGTCCGACCTCCATGCCGGTAAAAAGCTCTGCCAGTAAAAACACTGGCAGAGCTTTTTGCTGCCATGGTCACCGGTGAGGGTGGCTTTAACATTCAGGCAGAGTGACCTGTTATATTATCCGTTTGTTTCCATTACATGGGTTGGGGCTTTAGCGCGTGAAAACGGGGCTAAAAGTCCGTGCAAGGGGGGGTCTGACTCCGATATATGCAATATGCTCCAGCTTCATCAACGGATCGTGTTGCACCGTTTGCAGGCGGCGGTGACACGCCATACGACTGCCGTGGTAGTAGACCTCGACAACATTCTTCGTTACGCGAATATCAACTTTCTCTTCAATCAAATTGTACGGAACAGAGTATTTGTTCCGACCATCAGAGATGCAGTAATCGTTGGGAACCTTGGCCACAGACCAAACGGCAGGCTCAAACGGAATTGCTGGCAACGGCAGCATATGTACTGCGTATTGGCGATGGCTAAAATGAGAAACTGGAGATACCATCTGTATAATTTCATTCACGATACGGTCACAGCCCTTAATAGCTCCCACCAGCACCAACAGGTTGAACGCCAGTTGCTCTGCTTGCTTTTCAGGATGCTGCTAATATTGCGAATAGAAGAACCTATTATGCGCTTACAAAAGCACGAACTTCTTGTACCGAAAGAGGCATGGAGGGTTCGTGCTTTTCTTCGTTTTTTGCAAGAGCTATCCAGCATGATCTGTTCGGCTTTCCCATTTTGGCTTATTCACTTTATCCATCAAGTATAATTGATTGCAGCGATAAAATGAGTGCGGGAATAAAATCCTGAACCTGAAATAGATACTGGAATATAATTCTATTGGAATTTTAACAAAGTTCGACAAAAAAAGAGTGAAAACACGTTGAAATGATTTACTTGAGGGTTGTATTATAACTAATACAGACAAATGCAGTATGATACGAATCATTCAACTGGATGCGGATAGTAAATTAAATACAGTCTATATGATGGCCACCTAAGAAGTCTTTTTTGGCTTCTCTGGTGGCCTTTTTTAATAAACCACATGTGGGAATTGTGAAATTTACATTTACGTTTCCCAAATCACCTAAGCGACGCAATCCATTGTAACTGAGGGGATAGGTGATTTTGTGGTGAAACTGCTTAGTTGCGCTCGGAGCAGGGGACCTCCTAGATGTGATTTGACCGAAAAAACTCAAATCGCTATAGGAGGTCAAAATGACTGAATTAGAAATGTATGAACTTTGGCTCACTCTTCGTGAATGGGCCAATTATAATCAGCTTAACCAGACGATAGAAAAGAACTGGCTTAGTAATTCGTTCAACAGCCATATCCTTGATTTGTTAGACAAAGAGGAAATCAAATACAGGTCGGAGAAACGTCTCCTTGGATATAGGAACAAGGGGAAAAGGAGACTTGCTGGCAATGCGAATCAGCCGATTATTATCAGTATTGATGATGTGGCTGATGTCATTGATACTCGTGCGGAAGATGAATTCGCTCGAGTAGAGCTTCTGGTATCATTGAAGCAGGAATTGGAAAGACTCTCACCCAGAGAGCTAATGATTATTCGTACTTATTTGGATTATCCTATAGAGGTTGTGGCGAGGAAGCTTAAGGTTAGACCCAACACGATTTCTAAGGCACGAAGAAAAATTGCAAGAGAATTGAGAAAGAAGCTGGTTTGAGATGAAAAGGGAAGAACTGTGGACTCCATCTGCAAGGCGTTTTGAATGCCTGCTCAAGGCTGCGCAGAATGGCGACTATAACGCATACATGAGTTTGATGGCGAGGTTTTTTAAAGTAATGGATGACAAGGCAAGGAATAACTACTTGCGCGATTACGAGATGTTTACGGCACTGGTTGAACGAGTCTCAGAAGGAATCTTTGGTTTCAGTTCCGAAGATGCGTATCAGCGTGAATTGAACAAGGAAAAACACCCGTCAAAGAAGCGGAAGAAGTTCGGACGCAGGTGATGATCTGAGCGTTAGTAGTTAATATTGATTCAAATGAAAACGGATTGCTGCAAGCGTAGCAATCTGTTTTTATTTGAATCAGTTGCGGTTTAAGCAAAACCTGAATCATGTATCAATTGACTGTTACATATAACAATCTATCGAATTTTAGCCTCATTCACCTTATGAACAAGGGTGTATTTGTAAAATGTGCTGAATTTGTGTACTTGTATAATTAAAGTGAATCCGATTTGTTGATAAATGTCGAATTGTGTGCTATTATATCAATACATATATTGGCAAAATATTGCGTTGGTAGACTGCTGAATTGTGCTAAGGATTTTCCATGACTAATTTGTGGGAATGCCTTTTGCTGCTCAAAACTGCTTTCCCTGATTTCAATTGCAGTATTGAAAATAATATGTGTGCAAAGAAGAACGAGGAGTAAGAACATGACAAGGTTTAGGCATGACTTGATTTTGCGGATGATAAAGCTGTTAGATGCTGTGCTTGTGACGATACCATTTGCAATGTGCTGGTATCTATACTATGCTAAGCGCGTTGCATCGCCGTACTATGCAAAGGGCGATTACCTGGTCGTGGCACTGTTCTTTGTGCTGTTCATCATCTTTGGACGCGTATATGACGCCTTTCTGATGTCGATGCAGCGAATCTCTGAAATCATCTACGAGCAATTTTTGGCGGCTGCGGTCAGCGACTTTATCATGTACATCGTGATCTGGCTACTGTCCAAGCACCTGCCCAACATTCTTCCTGGCGTTGCAGCTCTTGTGGGGCAGGTTATTATGGCCTCAATTTGGGCTTATAACGCTCACCACGCCTACTTTAAAACCTTCCCGCCGCAAGCCACAGCTGTTATTTATGATACCAGACGCGGTATGGAGCGGCTGATTGGTAAGTACGGTCTTGATGCCAAGTACAAAGTGGTTTCCACAGCTATGGCGGGGGAGTGCATCGAGAATCTTTCCATGCTGGACGGCATCAACACAGTGTTTTTGAGCGGCATCCACAGCCATGATCGGAATATTATTCTGAAATACTGTGTAGAAAACAACATTACTGTATTTGTAGTACCACGCATCGGTGACACTATTATGTCCGGTGCACATCACATGCATATGTTCCACCTGCCGATGCTTCGTGTTGGCCGGTATAATCCTCAGCCGGAGTATCTGTTTGTAAAACGACTGCTGGATATTGTCATTTCTGCTATTGCGCTTGTGATTCTGAGTCCGATTTTCCTTGCGACGGCTATTGCCATCAAAGCAACGGATCACGGCCCAGTCTTTTACAAGCAAATTCGTTTAACAAAGGATGGCAAAGAATTCGGTATTCTCAAATTCAGAAGTATGCGTGTTGATGCTGAAAAGGACGGCGTCGCCCGTCTTTCCAGCGGCGAAAACGATGATCGCATCACGCCCGTTGGCAAAATCATTCGTGCTTGCCGCGTTGATGAATTGCCGCAGCTTATAAATATCTTGAAGGGTGACTTGAGCCTCGTCGGGCCCCGTCCAGAGCGTCCCGAAATTGCTGCTCAGTACTGTGAGGAAATGCCGGAATTCTCCCTGCGCCTGCAGGCCAAGGCTGGCCTGACTGGTTATGCACAGGTTTATGGTAAGTACAATACTACTCCTTACGACAAACTGACTATGGATTTGATGTACATAGCTCATCCGAGCATTGTCGAAGATTTGAAAATCATGTTTGCAACAGTGAAAATCCTGTTTATGCCTGAAAGTACCGAGGGTGTTTCTGAGGGCCAAACCACTGCTATGAGCGGAGAAAACCACTAAATATCGATGGTTTTGTGCATTTTAAGCTGCTAAAAATTGGAAGAAATTCCAGAGTGGAGTCAGGCATAAATGTAGCTCCTACAGTAGCGTCAAGCTGGAAAGTTGGCAAAATACCCTGTACAGGGGCGATGTAGCGCACCTGATAGTGCAAAATGCCGGGAGCGTGGGCGTGAGAGAGGGCAAAACGAGGTCAATTCGAGGCTTTTACGCCCCCAAAAAGCACTTTTATTGATGCGACGGTAGCTCGTGGGTTTATGCCTGATGGCACTGTGATGGTATTACCGACACTGCGGTGACTTTCACATAGCGGTTTCGGGGCTTGGTGATGATAACATCATCTGAGATTTTATCCCGGTCTTGGAGATAACAAGGCGGATGAGAGCAAGATGATGATAAACACGTGGTCGCAGTGATGCTCATTAGCGTGGGGTAATCCGGCATAAGCAAGGGAGCTACCGTAGCGTGGATGAGTGAAGTCTGGAATAAAGGCAGGGGTTACCGTAGCGAGGATTGGTACCATCGGGACTAAAGACGGGAGCTACCGTAACATGGACGTAGCAACGTTCATTGTAACGGTATAAGACATAGCGGCAGTGTGGCTCACACTGCTGAGGACGATTAGTAGAGCTTTATAAGGAAAAAACGGCTCAGACTCTTTGAGACTGAGTCTGGGCTGTTAGTTCAAATTGATCAAAACGAGAAGCAAAAGAGGAAGAATATAAGCATATGAGGATACTGATTCATACTGACGAGTACTATCCCACAGCCCAAGCGTGTTCTTATCGAATGCGCACGATGGCAGATGCGTTCATCGATCAAGGCGATGAGGTTGTGGTGATTGCCAGCTCTACAAATAAGGGAAATGGAAAAATTGAGCCGAGAAGAGAAAAGATTTTGTACTCTCCGGCAATCCGCATGAAGAAAAAGACAACTGTAATGCGGATGCTCAATAATCTCAGTTTTGGTTTTACATCCATTTTCACAGCATTGAAAGCTGGCAAGGTAGATGTGGTCATCACTACGTCTCCGCCTCCGCTGGTTAGTATTTCCGGATGGATCATCGCAAAGTGCAAGGGCGCAAAGCTTGTGTATGATGTTCGTGATATTTGGCCGGATGTTGCGCTTGAGATGGGAAGCTTTGCAGAAGGCAGTATTTACTGCAAGGTGTTCAGAGCAATCACACGCTTTATGTACAAGCATTCTGATTGGGTGACTACAGTTTCACCTGGTAAGGTCGAAAAGATCAAAAACCATGTAATTTCTGTGGGTGGTAAAAAAGGCGGCCCGGATCATGTTGACAAGGTGAAGTTGGTCGGCAATGGCTTTGATGAGAGCGTGGAGAACAGCTCCATAGACAAAGAGCTGATCGCCCAGTATGAGTTGGATAAGAAGTTCACCTGTGTCTATGTTGGCAATATCGGTTTGGCGCAGGGATTGGGAGCTTTGCTGGATATGGCAGAGCAATCTAAGCACAAAGAAGTTCAGTTTCTTTTGTTTGGTAAGGGCGCAGAAAAGGAGATGCTAGAGCAGCAAGCTAAAGAACGTGGACTGGACAATGTCCACTTCTGTGGCGTTCTTCCACATGAGAAAGTCTTTACACTGCTGTCTTATGCCAAGATGAGCTTTATCCCTCTGAAGAACTCCAACATGAAGGATAGTATCCCGACAAAAGTCTATGAGGCTCTCGGAATTGGTTGTCCGGTGCTCCTCGTCGCAGAGGGTGATTCGTGCGATATTGTAAATGAGTCTGAAATGGGCAGATGCGTTTCGCCGGATCACACAGAGAAGCTTGCAGAAGTTTTCGATGAAATGGTCGAGAACTATTCAACATACAGTGAGCATCGTACTGAAGCAAGAAAATTGATGCATGAAAAATATTCGCGGCAACAGATTGCGATTGCCTTTGAAAAACAGTTGCATGAATTGCTGAACTAATGACGGAGGAAAGAAAAATGGTTAACGTAATTGGTTTGGGCTACATTGGTCTGCCTACTGCTTTGATGATGGCTTCCCACGGTGTGGAAGTTATCGGTACTGACTACAATAAGGAACTGGTTGCAACCCTAAATGCAGGGAAGACCACTTTTAAGGAAAAGGGTCTGGACGAACTGTTCCAGAACGCTCTGGCAGCCGGTGTAAAGTTCACCACCGAATATCAGGTTACCGATACCTACATTGTGTCCGTTCCCACTCCGTATGACAAGTTCAGCAAGAAAGTAGATGCCTGCTATGTTGTCGAGGCTGTGAAGGATGTTATGCGTGTCTGCCCCAAGGGCGCAACGGTTGTCGTGGAGTCTACTGTTTCTCCGGGAACTATCGACAAGTATGTCCGCCCTGTGATTGAGGCAAATGGCTTTAAGATTGGTGAGGACATCAACCTTGTCCATGCTCCGGAGCGCATCATCCCTGGTAACATGGTCTACGAGCTGCTGCACAACAACCGCACCATCGGCGCAGATGACAAGGCTATCGGTGAAAAGGTGAAGAAACTCTATTCTTCTTTCTGCCAGGGCGAGATCGTTGTTACTGATATCCGTACTGCTGAGATGACCAAGGTCGTTGAGAACACTTTCCGTGCAGTCAATATTGCCTTTGCAAATGAACTGGCGAAGATCTGCCGCCATGACAATATGGATGTCTATGAGATTATCAAGATTTGCAATATGCATCCTCGTGTAAACATCCTGCAGCCGGGTCCTGGCGTTGGCGGTCACTGCATCAGCGTTGATCCGTGGTTCCTCGTTGGTGACTATCCCTCTCTGGCCAAGGTTATCGATGAGTCTATGAAGACCAATGACGGCATGCCTGATTTCGTGCTGAACCGTATCTACGAAATCATGAAGGAAAAGGGGCTGACCGATGTGAGCCGTGTTGGTCTGTACGGCCTGACCTATAAGGAAAATGTTGACGATATGCGTGAGTCTCCGACGCTGCAGCTGCTGGAGAGCCAGGAGCGTCATCTGGCAACTGGTCTGAAGGTCTATGACCCGTTCATCACCAAAGATGTGGTCAAGAACCAGTACCATGATCTTGACGCTTTCCTCGCAGATGTCGATATGGTCGTTGTCATGGTCAAGCATACCGAGATTCGTGAGAATGTGGACAAGCTGGCTGGTAAGGTCGTTCTGGACTGCCACAATGTCATTGATCTGCCGGGTGTGTATCACATTTAAAAGATGATGATTAGTGCTGTGCAGAAAAGGCAGATAAATTCTGCACAGCACTTTTAGTTTAATGGTGTGATAAATATGACAGAAAGAGTACGAAATCAGAAAGTAGATATATTAAGGGGCATTGCGGCAGTCTTGATGATACTGGGACACTCGTTTATTGTTTCCCCAGTAAATATCGCTAGTGTTCCATGGTGTGCTGCAATAGAGCATTTCATCTATACATTCCACATGGAATTGTTTTTCATACTGGCAGGATATGTCTATCACTGTATCGGTTATAAAAACTACATTAGGAAAAAAATAGAACGTATTGCGCTTCCATATTTTGTATTTGGTATAGGAGCCATGCTACTTAGGGCGTATGGAGGTTCTGCAATAAACGGAACTGAATCAATCGGAGAGGGGATTATAAAACTACTCTTTCGAGGCGGGGGCTATTGGTTCTTATATGTTTTATTTCTGATTTTTGCGATTTATCCGCTAATTGAAAAAGTCTTAGTAAACATCAAGACTGAAATCGCGACAGCAATATTAATATTGATTGCAACGCAGTTCATACATTTTCCTGCTTTTTTTGCAATTGGGACGGTGATACATTATTTGCCGTACTTTATGGTTGGTCATGGAGTTGCAAAAGTAAATAGGGGGGGAAAACTAACAGCGAAAACAACTGCTGGCGTACTTTCATTGTTAGTTTACATTTTGCTTGATATCCATGAATATTGTAGTGGAGACAGCCTTATTCCGCTATTGCATTTCATAAGAGCCGTTGCAATTAGTTATGTGCTCTATATAATAGTTTTTATTATAGGAGAAAGGAATAAAACTAAGGCAATCCGCGCAATTAATGATATTCTTATTGACTGCGGCAAGTATTCTTTGCAGTTGTATTTATTTAATGGATATCTACTCACGGTCATTAGGATAATAATTTGCAACATTTTCAAGGTTGAAAGTCCATTTATTATAGTAATGGCGATTTGGTTCGGAAATGTTGCTATAACCCTAACACTATGTAAATGCATTTTACCTAAGGTGCCATTCCTCGCAAAGATATGTGGAATAAAATAGGAGATAAAATGAAAAAAGTAATGCTCGTTTTCGGCACCCGGCCGGAAGCAATAAAAATGTGCCCGCTTGTTAACGAATTGAAGAAACGCGAAGAGCTTCAGACGGTTGTTTGTGTAACCGGACAGCACCGCCAGATGCTGGATATGGTTCTTGAAGCCTTTGATGTTACACCGGACTATGATTTGTCCATCATGAAAGACAAGCAGACGCTGTTCGATGTAACCACCAATATCCTGAATCGTATCAAGGAAGTACTGGAAAAAGAAAAGCCTGACGTGGTACTGGTACACGGCGACACCTCTACGACCTTTGTAACGGCACTGGCTTGTTTCTATTTGCAGATTCCAGTTGGTCATGTTGAGGCAGGTCTGCGTACCTATAACATCTATAGCCCGTACCCGGAAGAGTTCAACCGTCAGGCTGTTTCTATTATCAGCAAGTTCAATTTCGCGCCGACAGAACTTTCTAAGCAGAATCTGCTGAAAGAAGGTAAGAACCCGGACAGCATTTATGTTACGGGCAACACTGCAATCGATGCCCTGAAAACCACCGTGCGTGAGAACTACACTCACCCTGAGCTGGAATGGGCAAAGGGCAGTCGTCTGATTATGATTACTGCCCATCGTCGTGAGAATCTCGGTGAGCCAATGCGTCACATGTTTAAAGCGATTCGCCGTGTCATGGATGAGCATCCAGATGTGAAGGCTATTTATCCGATTCACATGAATCCTGCCGTGCGTGAAATCGCAAATGAGTATCTGGGGGACGATGATCGCATTCACATTATCGAACCGCTGGATGTTCTGGACTTCCACAACTTCCTGAGCCGCAGCTACCTGATTCTGACAGATTCTGGTGGAATTCAGGAGGAAGCTCCTTCTTTGGGTAAGCCTGTTCTGGTAATGCGTGATACCACGGAGCGTCCGGAAGGTATTGCAGCGGGTACGTTAAAACTGGTCGGCACGGAAGAAGAAACGATTTATAAAGAGTTCAGCCGTCTGCTGTCTGATAAGGATGAGTATGAGGCAATGAGCAAAGCAAGTAACCCGTATGGCGATGGACATGCCTGTGAGCGGATAGCAGATGTGCTTTGCAAAATGTAAAAGCCGGTAAAAGGGAGAATAATCATGCTTGCAAAACTTGGACTTTACGCCAATACAATTAAATCAATGAAGCCGAGCCAGGTTTATTATCGCATCCGAAAAATGCTTCAACTGGATTGCAGCATTGGATGTAAGGTTACAAGTGATGTGAGCAGGGTTGTGCCGATTGCGACGGTTGAAGAGTTGGATTATGATCCTGCTTTTCTGAGACGTTTTCCTGCGGATGAACTTCTCGATGACACTGTAACATTTTTGCACTCGTCAAAGGAGTTTCATTGGAATGACAAATGGCATTTTGATGACAAGTCCGCTCTGTGGAACTTTAACCTTCATTACTTTGAGTTCCTTTTTTCGTTAGTTGATGCCTATAGAAAAACAGGTGATAAGAAGTATTTGGAAAAATCTATCGAAACTATTCGTGGGTGGATCAATCAAAACCCTAAAGCGAATGGCGGAGAAGGATGGTCTCCCTATACAATTGATCTTAGACTCACCAACTGGATGGGATACTATGCAGCGGTTCACACTGAATTAGATGACGATTTTCAGAGCCTGTTTATTAACTCTGTTCACGAGCAGTATGATTTTTTGAGCAGGCATTTGGAAAAGGATATCTTAGGTAACCACTATTTTGAGGACTTGAAAGCACTTGTTATTTGTGCGCTGTTTTTCAATGACGAGCCCGTTTTACACACCGCCCTTAAAGTTTTCAAGGCAGAATGTAAAGAGGAAATCCTTCCGGATGGAATGCACTTTGAACTTAGCCCGATGTATCACAAGTTGATTTTTGAAGGTGTTATCAGAGTTGCGGTTGCGCTGAAAGATAGAGGATTGGACGACCACGAAGTCGATGGGTATCTCCAGCCGATGCTGGATGCAGCATGGTCTTTGGAGGAAGGATTAGATCGGATTCCGCTTTTCAATGATGCCGGCAATAATGTGGCAAAAAGTTTGCAGGCACTGGTTTCTGCGTGCAAGAGATACTTTGACTTAACACCGGAATATAAATCGCGTTTTGTTGATAGTGGCTTCTACATTTTCAAACAAAACGATTGGAAACTCATCGTCGACGCAGGACAACCGGGACCTGCCTACATTCCCGGACACGCACATTGTGATGCCATGAGCTTTGAACTGTTCAAGGCTGGGAAGCCGGTGATAGTGAACTGTGGTACGTATGCTTATCAATGTAAAGAACGCAGTTTCTTTCGCAGTACGGCGGCGCACAATACAGTAATGGTTAACGATACGGAGCAGTCCCAGTGTTGGGGTGCGTTTCGTATGGCAAAACGCAGCTCGGTTAGCCTCATCAAGATTGAAGACAATATGATTTCGATGAAAATGGTTGACCAAAGAAAGAATTCTGTTTGTAGGACTATTGAAATAGGCAAAGAAAGTCTGAAAGTAACTGATATTTCCGAAGGAAATAGTATTAAGTCTTTTTTGCATGTTGATTGCGATTCGATTCGAGTATTCACAGATGGTAGTGTGTATGATGGCAAGATGCCTTATGCTGAGGAGTATGGGACAAGAAAAATGGTAAGAAGTCATACATTTAGTGGAGCGGATTGTGTGGCGTTTATAGTAGAATTTGAAGAAAGGGCAAGAGCATGAAAATTAGATATATTGGTCTGTTTCCACCTCCATACGGTGGAGTGACGATTAAAAATAAGCTTATATACGATTGCCTTTCAGAAACAAAGAAAATTGTAAAGTTCAATAGACCGAGATGGATGCCGAGAGAGGTTTTCCAAATTTTAAATTTGATGACTGGAATTATTCCAAACCAAGCATTGATTATCGGAGTAAGTGCGGCTGGAGGAAAATCAAAGCTTGTAACAAAAACTCTGTATTTTTTTGCAAGACGAAACATGAATCGTTCTCTCTATTTCATGATGGGAGGCCAAGAATGTTACCGAATTGCAGACAATAAAGAGGAAATAAAATGGTATTCTGAATATAAAAAGATTTATGTTGAAACAGAAACCATGAAAAAGGTTATGGTAGAAGCTGGCATAAATAATGTGGAGATTTTTCCTAATTGTCGAAGAAAGCCGAAGAGCGAAATGAGGGCTCAGGGAGAACGAAAAAAACTTCGTTGTGTTTTCTTTTCAAATATTCAACCCGAAAAAGGTGCGGATATAATATTGGAAGTTGCAAAGGGACTTCATAATATTGAATTCTTTTTTTATGGTCCGATTGAAAGCAAATTTGACGGGGTATTTAAACGAACAGTCTCTGAATTAGAAAATGTTCATTACATGGGCATTTTCAAGGGTTCAGATGAGGAAAAATACAAAGAATTAAGAAAATATGACGTTCTGCTTCTTCCTACGCGATGGAAAAATGAAGGTGTTCCGGGAATTCTTGTGGAAGCCAAAATCGCAGGATTGGCAGAAATTGTGAGCAATCAAAATTATAATTCGGAGTTGGTATCAGATGGTTGTGATGGCATTGTGATGAACAAAACCACAGCAGAGTCGTTATCCACAGCAATCTTAAGCCTTGACGAAAATCCGATGCTGTTGAAATCTATGCAAATCAGTAGTTGGAAGTCAGCAGAGCAATACTATATTGAAAAATATGTTGATGACTTTAATATTCAATTGGGGGGTAACTAAAGACTGGATAGATAGTTTTGACAGGGAAAGGTTGAAGTGTGTATTTTTCTCATTAATTCAAGCAAAAAAGGGAGCGGATATCGTACTTAATGCCGCTAGAAACTGTCCTTCGGTTGACTTTGCTTTCTATGGATCAATTGATGGGGATTATGAAAAACACTTCATGGTAGAAATAGCTTCTTTACCTAATGTACAATATCACGGATTGTTCAAGGGAAGCAATGAAGATGTCTATGCAGAACTGGCAAAGTATGATGTGCTTCTTTTTCCAACCAAATGGAAAACGGAGGGCGTACCGGGGATTTTGGTTGAAGGGAAAATAGCTGGACTTGCAGAAGTGGTTAGTAATGAAAGCTATAATTCAGAAATAGTGAAAGATGGCGTTGAGGGAATCGTACTGAAAGAAAATACTAAGGAATGCTTAGTAGAGACTATATTACATCTTGAAAGCAACAAAGGAAACTTAAGAAAGATGCAAGTTTGCAGTAAAGAATCTGCAAAAAGATTTTTTATTGAAACTTATTTGCCAAGTATATTGTGTCAGTTAGACTGAAATACAGAAAGGATAACGGATGAGAACTCGTGTGGCGATTGTTCTGCCCTATTTTGGAGCCGGCGGTGGAGAACACATGGTGTCTAGATTGGCAGCTCATTTGGATTTGAGTAAGGTTGAGGCCGAAGTGATTTGTATCTTTGGTGAGCCTCAGAATAATGAACTTGAAAAAAAGATTTTGGAACATGGAGTTCCGATTAAGTACATTGGGAAAGGAAAAGGCTTTTCCGGTGCAGCTATCAAGAGATTGAATCACGAACTGTCAGAATTTCAGCCAGATGTGGTACATACTCATCTATCAGCATGCGTTTACTGCGCAGAATGGGTGCTAACCCATAATGTTAAAATGCTACACACTGTTCATAGCATGCCTGCATTTGAGTTAATTATGCCTAAAAAAGTAGTGATGGCTGCTATGTATAGATGCGGAAAGGCGATTCCGGTTGCTATTTCTCACGAAATTCAGGCACTAACGCAGAGTTATTATCACCTTAAAACAACACCGGAGCTGGTATATAACCCAGTAGATGTTTCTAGATATTCCAAATTGGAAAAGAAAAAACGCAAGAATTTTACATTTGTTAATGTTGGGCGTCTACATGAAGCAAAAAATCAGATTTTATTGGTTAAGGCATTTGAAAAAATACTTGAAGATCAAAGTGACACAGATTTGTTTATCCTTGGTGACGGACCCCTAAAAGAAGAGCTTGAAACATACTTAAAAGAACACAAGCTGACCCAACATATCTTCATGAAAGGAAATGTGGAGAATGTTGAACAGTATTTGGCCGAGGCTGATGCTTTTGTTCTTAGTTCAAATTATGAGGGACTTCCATTAGTGATTCTTGAGGCAATGGCGAGCGGTCTTCCGATTGTTTCGACAGATGTCGGAGGAGTTAAGGACGTCGTAACAGATAACGGGCTTCTGGTTGAACCGCATAGCATTGAGAAACTTGCGAGTGCGATGATGCAGATTAAAGCGAATGCTGAAATGAGAAAAGACTTTAGTGAAAGGTCAAAGCGTAATGTTATGCAGTTTGACTCTAGTATTATTGCACAAGAGTATATTGCACTGTATGAAAAATATGCGCGTTTGGTAAAACATTAAATGGAGTGGGGGATTTGAATGAAGTGCCTTTTTGTTATGCCCGCATTGCATTTTGGCGGGGCAGAGCGTGTGACAAGTGTTTTAGCAAATGAATGGGTCAAACAAGGGGTTAACGTTCGTATCCTACTTGTAGAGTCTGATGAGACCAGTTGCTACCCATTGGCAGATAATGTTGAATTAAAAAGTTGTCGAAGAGAAACACAAATTGGACAGGCGAAGCAAGGTGCAATTATTCGCGCTATCCGAAAAGAAGCTAAGGAGTGGAAGCCAGACGCAGTTATCTGTTTCTACAATGCTCTATGTGGACTTACCGCAATTGCCCTAAGAGGCACAAGGATTCCCCTTATTTATTCTGAAAGAAATGACCCCAATCGAACAAATCAAAGAAAAATTGATAAGATTTATAAGGCAATTGTTGAACATTGTGCAGCAAAGTTTGTTTTCCAGACTACTGGCGCACAAAAATGTTACCCCAAAAAAGTGCAAGACCGTAGTGCGGTGATTCTTAATCCACTTGATACGACGGGATTTCCAACGCATGATTTTACGTCAGAGAAGAAGGAAATTGTAACGGTCGGCCGTTTAGAGCCTCAAAAAAACCAGAAAATACTTATTGATGCTTTTTCAAAGTTTGCAAAGGACTTTCCAGATTATAAGCTCACTATATATGGAGAGGGAAGCCTGAGACCGGAACTTGAGCAATTCATTCAATCAAAAGGACTTCAGGATAGAGTCATGCTGCCAGGTTCAAAAAATAGAATTCAGGAGCATATCAAAGATGCCGCGCTGTTCGTTCTGAGTTCAGATTATGAAGGAATTCCAAATGCGTTGATTGAGGCAATGGCTATTGGTCTACCGTGTGTTTCAACAGATTGCTCGCCGGGTGGAGCTAGAGAATTGATAAATGACGGAGAGAATGGCGTTATCGTAGACTGTGGTAATTCAGATGCATTGGCGAAGGCGATGGTACTTCTATTAGAGGATCGGGAGAAAGCACAAAAGATGGGAATTAACGCTAAAAAAATTCGCAGGCGAGTGGATAAAGAACTGGTTTGCAAAAGGTGGCTCGATTTTATAATGGATTGCCGGAGAAAAGAGAATGAATGTTAAGCTGATAAGAGACTGCACACGATATGCAATAATAGCACTGTTTATAGCACTGATCTACTCATATAAAGACGCTGTGTGGGTGAACGAGCAGTATGCAGCATATTTCAAGAGAGGCGGTACGTCGACCCCAATATATATGATGCTTGTTTATTCTGCCCTGATTGCAATTGTTTTTGTTTCAGTTCCCAGAATTTGTAAGAACAGATGGCACTTTTTGTATGGTACATTCTTAATTTTGACAGTTTTGTTCTATTTTGTGAAAGCACTTTTGGAGGAGGGAGTGTATTCCGCACTCACATCGCCGACAACACCATTGGTTTATTTGCTTGGTTTGGCGGTTTTTGTCGGAATGGATGACGACGTATGGGATGCTGTAAGACGAATTTTGCCGCTATTAATAATTGCGTATATTTGTTTGCTTATATATGAGTACATTATGCTCGTGACTAGATATGGCATTGTGGTAGTTGGGAACTCTTCAATAATTTACTATTATGTGTCACTATTTTGGTGTGCCGTTATTTACTTGACTGATAGAATCCTGCGTAATGAGAATATAGGGTTATTGCAAGTACTTTTAATTGGATTTAATATTATTTTTGCGGTTGTTATCAACTCAAGAAGTTGGATTATTCAGTCATGTATTGTTGGTGCTGTTGTTTATTTAATTGGAACAACACAGCATAATTTTCGAACTAAGGTTGTGCGGATTTTATCGCTGATGCTGGTGGGATATTTGATCTTGCTACTTCTGCAGAATTATTTTTCCAGTAATTTGATTTTCTTGATGGACAAACTTGGTAGAGATAGCCGGAGTCACCAGTATACGGATATTGCAGCTGCATCGTCCATTCTGGGATGGTTGTTTGGTAATGGTTTGGGGGCGGTATATCACGATTCTAGACAAGGTTATATATCGAATATAGACAATCAGTATATATTTATTGCTTTCCATTATGGATTGATACTTCTTTTACAGTGGCTTGGACCACAAATAATGGGATTGCTTTCGGCATTTAAAACACGAAGTGTAAGGCTAATTGCAGTACTTCCAGTTGTTTGCTGGTTTATGGCTTTAGGAGGATTGGCTGTATTCAATGCAGTTTATTGTGATGTGAAACATCTTATGATTATGCTTTATGTAGGTCATATTTTGTCGCTAAAGCGACATGGGAGACATGCGGATGAGTAAGGTTCTATATATTGGTTGGTTTGGACTGCCTGAAACAGCGGCAGGAATTCGAGTGTTTCAAATTGCAAAACTGTTACGAGAATTAGGAAATAACGTTGCCTTTTTATGCTTGAGCCAGCCAGGATTGAAGGAAAACCAAGAAATACAATATGATGGATTCAAATACATCCGAAAGCGGCAGTTTGAATCACGTGTAAAGAATGTCGTTAATATTTTCTGCGGTGTTTACGACCTTAAAGTCATTAAGGAAATAATTGAAATTGAGAAGCCAGACACTGTCATTGTCTACAATGATAAAGAACGACTTACTAGTCAAATCGTATCTTTTTGTCATAAACGAGGCATTTCAGTGGGAGCGGATGTAACGGAGTGGTATGAGATCTCTCGTTCGAGAAAATGGGATCGCATCGTTGCGAAGAACGTTGACTATAGAATCAGGAAGATGGACAAGAAGCTGGATTATATCATTTCTATCAGTCCCTATTTTACGGCTTATTATAAATCCATTGGGTGCAAAAATGTGATTGAGATTCCACCGATTATGGACTGCATTGAGACAGCTATTAATCCTACGGTACGCCGTGTTCGCCATGTGGTTTACGCTGGTTCTCCTGCACAGAAGGATTTGATTCTTCCTTTTTTGGATGCGGTTGCAAAAAAAAATGAAAAGCAAGTTGATATTATCGCTGATATTGTAGGCGTGTCTAATGAGCAGGTAATGGCGTTGATGAAAATTTCTGATCCAGAACAGAAAGGCATCATAGCATATGGGCGTATTCCGCATGAAAAGTGCATTGAGATTGTAAAAATGGCGGATTTTAGTGTTCTTCTCCGTGAAAATCTGCGATACGCGAAGGCAGGCTTTTCCACAAAGCTTTCTGAGAGCCTTTCTTTAGGAGTACCAGTGCTCTGTAATAGCGTTGGCGGTGCGGATGAGATTATTCAAGATGGCCAGAATGGTATTAAAGTTGAAGGATGTAATACAAATACCATTATAGCTGCCATTGACCGTATTATTTCACTGAGCGATGGTGAAATTGATGATTTGAAACGTAGCGCCTTGAATACAGGAAAGCATCTTTTCGATGGGTCTGCATATGTGGCGGTGTTAAATGATGCTGTGAATGGGCTGATTTAACTTACGCAGCGAGAGGAGGCGGAAGTGTGATTACAGATAAGATAACAAAGGAGAATGCCGCTAAACTGATTGGCTCAAGGTGGCCGTTGAAGACAGATGCTACAAGGGTTCTCGGATATTCAAGAATAATTGATACGGAAGAGTATGCCGTTTATGAGCGTCCTGTCAAGGCCGATATGGTTGTGGTCGAGTAATATGAGACTGTGGCATCAGGAGCATTTAGGAAGTACGTTAATGTACTATTATGGATTTTTTCATCAGTTCCAAGTGTTCAATGACTATATTTTGCTTCGAAAATAAGAGAGGTTTTTCTCCGCATGAACAAAAAAGTATTAAAAAAAAAGATACCGGTAGGATTTAAATCGGCGATTGTATATTTGTTTGCGACCGTTTTTACACGTGGACTTGCAATTATTACTACTCCGATTTTTACTCGAATCATGTCCACTGATCAGGTAGGCATGGTGAACCTATATAGTTCATGGTATTCCATGATAACGGTTGTATCGACGCTGGCGCTAACATCAGGTGGATTCCCCATGGCCCTACGAGAGTTTGAAAGTGAGCGAGATCAGTATGTTTCGTCTGTTCTGTCGCTGACTTCTCTCGTTGCTATTGGATTGGTATTTCTATATGCTTTGGCACCGTCTTTCTGGAATAGAATGACGGGACTTCCAACGCATCTTATGATCCTTCTCCTTGTTGGCTTACTGGTTGCTCCCGCTAGAGACTTTTGGTTGTCAAGGCAGAGATTTGAATATCGATATAAACTGCCAGGAGCAGTAACAATTGTTTCTGCTGTAGCTGCATCCGGATTAGCTGTAGTTGCTGTTTTATATGCAAATAGCATAGATTATAGTGATATTGCTAGCGTAAGACTATTTGCGAATTATTCCATAGTTTATGGTGTTGCCGCAGTTATATGGTTTTCTATTTTCTTAAAGGGTAAGTGCTTTTATTCATCTAAGTATTGGAAGTTTTCGCTTCAGTTGAGTCTACCGCTGATAGGTTATTCTATTGCATCTCAGATTTTAAGTGTTTCTGATCGTCTTATGATAAGTAAAATGGTTGGGAATTCTGCAGTGGGTGTTTACAGTACCTTGTATACTGTTAGTTCGTTGTCATTGATGGTTTGGACTGCGATTAACGCTTCTTTTACACCGTATTTGTACCAAAACATGGAAAACCCGAAAAGCAGAATCAGAAAACTTTCTATGACGATGCTGGGAATGTACTCTTTGGTCGCAATTTTACTTGTGTACCTTGCCCCGGAAATTGTGAGGATTTTGGCGACAGCAGAATACTATAAAGGAATTTATATTATGCCCCCCATTGCAGGCGGTGTATATTTTATTGCAGTGTCAAATTTGTATTCGGATATTCTGGTCTATTTAAAGAAAACGAAAATGATCATGATTTCTTCTGCGATTGCAGCACTGTTGAATGTTGTGTTGAATTATCTCATGATCAATGCATATGGTTACATGGCTGCCGCATATACAACATTGGTTTCCTATATCGTAATGGCAGCATTGTTGTCGATTTGGGCAAATCGTGAGTTCAAGAAAAATGTTACAGCGGTCGATTTTGTGTACGACAATAAAATGATCGCAATCATATCGGTGCTGACGCTTATTATTTCTATGCTGGCAATTTTAATTTATGATTATGCATTTGTACGTTATGCTATTGCAGCTTTGATTTTTACTGCTACAGTGCTGTATGGTGTTCGTTATCTGAAGGCAAACAAGGATATGAAAAACAAGAAGGCATAATCGGAAATAGTAGTGGGAGGATATGGAAAATGAAACTTATCCGAAAAATTACAGAAAGGATAGCTAGAAGAAATCCAATTGAGTACGCACGCAAAATTGGCGTTAAGGTTGGAAACGAGTGCAGATTTACTGGAAATCCTCGGTGGGGAAGCGAGCCGTGGTTGATTCAAGTCGAAAACCATGTACTCTTGTCTGCAGAAGTAAACTTTGTTACACACGACGCAGGCACGTTCTTATTCCGTGATACGGAGGAATATAAAGATGTGTTTAAATTTGCGCCAATTGTAATCCACGACAACTGCTTTATTGGAATGAGGTCGACCCTATTACCCGGGATTGAAATTGGGCCGAACTCTGTTATTGCAGCAGGAAGCGTTGTAACACGTTCTGTTCCACCTGGAGAAGTCTGGGGGGGTACCAGCTCATTTCATAGAAACGACAAAAGAGTATGCTGATAAATGCAAAGAGACCAAGTTACCCTACGACATACAAGCATACAACACTGATATGAAAGCAGAGCTTTTAAGAGTAACACATCAAGCCTATAAATTCTTTAAATGAAAACATTGCAATAGAAGTATAGAAAGAGGAAATAAAAATGTCTGCATTTGATAACGCAACCCTTATGATCACTGGTGGTACTGGTTCTTTTGGTTCTACCGTTCTGAAGCACTTCCTGGATTCCGATTTGAAGGAAATCCGCATCTTCTCCCGTGACGAGAAGAAGCAGGACGATATGCGTCATGAGCTTCAGGCCAAGCACCCTGACACCGCAAAGAAGGTGAAGTTCTACATCGGCGATGTCCGCAACCCGCAGTCCATCCGTGACGCAATGCCCGGTGTTGACTACATCTTCCACGCTGCCGCTTTGAAACAGGTTCCTTCCTGCGAGTTCTTCCCCATGCAGGCCGTCCAGACCAACATCATCGGTACTGACAACGTTCTGCACGCTGCCATCGATGCAGGCGTTAAGCGTGTCGTCTGCCTGTCCACCGATAAGGCAGCTTATCCCATTAACGCCATGGGCATCTCCAAGGCTATGATGGAGCACGTCATCTATGCCAATGCCCGTGTAGCTGCTGAGCGTGGTGGCACGACCATCTGCTGCACTCGTTACGGCAACGTTATGTGCAGCCGTGGTTCCGTTATCCCTCTGTTCATCGACCAGATCAAGGCGGGCAACCCCATCACCATCACTGACCCCAACATGACCCGCTTCCTAATGAATCTGGACGAGGCTGTGGATTTGGTCTTGTTCGCTTTCCAACATGCAAATCCTGGTGATTTGTTCATCCAGAAGTCTGATGCTTCCACCATCGGCGATCTGGCTAAGGCTGTCCAGCAGTTGTTTGGTGATACCGGCACGAACATCATCGGCACTCGTCACGGCGAGAAGCTGTTCGAGACTCTGATGACCCGTGAGGAGCGTCTGCGCAGCCAGGATATGGGCCATTATTTCCGTGTTGCTGCGGATAACCGTGACCTGAACTACGATAAGTTTGTCGTCAACGGCGAGGTACATACTATGGCAGACGAGTCCTACACCAGCCATAACACTACCCGTCTGGATGTGGAAGGCACTGTTAAGAAGATCCTGACCACCGAATATGTCCAGAACGCACTGAAGGGCATCCCGAATGTCTAAAGAAAAGTTGCTGCTGGTTGGAGCCGGTGGCTTTGGCCGCATGGTGGCTGAACAAGCGATGATAGAATATAACTGTGCCTTTGTAGACGATGGGCAACCTGTGGGCACTGACATCTGTGGCATTCCGGTGGTTGGCAGTCTTGCTGATTTGCCGGAGCTGCGGAAGGAGTACGGCTTGCTGGTGGTGGGTATCGGCAACAATCGGTTCCGGGCACAGGTGTATGAGAAGGCGAAAGCCCTTGGCTTTGCTTTTCCCAATATCGTTGCGCCAAGCGCCTACATCAGTCCATACGCAAAGCTGGGCTGTGGCTGCGTGGTGCTGCAAAATGCCTGTGTCCAGAATGGTACGTCCGTTGGCAACGGTGTTCTGCTGAATGCCGGAACGGAAATCCACTGTGATGCAGCGGTAGGAGACTACGCCCTGATTTACACCAACAGCGTCATTCGCACTGGTGCGACTGTGGGCAACTTTACCCGCATTGGCAGTAACTGCACCATCTGCAATAATGCAACCGTGCCGGATGGCGCAGATATTCCGGACTGCACCGCAGTACATTAAAGAGGTGATAGGATGAACATTCTAGTCACAGGTGCCAAGGGCATGGTGGGAACCGCCCTGTGCAACAACCTGAAAAACATCCGGGACGGCAAGAACAAGACCCGCCCGGCATTGAATATTAAAGAAATCTTCGAGTATGATCTGAACTCCACCCCGGCGGAGCTGGACGAATACTGCCAGAAAGCAGACTTCGTGTTCAATCTGGCAGGTGTGAATCGTCCGGAAAACCCAGAGGATTTCATGAAGGGCAACTTCGGCTTTGCAAACGACTTGTTGAACTGCCTGAAAAAGCACAACAACAAGGCAACCATTATGCTGTCCTCCTCCATTCAAGCTACCCTGGCTGGGCGCTTCGGCAACAGCGAGTATGGCCGCAGCAAGAAGGCGGGCGAGGAACTGTTCTTCCAGTATGCTCAGGAGACCGGAGCAAAGGTTGCTGTCTACCGATTTGTCAACCTGATGGGACACAGCCGCCCCAAGTACAACAGTGCCGTCAGCACCTTCTGCTGGGCAGTTGCCAACGATGAGCCCTTCACTGTCAACGACCGCAGCACCGAGCTGGAGCTGCTGTACATCGACGATCTTGTAGAAGGAATGTTCGACCTGCTGGAAGGTAAGGAGCAGCACTGTGAGTTTGATGGTGTGGAAACCGTCCTGAAAGCAGACGGTCGATACTGCTGCGTTCCCGTGACCCATAAGGTCACGCTGGGGGAGATCGTGGATCTGCTGCAAGAGTTCAAGGCACAGCCGACTACGCTCATGATGCCGAAAATGCCGGACGGCTCCTTTGCTAAGAAGCTTTACTCCCTGTACCTGACCTATCTGCCCACAGACAAATTTAAATACGCTCTGAAAATGAACGTGGACAACCGTGGCTCCTTCACCGAGTTGGTCCATACCGCTGACTGTGGGCAGGTGAGCATCAACATCAGTCGTCCGGGCATCACCAAGGGACAGCACTGGCACAATTCCAAGTGGGAACTGTTCATCGTGGTGGCAGGTCACGGCCTGATTCAGGAACGTAACATCAACACCGGGGAAACGGTAGAGTTTGAGGTTTCCGGAGACAAGATCGAGGCTGTCCACATGATTCCCGGCTGGACTCACAACATCATCAATCTGTCCGAAACGGAAAATCTGGTGACGGTGATGACCTGCAACGAGATTTTCAACCCGAACCATCCGGACACCTTCTTCGAGCCGGTGTAAGAGTAGCTACTGGTTGACGTTAGGAGAATTTTATGGAACACAATTTTACATGGAAAAATGATGGGCGCACCAAGGTCATGATTGGCTGCGGCACCCGTCCGGAAATCATTCGGCTGGCTGCTGTCATCAAGCGCTGCCGGGAATACTTTGACTGCTGCGTGGTCTATTACAATCAGAACTGGGACAGAAACCTCTCCACCGTATTCTGGGAGGATTTCGAGCTGAAAAACACCTTCGGGGAGTATGGCCCGGACATTCTGGTGCCAGTAGTGGGCGAGAATCTGGGTGTGACCTGCGGAAACATTCTGGGGCGCAGCTATGAGCTGCTCAGCGAGTTGCAGCCGGAGGGCTATCTGGTGCTGGGCGATACCAACTCCTGCCTGTCTGCCATCTCTGCCAAGCGGCTGCACATCCCCCTGTTTCACATGGAGGCTGGCAACCGCTGCAAGGATGAGTGCCTGCCCGAGGAAACCAACCGTCGCATCGTGGATGTGATCTCTGACGTGAATATGTGCTATTCCGAGTTCGCCCGGAAGTATCTGGCGGATACCGGCCTGCCCAAGGAGCGCACCTACCAGACCGGCTCTCCCATGGCGGAGGTGCTGCACATGAATCTGGAGAAGATCCAGAAAAGCGACGTGCTGGAGCGTCTGGGGCTGGAGAAGGATAAATATATTCTGCTGTCTGCCCACCGGGAGGAGAACATCGACTCTGAAAAGAACTTCCTGAGCCTGTTCACCGCCATCAACGCACTGGCAGAGAAGTACGATATGCCCATCCTGTACTCCTGCCACCCCCGCAGCAAGCACCGTCTGGAAAAGAGCGGCTTCCAGCTGGATCCTCGTGTCCGGGTCAACGAGCCGCTGGGCTTCAACGACTACAACAAGCTGCAAATGAACGCTCTGGCAATCGTCTCCGACTCCGGCACCCTGCCCGAGGAGAGCAGCTTCTATCTGTCCATCGGTCACCCCATCGCCGCCGTGTGCATCCGCACCAGCACGGAACGCCCCGAGGCACTGGAAGCCGGTGACTTCATTCTGGCTGGCATTACCACCCGGGAGCTGCTCAACGCCACCGATATGGCGATTGAGATGAAGCAGAAGGGCGTTCTGGGTAAGCCCTGCCCCGACTATGTGGATGAAACCGTGTCCATGAAGGTGGTTCGCATCATTCAGGGGTATGTAAACGTAGTTAATAAGATGGTGTGGAGAAAAGGGTAAGGGTGATAGAAATGGCTAAAACAGTATTTATAACTGGTTCGTCCGGTTTTATCGGCTCCAACCTTGCCAAGCGTATCCTGACTACCGAGCCGGATACCAAGGTCATCGGTCTGGATAACATGAACGATTATTACGACGTTCGTATCAAGGAAGCTCGCTTGGCGGAGCTTCAGAAGTTCGAAAACTACACTTTTATCAAGGGCAACCTTGCGGACAAGGCACTTATCAACAGCATTTTTGAGCAGTACCATACGGATATTGTGGTCAACCTGGGTGCTCAGGCTGGTGTGCGTTACTCCATCACCAACCCGGACGCCTACATCGAGAGCAACATGATTGGCTTCTACAACATTCTGGAGGCCTGCCGTCATTATCCGGTGAAGCATCTGGTGTATGCATCTTCCAGCTCTGTCTACGGCAGCAACAAGAAGGTGCCCTACTCCACCGATGACAAGGTGGACAATCCGGTTTCTCTGTATGCGGCTACCAAGAAGTCCAACGAGCTGATGGCACACGCTTACTCCAAACTCTACAATATCCCCTCTACTGGTCTGCGGTTCTTCACGGTCTATGGCCCTGCTGGTCGTCCGGATATGGCATATTTTGGCTTTACCAATAAGCTGGTGAACGGCGAAACTATCAAAATCTTCAACTACGGCAACTGCAAGCGGGACTTTACTTATGTGGATGACATCGTGGAAGGCGTTGTCCGTGTGATGGCGAAAGCTCCTGAAAAGAAGAATGGCGAGGATGGTTTGCCCATTCCGCCCTATGCAGTCTACAATATCGGCAACTCCAACCCGGAGAACCTGCTGGACTTTGTGCAGATCCTGTCGGAGGAGCTGGTGCGTGCCGGTGTACTCCCTGCGGACTATGACTTTGAGGCTCACAAGGAGCTGGTTCCCATGCAGCCCGGTGACGTGCCTGTGACCTTTGCTGACACTGAGCCGTTGGAGCGTGACTTCGGTTTTAAGCCCCATACCCCACTGCGTGAAGGCCTGCGGAAGTTTGCTGAGTGGTATAAAGAGTTCTATATGGAATGAGATGACGGGAGGGATTATATGCGCTGTGAGGAACGATTCTACGAAATATACGGCAAGGAACCCACAGGTGTCTGCTTTTGTCCCTATCGGATTTGCCCCATTGGTGCACACAGTGATCACAACCTGGGAAAGATCACAGGACTTGCAATTGATAAGGGAATCCATATTGCATATAAGCCCAAGATGAATGGCGTTGTTGAGATGTGCAGTCTTCAATTCCCGAAACGTGCCCAGTGGCATATCCGGGAGATCGGCGAAAAAACCGGCGACTGGGCAGACTATCTGCGTGGCGCTACCTGGGCGCTGAGCAATCGGTACCCATTGACAGTCGGACTCAGTGGCGTCATTGAGGGCTCTTTGCCCATCGGAGGGCTTTCTTCCTCTGCAGCGGTGATACTGTCCTTCCTAGATGCATTGTGCCAAGTCAATGGAATTAAACTGGAGCCGTCTGAACTGATCAGCATTGCGTTTGATGCAGAGAAAAACTACGTGGGCGTTAATGTGGGAACCCTGGATCAGAGCTGTGAGGTTCTGAGTAAAAAAGACCACTTGCTGTATCTGGACTGTAAGGATAACAGCTACGAGCTGATTCCCACGAATCCCAACATGAAGCCCTACAGAATTGCTGTGTTTTTCAGTGGATTGGAGCACAGCCTGGCTGGCTCTAAATATAATATGCGAGTGGATGAACTGCGATCCGGTGTTTACGCTTTGCAGGCTTTTGCGGGTTTGGAGTACGGAAAGTTCAATGAGGCCAATGCCCGTGATGTTTCGTATGAAATCTTCCAGACCTATAAAAATAAGCTGCCGGTGCAATGGGCAAAACGCTGTGAACATTGGTATACCGAGTTCAAGCGTGTGGAAGCTGGTGCGGAAGCATGGCGGCGAGGTGATTTGGATGAGTATGGACGCCTATCCTTTGAATCTGGCTGGAGCAGTATCCACAACTGGGAGTCCGGTGCGCCGGAGCAGATCAAACTCTACGAGATTATGAGGGAGACCGCTGGCATTTATGGTGGGCGCTTCAGCGGTGCTGGCTTTAAGGGGTGTTGCATGGCATTGATTGATCCCAGCAAGACAGATGTCATTCGGGAAGAAGTGGAGCGGAAATATCTCACCGCATTCCCGGAGATGCGTGGCAAGTACAGTTTTCATCTGTGCGAGAGTGCGGACGGCGTAGGGTATAAGACGGAGGACTAATATGAAGTGCTTGATTTTGGCCGCGGGATACGCAACCCGCCTGTATCCCTTGACGGAGAACTTTCCCAAACCCTTGCTGAAGGTAGGGGATAAGACCATCTTAGATTGGCTGGTGGATGACATTGATACCGCTGGTTTGGTGGATACCTATGTGGTCATTAGCAACCACAAGTTTGCCCACCATTTTGAAGACTGGGCGGCAACCAAGAAACAGAATATCCGGGTGGTGGACGATGGAACAATCAGCAATGAGACCCGGCTTGGTGCTGTATGTGATGTGCAATTTGCCATTGACCAGTTGGGGCTGGATGATGATATGCTGGTGATTGCCGGAGATAACGTGCTGGATTTCTCCCTCTCCAAGTTTGTTGCCTATGCCAACGAGAAAAAAACCTCTTGCATTATGCGCTATTATGAGCCCAGCGAAAAGAAGCTCACCAAATGCGGCGTGGTTGAGTTGGACAATCAGGATAAAATTCTTTCTATGGAAGAAAAGCCTGTCCTGCCTAAGAGCCACTGGTGTTGCCCGCCCTTCTATGTGTACACCCGTGAGGATGCCAAAAAGGTCAAGGAAGCAATCGCACAGAAGGAATGTGGTACTGACGCCCCGGGCAGTTTTATTGCATGGCTGTGTACGGTAACGGATGTGCATGCTATGGAGATGCCGGGCAAGCGGTATGACATCGGAAATCTGGAAAGCTATCAGAAGGTTCAGCAGGAATATCAGGGAATCAAGGCATAAGTTTTGCTAAGGATGGAAGAATGTATAGAAAGGGAGAAAGACTATGAAAATCGCAGTTGCAGGTACCGGTTACGTCGGTTTGTCCATTGCTACGCTTCTGTCCCAGCACCATGAGGTCGTGGCGGTAGATATTGTCCCGGAGAAGGTTGATCTCATCAATCATAAGAAGTCCCCAATTCAGGACGAGTACATTGAAAAGTATCTGGCAGAAAAGGACTTAAATCTGACTGCCACGCTGGATGCTGAAGCTGCCTATAAGGATGCGGATTTTGTAGTTATTGCAGCACCTACTAACTATGACAGCAAGAAAAACTTCTTTGATACTTCTGCAGTAGAAGCTGTCATCAAGCTGGTGATCCAGTATAATCCTGATGCCATCATGGTCATCAAGTCTACGATTCCGGTCGGATTCACGGCTTCTGTGCGTGAAAAGTACCACTGCGACAACATCATTTTCAGCCCGGAGTTCCTGCGGGAGTCTAAAGCTCTTTACGACAATCTGTACCCGAGCCGTATCATTGTGGGTACTGATGTGGATAACGCTCGCCTGGTGAAGGCAGCCAATACCTTCGCCGGATTGCTGCAGGAAGGTGCAATCAAGGAGAATATCGATACCTTGATTATGGGCTTTACGGAAGCTGAGGCTGTCAAGCTGTTTGCTAATACTTATCTGGCTCTGCGTGTGTCCTACTTCAATGAACTGGATACCTACGCCGAGATGAAGGGACTGAACACCCAGCAGATTATCGAGGGTGTCTGCCTTGATCCCCGCATTGGCAGCCATTACAATAACCCCAGCTTCGGTTACGGCGGCTACTGCCTGCCGAAGGACACCAAACAGCTTCTTGCCAACTATGCTGATGTTCCGGAGAACCTGATTGAAGCCATCGTGGAATCTAACCGTACCCGAAAGGATTACATTGCCGACCGTGTGCTGGAAATTGCGGGCGCATACGAAGCTAACGAGGACTATGATCCGAGTAAGGAACACAATGTAGTGGTAGGCGTATACCGTCTGACCATGAAATCCAACTCTGACAACTTCCGTCAGTCCTCCATTCAGGGCGTCATGAAGCGCATCAAGGCAAAGGGCGCAACGGTCATCATCTATGAACCGACGCTGGAGAATGGTTCTACCTTCTTTGGCAGCGAGGTTGTGAATGATCTTGAGAAATTCAAAAACCGCAGTCAGGCCATCATTGCCAACCGCTATGATAGTTGCTTGGATGATGTGCAGGACAAGGTTTATACACGCGACCTGTTCCGCAGAGACTGATATTTATCGCAGCTATGTGTTCAACCACATGGCTGTGCTGCTCAAATGTGCTACCTCTCCGTGGTGAGCAGCAGGCAACGGATTATAATCCGGCTAAAGCATATATTCGTCAATTCACTCTTTGGATGAGGAAAAGCTATAATGGGAAAGTATTTTGGAACCGATGGCTTCCGTGGCGAAGCTGGAATCACGCTGACCGCCGACCATGCCTACAAGGTGGGGCGTTTCCTCGGTTGGTACTACAACGCATTGCGCGAGCGTAACGGCAATAACGAGCCTGCCCGCATCGTCATTGGTAAGGACACTCGCCGCAGCTCCTATATGTTCGAGTACAGCCTGGTTGCCGGTTTGACAGCTTCCGGCGCAGATGCCTACCTGCTGCACGTTACCACTACGCCGTCTGTGGCCTATATTGCCCGTGTGGATGACTTTGATTGCGGCATTATGATTTCTGCCAGTCATAATCCCTACTACGATAACGGCATCAAGCTGATCGACTGCTATGGCGAGAAGATGCCCGAGGAAACTCTGCTGCTGGTGGAGGACTACATCGACGGCAAGCTTCATGTGTTCGATAAGGACTGGCCGGAGCTGCCTTTCGCTCACCGGGAACATATTGGCTGCACTGTGGACTATGTGTCCGGCCGCAACCGCTACATGGGTTATCTGATCTCTCTGGGCATCTACTCTTTCAAGGGTGTCAAGGTCGGTCTGGACTGTGCCAATGGCAGTTCTTGGAACATCGCTAAGTCTGTGTTTGATGCTCTGGGAGCCGATACCTACGTCATCAATGCACAGCCTAACGGTACGAATATCAATAACAACGCTGGCTCTACCCACATCGAAGGCCTGCAGAAGTTCGTGGTAGAGAAAGGGCTGGACATCGGGTTTGCCTATGACGGCGATGCTGACCGTTGCCTGTGTGTAGATGAAAAGGGTAATGTCATCACTGGCGACCACATCCTGTACATCTACGGCTGCTACATGAAGGAGCGTGGCAAGCTGCTGACCAATACGGTGGTCACCACTGTTATGTCTAACTTTGGTCTGTACAAGGCTTTTGATGAGAAGGGCATTGGTTACGCTAAGACCGCTGTGGGCGACAAGTATGTTTACGAGTATATGGCTAAGAACGGCTGCCGTATCGGCGGTGAGCAGAGTGGTCATATTATCTTCAGCAAGTATGCCAGCACTGGTGATGGTATCCTGACCAGCCTGAAGATGATGGAGGTCATGCTGGCAAAGAAGCTGCCCATGAGCAAGCTGGCTGAACCCCTGAAGATCTACCCGCAGGTTCTGGAAAATGTCCGTGTGATCGACAAGAAGGCCGCACAGGATGACGAAGCAGTGCAGGCAGCAGTCAAGGACGTAGCCGAGGCACTGGGCGACACTGGCCGTATCCTTGTCCGTGAGTCAGGCACTGAACCGGTCGTGCGTGTGATGGTGGAAGCCCCTGACCACGATACCTGCCAGAAGTATGTATCTCAGGTTGTAGAGACCATTAAGAGCAGAGGCTACGGAGTTTGAGAGAAGAATTTTGATTTTGTCATCTTTGCTCAGATATTCTTTGAGACATTCTCACTCCTGAACTAATTGATTCTAATGCAAGAAAATTTGCCTCTTGTACATGTTTTATATCACGAGGTGGAATGATATGAGAATTGGAAATGAAATCGTTACAGCATCTGCACTAGGAAAAAGGCGACGGATGTTTAGGATTTTTGGTGATAAAGGAAAGTGTATTGTTGTTCCTTTGGACGACAACTTGATATCAAAGTACAATGAAGGATTAAAAAATTTACACGACAAAATAAAAGATATACAACAAGCAAAGCCTAATGGAGTACTTTGTTATTTAGGGACGGCTTCTATTATAGATAAATACGAAGTTCCAATTATATTGAACTTAACTGCTAGTACAGAATATAAAACACACACAAAAAAGATATTGGTTTCAACTATAGAACAGGCCATTGCAATAGATGCAGCTGCGGTTGCAGTACATATTAATGTTTCTAGCAGCTATGAATCAATAATGCTGGAGAATCTTGGAGCCGTTTCGGAAGTTTGTCAGAAGTATGGTATGCCGTTGTTGGTAATTGTGTATCCAAGAACTGAACATGCGGGGAAAGATTATAATTATGAAGATTTAAAAAAGGAGAATGAAGCAGGGTATACTAAACTTGTTTGCCACTGTGTTAGAATCGCATTTGAGTTAGGTGCAGATATTATAAAGACACAATTTACAGGTTCGGCGGAATCGTTTAGTAAAGTGGTTGAAGCAGCTAATGGGACTCCTGTTTTGATTGCGGGAGGAAAGATGAAAGATGAAAATGAGCTTTACGCAATGGTAAGTGATTCAATTAAGGCAGGCGGTGCAGGTGTTAGTATAGGGAGAAATGTATTTAACAGAGAAGATTCGTTGGAAGTGATTGAAAGGCTACGCAAGATAGTATTTGACTGAGGAGAAAACATGGGAACAAATAATTTTTTGACGATATCATCAAAGTGGGAGTACGTCTTGCCTCCTTCAAGACCTACTGTTTATGAGTTGCAAAGGATAGAAAGTACCGTGTCACTCTTTGACAAGAAAAAACCGGTTGCCGTTCTAGGAAGTACAATTGAGTTTCGTACGCTGCTTAACAGATTAGGATTTCAAGATATTTATATTTTTGAAAAAAACATAGATTTCTATAAGTGGACTTGTGAATGGTGTGCCTATGGAGTAGAAAACGAAAGAGTGATAGAGGGGGATTGGTGCAATACAATCAGCCTTTTTATAGAAAAGTTTCAGTTTGTTCTGTCTGATTTAACGATGGGAAATATTGAATACGGTAAACGGAATAAATTCTACAATGATATTTCTAATTCTCTACAATATGGCGGATTGTTTATTGATAAGGTCCTGACAAATGAAAAACGGTTAATATCTCTGAGTGAGATTGGAGGCAAATATCGTAATCTCCCTATTAACCTTGAAACCGTGAATATGTTCAACTGTGAGGCGTTATTTGGAAGTGAACTTCTTGAGGGCGGGATAATTAATACAACGGATTTTTATGAGGTGCTCAGAGAAACATATAAAAATGATAAAGTGTTAACGAAGTTTGTTGAGAAGTGTCATTTGATAACACCGGAGGGATGTGTCTGGTATTATGGAGTAGCGTGGGAAAAACTGAGAAACGACTATTTTGCATACTATAGATCAAGCACAGCAATAGATGATATAGAGGGAAGCCCCTACTATGGTAGAACCAAGCAGTTTGTAAATATTAAATAAAATGGAGGATATTATGATAACTCGTGAATTTGCAACAGAGTGGTGTAATGATTTAAAATTTGCGTGGAAAAAATGTGATTTCCAGAAAATTATGAATATTTTTAGCGATACTTCAGAATATTACGAAGATCCTTTTGCGACCCCCGGAAAATCGGCTGATGATATTTTAGCTTTTTGGGAAGAAATTAAATATCAAAGAATATCAAAATTGGAATTGAAACCGATTGCGATTGACGGTAATCGCTTAATAGTGAGATGGTTTTTGGATTATACAGATGTTAGGGATGACTCGTTAGCGATTATGGATGGAGTATATCAAGTTGATTTTGATGAGTGTAGGAGATGTGTTAGTTTTACGCAGTGGTGGGTTATAAAAGAGTGATTCTTTCTCATTCGAAATGGAGTGCATATGAACGAAAAGAAAGAAAAAATGTTTCGAATAGGAACAATGATTGGTTCGATCCTTTTGTCAGTTATTGTTACCATCGTTTCAGCTTTGAAGTTTAAATCAGATGGTAATATCGGAGAAGGAAACATATCTTTGGATTCGTTACAGATCGGAATATCGTTATTGTTAGGTTGCTGTACCTTTATGATTATCGAATTGATTTCTTTGGTGTTTTATTCTATTTCTTATACGATACAAAAGAGACAAGACGATGAATTTATGGAGAATATAACGGAATATTCGAAAATGCTCTACGATATAAATCGAGATTTTTATATTGTGAGTAAAGATAGCCATGGTCCGCATGATTTGTTTGTGACATATGCAAAAAAGGAAATTGAAAAGCTAAATTCAATATTAAGTAAGGCGGCAAATCAAAAGGAATTTAGTATTTCATCTGACTATATTGTTAATGCAAACGGTGTTTTTGATGCCTTCTCGCAAGTAACTGGAAAGAAAGTCCTTAAAATGACTTTCCCTATTTGGAAAGAGGATAACGCGATATTTACAAGTCAGGCAGATATACACTTTTTTGAAGTCCTAAAATTAAAGATGGATAGTAAAGAAGTTGATGGAGTTGAAGTGATTTTAATATATGATGATAAAAAGCTCTTGGATAGGAGTGATGTAAAAAAGCTATTGAATTTCTTTTCTGCGGAAGAGGGATACACTTGTAAAGTAGCACTTTTGAATGATTTTAAGGCGGTTTGTGAGTCAAATGGTGTCTCATCACAATTTGTTGATTTCGGAATTTATGGCCCTAAAATGTTGTACATTACTGAACAATATCTCCCAATACATAAAGGAACATATTATAAAGATGAGACAAGAGTTCGGCATTATACGCGGTTGTTTGACGAGGTTTGGAATTCGGATGTGATAACAAAAGCAAATCCAAGTAATAATACAACACATGTGGAACTCGCAGAAATTATAAGATGAGGCATGCAATATGATAAATAGTGCAAAAGGAAGACTTGTAGCCTTTGATAATAAGAAGAATTTGGAATTGATTGGATTGATATTTGAAGCCGATGGAGGTGATAAGGAGAATATTATTATTCATGTGCATGGAAATTATGGGAATTTTTATAACAACAAATTCATTTGGAAAATGTCAGAAAAGTACTTGAGCTGTGGCGTATCATTTTTGACATTTAATTTATCTGCGCATGATGGATTGTGTGAGGGGTATCGAAAAGGAATATTAGACTATGTAGGCGGGGCGGTTTCAGATTATTCGGAGTCAATTCTAGATATAGAAGCGGCTGTTGATTTTGTAAAGATAGCAGGTTATAAAAAGATTACATTACAAGGACATAGTCTCGGATGTGATAAAATTCTTGAATACGTTTTAAATCATAATGATATTGAGAAAGTAATTTTGCTGTCTCCCGTTGATAGTTATGCTGTCCAAGAAAGATGGTTGTACATGCATAAAAATGAAACGGTGGAGGAGCAGCTAGATCGCCTAATAAAATTATGTGACTCAGAAAATGACGTTCTACAGTGGCTAGATTTAAATGAATATGGTGCAGAAGGATTAAATGATGACTGGATTTATAAGATTCCAGTTACGACAAAGGCACTTCTTTCTATTTTACAGGGCTCAGCATTTAAATTTATTAAGCTAAAAAATGGAGAGGACTTTTTGGTCGACAAAGAAACGTATGTTTTCTTAGGAAAAAATGATGGTCTCCGAATGTGTTCACTGGAAGAGATGGTGAATTTTGTAAAGAAGCACTTTGTGCAATGCTATGTTAATGATCGTATGGCATGCGATCATGATATTATTGGTGCAGAAGATGCGCTTATCGATGATATAATACTCTGGTATAAAAAATGATGACTTTACCATGAACCCAACTGCAAATTATCACTTGAGTTAATTCGTTTTGATTGCTTGTACAAAAGAATGATTCGTAATTGTTTCTTCTATTAACTTTCTTCTACACCATCCCACCCGATGAACTCTTCCTCAGCACCGTCGAGCTTCGACCAATCGAGGTATTGTCCACAACTGCCGCAGTAAGACTGGTACTCATACTCGATGACCTTTTTGCAACGAGGGCAAACAGAGAAGCAGTTCCGATCCTCATAGATTTGGACAGTAGTCACAGTTCTGGGCAAGCGGTATGTAGGGGAGAGCAGCAGGTCAAGGATGGTGTGGACAAGAGAACGCTTCTCTGAGGTGTCCTCCCAGACATCATCGGAATTCTGATGGCGGAATCTTTTGAAAGTAATCTTCATTTATAATCACCTCTGCCTAAAAGCATAGATGATTAACACGGACACTTGGATGTATATATGCCTGATTTTCTCCGTTATCCTTGAAAAACGTTACTGAGTAGTATATATTTGAGCTGTAAGAGTCATTCGTTATGGATGCTCACAGCTTTGCCGCTCGAAACTTTGCACACCTCTACGTGGTGAGCGGCAGACAACACAGTATGGATGCTGTGGCTAAGATGCAGAAATTATTTTTTTGATATGGTTGAACAATATGACGGACTATCAATTGGCTTGTGCGATTTCTACTATCATTGGTTCGTACCGTAAAGGTGAACTTTCCAAACCTTTGGATCATAATCACGTTTTAAAATGGGTCAGCCAGTTTGATGAAGCGGATCGAAGCGTGATTCTAGAGGAAACACTTCATATATTGACCAGACAGTACTATAGCCGTGAAGCGATTGAAAATTTGGTAGATGGGATTTTATGTAAGATTCGTGAACAAGTAGGATCTTTTGAAAGTATCATTTTTGCAAATCCTCAAGAACAAGGGTCAAGCCAGAAAATTCTATATACCATTATATCGGAAAAGTTGGGAGAGGAATTTCGTGGTCAATCTGCGGATTTTACAGAACCTGATAAGATATATGTTTATATAGATGATGGATTATATACGGGTGGGCGAGCAAGAACAGATTTGGTAGCGCTTATAGAACTGCTTCCACCAAATAGCAGACTTTATGTGTTTTACCTTTTTGCTTATAGTAATGCCTGTTCGTATAGAGAAGATCAAATTACGGAATTGGCAAAAAATAAGAAGATTGAAATCTGTTTTGATTGGGGGCGCATGTTTTATAATGAGCGCAGTTGCAAGGCAAAATCTATTGATTTTGTGTGGCCCACAATATTGGCAAGAAAAGATGAGGAAGTACTTGCTTATGAAGCTAAACTAAAAGAAACGCAGAAAGCTAATTACCTTTATTACAACAACTATGTTTACCAGAAGGAAAAGGGAATGTTTTCCTCGTATGATGCCGAAGAGCGTGTTGGTTACGCATTTTTGAAATATGGAATCAAAATCTGCAATCAGCTAAACAAATCGACATTTCGCCCTTTAGGGTTAACAACTCCGCCATCCTTTGGATTTGGTTCCCTTGTTGCAACAGACTATAACATTTCCAATACAGCACCATTAGTAATGTGGTGGGGAAGTCTCGAAGTGAATGACGCAGGTCCCGTTGGATGTTGGTATCCTCTTTTTCCAAGACGGGATAACAAAAAACTATATAGTTATGTGGCTGCGGAGGAATCAGCGGTATCAATTCATAACTGTACACTAATTCTAAAAACAGTTTATCGCTTAGCAGTTGACGAATATCAAAAAGACATTGAAAGGCGTAGAGAGGGAATCTGCAATCATGGAATTTTTGATTTAATGTCTTTGGACTTAGAATCGCTTACAGAGAAAAGAAAACAAAGCGACCTTCTTGGTTATCTTCTGTCGTTGAATTTCGAGCACCTTAAAGTCGTTCAAACGGTGATGTATATCGGAAGAGACTACGAAACGATGCTTCAGACCGAATGTGATGATGAATACGATGAAGAATATGATGAGGAGGACTTCAGTAGGAATACTATAAGTTTTCCAGTGCCAAATCCGGATTTTGTATTGTATGAATGGCTTCGAGATTTAGAAGAGTGCAAAGGCTGGAAATCAAAGAGAATTGAAGCTGAACAGGTTTACCAAAAGAAGTCGAGTCTTCATATATATTTGGAACGTGCGTTTAGAATTCTGGGAATAGAATACTGATAATATTGCCATTCACTATCCACCGTGCTATACTATCCTCAAATCATACATAATCTTATTGGAGGTATCATCCTATGCCCAGAACTAAAGGCAGTAAGAACCGTGTCACCGCTACCGCTGACTTCGATGCCCAGATCAAGAAGTTGCAGAAAGATAAGGCGATGCTGGAAGAGGGGCTTTCCAAGACTGTCGCCCAGATCGAAGAGCTGAAGACTGACATTAAGTCTCTGCGTGAAAGTCTGAAACCGCAGAGAGCGGAGATCAAGCAGACCGAAAAGGAAATCGCAAAGCTGGAGGCCAAGAAAGTGGCAGCCGAAGCAAAAGCCGCTGAAGCCGCAAAGAAGGCAGAAGCCGAGGATGTGCTGAAGAAGCTACTGGCAAGCGGCGTGACCGCAGATGAGATTCTCGAAAAACTGAAATAAAGTAATATGCCGTGTGGACTTAACTCCAGAAGTTCACACGGCGTATTTTTGAGTGCGCCATATAGTTTGTGACGATAATAAAAGTGAGGTGAAATCTGTGGATAACACACGCAAGGTCGGCGGTGGACGGAAGCCATCAAAACCGGAGTACAGTGCGACCAAGAACCTGGTACAGCAGATGGAAGCGGCTGCTGAACTTTATACGGACAGAATGAGCCTGCAAGCCATCGCAGACGCACTAGCGCTCAACCCTATCAAGGTTCGGAAACTACTCATCACAGCCGGAGTCTACGAGTCGGACACGGCAAAACTTGTCCGGCAGACCTTCAATACCTTCAGAGAAACACAAAACTACTCCAATGCCGTCACCTCCACCATGGCTGCCTTGCGGCTGTCCTGTTCCTCTGTGACCTCTTATCTGCCGTATGAGAAAGGCGTGTACTTCCCGGAAGATGCAGAAGCAGAGAATATCAGTGCTGGGGCAGAGCGGCAGCGTCACTACCGAGCTGTGGTTGCGCTGAAGAAGAATCCCTGCGAGGAGAACCTCTGGAAGTGCGTGGTGGCTTTTCGGGAATACAAGTTTAAGACGATGTCCGGCTTGCCCTTTACATATACGCTGAAGAAGGGCAGAGGAGATGAATTCACCAAGGAACGGTGGATCGACCGCAGAGAGGGTAGCAAGAGCCTTGCTTGGAGTTCTGTGCTGCTGGCGTATCACAATATCGGAAAAATTGGAGAGGTAGTGGACAGACCCAAGGCGCTGGGAGACATCCGGGGCGTGTCGTATATCTATGGAATGTTCTACCGATTTGGCTTAATTGACGTGCCGGAAAAGGTCAAGGAGAAGATGACGAAGTAATACGAGCGCGGGAGTATAGTTTGTGACGAAATTAAACTGCCCTCCGTGGATAACCACAGAAGGCAGTCAGTTGGTTTATTCCCATTCCTCATCCCGGGCTCGGAGAAGATCCTGTACTTCTTTTTCGGTTGCCGGGCGGATGGCAGGCCTGTTCTGATAGCCCGTTTTGCCGCAGTCTGGGCAACGGTCGGGCAGCGACTCTGCTTCAAAGCAGTAATGGCAGACATCGCAGAAATAGTAGTTCACAGTGTTTTGCACTTCCTTTGCCATGTAGGCGTTTATATATCATCAGGATACTTTTCTATCCCGAGGTAGTCCGCAATACTAGTGATACCCTCACCGGCAAGATTGGCAATATCGTCGAAGGGGATGATGACCGGCAGCTCTTTCTCAATGCCCACTGCTTTTCTATCGCTGTCCTGCATGACTTTCAGTTCTCGATAAACTGGGTCGATCATAACAACTGTGCCGGTCAGACTAATGTATTTTCCGGTGCACTCTGTGGTTCGGACAAAGTACCGGACTACGACCTTCATGCCTTTCTTGACCTGCAGGAGCTTGTCGGATAGGTCGTTCTTCTCCTCATCGGAGAGCTCCACCTTCTTCACTAGCAGCTTGCTGGCTCCTTCACTGGAAATCTCGTCATCGAAGCCACGCAGCGCAGCAAAGGGGCGGAATAGGATGACTTTGAATGCCCCTTTTTGGCGTTTAAAATCTGCCCGTTCCATAACATCGATGTCGAGGGCTTCTGCAAGTTCAAAGGGGTCGTTGCATTTGAATTTCCGAATCAAACGGCGAGGCAAGGCTGATGCTTGCTTATTAATCATGATTGCATTTCACTCCATATCATAGCCGAGAAAGCTGAAAACTTAAAAATCAGGATTCGCTGCCGGATTCTGAAATGCCCCGGTATTTTTTAGGAACGTACTTTCTGTTTTTCTCTTTGGCTTTCCAGTATGCCTCCTGGAAGGCGCGCATCATGGCCTCCATATCTTCCTCGGTAAGCTCACCGCCGGCATACAGGCCGGACACCTCTTTAATGAGACGCTCTGCCTGTTCATGCCCCTTGGATCCGTATTTTTCGGTGGCCTTCAGGATGAACTCGGCATCATCGTCCATGAGTGAATTGACTTCTATACCGAGAGCGTCGGCGAGCAGAGGATAGGTCTCCTTCTGCTTGGGCATACGTTCACCGCTTTCATAATTCTGGATGGTGCGTAGTGCGATGCCGGTCATTTCTGCGAGTTGCTTTTGGGAATACTTTGCAGCAAGTCGGGCAGCCCTGACTTTCTCACCGAATTTCATGGTCATTTCCTCCTGGTTGATAGTACGATATGCGCTATGTTGCGCTTGACAATATGCAAGTTTCCTTGTATAATGTGCATTGCAAACGCAACTTGCATATTTATATTAGCGCACAATACGCAAGTTGTCAAGAGGGAAGAGAATTATTTTCTGGAAAAGAGAGTGCGCTAAGAGCAAGTTATCATTCGATAAAAGAGAATTGCAACATCTTGCAAGAAAATTGCAAGGAAGTGTTGACTACGTGTGCAAGATGTGGTATGATTATGTTGCAAGAGGTCGCAAGAGTGACTTCGAGAAGGGAGACAAAGGTGATGGCAGAAGAATATGTACTGGCGAGAACGCCTGACCTGCTGCGCTTAGGAGAGTTGGTTACGAGGGCAAAGGGACCGAGTCGCACGATGGCTCAGTTTGCGGAGGACTGTGGAATCGGCGCTTCAACGTTGTCCCGGATTGCTAACGGAAAAATTACGAAGGCAGTTTCGTTGGAGAATTTGCAGGCAATTTATGATCACAGGGATGAAAGTGTGGAGCTTCCCTTTGAGACTTTTGCACGAGCTGACGGATATGTTTCTCCAAGGGAATACACCTTTTTAAGACGTCGGGGTTCTCTTGAGGATTTGCGTCAGGCAGAACAAACGGCGCAGAATATAATAACTCTTTCGTTGTTGAATCGTGGCATAACCTTAAAGCGCATTTCACCGGCAACACTATTTCGAGAAGACTTTCCTCGAGTGCGACCTAGCCTGGGGTTAGACCTGAAATGCGAAATAGGCGAAAGACGATGGCTCTTTTTCTATGTACTTGCAGAATGTGCAGAAGATGGAGAACGGAGTGTTTCACCGTTGACTTCCTCTGCAGAGCACATGGCATACAATGCTTTGACAATGAGATCTTCGCTTTTCTTGTTAGATGCGTGGTATCCAGAGAAACTCGATGATACGAGATCAACGATTGTGTTTCGTGATGCAAAGCTTTTCGATGCTGCAGTTGAATTGCTAAGAAGAAGGCCAATACAGACAGCGATGTCTGTGATGCTATTGGATTTTGATGAAGGACGGATTGTGAAGGAACAGTGGATTTCACAGGGACTAGAAACGTATAGCCCTCTTGAACAGGCTGTTCTTCCAGAAGATTTTTCTACAGACTGTGATTTCGAGGAGGACAAGCCATGGTAAATGAACCGTATCCCATTAGGAACGCCGATGGAAAGCTGTTTTGCTTATGCCAGAATACAGCGGCAGGTCCAGTCTTGATGACGAAGAACTGTAAGATGCCAATGGATGAATTTCTTAGTAAGGCTTACGGAAAGCAAGAAGAGAAATCTTTAGACAGAGGCAAACACGCAGATAAGAGAAAACACGCATAGACAGACACCTAGACTTCCCTGCGGTATGGCCGTAGCTGAATGCCCAGAGAAAACCACTGGCATTTTGTACGCAGGCGATGGGCCCTAATTATACCGAAAACCAGAGGAAGTCAGGATACATATATAAGGTTCGTCACGCATTTTGCGTGAATCAGCTTACGAGCATACCGGACGGCGTGGAACCCGTACCGAGGAAGGCCGGAGCAGATATACATACATTTTATCCTAGTTTTTGAATAGTTGTTCAAAGAACCAGTGGGATAAGTGTGCGTATGTCTGCTCCGGTCTTTTTTCGTTGAAGGAGGTGATTTTGTTGAGTGTAGCATGGCAATCAGACCCGAAACTTGTTGGTCAGCAAATCAAGAAGATTCGCAAACAGAAACACATGACGCAGGATGCTCTTGCTGAAGAACTTGGAGGAGGTTGCACCAACAAAACCATTTCCCGATATGAAACCGGAAAGGTCGAAATGGGAATACAGACGTTGTTTGATGTGGCGGAGGCTCTGGAGGTACCTGTTGATAAACTGGTGCCAGATCGGCTTCAAGTACATATGGAAGAGGAGGAAAAGTCAAGAAGAGAATTACTGGCAATTGTTGGAAGCCTAGGAACAGAAGATGTAGAAGCCTTGCTGATGGTGGCTAGAAGATTCGAAGTCCCTCAAAGGAAGGCCGTGTGAACCGTGCAGTGGCTGCTGCACGGTTTTGTTTTTGTGAAAGGGAAAGTCTACAGATATGTAGATTTTGGCAGAGCATAATCACCTTTTGGGGAAATGAAAAAGGCCGCTAAATCATCTATAATTGAGTCAGTTCAAGGGACAAGCCCCAAGAACAAAAAATAATATCGTAAGCCCGATTCTAGAGAAGGCGAAGGATACCATAACGGAGTTTTACCAGCTGGCAGACACTGTCTGCTGCGGTAGAACAGCCGGTCTATGGGTGTACCTCCCATCTCTGGAATCGGGCTTTCTGCGTTTTGCAGGCAGTCACAGCTCAGAATGTGAGCCCTGCTCCGCTTCCGTCATCGGTATCCTTCTCCCTCCCAGAGTCCGGGGGAAAAGGACAAAAAGATGACTAACATGATGATGAACGGGGTAGTTGCAATCAATGGTGGCGTAGGCGTGATGGAAATCCGCCAGCCGTTACCGCAGACAGTGGAGAGCGTGGCGCAGCCAGTCGAGAATCTGACTGTCAACGCACATATCTCTCTGCGTGAGCTGAAGAACACGGTTGCTGCGGTTATCGAAAAGAAGCTGCCGAAGTACGCACAGCTTATGGAGATGCATCCTGTGATTGCGGCTAGAACTGTGGTGGGTGGTGCAACGCTCACAGCCTATGAGAATGGTTACGCCGTCTATGAAGAGGATGGCGCACACACGGTCATGGCCATCGACCGCTGCGGCGACTACCGCTACGATTTCAATGACGGTACATACGAGGTCGTTCCGGCGGAAGTGTTCGAGGATGCCGAGTGGTCAGTGCGTCTGGTCATGGAAGGCGAACGCCGGATGGAGAGCAACCGCAGCAAGACGGTTGCCATCAATGAGGCCGCCAGTTTGGATTGCGATGGCTCTGACTGGTCGGATGCCGTTATGGTGGACTTCATGGATGAAGAAAATGCCGAAATGTTGGCAGAAGAGGAACTGCGCAAGCTGTATGCCGCTATGGGTAAGCTCACGGATCGTCAGCAGGAAATCATCCAGCTCTACTTCTATAAAGGGCTGAACCAGTATGAAATCGCAGAAGAATTGGGGATTGTAAGACCCGTGGTCAGCAAAATTATGGCTGCCGCAATTAAAAGGCTCAAGAAAAGTTTTTGAAAATAGGGTACCTTTTCCCGAATTTCAGTAAGCATTATGAGAGGACTTCCTCTCACGAATACATCCAAGGAGGTTACACCCCATGAGTAACATCAAGAATCCCCAGAACAATCCCTTAAAGAATCCGGCTCCGGTGCGACCGCCCGGCGGCAGCACCGCCCCAAAGACCGTTTATGTCTGCTCTCCGTTCCGACCCACCGCAGTATCCGAGGCGGACAGGGAGGCAGAACAGCGGTCCAATATCGAACGGGCACTCAAAGCCTGCCGCATCCTCGCCATGATGGGCATCCAGCCGCTGGCACCACATCTGTACTTCAATCGTTTTCTCAAGGATGAGTTGGCGGCAGAACGTGCTGCCGGGATGCAGTTTGGACTGTCATGGCTGGAACAGGCAGATGAGCTTTGGGTGTTTGGCGACACGGTGTCGGAGGGCATGGCACAGGAAATCGCCAAGGCGAAAGAACTGGGCAAGCCGGTGCATACCCTTCCTGAACCAGGGCGAGTGGCAGAACTGCTCGTCAAGAGCCTTGCACAGAAGTACACCATGACCGGTGACGGTCAATAGGAGATGCAGCCCAAGGCTGCGGAAAGTGAGCAACACAATGATGAACGATAAGAACCAGAATACCAGTGCCCCGGAAGTGCGCCGTATTCTCCCGGTGATGCTGAAGGTTGAGAACCTCCACATCCATCTGGATGAGCGCAGCACCAGCAACACCTATTTCAATGGTGTCGAGGATCAGGACGAGGAGCCTAATATCGACATCGAGGCCATGATCGCTACCATCTGCGCTAAGACCGGCCTGTGCAAGCAGTCTGTCATGATGGTTCTGGATGCTCAGGCTGAGTATCTGGATGCTGTCTGCGGTGAGGATGAGGTGGACGAGGATGAGTGAGATGCTGACCGGGCCCAAGAAGATCGTGGATGGGCTGACGGAGGTGTTCCGCGGCCTGACCCAGATGTGCGAGGGCATGGCAGAGCAGATCGAACTCCTGGAGTTCACTGCGGATGATGTCACCGAGGAGGATAAGCTGATTCCTCCTGCAAAGCTCCCGCCTGTGGACACAGCACCCAAGGGTCAGGAAATGCCGCATCCTCGCAAGAAGCCGGTAAAGCGTCCCCGTAAGCAGGATATTCCGCCCGTGGTGGAGGAACAGCCCCAGGAGCCGACCGAGGATGCTCCTGCAGAGGAGACCTCTGCCGCAGATGAGGCAAAGGAGGAACTGTCCGACTTCCCGGTTGACCCGGCGGATGACCTGCCCTTTGATGTGGACACCGGCCAAAAGGCAGAGCCGGAACAGCCTGCTGTGAACATCTCCAAGGATGAGATTACGGCAGTCATCGTGGCGAAGATCAAGCAGAAGCGCAGCAACAACGAGAAGATCGGTCAGTTGCTGAAGACCTACGGCGTGGGTCAGCTTTCTGAACTGCCGGCAGCGAAGTATGAGGCGTTCCTCGCAGACATCTCCCAGCTGTAACGGAGGTGCCGTATGCCCGAAGTACACGCGATTCTCTCTGCGTCCAGCTCGAAAAGATGGCTGAATTGTACGCCATCGGCTCGGCTGGAGCAGAATTTTCCCAATGAATCCTCGGTGTATGCCGAGGAGGGAACCGCCGCCCATGCGCTGGGCGAGTACAAACTCCGCAAGTATCTGCACGAGCGTGTCAGGCGGCCGACCTCCGAGTTCGACAACGAGGAGATGGATGCCAACACCGACATCTATGCCGAGTTCATCATCACGACAGTGGAGAAGATTAAGGAGACTTGTCCGCATCCGCTGGTCATGGTGGAGGAACGGCTGGATTACAGCTACCTCGTTCCGCAGGGATTCGGGACCGGCGACTGTGTGATCATCGCAGACGGTACTCTTTACGTCATGGACTATAAAAACGGCAAAGGCGTTTTTGTCAGTTGTGACCACAATCCTCAGATGATGTTGTACGCCATCGGTGCTTACCACGCTTACGGGTATCTGTACAACATCACAAAGGTGTCCATGACCATCATCCAGCCCCGGTTGGAAAACATCTCAACTTTTGAATGCAGTGTGGAGGAATTGCTGGACTGGGCAGAAAGCTATGTCCGCCCCAGAGCCAAGCTCGCCTTTGAAGGCAAGGGTGAGCAGGTTCCCGGCGATTGGTGCCAGTTCTGCCGTGCCCGGACTTCCTGTAAAGCCTGTGCCGCTGAAGCGCTGGCGCTGGTCAAGACCGAGTTCCTTGACTTGGATTCCGGCGTTTTGGCAGATGAACAGGAAGAAACGGATGCCACCGCAGCCTATGACCCGGACACCACGGCACCAACCTTCAAGTCCCCGGCACTTCTGTCCAAGACGGATATCGAGAAGATGCTTCCCACGCTGAACCGCATTGAATCCTGGATCGAGGCCATCTTCGCCTATGTCAGCTCCGAGGCTATCAACCACGGTGTCTGCTGGGATGGGTACAAGGTGGTGGAAGGTCGCAGCAAGCGGCAGTTCCTTGACCCCAAAGCGGTGGCGGGAGCCGCCACACAGGCTGGGTATACCGATATCTATAAGACTGAGATGATCTCCTTGACCGAGTTTGAAAAGCTCATGGGCAAGAAGAAATTTCAGGAAGTTCTGGGCGGGTATGTGGTGAAGCCGCCCGGTAAGCTGGCACTTGTTCCGGACTCCGATCCCAGACCGGCAGTTGACCTTGATACTGCCGCAGACGAATTTACACCACTCGAATAAAACACAATGGAGGATTACAAATCTATGGCTACTGCAAACAAGACGATGAATGCGACCAAGGTCGTTATCCCGTGCCGCATTTCCTTTGCCGCCATCTTTGAGCCAAAGAGCATCAATGGCAGCGAGGCGAAGTACTCTGTGTCCTGCCTGATCCCCAAGGAGGACAAGAAGACTCTGCTGGCGATCCACAAGGCAATCGAGGCCGCCAAGGAGGACGGTAAGGTCCGCAAGTGGGGCGGCAAGGTGCCTCCCAATCTGAAGATGCCCCTGCGTGACGGCGACATCGACCGCCCGGACGATGAGAACTACACGAGCTGCTTCTTCCTCAACGCTTCCAGCAAGGACGCTCCGCAGGTGGTTGACCGCCATGTGCAGCCTGTTCTCGACCCCATGATGGTCTACTCCGGCTGCTACTGCAATGTCAGCGTCAACTTCTACGCCTTCAACGCTAATGGCAATCGTGGCGTGGCGGCTGGTCTGGGCAACATCCAGTTCGTCAAGGATGGCGACCGCCTGTCCGGCCGTGCCTCTGCAAATGCGGATTTCAGCGCACTGGAGGATGACGAGGAAGTCCTCGGCGGCGGTGTCGGTGAGGAACTGCCGGATTACCTGCGCTAAGTACACATGGACCGGGAGGGGGCTTCGGCTCCCTCCTTTTTTACATGACCGATCGAGGTGATGAACTTTGAAAGAAACACTGATCGATATTGAAACCTACTGTGAGGCAGACATCAAGAAATGCGGTCTGTACCGCTATGTGTCCGACCCCAGCTTCGAAATCCTGCTCATTGCATGGGCAACGGATGAAGGCGAGGGGTTTGGAGAAACGAAGCTGGCAGACCTTGCATCCGGAGACCCATTCCCGAAAGAGCTTCTGGACGATTTTAAGGACAGCGATGTGACCCTGATTGCTCACAATGCGGCTTTCGAGCGTGTGAGCTTCTCCCGCTATCTCCAGCAGCACTATCCCGGCCGGTATCTCAAACCGGGCACGTTCCTGTCGCCGGACAACTGGATCTGCACCATGGTCATGGCGGCATCGCTGACCCTGCCTATGGCACTGAAAGACGTCGGTGAAGTCTTGAGAACCACACAGCAAAAGGACGAGGAGGGCAAACGACTCATCAAGCTGTTCTCTGCGCCCTGCAAGCCGACCAAGTCCAACGGCGGGAGAACCAGAAACCTCCCACACCACCTCCCGGAAGACTGGGAAAAGTTCAAGTACTACTGCATTCAGGACGTTAACACGGAGGTGGATATCTACAAGCGGCTGAAACGTTTTCCAATGCCTGCCCGGGAGTGGCACCACTACCGGGTGAATGAGCGTATTAACGACCGTGGCGTAAGGATCGACACGGAACTGGTTCGGCAGGCTATCACCTGCGACCTGCTTCTGTCGGATGCCATGACTACGAAAGCATATGAACTGACCGGGCTGGAAAACCCGAATTCTGTATCCCAGCTCAAGACCTGGCTGGATGAGCGTGGCATCTCCATGGACACGCTGGGCAAGAAAAATGTGACTGAGATGATTGGCGAGCTGGACAAGAACGGCGTGGATGCCGAGGCAATGGATATGCTGAAGCTCCGGCTTCAGATGGCAAAGAGTTCCGTCAAGAAATACCAGGCGGCGGAACGCTGTGTCTGTCCGGATGGCAGAGCCAGAGGACTGTTCCAGTTCTACGGCGCAAGCCGCACCGGACGCTACTCCGGCCGGAACATCCAGTTGCAGAATCTGCCGCAGAACCACATCTCCACGCTGGATGAGGCAAGAACACTCGTGAAAATGGGCTGCTTTGACATGGTGGAGAGCATCTACGGCAACACACCGGATGTCCTTTCCCAGCTCATCCGCACCATGCTCATCCCGAAGGATGGCTGCGAGTTCATCGTGGCGGACTTCTCCGCCATTGAAGCCCGGGTGCTTGCTTGGAAAGCAGGAGAACAGTGGGTTCTGGATGCTTTCAAGAATGGCGAGGACCTCTACTGCGCCACAGCCTCCCAGATGTTCCATGTCCCGGTGGTCAAGCACGGCATCAACGGTGACCTGCGTCAGAAAGGGAAGATCGCCACACTGGCCTGTGGCTATGGCGGTTCTTCCGGTGCGCTCATCAGCATGGGCGCCTTGCAGATGGGACTGAAGGAAGAGGAACTTCCGGAAATCATCGACTCATGGCGTGAAGCCAACCCCAAGATCGTTCAGTACTGGTGGGACGTGGAGAAAGCTGCAATGCAAGCCTTCAAGACCGGGGAACGACAGGACATCGGCAGGATCAGCTTTGCCTTTTCTTCTGGAACTCTCTGGATGGTGCTGCCTTCCGGTCGAAAGCTGGCATACCTCGTGCCCAAACAGCAACCGAACCGCTTCGGACGCATGAGCCTGACCTACGAAGGTGTGGGTCAGAACCACAAGTGGGCACGGCAGGAAACCTACTCCGGTCGGCTGGTGGAGAACGCCACGCAGGCGATTGCCCGGGACATTCTGGCTGAAGCCATGGCTCGAATCGAGGATGAGGGCTTGAATATCGTGGCGCACGTCCATGACGAGGTCATCATCGAAGCACCCAAGGGTAAGTACACTGTGGAGGAGATCTGCCAGCTCATGGCGGCTAATCCTGACTGGTGCGATGGCCTTCCACTGGCAGCCGCCGGGTATAAGGGCGACTACTACTTTAAGGATTGAGGTGACCAGATGCCGCACGCCATTGAAATGAAAGACGGCAAGATCCTGACACCGTTTGGCATCCGGGATCTGCTCGAAGCTGTGTCCGACTACGCCGGGGAAGAACTGGCCCGTGAGATCGAGAGCTACATCAACACGAATGTAGCGGATATCGATGACTACGAAAAAGAGTTCGACCGTCTGGAGCAGGACAATGAACGCCTTGCTGACCACCAGCGGTCTGTCCTCTGTAATATCCGGGAAGAGGTGGATGCGTTGGACACACTCCTGTACGACACACGGCTGAACCGTGTCAGGATGCAGGGGGCTGTCCGGATCATCCAACAGATGATCAACCGGGAACTGTAAGAGAGCTGTGAACTACAAAACACGGTGCCCTTGTCATAAGGACACGGGCGTATAAGCTGGCGTATAAATATGCGTCACAGAAAGGAAAGCATATGAAAACAGGCAGAAATTTGCAGGAAGTCCTTGTGGAACTGGATCGCCAGAACAAGGCAAAGCAGGACTTCATCAGCCCGGCGCAGGGGATGCGCCTCCGGGAAGATGGTCACACCTTCGAACTGAACCATCTGACCACAGACCGGCAGATGACCTTCGGCACCACCTCGTTGTTCCACCGTCAGGTGGCATCGGCGCTGGGCATCCCGGCCAAGTACTACGACCTGATGCAGAGCCAGAAGCCGGAACTGCTGGCGGAGAACGTGAACGCTTGGTTCGCGGACAGGACCAGCTCCTACATGGTGCGGTCTATGGACTACGGCTCCGGGCAGGTCGCCCGTGCGCTGCTGTCGGAGCGATACCGCCGTATCGACAACATGGAGATCGCCACATCGGTGCTGCCTCTTTTCGCAGGCAACGACCAATATGAGGTCATGTCCTGTGAGGTGACGGAAAACCGGCTGTACCTCAAAGTGGTCAACCATCGTCTGGAAATGGAAGTCCGCAAAGGCGATATCGTGCAGGCTGGCGTGATGATCTCCAACTCCGAGGTGGGGCTGGGTGCTGTGTCCATCCAGCCGCTAGTTTACCGCTTGGTCTGCACCAACGGAATGGTGGTCAATGACATGGGCGAACGCCGTCACCATGTGGGACGTCAGGCGAAGGCAGTGGAGGACAGTTTCACGCTGTACTCGGACGAGACGATGGAAGCGGAGGACAAGGCGTTCCTCTTGAAACTCCGGGACACCACAATGGCGGCAATCGATGAGGCACGGTTCGCACAGGTGGTGGGGCGTTTGCAGGAGTCTATGGCAGTCCCCATCACCGGCAAGGTGCAGGATGTGGTACAGCTCACTTCTCAGAGCTATGGCATCAACGCAGATGAGCAGGAGGGCATCCTCAAATACCTCATCGCCGGCGGTGACCTGTCGCTCTACGGCTTGTCTAACGCCGTGACCAGAGCGTCACAGGACGTTGCTTCGTATGACCGGGCTACTGCACTGGAGGGCATCGGCTGGCAGGTCGCCACCATGGAGTCGGCTCAGTGGAAAGAGATCAACCAGTGAGGTGGGCGGTATGGAACAGGAGACACTGGCAGTCCGCTGGGTCGAACACAAGGATGAAAGCCCACCGGAAAGACGGCACAACCGCAGCCATGCCGACCCTACGGCAGATGCCGCCATCGGTCATGTGCTGCTGGAAGAACGCCAAAAGAGCAAGAAGAAGCGTCCGCGCACCGGCGTGTGGCGGGCAGAGGAGGTGGAGCAGAGTGAGGGAAAGTGAAGTCGAGCGTCAGTTCGTAGAAGCTGTGAGAGCCGCCGGAGGGCAGGCCCTTAAGTTTACGAGCCAGAGCATGAACGGTGTACCGGATCGGCTGGTTCTGCTGCTGGGCGGAAAGTGTGCATTTGTGGAGCTGAAAGCTCCCGGCAAGCAGATGCGTCTGCTGCAGCGCAAACGCAGGCAGCAGCTTGAAGCTCTGGGCTTTCCGGTATTCTGCGTAGACCGGCCGGAGCAGATCCAGCCCGCCATTGATGCTTTGCTCCAATGGAACCCCGGTGAACCTATTCCACAAGGCATTGGAGCGAAGATCCCGGAGATTCACAACACGGAAATGCCACAGGTCGCACTGCCGGAAAGTGAGGTGATGCCAGTATGATGTTCAAACCACACGAATATCAGGAGTACTGTATTGAGTATATCAAGACCCACCCGATTTCTGCGTTGTTTTTGGACATGGGTTAGGACTCGGAAAAACGGTTATCACCCTGACTGCTATCCAAGACCTCATGCTGAACACATTTGAGGTCAACAAGGTCCTCATCATCGCACCGCTTCGTGTCGCAAGAGACACATGGCCGGCTGAGATCGAGAAGTGGGATCACCTGAAGAATCTGGACATTTCAATCGTCGTGGGCGATGTGAAGACACGCATCGCCGCCGTCCATCACCCAGCTATGATTTATGTGGTCAACCGTGAAAACGTCAAGTGGCTGGTGGAGTACTACGAGAAGAATGGGATGCGCTGGGACTTCAGCATGGTGGTCATTGACGAGCTGTCCTCGTTCAAGAACTACCAGTCCCAGCGGTTCAAGTTCCTGCGAAAAGTCCGTCCGTATGTGAAGCGGTGGGTCGGACTGACCGGCACACCGTCCTCCAATGGTCTTATGGATCTCTGGGCGGAGATCGGAATTTTGGATGGAGGAGAGCGTTTGGGTAAGTTCATCGGACGCTACCGTGAAGCCTATTTCAAGGCTGCGTCCATGAATCCGTCCAGCGGCGTGGTGTTCCAGTACAAGCCAAAAGAGGGAGCCGAGGAGCTGATCTACCAGCGTATTTCGGACATCACCATCTCCATGAAGGCTCTGGACTACCTGAATATGCCGGACTGCATCCCGACACGGTACGAAGTCGAGATGAACGCCGAGGAGCGCAAGCTCTACGATATGCTCAAGCAAGACCTCCTGATCCCCTTGAAGGATGGGGATATAGATGCTGCCAATGCTGCATCGCTGACTGGAAAATTGTTGCAGATGAGCAATGGCGCAGTCTATGACGAAAACGGCAAAGCGAGGGTTCTGCATGACCACAAGTTGGAGGCACTGGAAGACCTGATCGAAGCCGCCAACGGCCAGTCGGTGCTGGTGGCGTACTGGTTCAAGCATGACCGGGAGCGCATCATCAACCATCTGGAAAAGCTCAAGATCCCCGTGCGGGACATTAAGACCAGCACAGACATCAAGGACTGGAACACCGGCAAGATCCCGGTTGCCCTGATCCACCCGGCCTCTGTCGGACATGGTCTGAACATCCAGCAGGGTGGACACATTCTGGTCTGGTTCGGCCTGACATGGAGTCTTGAACTCTACCAGCAGACCAATGCCCGCCTCTGGCGGCAGGGCCAGACACAGGTGGTCACCATCCACCACATTATCACCAAGAACACGGTGGATGAGGATGTGATGGCGGCTCTGGAACAGAAGGACATGACACAAGAAAAGTTGATTTCTGCCGTCAAAGCACGGCTGGAAGCATGAAGACACGAGGAAAGAGAATGGATAAGATTTTGTTTTTGAAGGAAACCGACCGCATGGCGGCATTGGAGACGAATACGGCACTGAGCCCGGATAAGGCATCGAACACAAAGGAGTACGTCTACAAGAAGGCGGCTCCCGTGACGGGCACAAAACCCAAACGAGATGAGGCGGGATTCATTGCTCCGTATGCGATGTTCCGCCCCATCCGAGAGCCGGGCTTGCTTTGTGAACTGCTGGGTGATAACCCGGTGCGTCGCTGTGCAGACCTCAAGATGAACCTCGACTTCCTGATGAAGGAAGCCTATGAGCACACGATCGAGCAGATGATGTGCAGCACACGCCTGAACGAGATTCGCTGCCAGATGCACATGTGCAAGGAAGACCGGGCAATGGAGCACTACACTCGGATGACAGAGAAAGGCGTGTCGGTCGATGCGCCCAAGGTCACCACGCAGGAGCAGCGCAAGGCCATCTTGAACGCTGTCACTTGGAAATACGACTGGATCCAGCAGAACAAAAAGCAATGCTTCCGGTTTGCCGAGGTCATCATTGCACGCCAGAAGAACGGCGGAACGAAGAACCTGCAGGAATCCCGGTTTGTGGAGGACTTCATCCAGTATGCCGCAACCCTGCCGGAACCCAACCGCAGAGTGCTGGACATGATGTACGAGGCTGCATGGCACATCATCTGCATCTATCGCTTCGGGATGACCAGGAATCAGGTGCCGGAGCCTTGGTACGACACAGTCAGTGGGGTTCGCAAGAACAGCAAGGAGCACGCCGATGGGAAATGTTGAGTATGCCGAGTGCTATGCAGAACTGGCAAACGCCATCGTTTTGCAGGCATTCAAGGACTATCGGAAAGCACTGTTCAAGCTGGTGCAGGAGCCGGAAGAATGGAAACACCGGTCCAGCAAAAAGAAACTGGAGCGATTCTTCCACTCGAAGTGGTATCGCACCCTGACCGATCTGGACCCAGCGATCCTGATGCAGGAGGCAAAGCGGCAGGCAGATATCAATGTTGAACGCTGGGAGCGAGGCAGGGCAAAGGCACGGGAACGAGCCGAGAGAAAAGCCGCTAAAAAGAATCTCTCGGCTGCGGCAGTCATGTGATACAGAACATCGGTCAGAAAGGAGGGCTTGACCATGAGCGAAGAAACACATCCCGGTGAGGTGCAGACCTCGGTTGGGACACCGGATTATATGGGAAAAGCCAGAGAACTGGCCGATTCCTATCCACAGCTTCTGGCGAGAAAGCAGGAACTTAAGCGGCAGATCGACGAATCCCACGCCTGGTTTTATACCCGGGACGAGGTAATCTACAAGCTGTCGCAGGGGGCACACGAGCAGGGAGAACGGGTCAAAACCAGCGGCACCTCCAACCCGGTGGAGCGCACCGTCCTCAACTGCGACAAGGTGCTGGCATCCATGAACCGGGAGATCCAGAAACGCCGGGAAGAAGAACTGATCACTCCGTACTGCCGGGTCTGCGAGAAGATCGAGTTGTTTGAGATCGGGCTGCGGAGCCTGCGGGGACGGACACAGCTTGTTGCCCGGCAGCTCTTTGTGCAGCGGAAAGCCATCCCCACGGTGGAGGATGATGCAGGAAAGCCGCTGGGTCGGAAGACCGTGGAGGCTGAACGGGAGAGGGCACTTACTGGGATTGCCCAGACACTGGAACGATTGGAGGCGTAATTTTGAAAGATACAGAGAAGGTAACAGAGGCCATGCTTGCCACAGTGGTCTCTGCTTGCGAGAAATACCGCATGATTGAAGCCGAAGAGCAGAAAGCCCAGGCTGAACTCCACAAGCACGCAAAGTCAGAAAATGAAGCAGTTTATCCAAAGGAGAAAGCCATGTACGAGAAGCTGGCGGCGGACACTTCGACACGCTGCCTCATGGCCTATCAGTGGCGGCGAGACTTCAATATCGCTTTGCAGAAGGTGGAGCCATTCAAGGCCCGGATGGTGCTGGAGCAGCATTTCATCCGGGGCCAACCCCTTAAAGCTATCGAGATTGGCTGCGGTAAGACCATGAGCCGCACCACGGCAACGCACTACAAGAAGGTCGGAATCCGGGGGTTTGCCAGGGAACTGGAGAAGATTCTCCCGGATCTTGAAAGCAAGGAAAAAATTATTTTTGGAAAGTGAACACTTTCCGAGCATCGTTGTACGCCGACCGTACTTGATTGAACATTTTTCTTGTTTACGGTACGTCCGCAATTTGGTATAATTTATACTGGAAAAGCTGGATAGAGAAGCGCATTGCCGAGGCGGTCAGATGACTTTGCTTCGGTTTTTTTGTTGCGGTGATCAACTCGCCGCCAAAGCTGTGACTTCTCTGTCCGGCTTTTTACTTTTACATCAACCTAAGGTCTATCGACCGGGAAAAAGAGGTGAGTTTTCATTGGGTCGCAAGAATAAAAACGGTCGTTCCAGACCGCATGTGAATAAATACATCAACCAGAAAGGGCGGCTGCTCCGCAAGCAGCGCACAGCCCGGACTGAAAAGTCTGCCCAGAAGGAAGCGCTGCGGCAGGACACACAGCAGCAGGAGAATCCGCAGCAGAGCGTGCAGCGGTTCGAGATCTGGTTTGCCGAGCTGGGCGACCACTACGGCAGTTCCGTGCAAAGCGGCAGCCGCCCGGTGCTGGTCATCAGCAACGATGTGGCAAACCGGTTTTCCAGCACGCTCACGGTGATTCCACTGACCACCGTGCAGAAGAAGCTGGGTCTGCCCACGCACATCCAGATCGCAGAAACAGACTGCCGGATGATCAATGACCACGCCTATCTGCGCAACTCTGTCGCACTGGCAGAGCAGGTCACGACCATCGGAAAGAACGCCCTGCTGAACAAGCTGGGCAGCTTGACCTCTACCGCCAAGCAGCGGGAAGTGGAGCAGGCAATCGCGGTGTTCTTTAACATGGGCACTGCCGACACTACTACCAAGAAGGAGACGAGAACGTGGTAGACATCAAGAATATCCCTGCGAGACTGAAAAGTGACTGCCGGTTCTGCGTCTGGAAGTTTGAAAAGCGAAGCGGTCAGAAGACCAAGATGCCCTATAACCCTGCAAATGGGGAACGGGCGAAGATCAACGATATGCGGACTTTCACCGATTTCAAGACCACCCTCATGACCTATGCCATGGGCGGGTACGACGGTATCGGCATTGCGGTCGGCAACGGCATCGGAGCTTTTGATATTGACCACTGTTTCAGAGAGGACGGGACGCTGAACGACACAGCAGCGACCGTCCTTTCCATTTTCCCCACGGCATACGTTGAGAAGTCTCCGTCCGGTAAGGGACTGCGAGGCTTTTTTTGCGTGCCGGAAGATTTTGTCTATGACAAGACAGTCTATTACATCAACAACCGCAGCAAAGGGCTGGAAGTGTATATGCCCGGTGCGACAAACCGCTTCGTCACCGTGACGGGAGATGTTTACCGCACAGGGGAGATTCCCAGCGATGAGACGGCTATGACCACCTTGCTGGACTCGCTGATGAAGCGCAACAAGCAGGTGCAGAACACACAGCTCCGGCATCACTCGTATCTGGACGATGACGCGGTCATTGCCCATGCGGAGGAGGCCAGCAACGGTGACAAGTTCAAGAAGCTCTATGCCGGTGACTGGGAAGAACTCTATGACAGCCAGTCGGATGCGGACATGGCACTTCTGTCCATCCTTGCGTTCTGGTGCGGCTGCGATGAAGAACAGATGGACCGCATCTTCCGCACCTCCGGCCTGATGCGTGACAAGTGGGATCGTCGACAGGCCGGTACGACTTACGGCGCGATCTCCATTCGGAACACCGTCAACACCTGTGCAGCGGTGTACGTTCCGGTCAACGCACAGGACATCGTGGACGAGGAGTTCACAAACCTTGACCCGGAGTCTAAATCCCCGGAGTTCCAGCCGGACATCACCAAGCTCACCCTGTCACTGGATGAGATGGCTCCGCACACGAATCCCAGATACGGCAGGGATGAGATCGGTATGGGCAATATGTTTGCCGATTTCTTCAAGCCCATCGCCCGGTATAACAGTGAGCGTGGCATCTGGTATGTTTACGACGGGAAGGTCTGGCAGCCGGACACGGAAAACCTCAAGGTGGCGGAACTGGCGAAGTTGCTGGCGGACAAGCTGTATGTGTTTGCCCTGACGATCACAGAGGAGGATGCCCGAAAGCGATTCATCGACCGGGTGCGGAAGCTCCAGCTCCGAAAGCATCGGGAAACCATGCTGAAGGATGCAAAGTCTGTGTTCCCACTGTCCATGAAACACTACGACCGGGACATCTACCTGTTCAACTGCCAGAACGGAACGCTGGATCTGCGGACGATGGAGTTCCGGGAACACCGCCCGGACGACTATCTCACAAAGGTGTCCCCGGTCATCTATGACCCGAAAGCAGACTGCCCTCGCTGGCGGACTTTCATCACAGAGATCATGCAAGGGGATAAGGCGAGGGCCGACTATCTGCAAAAAGCCATCGGATACGCCTTGACCGGTGATACGAGAATGGAATGTCTGTTCATCCTCTATGGCCCTACTTCCCGAAACGGCAAGGGTACCACCATGGAAAGCATCCTGCGAATCATGGGCGAGTACGGCAAAAACGCCGACCCAACTATGCTGCAAGCAAAGTTCAATGCTCAGAGCGGTGGCCCTTCCGAAGAAATCGCTCGTCTTGCCGGCGCTCGATTCGTCAACATTTCTGAGCCGGAGAAGAAGATCACGTTGGATGCAGCTCTGACCAAGCGACTGACCGGCAACGATACGATTACCGCTCGGTATCTGCACGAGAACAGTTTTGAGTTCCGCCCGAACTTCAAGATCTTCATCAACACGAACCATCGTCCGAACATCACGGATCTGACTTTGTTCGAGTCCGGTCGAATCAAAATCATTCCCTTTGACCGCCACTTTGATGAAAAAGAGCAGGATAAGGGATTGAAGGGCTTCTTTGCAGAACCGGAAAATATGTCCGGCATCCTGAACTGGATGCTCGAAGGCTATAAGATGTTCCGCAGTCAGGGGTTGGAGATGCCAGACTCTGTCGTACAGGCCACCATGGACTACCAGATGTTCTCGGATAAGATGGGGCAGTTCTTCAGTGAATGCCTCCAGCCGAAAGCAGATAGTGAGCTTCGCCGTGCTGCCGTTTATACACGCTACAAGGAATGGTGTGCTGAAAACGGGTACAGGGCAGACTCGGCCAAGGTGCTGAATGCCGAGATCGACAAGAGGTACACAGTGCAGAAAAAGCGTCCGGCGGATGGTGTCGGCAGTACAACACAGATCGTTTTGGGCGTGGAATTCTGCCTCTCCGAAACCACAAAAGGCGACTTCAATGTAGTGCCGGAGTGACCGCAGAGTGAACACAAGGGCGGCACGGCTCAGTCGTGAAAGCGACTCACCATGGCCACAAAAGTTGGGTTTTACAGAACTGCAAGACCACTTCTGAGCCTCGACCAGCAACATCGGCAACAGACCGGCAACAGAAAAACGCTGATATATCGGCGCTTTTGGACGTGTTGCTGATGTTGCGACTCAAAACCCTATTTTTTTATTATTCTTTTCTTTTATATGCGATTTACTTTTTACCAGCAACATTAGCAACAAAAGATAAAAAGAGTAGAATGAAAGCCTTGAAAACATCGTAATAACAATGTTTTTTAAGAATCTGACCCCTCATTTTGTGAGGGATGGACCGGCAACAGACCAGCAACAAAAAAGATGAAAACCACACGATACTGAGCAGGCAGCTTTTGTGGGAGCCTACGTTTGTGGGCAACGGCAAAGGCGGCCTGCTTTGTGACACATGAAAGCGAGGAACAGTTATGAGCAAGATTATCACCTGTGAGCAGGTCAGCAACGGCCACCCGGATAAGATCTGTGACCAGATCGCAGATGCCATTGTGACCGACATCCTCCAGCACGACAAGAACGCCCGTGTAGCGATCGAGTGCCTGCTGAAACGCAGCCAGCTCTTTATCGCCGGCGAGGTCACCACAGATTACCAGCCCAACTACCAGCAGCTCGTCCATGAGGTCATCACCCGCATCGGTGCTGACAAGATGGGCTTTGATTTCCGGGAACTGCTCCGTATCGGCATCCTGGTCGATAAGCAGTCGCCGGATATTGCACTGGGCGTGGATAAGGGTGGTGCCGGTGACCAGGGCATCATGTACGGCTACGCCACCAACGAGACCGCCGAACAGATGCCGATCCCCTACATGGTCGCCACCAAGTTCCTGCAACTGCTCAAGGCTCATCCTAGCAAGATGTTCCGGGCGGATGCCAAGGCACAGGTCAGCTACGACTACGACACCGGTCGGATCACTACCTTCCTCTGTTCTGTGCAGCATAGCCCGGACGTGGAGGTCAGCGACTTCCGCCACATCATCGAATCCATGATGGTGCTGGCTGCCTGTGAGTACGGTCTGGACGGGAACTTCCAGAAACTTGTGAATCCCACCGGCCGGTTCGTGCTGGGCGGCAGCTACGCCGACTGTGGTGTCACCGGTCGTAAGCTGGCGTGCGATACCTACGGCGGCATCGGTCGAATGGGCGGCGGTGCCCTGAGCGGCAAAGACCCCACCAAGGTGGACAGGTCCGCAGCGTATATGGCACGGAAGATCGCCAAGGACATCGTTCAGGCTGGTTACGCTGACAAGTGCGAGGTTCAGCTGGCGTATGCCATCGGCGTGGTACAGCCGGTGGGCGTGGCGGTGGAGTGCTTCGGCACGGAACACCAGCCGCTGGACTTCATCCAGGCTTACGTCAAGGACAGCTACGACCTGACCCCGCAGGGTATCATCCAGCGTCTGGGTCTGATGGACGTGGACTACAACAAGGTCAGTGCCTATGGTCACTTCGGAAAGCCTGGCCTGCCGTGGGAGGAATGACCCATGCCCCGCAGACCCAAGGTGCCGTGCCGACACCCCGGTTGCCCGGACCTCGTAGAACCCGGCACTCTCTACTGTGCAAAGCACCTGCCGCTGCACCCGGAAGTCACACGCCCAGCGGGTAAACGTGGCTATACCCGACAGTGGCAAAAAATAAGCAGGCAGTACCTCCAAGCCCATCCGCTCTGCGCCGAGTGCATGAGGCAGGGGAGATACACGAAAGCCACCGTGGTGGACCATATCACACCGCACCGTGGCGATCCCGGACTTTTCTGGGACGAAGCCAACTGGCAGCCGATGTGTAAGCAATGTCATGATCGCAAGACTCTGACCAAAGACATCTACCCGGTGTACCACTACTGACCCCCACCGGGGGCCGGGGTCACTTCTCTGTGGTGAAGGCAACAGAAGACCGGTGGCCCCTTTCGTGTGAAAAAACGCAAAATTCATAGGCCGGGGGTCCCGGCAATATCGGCGCAAAATGAACAAGGTGAAGATGAGGGCATCGGGGTGAACGCTCCGGTGCCTTTTGTTTTCCCCCGAAATGAACCAAAGCGTGTGAAAACCCTTGCAACATGGGACTTTTCGCACGTTTTAGCTTGTTCCGGGACAAGGAGAGGCAAGCAGCAGCCGGACGCCGCAAAAACAAACTAACCCGGCGGGGCAGGGTCGGCTGCCGCTTCGCTTCTTTTCGTATGCTTTTTGAGATTTTCCACTGGAACTGACATAGAAACGGCGAAAAATGAGGACGGGGTGAGGATGGATGGAAGATTACACGGCCGAGATGATCAAGGACATGGCGTTTTCTTTCTGTCCGCAGTGTGGTGCTGCCATCGTTCCGAACCATCGGGGACGACCGAGAAAGTTCTGTTCTCCCGAATGCCGCTCCAAGTGGAACAACACCCACCTAAGACCGCAGAACTGGAAGACCGTGCGGTCAAAGGTCTGCCCGATGTGCGGCAGAGAGTTTTCCTACCGCCACCAGTATGGACTTCCAAGAAAATACTGCAGTCGAGCCTGTGCCAATAAGGGCAGGGCGAAGGGAGAGAGCAGCATTGGAAAATAAAGTGATCGGCGTATTTGCAGTCTGCAACACCGCAGGCATCTGTGTACATGAGATTGACCATGCAGAGGACAGAGTCCTTGCTTCCATGAACGGGATAGACCCGGAATGGTATCCGATTACGGAAAAACCGCAGTCGGAGATGGGCGGGGACAGCGATGAACTGGAGTCGGGCTTTGAGTTCGGCTCATTTTTTGTACCATTCTCTGAGGTCATGCGAGTGTGAATCTGAACTGGGAGGAGCTACATGAAAGCAACTGCTGAACTGAAAATGTTGTCGGTGTCTGTACTCAAGCCGGCTGCATACAATCCTCGGAAGAAGCTGAAGCCGGGGGATAAGGAGTACGAGAAAATCAAGAACTCCATTGAGGAGTTCGGTTTTGCCGATCCGCTGGTGGTCAATGCCGATATGACGATCATCGGCGGCCATCAGCGCCTGACCGTTGCGATGGCACTGGGTTATACCGAAGTGCCTTGTGCGGTGGTGGACATCGACAAGACCCGAGAAAAAGCTCTGAACATTGCGCTCAACAAGATCACCGGCTCGTGGGATGATTCCCTGCTGGCTGACCTGCTGAAGGATATCGAGAACTCCAACTTCGACCTGGGCAAGACGGGCTTTGAGCCGCCTGAGATCGAGACGCTGTTCAACAAGGTCCACGACAAGGACATCAAGGAAGATGACTTCGATGTGGAATCTGAGATGAAGCAGCCGACCTTCTCGCAGGCAGGTGACCTTTGGATGCTGGGCCGGCACCGTGTTCTGTGCGGTGATTCTACGAAGGCTGAGTGCTACGATACCCTGATGGACGGCGTGAAGGCCAACCTTGTGCTTTCCGATCCCCCGTACAATGTAGATGTGGAAGAAACGGCCGGTAAGATCATGAACGACAACATGGGCGACTCGGAATTCTACGAGTTCCTGCTGGCGGCGTTTAAGCAGATGCACGGTCATCTGGCGGATGACGGTTCCATCTACATCTTCCACGCCGATACGGAAGGTCTGAATTTCCGAAAGGCGTTCAAGGATGCGGGATTCTATCTATCCGGTTGCTGTATCTGGAAAAAGAATGCTCTGGTGCTGGGCCGCAGTCCCTATCAGTGGCAGCATGAACCCTGCCTCTATGGGTGGAAACTGAAGGGCAAGCACCAGTGGTACTCCGACCGTAAGCAGACCACCATCTGGGAGTACGACCGTCCCAAAGCAAACAAAGACCACCCGACCATGAAGCCCATCGGCCTGATGAGCTATCCCATCCGCAACTCCACCATGACCAACGGCATCGTCCTTGACCCCTTCCTCGGCAGCGGCTCGACCTTGATCGCCTGTGAGGAGACTGACCGGGTGTGCCGGGGCATTGAGCTTGACCCCAAATTCGTGGATGTCATCGTTAAGCGCTATATCGAACACAGCGAAGGTCGCTATGAGGATGTGTATGTCCTCCGTAACGGTCAAAAGCTGAAGTTCGATGAGGTGGCGTCCTTCCAGCCGGAACAGGAGGGCGCAGATGACTGAACCCAGATGTGTCCTGTTCCATGACAACTTCCAGAACTTCAAGTCCTATAACATCCCCAAGGCACAGCTGGTGATCGCCGACATCCCGTATAACATCGGGTCGGACTTCTACGCCAGCCGCCCGGATTGGTATGTGGACGGAGATAACCGGAATGGAGAGAGCGATAAGGCCCGGAAAGCGGCATTCAACACCGACTTCACTTTCAATATCGCAGAATATTTCCATTTCTGTAACCGGCTGCTGAAGAAAGAAGCCATGAAAGGGGAAAAGGGCGCACCGTGCATGATCGTGTTCTGTGCGTTCCAGCAGATCCCCAAGGTCATCACGGAAGCTGAGAAGTACGGCTTCAAGAACTATATCCCGCTGACCTTCTGTAAGAACTACAGCCCGCAGGTCTTGAAAGCCAACATGAAGATCGTGGGTGCAACGGAGTATGCACTGGTCTTGTACCGGGGCAAGCTCCCGAAGTTCAACAACGTCGGCGGGGACGGCAAGTCCCACATGATCTTCAATTGGTTTGACTGGAAACGGGATGGCAAGGACTATCCGAAGATCCATCCGTCTCAGAAACCGGTGTCCGTGCTGAAACGCCTGATCGAGATCTTTACCGATCCCGGAGATGTGGTAATCGACCCTTGCGCCGGAAGCGGTGCAACGCTCCGGGCGGCCAGAGAACTGGGACGTGACAGCTACGGATTTGAAGTGTCCAAGGATTTCTACCTGAAAGCCAAAGAGCAGATGCTCGGAGAGGAGGCTGTATGAGCACCGAATCGAATATCCAACTGACCCTCGGCAGCCTCTTTGATGGCTCCGGGGGGGTTCCTTTGGGCGGTTTACTGACAGGCTGTATCACGCCGCTGTGGATCAGCGAAGTGGAGCCCTTCGCCATCCGGGTCACGACCAAGCGTCTGCCGGAGGTGAAGCACTACGGGGATGTGTCCGCCATCAACGGCTCAGACTTGCCGCCGGTGGATATCATCACCTTTGGCAGTCCTTGTCAGGATATGTCCATTGCCGGTAAAAGAGACGGTCTGGATGGTTCACGGTCCAGACTGTTCTATGAAGCCATTCGAATCGTGAAGGAAATGAGGTGTAAGACCAATGGAGCAAAACCAAGATTTATCGTATGGGAGAATGTCCCAGGCGCCTTCTCGTCCAACAAAGGGCAGGACTTCAAAGCAGTCCTTGAAGCCGTCATCGGTGTTAAGGAACCGTCCACCGAGGTGCCTGCGCCTGACAAAAAAGGCTGGCCCGATGCAGATTACTATCTGGGAGACGGATGGAGCGTCGCATATCGAGTTCTTGACGCTCAATGGTGGGGCGTACCCCAAAGGAGAAAACGCATCTACCTTGTCGCAGATTTTGCAGACCACGGTGCTCCAAAAGTATTATTTGAGTCCGAAGGCGTGTCTGGGTATTCTGCGGAGAGCTTCCGTGCGTGGCAAAGAGCTGCCTCCGGTGCTGAAGGCGGCACTGGAACGGCAGGCTGCTGCGGAAGAATCTGCCTGAACGATCAGGGCGGGGAGAGGATGGATGTGACCGAGGAGGTGACCTCCACTCTCCGTGCAGAGGCACATCACCCGCCTTGCGTTTTGGAATCCGCAGGTTTTTGCACCGAACACTCCGCCAATGCGAGGAGCATCGGATATGAGGAAGAACGTTCTCCCACTCTCCGGGCCGGAGTCGTGCCTGCCGCCATCGCTTTGGAAAATCATCCGACTGACAGTCGAGTGAAAATTTCCAAGGATGACAAGGTACAGACTCTGACCAGTAGATGCGGTACGGGCGGCGGCAATGTTCCGCTGGTTCTGGATGGCGTGGAAAACAGCGGGAAAGAGGTGGAAAACTCACCTGCAGTCACACTGAAAATTCGTTCTGGATGTGAGGGTGGCGGCAAAGGTGCTATCTGGCAGGAGGAAAAATCTGCTACCCTCGGCTGCAACAACGACCAGACCGTGTTCGTGCCTAAGTGCTACGGTGTCTGCTCCAAGGCCAGCCATTCCATGATGTCGGATAACCCCCACAGCGGATTCTATGAAGCGGAAACTTCCCGGACGCTTGATCGCAGCGGCGGTGACCCGACCTGTAACCAGGGTGGGCTGTGTATCTGTGAACCTGTTGTCTGCGTGGATCAGGGTGGAGGCAAGTCGAACTGCACGGTAGACGAACAGGTGGCACCGCCTCTGGCCTGCACCCATGGCGGGGCTCCGGCAGTAGCCTTTACCCAGAACCAGCGGGATGAAGTCCGGGATCTGGGCGAGACGGCGGGTTCGCTGTCTGCACAGCCGGGAATGAAACAGCAGACCTTTGTGGCGCAGCCGGATGACGTGACGGCATTCCATGTGAATCAGCGCAATGAGCTGATCGACCTGCATGGAAAGTCCGGTGCGCTCATGGCGACCCGAAGCGACCAGATGCAGACCTTCGTGCTGCAGGGCAACATGATCGGCCGCAAAGACGAGAATGGCCCGCAAGGTGACGGCATCAACGAAGATGTCTGCTTTACGCTGGATGCCACTGACCGTCACGCAGTCTGCGCACCGGAAGATGTCTACGCCATGACCACCGGCTCATTCATGAGGGTCGAGGAGAATGTATCTCCCACCCTTATGGCCCGGGACTTTAAGGACCCCACCACCATAGCGCCGGTGCCGCACCTGAACGATGGCGTGTCGGGAACGGTGGCGACCGGGGCGCATCCCAGCGGCTTCAACGGGCAGGACGCTTTCAATGACCGGCTGGTCATCGATAACCCGGAGGCACAGCCGATCCCCGTGTCCTATACGGTTCGCCGTTTGACCCCGACCGAGTGCGCTCGGCTGCAAGGTTTTCCGGACTGGTGGTGCCGTGATCTCGAAACTGAGAATCCCACGGAAGAAGAAATCTCTTTCTGGCAGGATGTGTTTGAAACGCACCGCAGACTTGTGACTCAGGCCAAGAAGCCGAAGACGGAAAAGCAGATCCGAAAATGGCTGGCAGACCCGTATTCGGATGCCGCAGAGTATAAGCTCTGGGGCAATGGTGTCGCACTGCCGTGTGTCTTTTTTGTACTGTCCGGCATCGTCTGGGTGGCCGGATCGCCTGAGAATGGGAGTGAATCGGAGTGAGCATCACCCTGACTGCTTTTCTTGAGCAGCTCGAGACCATCTGTGCTACGAAACCAGACTATCGCATCGGCGGCAGCGGTACGGATGGTACCTGTGACTGCATTGGTCTTATCATCGGCGCAGTCCGCAGAGCCGGTGGAAGCTGGAAAGGTTACCACGGCAGTAACTACGCAGCTCGGAAACAGATGGCGGACTTTGTGGAACTCAAACCCGCACACTTGTTCGTGGGTGAGATCGTCTTCAAAGCCCGGAACCCCGGCGACAGCAGCTACAGTTTGCCGGACCGGTACAAGTCGGGAGGCGCAAACTGTACCGGAGACCTGCGGGACTACTACCATGTGGGCGTGATCACAAGAGTGCATCCGCTGGAGATCACCCATTGCTCCACCAGCGTGGAAGGGAACAGCATCCACCGTGACTCAATTCTGGGCAGGTGGAAGTTCGGCGGCCGGCTGAAAGGCATCAACTACGAGAGGAATCGAGAGGAGAAGGTCGAGATGGAAAAGGTCAATATGCTGGAAGTTCATTGCAAGGCAACCGTTACGGGCGGAAGATTGAGTCTGCGGCAGGCTCCCGAAAGAACCGCTGACCGCCTTGCCTGGATCCCCAACGGTGCCCGGCTGGACGTGACCGGGCAGGGAGATGGCTGGTGCGCTGTGACCTATGAGACCATTCCCGGTTACGTCATGGAACGCTACCTGATCCTTGACGGAGAAACCGAGGAAAAGCCCAAGACGGATGCCGAGAGACTCGGAGCACTGGAAAACCAGGCGGCAGAGTTTGAGCGTCGCATCGCTGTGCTGGAGGGCGGAGCTGGCTGAATCCTATAAAACGGCCCACCGTATTGCGAGGTTAGAATGCCCCCGTGATACAGTGGGCGTACATATCGGATGATCTTGCACAGTCGTGTTTTGCACGGATCGTGTAAAAGGTCGAATATGAAGAATGTCGAGAAATGGCCTTGCTATTTCATCGATTCAGAGCGATATATGTGCTACCGAAAACAAAGAAAGGGGCACAAAGCCATGAAAAAGTACGCACTGAATATTGATGACCGCAAGGTTCTGGTAAGCCGCCTGATGGAGTTAACCGGGCTTCATTCCCGGTACACTTTCATGCCGCGCTGCGCTTACATCGTCGGCAGCTACAAAGTAGAAAAGGAGGGAACGCTTGTGATCGAAGATAACGCTGCGCCGGAGATCATCCGGACGCTGCTTGACGAGGGCATCATCCGTGAGGAAGGCGCGGAGACCCCGGAGACCTCGGAAACCGAAACCGCCTGCGAGGAGAGCTCGGAATCGGAGTGCGAAGGGTCGGATGAGACCGTGGACATCACCGAGGATATCCAGCCCACCGAGGAACCGGACACAACTGCCGAGGAATCCCCGGAAGCTCAGGAACCGGTGGACGAGAACGAGCCGATGGACACTGTGAATGACACCGATGCAGATGAGGCACCTGCTCCGACTGAACAGCCGACCCTGCAGGATGTGGATGAGCTGACCATCAGCCTGCCGATGTCCGGGCATACCGCCCAGAGCCTGCGGAATTTCCTGAACCTCATGTACAGCCGAGGCCCTCTGCTGAACAAAGCGATGGGTACGAACTTCACGGTGTCGCAGGGACTTCTGGACGCACTGGAACAGGCAACGCCCCATACGATGAGCGAGATGCTGGATGAGCTGGAAGAATACCGCCTGGGTGCCGGTACCACCGGCATGACCGGCATCCAGATCATGGCGGAGAAGATCAGCCTGGCTTTTGCCGGTCCGCTGACGCAGGAGAAGGTCCGTGCCTACACGGAACTCTGCGCCGCCATGAACCGGATGGCAATCGCTCAGAAGCGGATCCAGGCAAAGACCGTCAACGATGCCAATGAGAAGTACGCACTCCGCATCTGGCTGATCCGACTGGGTCTGAACGGAGATGAACACAAGACCATCCGCAAGCTCCTGATGCAGAACCTTTCCGGTCATGCGGCATTCCGCACCGAGGAAGATGCCGAAAAGTTCCGGGTTAAGGAAAAGGCTAAACGAGATGCCCTGAAAGCCGCAAAACAGGCGGCACACGGCGGCGTTTCTGCCGCCGAGGAAACGGCCGAAGCGGCAGCGGAAGCCCCCACACAGCCCGACTGTGGGGCAGACGGCGCACCCCAGGCGCAGGAGGCGGGAGCGTAAGCTCCTGACCCCTTATGGGGGCCGCCGGATAAGAGAAAGCTTCTTCCATTGTACCGATATTAACTCTGAAAATGTACAGTATCAAGTGTATTTCTCGCCATAATGTACACGATCTTTGCCCTGAATGATCGGTGATTATTTGACCCTTTATGGCCTTGCTATCCTCCCCACATGACGGTAATATGCACATACCGCAAGGGGAACAGAACAAGACAAAAGGAGATAAACACCATGAACGATAAGACCAGAGAGCAGATCGAAGCCATGAAGATGCAGACCATCGGGGTCGAGGTTGAGATGAACAACATCACCCGCGAGAAAGCCGCCAGAAAGGTTGCCGAGTTCTTCGGAACGACCGCATGGTACGCAGCCGGCGAGTACGGGTACATGAGCTGGGCTTGCAAGGACCAGCAGGGCAGGGTTTGGAAATTCCAGCGAGACATCAGCATCCACGGACCGGAAGCTGAAAAGTGCGAGATGGTGACTCCCATCCTTACCTACGAGGACATCGAGACCTTGCAGGCAATTATCCGACTGCTCCGCAAGGCTGGTGCAAAGTCCAGCCCCAGCCGGGGATGCGGCGTTCACATCCACATCGGCAAGGGCAACCACACCCCCAAGACCCTGCGGAATCTGGTCAACATCATGGCCGCCCACGAAGAACAGATCGGCAGAGCGATTCGCATCGATGCAGGCAGAACCGGACAGTACTGCCGAGTGGTCGACCCCCGATTCCTTGACCAGCTGAACAAGAGAAAGCCGACGACCATGACCGAGCTTGCCGACATCTGGTACGCCGGCAACCACGCAAACTACGGCAGAACGGCACATTACAATGAAAGCCGATACCATATGCTTTATGCGCAGAAAAAAGTTATGCTGAGAATCTTTTAGAACAGATGTTACTTCGAGACTGTTCACCAGAAATCTCAGCATAATTTTCTACAAGGTCTTTA